>Ga0366819_10330_pt1 | contig 13818 bp, 6 predicted proteins | sample TotcelFGM3001N15_FD_207091 | JGI IMG/M metagenome (GOLD analysis project Ga0366819, IMG submission 207091) | Enriched cells from coal bed in the Powder River Basin, Montana, United States - Total cells FGM rep3 HSBNCT.FGM.300.1.N15 ... | reverse complement strand
AGCGTGTAGTTCCCCTTGTCCGCCCCGCTGAGCGTCAGGCCGGACACAGTCACGGTCCAGGTGCCGATGTTCCTGTTCGCGAATGTCCCCGCCGCGCCGACCGAGTTCAGCGTCACGGTGTCCGTGCCCACCACTCCGACCAGCGTGGCATTGCCCGTGCTCAGGCTGGCCACCGTGTTCCCGTCGTAGGTCTTGTCACCGGCCGTCACCCCACTCACGGTGAGCGACGCCGGGGCGATGTCGGCCAATGCGGTTGTTGACTTGTCAGCCGTGTAGTTCTCGGCGTCGGCTCCTGTCAGGCTCAAGTCGGTCACTGTAACCGTCTTCCTTGTGCCTACCTTTCGATCGACGAATATGGCCAGCCCGCCGGACAACGCCACGTTGTCCAAGCCAATGACGCCGCTCAACAAACGGTCGGCGATCGTCGCATCGGTCGTACTGTCATAGACCTTGCTGTTGACGGTGACAGTTGCCATTAGTGGTGCCGGAGTTACGTCCGCAGTCGTGGTGGCCGAGAGGTTGACGGCGTAGTTCTCTGCATCGGCGCCCGTTAGACTCAAATCGGTGACCGTCACCGTCTTGACCGTCCCCACGTTCTTGTTTACGAAAGCCGCGTTGCCCCCCGCCACATCCACTTCGTCCGACTTCAAGACGCCCGTCAAGGACCGGCTGATGACCTCGGCAGCAACCCTTCCGTCGTACACCTTGCTTTGGACAACCACACTGGCGGTCAAAGGCGCAGGACTTATGTCCGCAGTTGTGCTTGCTGTGGAACTCACCGTGTAGTTGGCCGCGTCGGTGCCAGTCAGAGTCAAGCCGGTCACCGTCACCGGCTTGTCAACTCCCACGTTCTTGTTCACAAACGTCGCCACCCCGCCTGACAGGCCCACGACGTCCGAGCTAATCAGGCCGCTCAACGAGCGATTCACGATTGTCGCTGCAGCCGTCCCGTTGTAGATCTTGTCCTCGACCGTAATGTGTGCCGTAAGACGTGCCTGAGAAATGGTGAGCGTGCCATTGGCGAAGGTGAAGTTGTAGTTGTTAGCCGCCAGCGTGCCGAGGGATGCCGTGATCGTGTAGCTCCCCACGGGGCTCGTGGACGTGGCGTTTGTGGTCGAACTTGGACTGCCGCTCACTCCGCTGGTGGCGAGCGTTTCCCCATTCTGAAAACCGGCGACAGTGACTGTAAATGACGGGTTTTCGGCACCGTATATCCGATTCTTGCTGTCGGCCGTAACGGTCAATTTCGCCCGGGTGATATCAGCAGATGTATTGCCCGCTGCGACTTCCCGAATGCGAGAATAGCCGGGGTCAGCGACGAAGAGGTTCCCGCTTGTGTCCACGGTGATTTGAGAGGGGGAGGAAAGCGCCGCTGCAAGCGCCGGGCCATTGTTTGTGAAGCTGCCTCCACCCGCGACCGTGGTGATCTTGCCCGTGGAAAGGTCGAGCTTCCGAATCCTGGCATTGTTGGTGTCAGCTATGAGCAGGTTTCCGCTGCTGTCTATGGCAACTCCCGAAGGTTGGTTGAGCGAGGCTTCCTTTGCCGCGCCGTCATCACCGCCGGAGCCGGCAATACCGTTGCCGGCAACCGTCGTGATGATGTGTGTGACATGGTCCACTTTGCGGATGCGGTGGTTGAACGTGTCGGCGATGAAGAGATTCCCGCTAGCATCGATCGCAACTGCATACGGGGCGCTGAGCGTTGCAGCCTTGGCCAGCCCGTCGTCGCCCAGGTCGCCCGTCCCGCCACCTGCGACCGTGGTGATGATACCAGTTGATAGGTTAACCTGACGAATCCGATCGTTGTTAGTGTCCGCAATGAACAGGTTGCCACGATTGTCAACGGCGACGCCGCGGGGGTTGCACAGCGACGCCGCAGTCGCCTGGATGTCGTCGCCGTTGTAGTACGGCGGCGTATCATTTCGGTTGCCTGCGACCGTGGTGATGAGCCCCGTTGATAGGTCAATCTGACGAATCAGGCGATTCCAACAATCAACTATGAATAGATGACCACTCTCGTCGACCGCGAGCGCGCAGGGCGCAAGCCCAGCAGCAGTGGCTTGGATGTTCTCTCCGTTGTAGTCCGGAGACCCGTAGACGCCGGCGATCGTGCTGATCGTGCCTGTTGAATGGTCAACCTTCCGAACGACGCCGTTGGATGTGTCGGCGATGAACAGATTCCCGCTGCTGTCCACCGCGATCCCCAGTGGCATGGAGAGCGACGCCTCCGTTGCCGGGCCGCCATCACCCCGGTAGCCGGCGGGGGAAGTCCCTGCGACTGTCCTGAGAATCAGATTCGATCCAATACTGCTACTGCTGCTGGCGAATTCGGAGCCGTCGCCACTGTAAATCGCTGTCACCGACTGAGGGTTTGCCGCCAATGACGTGGTGGTGAGCACCGCGATTCCGTTGCTCAGCGTGGTCGAGCCGAGCAGCGCGGTCCCAGCCACGAAAGTGACGGTTCCGCCAACCGGCGTTCCTTTCCTCGGAGGAAGACCACCGACTGCCGCCGTGAACGTTACCGGCTGACCGTAGACGGCTGAGGAAGGTGAGACGTTGAGTACGGTCGTCGTGGCCGCAGCGCCGACATACGTGACCGTGCCTGAAATCGCAAAATAGAACGGGTTCTGATCTTCGTCATTGTTGTTGAAGCTAATATTCCCGCTGGGCGTCCCTACGGAGGCTGTGGTCATTTGCACCGTGAAATCGTCAGTACCATCCACCGCGATCAGACTATTTAATGGCTCGATGATTGTGAAACCCAAAGGAACCGTTGGCGTGCCTACAGTGAGTGGTGCCGTCCCCGTGTTCTTTACAGTGAAGGTCCGCGTCGGCGGCGTGGAGTTCTGGAGTACCGTGCCGAAGTAGGTTCCGTTGCCCCACTCAGGATTGCCCTTGCCGCTCCAAATGTCTATGGCAGTGCCGCCGAACCAGCCCTGGACAACGATCTCCGGCTGTCCGTCGTCGTTCAGGATCGTGCCGGATGCCTGGCTCCTTACGATCGAAGCCCCAACGGCGTTGCTCAAGTTCACGACGAAGTACTGGTCCTCCTCATACTTCGTATCGCCAATCACCTTCACCGTGATCGTTCCGCTGATCTGGCCGGCGGGAATCGTCAGCGTGCCACTAGCCGCGAGGTAATCGCCGTCCGCCAGTGTCGCCGAGCCGTCGGCTGTAGCGTATTGCACGGTCACGTTCTGCGTCGCCGCAGCCGACAGGACCACCGCGAAGCTGCAGTCGATGGTTCCGCTGTTCCCCTCGGTGACGCTCGCCTCGCCAATGGTCAGATCAGGCGGGCTGGGGGGAGGCGCAACGGTTCCCGACGTGAGGGCCGCGAAGCTCCACTCCCCATCGTCGTCTTGCGCGCGGCTCAGGTAGACGTTGGCGCCGACAGGGAAGCCAGCGGTGGAACCCTTCCATGCCCAGTTGGCTCCACTTTGCGTCCCGTTGCCAATGAACGCGTCACCACCAGAGCCTGTCTGAATTCCGGGCTGACCGTTGCTCTCACGATAGAATTGCACCGCTGTCACCGTCCCATCGCTGTCGGTCACGCTATTGGCCGTAAGCGTCAGGTTGCTGCCTTGGGTGACCGGGTCCGGGTTGTCGCTCAGCCAACCGATGGTCGGGGGCTGATTCGCGGGGACACCGGGAACGACGATCTGCACAGTCACCTTGTCGCCAAAGGACGTGCCTACCCCGCCGGTGGTGTCGGCGCCATACATCTGCCAAGTTTCCTTGTACGTGCCAGGCAGCGGCGGAGCTGTCAGGTTCAAACTGAAGGCGTATTCCTCGCCCGGTCGGACTGTACGGCTTAGCTCCAAGTACCAAGTGCCACCGCTCATCGGGCCGGCCCCGACACGATTCAAGGTGTAGCCGGTGATGCCTGGCGTCCAGTCGCTCGTCCCGGTGTTTCTCAGGGTCCAAGTCTGCGTAAACGGCTGCCCGGGAGACATCACCGTGTTGTCGGGAACTCCCTTGGGTGGAATCAGCGCGGCGCCATCTACTTGCGGCACGACATGCACCTGCGTCTCAAACGCTCCTTGAAGCGAGTTTCCACCGAGATCCTTGGCACCGGTAGAAATCCGCAGCGTCAATGTCTCACCCGGTACAAAGCCTCCCTGCGGCTTTATCGTCACACGATCAGCACTGTGGTATCGGTGCCCTGTACTGTCTAAGTAGTAGAACAGGTTGCTGTGTGTGAGCCCTCGGCTCTCGAAGGCCACATCAGCGGAAGAAAGCGTATAAGCGTGGTGGATACTTCCGCTCAAGGAGATAGAGAAATGGTCGGAACTGGGGTCCAACGTGCCCCTGCTCATGAGTTCCGAAAAGTCAATGACAAGGGCTCCGTCGGTCTGCACCGACGGGCTCACCCAGGAGACCCTCGGCGCTATCGGGGTGACGGGTGAAGCATTGGGTGCATAAAGCATGTCCAAAGGTGTCTGCACCAAGTTGTTGAAGCTATTGTCCAACGCCACTTGGTAGGCATATTGCACGAGTGTATCGCACCGAAATGCCCCGTCTCCTCTCTGCCAACTGGAGTTTGGTTCGTACAGCGCGCCCAAGACGTATCTCGCACCTAGTTGGTAGAGGGCAGTGTAAATAATACTTTGCCGCTGAGCTTCACTAACCGTTACTCCGGATAGTTCGCGGCTTCCCCAATATGGCTCACCTTGAAGGAAGGAATCGTGCCCAGGCGTCGATCTGTCCCAATCGCCAATATCAACTGTCTTGAATAGCCCTTGCGCTTGGATAACGAAATCCTGATCCGAATACCCGTCATACATCCAGTAGATTCCGGCGTGTCCAAACTGCAAATCTCCGACCCCAACGCCCCCGCGAAAGACAGCGCTTCCGACTTCAACCGATTTCGGTCCCCCGGAAAGCAGCGTGCGCTCCTCCAATTCCTCAATTCGGAGTTGCCGGCGGAAGCGTGTTCGACGACGGGATGTAATTCGGAGATGGGGCTGGCGGCGACTCCGGCATTCGGATTCGACACTTGTAGGGACGTCGGACATCATGTGCCTCCTCAGGAGGAGAAGAACTCGCTGCGGAAACCGAGATTCCCGCCCGGTTGGAATGTAATCGTAAGCCCCAGCGCACGATGCTGCGGTTGGATGTCGTGTTCTTTATCCGATTGCTCCCGCCTTGGTGCAATCGCCATCCGTGAAACAATTCGCTCCAATTCCAATGGTGCGGAGAGCTGTGCTCGGCCCTACCGTTTGCCGTCTGCCGACGCCCGGCGAGCCATGATCGTGCAGGGGGATCGCCGCGAACGTCCGATGCCGCCGGCGCCGGCCGGTCGGCCCGATCGCAACAGAGCCCTTCTACGCCCGTCTTGTCAGCTTGCCCAAGGCCCGGCAAACGACCACCGCGTCGCGGGACTGCACGTCGCGTTCCTAGTCGTCCGCACCTCTTCTGATGCGCAGCCGTGTCGACGCGCACAATCGAGGCGACCAATTCTTGACTTCATCAACTCCCCAAAAGCGTTTGCCGCAACTCGCTCACTACCTATGCCGGCGAGGGCCGCGAGATTGGTCCAGCAGCCCGTCAAGGTGCGACCGCAATGCCGGCGATCCGAACCGGAATGCTCGATGGAGACGCACCTTACCCTGCTTGTAGCCTAATCGCCTGACACTGGCGGCGGTCTCGGTAACGAGGGAAATCACTTCATCCTCCAAACCAGCAATCAAGAGGCAACGAACACGGCAAATCCGATGCTGTATCTGCAAGAGTGGCCCGCCTGCGATTCCCGGTTGAGCGGCTTCGATTTCCGCCAATCGGGAAGTCGCCTGCGTTGCAAGCCCGATATCACCGGGCGTCTTTTCGGCCTCTATCCGGAGAATCTGGGCCTCGACTCTGGCGGCATCCACCAGATCGCCCACAGCGAGCAACCGCTGGTACGCGTCACGCCACCAATCCAGACCGGTATCCACATCCAGACGCCCCAAGAACGAGCCGATCTCGAAGCAGGTCATGATCGCCTCGGTGCCGGAACGGTCGCTCGTGATTCGTCGGCGCGAGGCTGCGGGGGGAACCTCACCCGTGATCATCTTCGCGAACTGCACCGCGGCGCCGAAGTCCTCCTGGTGGAAGTGGAGGCGTGCGGAGTTCTGGAAGAAGCGACGTTCCCACCCAACCTGCGAGAATCCCGTCAAGCAAGGCACCAGTCGCCTCATTCTCGGAAGCAGAACCTCTGAGCAGGCCTGCATGTCGAACGCGTCAAGCGACAGCGCGATTTGCAGGTCGATGGCCCGAAGCAGGACTTCCGCTTGGCCCGGCGTGCATCCAACGGCGTTTGTCAACCGGGGCGGCAGGGCGTCCCAAGCTCGATCCAGCACTGCCCGACAGACGAGGACCTCTCCGTCGGCACGCCGTTTCTTCACGTGGTTGACAAGTTCATCAAGTTCTTCGGTTCTCAACTGCGTCAAACCGTCGGCGGAACGTATTCCGCCGGCGTGAAGGCTCGCAGCCACAGCCAGGAAGCTACGTCGGTTAAGCACGTCCGGCGCCATGAATTGCTTGACCAGTTGCAGATTGCGGCGAAACTTCTTCTTCTCCCCTTCGTCAAGATCGTCCCAAGTCCCATCCTCGATGAATTGTCGGTGTTGCTCCAACTTCGTTGCCAACGGTCGCCTCCGTGGTCGAAGCACGTCCAAGAGTTCCGGGAAGGCCAGATCGCCTTCGGACGACAGCGTTGGCTCATCGACAGTTCTTTCACTTTCACGCGGATCATAGGCAACCGGTTGGCGGCGACGTTTCGTCGCCAGAACATCGTTGACGGCGATCGCGCCGAGCCAAGTCTCGAATGCCGATTCAGCCCGATACGTGCTGATCTTGACCAGGGCCTTGAGGAACGTTTCTTGACAATGGTCCTCGGCCAGTGCCTCGTCACGAGTGTACCGTCGGCACAGTCCTAGGATCGCCGAGCGGTGCCGCTCGTACAGTTCAGCCCAGGCCGAGCGATGACCCTGTTTCGCGCGGGCAATCAGAGCGTGTTCATCATGCGACGTATACATCTTCCGCCCAGCAGGTGTTGTGCCATCTGCACTCGACGGCATTCTACCAGATCCGATGCGCGAAAAGTCGCCTGCGCACAAGTCACCGGACGATGTATGTCATTTTTGCGTGATCATTCCGTGAAGCACCTGTAAAATCACATGGCAGCCAACCTCCTTCAGCCGAGCTACCACGGCGCCTCTGCGCAACAGCCGTGAGCGAGCCCGGTCTTGGGACAGCTACCTCAGTCACTGATAACCTTATCCGATTTCTGTAATGAGCGGATGATTTCCTCACTGGCTATAGTTCAGACATCGCAACCGATTAAGGGCTCGATAGTCGCCGTTTCTTCGAGATCATTCGGGTTTTGGGTGCGCCGCTATACACAGGCTGACAATTCACGGCGTGCTACGTCCGACCTTCGACGCGATGCGCGAATCGCCGGTGGGCGACACACCGGATGATCTCGGCCCGCTCCGGATCGAATGACTCCCGGCGCGGGGGCAGCGTCTGGAGCGAAAACGGATTGCTGGGCATGCCGTCGATCAGCAGTCGGGCATAGGCTGCGTACTTTGGCAGTCCCGAGAGATTTTCGGGGGTGATCTGTCCGGGGTACTTGCCAAGCTGCTGGGCGATCATCTCGGCATCGTCGCTGCCGACCTGAAACGCTACGATCGAGCCCACGTTGCCCCACACGGCATCGGCGGTCTCGTCGTTTATCTGGGCCAGGTACTGGTGGGCCACGATCAGGGAGAGCCGGAACTTTCGGGCCTCCGATAACACGGACGCAAAACTGCCCGTCGTGAAGTTCTGGAATTCATCGACGTACAGGAAGAAGTCCCGCCGCTCCCCTTCCGGGATGTCGGCCCGCGTCATGGCCGCCTGCTGGATGCTCGTTACGAGGAAGGCCCCCAGTAACGTCGCGTTGTCTTCGCCGATGCGGCCCTTGCTCAGGTTCACGATCAGGACCTTCCCATCGTCCATGATCTGCCGCAGGTCCAGGCCTCGCCCTGGCTGGCTGACAATCGCCCGCATGTTCGTATTGGTCAGGAAAGGGCGGATCTTGTTCTGGATCGCCGCCACGGCTTCGGTGCGGTAGTTGTCGCTCCAGGATGCGAATTCGTGAATCCAGAAACTCCGCACGACCTCGTCGCGGATGTTGGGCACCATGTGCTCGCGGTACGGCTTCTCGCCCAACAGCCGCATGACGGACAGCAGGTTGCCGCCTTGCTCGACCGTGGCGAACACGGCGTTGCGAAGCGTGTCCTCCAGCCTTGGCCCCCAGGAATCATGCAGCTTCTTGAACGCGCTCACCACGCCCGAGGTCACCTGGTCCACGCGGGACGGATCGCGGCTGGCCAACGGATTGAATCCGACCACGTACTCGCGGCTGGCCACGTCGAACAGGATCACGTCGTTCGTGCGATGTTTGGGCACGAGGCCGGCGATGGATTCGGCCAGGTCGCCGTGGGGATCGACCAGACAGACGCCGCGGCCGGCGGCGATGTCCTCGGCGATCATGTTCTGAATCAGCGTCGTCTTGCCCATTCCTGTTTTCCCGACGATGTACAGGTGCCGGAGGCGGTCTTCGAGCGCCAGCGTCACCAGCCGCTGGTCGTCCCGGAACCGGACTCGACCCAGGACCACGGTCCCCTCCTCCGTGGACGGGTGAATCACCGTGGGCGCCTCCAGTTCGGTGAACTCATTGACCCGCATGCGTTCCGCGCTGGCCGTCGCCGTGGGCGGATGCCAGAGGGTGGCCAGTTCTTCGTGGGACAGCAGGAACGGCCGCAGTCGTGTTCGGCGGCCATTCTGCGGACAGATTCTGCCGATCTGGAACGTCGCCAGCCGCGACTGGGTGAAAGCGCCCAACGCGCCCGCCATGCTCCGCAGCCGCTCCGTCGCCTCCGCCTTCCGTTCCGCCGGCGCATGCACCGCAAGCAGCATCCGGCACTCGAACAGGTGACCACCGAACTTGTCGGCCGCCGCCTGCAGGTTCTCCTCCCGCTCGTGCAGCCGGCTCGTCGAGGTCTCCAGCAGGGTGTGCCCCGGCGACTCGCTGCGAGCGGCGATCCGGCCCAGCAGCCAAGCCAGCCAGCGCCAGCGTCCCCGGACGATGTTACGCGCGAAGAAGGCGGCCAGCCTGTGGTGGGTGCGGAAGAAGCTCCGGTCCAACAGCCTCACCGCTTCGCGGGCCGTCCGGCATCGCCTGCGCGACGCCGGAACGACGCTGATCTCGACCCGACACTGCAGCGACTCGTCAGGCCGAACCGCGCGCAGCAGGCTGCAGACCGGATCGGCGAACGTGTGGTTGAGCAGGTCCTCGAACTGAGCATGCCGCAGGATGGGATACAGTTCGGGACTCAAACGCACCTCGGCACACCACGTTGCCCAGCCGGTGGGAGCGACGGGGACCTCGACGGCGGTCAGCGAACAGTGGGGGTAACTGGCCGTAATCGGGCCAAGGATCGCCTCCCGTTCTGCCCCGCTGCACTGCAGCATCAAGGCGACCTGTCCGTCGGCGGCACCGTAGGCCAGCGTCATCGGCGACTGCCGCAGGTGGGCCTGGTGGATGGCCGCCAGCGCCTTTTCCATGTATCGCGGTCCCCGCTCGTTGTTGGCCGGCGCGGCGATCAGGGTTTGCATGGGGCGGATACTAGCATCAAACGTTTGCTGGCCTCGGATGCTTCGTCTTCCAAGAGACACGATTGTGTGGCGCTGCTTGCTCGCAAGCAGTGTTGGAGCAGCAGACACGGCCAACTACGCCGCACCACACTTCACGGCCAACAAGTAGGCCGTGCCACATTGGTCGCCAAGAAAAACCGCCTCGTCGAGGTGCGTGGATCGGGCGAGGCGGTGCTGTCTGCGTCTCAATCCCGAAGGCTCCCTTCCTGATTCCGTGGGGGCGGAAGCAGGGACGCGGCTTGATACCCGCATCGGGCACTGCGAGTGAACGCGACAGTGCGGCAAAGCGTATCAAAACACGCTCGCCCGGGCGAGCGGCGGCGACAGCCGCACCGGTTCCCGCCGGAACGCGGACGACGGTTGCGCGTCGCACAACGCACGCCAGTGGCCATGATGGTCGTTCAACAGCGGATCCGTCACGGCACACGGGGTGCCGAGGTACGCATCCTGCGTCGCGGCATACACCAGCCGCCGGTCCTTGTTGCGGGCGCATTGCCGCGCCAGCCAGAGCATGTGGTTCGCGCGGTTCACGCCTCGCGTCAAAAAGACCACGCGAAAGGCCGGCCGGGGTTCCTGACGCCCGTGGTCCCGCCACACGCGCAGCACCCAGTCCTGGTAGCTCTCGTAGCCCAAGAGCTTCGAGCGGATGCTCTGCTCCCGGCGCGAATCCAGCGGCTCGGTCGCGTTGTCGATCTCGAACAGCAAATTGAACACTCGCCCGCCATGCCCCAGCTGGAAGTGACAGTCCGGCTGCTGCCGGTACTCCCCCACCCCCAGCGTCAACTGACCGTCGCCATGGTACTGCAGGATCTGCACGCGTGCCGCGTGGCAGCTCACCAGCGTGTGGACAATCACGTCGGCCGTCGCCATCGCATGCTGAAATCGGGAGGGCGAAATCTCCGCAACGATCATGCGGCCTGGGGCCTGGTCGCGATCCGGATGCAGAACACGGTATCCGGTCGCCGTCAGCCGGTAGTAGTGCCTCAGTCCCCCGCCGGCGACGGCGGCCGGGAAGCTTTGCACGAACCCCGCGTTGCTCAAGGCCAGCATCCGTTCCCGAACGCGGCGTTCGTCGCGGAACGGTTCTTCCGAAAACGTCGCACTCGCCTGGCGGAGATGCGCCGCCGTGGCCGGCGTCATTTCGAGCAGGCCGAGAACTTCCAAGTCGCGCTTGCTGAGGAGAACCACATGGGACATGCTGGTACAGCCACGTTAACATTCCTTCCCCATTCCCCCAAGCATCATGAATCGACCTGGCTACATCGATGTTGACAAATTACAAGCGGAGACCTCCCTGGAGGCCGCCGCCGCCAAGTGCGGAGTGTCGCTCGACGTGCGGGGAACTGGGCCGGAGGTCCGCATCGACTGTCCCTTCGGCTGCCCCGGCGATCACCAAGGCCGCCGGGAATTGGCGATCAACACGGACAACCCGCAGAAAATCTTCATGTGCCACGCGTACGAATGCGGCTTTCGCGGCAACCTCCTGACGCTGATGCACGGCTGGCTCACCGGCCAGAAACCCGCGGGCGGCAAGCTCAAAGGCGACGAATTCCAGCGCGTGAAACGGGCGCTGGCGGGGAGCGGCGAGCCCGCCGCGAGCCGTCAGGCCCCCAAGCAGCCAGCGGCCGCGAGCGAAGCCGCCGCGTCTCCACCCCAGGCCAACGTGCCGCTGATCGATTCCGCTGACGAACGCGTCCGTGAGCTGCACAACATCAACGAGAAGTTCGTCACGGCCGTGGCGGACATGAACCCGGCCGCCGCGTCGTACGTCCGCCGCCACCCCTGCCTTACTCCGGAGTCGATGCAAAAGTGGCGCTGCGGCTACCTGCCCAACGACGGCGGCGGCGACAAGCGCGGCTGGAGTCTCCGCGGGAGCATCGTCTACCCCGTCCTCGCCGAGAACGGCAAGGTCCTCGCCTGGGTCGGACGCGACGTGCATCATGAGGAGAAGGAACGGGAGTTCGCCCGCTTGACCCCGGCCGAACGGCCGGGCAAGGAGCCTCCGGCGAAGCATCGTTTCCCGAAAGGCTTCCACCGGGGGCAGGAATTGTTCGGTCAGCACGCGGCCCGGCTGCGGGAGCCCGGCTATCGCGAGTTCATCGCCCAGCACGGCCTGATCATCGTGGAAGGCTTCAACGACGTGATCGGGCTCGACAACCTGGGCGTACCGGCCTTGGGCATCATGTCGAACCGCATGACCGAAACGCAGGGCGAGAAGATCGGCCGTTGGGCGAAGCAGATCAGCTCCGGTCGCGTAACCCTGATGTTCGACTGCGATGCCGGCGGCGTGGAGGGGGCGAAGGAAGCCCTGTGGCGATTTGCGGAGCAGCGGCTCGAGGTCCGCCTGGCTTGGTCGCCGTCGATGCACGAGGGCGCGTACGCCGGCAAGCAACCGGAGACGCTGACGCGGGAAGACGTGGAACGGCTGCTCGCCTCCGGCGCGCCGAGTTGAAACGCGTCGTCCCGCCGTGCCTGCGGCACGGACGCACCGGGACGCGCGTGGCGGAGTCGCGTCGTTGATTCCCACGGCGACTAGCCGTGGGTGTCGTCCCGCTCCGCGGTGGATCAGGCCGCCGGGCCTGAGTGGTGCGGACACGCGTCGCGGACGAGGTACGAGGACGCGACCCCCGGGGTGATGCCAAGGCGTAGGTCACGAGGAACGAGTGCCAGCCAAGGTCGTTAGCCCGGGGGTCGCGGCCGCAGGTCCGCGACGCGTTGTCCCTGGTAGCATGGCGTTTGCGGCTTTCCCAAGCCGAATTGTCGGTCGTGCTCCGCACGCCTGTCCCCTGCCGCCGACCGCCATGGGAGGCGACCGCTCGGCGATCGGCCGGCGAACCCTGGCAACCTTGGCCCTGCCTCCGCCGGCCTGCCGCGATCTGCTTTCTCCTGTGTTGTTTTCTTCCGTCCAGACTGCTCCTGCAGCCCCTCTTCGGCCTGGGTTCGGCGCAAGTTCGGCGCGGGTCTCCGCCCCCGTCTTTGCTGTTCGGCGCGGGTCTCCGACCCCGCCGAAACCGCCGACCGCAGGTCTCCTCCCCGTTCTATCCATTCAAGAAAAACCAAGCCGACGATCTGCCGGTGGAACACTCACCGCCCTCGCTTTGCGCGTCCCGCCCAAGCGATGGTACGCTCTGGGCCGATGACTGCTTCCCCGTCCTCTCACGCCACGGTCCTGACGGTGCTCAACCTGAAAGGCGGCGTGGGGAAGACCCACACCACCTGGCTGCTCGCGTCCGTTTCACACGAGCGCGGCAAGCGGCTGTTGGCGATTGACACCGATCCGCAGGGAAACCTGACCAACTCGTTCCTTCGCGACGGCGAGAAGACCCCCGGCGTGGAACGTCTCCTCGACCCATCCGTCGATGCCGACGTGCATGGCCTGATTCGTCGAACCCAGTATCCAACCATCGACATCATCCCCGCCAGTTCGGCCGTGGTTCGGTTCGACCTGTCCGACCAGCGGGCCTGGGAGCAGGCGGACCTGCATCGCTCGTTCGTGGAACCCGTCAACGAATTGCGGGACCGGTACGACCTGATCGTGTTCGACTGCCCACCCCGGTTGTCGCTCACGTCCTTCGCCGCCCTGTGTGCGAGCGACTTCGTGATTGTCCCATTGGAAGCCGCCGACTGGGGTGCCCAGGGCATCATGCAGGTCACGGCGGCCATCGACTACGTCCGGAGCCGGTTCAATCGGCGCCTGCAGCTGTTGGGCTACCTCGTGTCCCGCTTCAAGCGGCGACGGGCGTACCAACAGAGCTACCTGAGCCAGTTGCGTTCGCACTTCGGCCCAAAGACTTTTGACATGGTGATCCCGGATTTGTCCCAGTTCGAGCGATCCGTCACGGATGCAGTCCTCATAACCCAGCATGCCCCGGCCAGCCCTGCCGCCGGAATCGCACGCGAATTCTTCGACGAAACCCTCCGCCGTTGTGCACATCTCGGTGCAGACGAGGCCGCCGGCGGTAAATCGTAAACTGCTCAGGCACAGTGTTTTACGTCCTTCGCTGGATTTAGGAGTCCCCACCGGCATTCCCCGTGGCTCATTTCGGGCTGTTTGGGGGTCTATGTCCTATGAAAAGCGACCATTCCGTTTGGGATAATTTCGGGCGGGAGGTGGTTACCGATTACGTTGGCGGAAAA
>Ga0366819_10064_pt1 | contig 13820 bp, 9 predicted proteins | sample TotcelFGM3001N15_FD_207091 | JGI IMG/M metagenome (GOLD analysis project Ga0366819, IMG submission 207091) | Enriched cells from coal bed in the Powder River Basin, Montana, United States - Total cells FGM rep3 HSBNCT.FGM.300.1.N15 ... | reverse complement strand
CGACATTCGTCCCGGACGAGGAGTAGCTTTGCCACAACGCGTACTCGCTGCAGCTGCACGTCGGCGAGTCGGAGATGTCGGCGGTCGGACCGGCCGAAGGATAATAGTTGGAAACCTGAACCTGGCTCGGCACGCTCCCCAGTTTATTGTAGGCATTGTCGCTGGGGCATAAGAACGTGGGCACCGTGACCGACCGCAGCAGCGTATTGCCGTCCGACTGGGCACTGGTCGTCTGTCCGTCGGTGGAGTAATTGAAATCAAACTGCTCGAACAGGGCCTGCTGTTCCATGTAGGGAAGGACCCGAATGTGGACGGACCCGCGATCGTTGTTTCCCCCATAAAAAACGGCGCCCGGCGGGAATCTGTGGACCGTGTCGTGATAGTTGTGCAAGGCCACGCCGAATTGCTTGAGATGATTGCTGCACTGCGAGCGGCGCGACGCCTCTCGAGCCGCTTGAATCGCGGGCAGCAACAACGCTACCAAGATGCCGATGATCGCGATGACCACCAACAATTCGACCAGCGTAAATCCGCGCATGTCCCGTTGCATCACAGACCTCCCCAGCCATCCTCCCCGAAAAAAGGCGCCGACCGCGCCGGCGGATAGTATGGCTGATAACAAATCGAAGTTATACCGCGACCCGCCAAAATAGCTCCCGTGCCAAGACGGCAATAGGGCTATCGATAATACCTTTCCGCAGGCAAAGCAATAGTATAAAGAGGGGGTCTCCCTTGATTCTGATCCTTCGATGCTGGCAGCCAACGGCGCGTTGCGGTATGTTGTTAACCAGTGGACGTGGTGCGGGATCGGGACGGTTACGGCCGCCAATGCCCGATGTGGATCTGATCGGCGAAAGCCCGTGAGGCGAGGGGAGATGGCGATGAATAAACAGGCAGGAAATCGTGCGGTGTCGCGGCGAGCGTTTGTGACGGCGGGGGTGGCGGCGTTGACGGTTCCGTACGTGGTGCCGCGTTCCGTCTGCGGAGCGACCGCGCCCAGCAATCGCATCAACGTGGCGCTGATCGGCGCGGGCAACCAGAGTCGCGTGGATCTGCCCAGCATGCTGCGGTTCGACGACGTCCAGATCATGGCCGTCTGCGACGTCAATCGAGGAAGCTACGGCTATGCGCGGCCCGAGCATTTCCTCGGCCGCGAACCAGTTCGGGATCTGGTCAACAAACACTACGCCGACAAGACGCGCAGCGGAGCCTATCGAGGCTGCGATGCTTACGCGGATTTCCGCGACGTGCTGGCTCGGAAAGACATCGATGCCGTGATGGTGATCCTGCCCGATCACTGGCACGCGGCCGTCAGCGTGCTGGCCTGTCAAGCGGGCAAGGACGTGTACTGCCAGAAGCCCATGTCGCTGACGGTGCATGACGGCCAGCAGATGATCCAAGCGGTTCGCGCCCACGAGCGAATCCTGCAGGTCGGCAGCCAATACCGCTCCAACGCGATCGTTCGTCGCGTAGCCGAACTGGTTCGCAACGGGCGCATCGGCCGCGTCCAGCGGGCCGTGGCCATCGTCAACAGCAGCGGCTCCGGCCCCGCTCCCGGCTGGGCTGCGATGCCGGTTCCGGATGGCTTCGACTACGATCTGTGGCTGGGGCCGGCGCCGGAAGCGCCGTACCACATCGACCGCTGCCTGTACCGCTTCCGCTTTCATTTGGACTACTCGGGCGGTCAAGTCACCAACACCGGCCACCACTCCAACGACATCGTGCAGTGGGTCTTGGGACGGGACGGCACGGAACCGGTCGAGTTCGAAGACATCGGCTCCGTCTGGCCTCCGCCCGGCCACCTGTACACCACGGCGATGAGCACGGCGTTCCGCGCCCGGCACGCCGACGGCATCGAATTGATTTGCCAGACGCAGGACCCCGGCTTCGGTGCGCGATTCGAAGGCACCGATGGCTGGATCCAGTACACGGGCAATAAAATCCAGGCGTCGTCCGACGAGATCCTCAACTCGCCGATCGGCGAGAACGAATTGCGTCTGCCGGTCAGCGACAATCACTACCGGAACTGGCTGGACTGCATCAAGACGCGTCACGAGCCGATCGAGCCGGTCGAAGCGGGCCACAGCACGGCGAACATCTGCCACTGCGGCAATATCGCCATGCGTCTGAAACGCAAAGTGCGTTGGAACCCGGACAGCGAGACCTTTATCGACGACGACGAAGCCAACCAAATGCTCCGCCGTCCGTACCGCGCGCCTTGGACGAGCTTATTTGCCGAGGCCACCGCAGGGCGGCCCACCGCAACGGATCGGCGATAGCAGGACGGGCGCACCACGCCGAGATCTTGGATTCTCCGTTCGATTGCGTGGGGAGAGAACGATGAAGCTTGCTGCGATCCGAACCGTCCTGGCGGCCGTGATGGCGGTTTTATGGCCCAGCGTCAATGCGAATTCCGCCGAACTTGTGGTGCGTAATTTCGCGATCCCCTCTCCCGGCTTGGCGACCATCGAACAAAGCGAGCGCGATCTGCCCGTCGTCGGCCGTGGTTACGTTCGACGACGTCCTGCATGAACGCCTGTTTCCCGATACCATTTGCCGCTGGCGCTCGAACTACGATACGCATTTCCCCAACTCGGCCAACCAAAGCGATCGCGCCCAGGATTGGACGGCGATTCTCGGGTTGTGGCGAAAGCCAATCTTGGGAAGCATTCCTTACCGCAGCCTGCTTCCGCAAGGGCTGGAGGGAATCCTCGTCTCGGCCATGGCGTACTCCTGCGATCACGACGCTTTGGTGGGCGGCCGGATGCAAGGCGATCTCGAGCACCTGGGTGAGGCCGCAGGCGTAGCGGCCGCCATGGCCTGCCGCCTCGGCGTGCCGCTCCGGCAAGTGCCGATCGATCGGCTGCAGGAGGAACTGGTGCGGTTAGGCGTGCTCCGCGGCGACGACGTAGCTGGCCAGCGCGTCGCTCACAGCCCGTCACTGGACGCCCTGCACCGTCAGGATTTGTGGCGTGCGGAGCGCGAGCAGCAGTTTCCGCCGTCGGCCCGCAAACTGCCTTCGCTGCAGGAAGCCGTTGACCGCCTTGGCACCGCAAACGCGATCGACGCCATGACCCCGCTGTATCTGGCCGGTGACGAGTCCATCCCCTGGCTTCGGCCTCGCTTGGAATCCGACAACGTCCGCGCGCGGGAAGAAGCGGCAGTTCTGCTTGGGCTGCTGGGCGACCGGTCGGCGGTGCCGGCGCTGATGACGTTTCTGGAAACGCGGAATCCGCGCCGCTTCTGTTACACGCTGCCCGAGGCCAGCAGCAGGCCATCCGTGCCGTTGTACTGGTCGGCCGCGATCCTATGGGGCCGATTCGGCGAGCGGGGTGCGGTTCCGTGGATGATGGACATTCTCCGCAGCACCCCGCCCGAGGCGTATGCCTTGCTCCACCGCGCCGCGTACGGCGAGGACATGTTCCAAAGCCCCGACGCATGCCCTCCTCCCTTGGCCTCGTTCCTGATCGTCGCTCTGGGCCGCATCGGCGATCCGCGGGCGGCGGACGCCGTGCGGCCTTTTCTGGCCGTTTCGGCGCCAGTCGGCGTCGCGGAGGAGAATCGGAATTTTGAGATCGCCTGGGGAGTGCGGACCAGCGCCGCCTGGGCTCTTGCCCAACTGGGAGACGATGCGGGCATCCCCGTGCTGAGCGAACTTCGGAGCGCCGACCAAGCGCTGCTTCGCCGCTACGCCCAAGGGTTGCTCGAAGAACTTTCGAAGCAGCGTCGGGATACCAAGCCGGAAGATTGAATCGGCGATCTTTAGCGACCGCGCAGGAACAAGTTGTTCAATTCCAAAGTAGTAGGCACACTCCGTGTGCCGTAAACTGCGGACGGCACACGGAGTGTGCCTGCTACAATTTGTTCAAGTTATTTCTACGCGGTCGCTTACAGCGTCCAACCCGCGCGGTACGGCGGGTTCATCAACTGGTTGGCCGCGTCGGAATTTTTGAACTGCAGCTTGTCCGCGTCCCAGTACAGCTTCTCTTGCGTCCGGATGGCGACGTTGCCCATCATTACGACGGCGGTCAGGTGGGCCGCATGATCGACGAAGTTGCTGCCGGCGGGCGGGCCGCCTTTGCAGGCGTCGAGCCATTCCTGGTAGTGGCCAGGCGAGCGGGGCAGCACTTGCGGAGGCTTGCCGACTTGCTGCATGCGGGATTCGGGCAACAGCCGATGGCCCAGCAGCATCCCGTCCTCGCCGACGATCAGCGTACCGTCGTTGACAAAGATGTTCTTGCCGCCTTCGATCTCCTTGGGCAACGGCGGCATCATGCCGCCGTCGTACCAGCGGATCAGCAACTCGGGGCGCTCGCCTTCGGCCGCGAAGCGGAACGTGACGATCGAAGCCAGCGGAGCGGTCTCGTTCTTGATCTCGTCCGGCGCGTTCCAGTGCGTCGAACACGCCTCGACGCTCTCCGGCCAGCCCAGTTTCAGGGCCTTGAAGACGGCCGACAGATTATGACAGCCGATATCCCCCAGCACGCCGGAACCGAAATCCCACCAGCCGCGCCAGCTGAACGGCGAGTAACACGGATGATAAGGCCGCTCGGGCGCCGGGCCCAGCCACAAGTCCCAGTCCAGGTTCGCCGGAACCGGGGGCGTCTCTTTGGGGCGCGGAATGCCGCGGGGTGAGATGTCCGGCTGGCGGTTCGACCAGCCGTGAATCTCGCGAACTTTGCCGATCGCGCCGGACCAGATGAACTCGCTGACCAGCCGCGCTCCCTCGCTCGCTTGGCCTTGGTTGCCCATCTGGGTCGCCACGCCCGCCGCCTTGGCCGCCTTGCCGATCTCGATCGCCTCGTGAACCGTACGCGTCAGCGGCTTCTGACAGAACACGTGCTTGCCCATCTTCAAAGCCGCCATAGTCACCACAGCGTGATTATGATCCGGCGTGGCGATCATCACCGCGTCGATACTCTTTTCCGCATCCAGCATCTTGCGAAAATCGCTGTACGGTTTGGCTGTGGGAAATTGCTTCATCGCGTTGGCCACGCGATTGGCGTCCACGTCGCACAGGGCCACCACGTTCTCGCTCGGCACGCTGCGGATGTCGCCAAAGCCCATGCCGCCGACACCGACGCTGGCTATGTTCAGCTTGTTATTGGCCGATGGCGCGTCGGCGGTGCCCAACACGTGCCGCGGGATGATCGTGAACGAGGCCACCGTGGCCGTACTGGCGAGGAACTGGCGGCGATTGAAACCAGGCGTGTTCGTCATCGGTCATGCTCCTTGGAAAGCGGAAGGGAGGCCAGGAAAACGAGTTCGTGCCGACGGTCATTGTAAACCAGGTCCGCGGCGTTGGGCATAGGCAGTATCTGGCACGGGCCCAGAGCGCGGGTCGGCCCTCAGTTATTTGACTGCACCGAAACTTCGCAACATGCCGCACAGCCGTCTGTCCACCGTCCGGAGATCCGTGCGGACAAAAGACGGAAAGTTCTTGGTTGGTTTGCTGGGCTTGCTGGACGATGAATTTGTGGTAAACTTATGCACGATGTCACCCGCCAGGCGGGAGCTTACTGCAAGCCAATCAGCAAGAGAACGTCAGGAAGACGCGATAAATCACGTGTTTTTCCACGTTTTGGTCAGGTAGCTCAGTTGGTAGAGCAACGGACTGAAAATCCGTGTGTCGCCAGTTCAATCCTGGCCCTGACCACTTCCGCCGATTCTTGCCTGCGCTCGCCTAATGTGTTCATTTATAACACGTGCGGCACAGGATTGCGTAGGCGCTGGCGTATTTGATGGGCCTTGCCGATTCGGCGATGGACGCCCGCCGCCTGGTTGCCAGGAGAACAAATTTTGGGATCTTCGGCGGAGCCTGTGGCGGGATCGGCCCCGGATGTCATCCGCATTCGCGGTGCGCGGATGCATAATCTGCAAGATGTCGATCTCGATATTCCCCGCGACCGGCTGGTGGTGATCACCGGCCCGAGCGGTTCAGGCAAGAGCAGTCTGGCGTTTGATACGCTGTTCGCCGAAGGCCAGCGGCAGTATATCGAGAGCTTGTCGGTGTATGCGCGCCAGTTCCTGCATCAGATGCAGCGGCCGGAGGTCGATTCGATCGAAGGGCTGCAGCCGACGCTGTGCATCGACCAGCGGCCGGGGACGGTCAATCCGCGCAGCACCGTGGCGACGGCGACCGAAATCTATGACTACTTGAGGCTGCTGATGGCCCGGCTGGGCGAAGCCTCTTGTCCGCAGTGCGGCGAGCCGATCCGGCAGCAGTCCGAAACGCAGATCGCAGAAGCGTTGGCCGCGCTGCCGGCGGGCACGCGATTGATGATCCTGGCCCCGATGGTTCGCGGTCGCCGCGGCAAGCAGGAGGATGTCCTGGCACGGATCCGCAAAGCTGGGTTCGTCCGCGTGCGAATCGACGGAAATGTGTTCGACTTGGAACATGCGCCGGAACTCGACGCTCGCCGCGAGCACTCGATCGACGCCGTGGTCGACCGGATCATCGTCCGCCCCGATATCGCATCCCGGCTGGGCGAGTCGGTACAGTTGGCGGTCAGGCACGGCGAGGGGCTGTTGATAGCCTGCTACCAGGACCCTCCGCCGGACGAGTCGGCTGTGCGGGATGGTCCCTGGCGGGATCGGCTGTTCAGCACGCGTTACGCTTGCCCGACCTGCAATGTCAGCATGGCGGAGATCGAGCCGCGGACGTTCAGCTTCAACAGTCCCTACGGCGCATGCCCTCGCTGTGGCGGCTTGGGCGGGGTCGAGCAGTTCGATCCGGAATTGGTGCTGCCGAACACCGAATTGTCGTTGGCCGGCGGAGCGGTCGCAGCTTGGAAAGGCGTCAAGCCGGACCCGCTGAAAAAGCACAAGGAGCGGCTGGTTGCGGTTCTGGAGAGGCACGGCGCGAGTTGGAATACGCCGTTGAAAGATCTGTCGGCGGAGGCGTTTCAAGAGTTGCTGCACGGCGCCGGCCAAGAGTTTCCGGGCATTCTCCGCCTGGTCGAACAACAGTACGTGACGGCCACGGACGAGGATCGCCACAGCGAGTTGGAGCGGTTCCGGGGGCGGGTCACCTGTCCGGCGTGCCTCGGTTCGCGACTGAGGCCGGAGGCCAACGGGGTCCGCCTTGGCGGGCGGACGATCTACGAAATTTGCCTGCTTCCCATCGGCGCCGCCGTGCGTTTCTTCGCGCGGCTGGAGTTTCCGCCGGCGCAACGTCCGGTTGCCGAGCCGCTGCTGAAGGAAATCCTGCCACGGTTGGCTTTCCTGCAGAACGTCGGCGTCGACTATCTGACTTTGCATCGCGCCGCCGACACGCTCAGCGGGGGCGAACTGCAACGCGTCCGGCTGGCGACCAGCATCGGATCGGGATTGGTCGGCGTCTGCTATGTGCTGGACGAACCTTCGATCGGCTTGCACCCGCGCGACAACCGCCGCTTGATCGACGCGCTGCGGGACCTGCAACAGCAAGGCAACTCGGTGCTGGTGGTCGAGCATGACGAGGCCATCATGCGGGCCGCCGACCAGCTGATCGACATCGGCCCCGGCGCCGGCCCTCACGGCGGCCGGATCGTGGCGCAAGGCGCGGTCGAGGAGATCAGTGCTCATCCGGACTCGATCACCGGGCGGTACTTGAGCGGCCGGTCACAGATCCCCGTGCCCGACACCCGCCGGCGGCCGTCCAAGTCGCGGTCGCTGGCGATCGAGGGCGTCACGACCAACAACCTGCACGAGATCGACGTGCGATTTCCGCTGGAAACGTTGATTTGCGTCACCGGTGTCAGCGGCTCGGGCAAGAGTTCGCTGATCAACGAGACGCTGGCCCCCGCGATGCTTCGCCGCCTGGGCGGCGTGGCGCCCAAGCCGGGGCCGTTCCGGAGCTTGCGCGGAGCGGCGCTGATCGATAAAGTAATTCAAATCGACCAAGCTCCTATCGGCCGCACCCCGCGGAGCAGTCCGGCGACGTACATCGGGGTCTTTGACGAGATCCGCAAAGTGTTCGCTCGCACGCGGGAGGCCAAGCAACGAGGCTTTGGAGCCGGCCGCTTCAGTTACAACGTCAAAGGCGGGCGGTGCGAGCCGTGCCAAGGGCTCGGTTTGAAGAAGATCGAGATGCAGTTCCTGCCGAACCTGTACGTCACGTGCAGCGAGTGTGAGGGTACGCGGTTCAACCGCCAGACGCGGGAAGTCCGGTATCGGGACCACTCGATCGCCGACGTGCTCGCGCTGTCCGTCGACCAAGCGGTCGACTTCTTCGAGAATTTCCCGATTATTCATCGCGGTTTGACGAGCTTTCAAGACGTGGGCCTGGGCTACCTCACGCTTGGCCAGCCGTCCACAACATTGTCGGGAGGCGAAGCCCAGCGGATCAAGCTGGCGGCGGAACTGTCTCGCGTAGACACTGGCCATACGCTGTATTTGCTGGACGAACCCACGACCGGTCTGCATTTCGACGACATCCGGCGGCTGCTGGACGTGCTGGGGCGGCTGGTCGATCGCGGCAATACGGTGATCGTGATCGAACACAGCTTGGAAGTCGTCAAGTGCGCCGATTGGGTCATCGACCTCGGCCCGGAGGGAGGCGAAGCGGGCGGACACGTGCTCGCCGCGGGGACTCCGGAAGACATCGCGGCGCTGGAAGACAACCATACGGGGCGTTTTCTGCATCCCCTGCTCGCCGACCGGCTGGGCAGAATGAATCGCCACGGCAAGATTGACGAATAAATGGAGGGCCCGATTTGGGCGAGCGATTCGCGGGCGAGTCCGATGCGTGCCCGCTTGTGACCGACCCGGTTCTTGGTGTATCTTCTTGACCTCGTTGGGCTGGGCGTATAATGGGCCCAAGAGACGGTGTCCTGCGCCGCGGGCGCGTGTCCCGCCCGCTTGCTTGATACTCTGTGCTACGTTCCATTTTTTGAGGAGGATATTGTGAAAGCTATCGTGGACGAAACGCTGTGCTCAGGCTGCGCCGTTTGTGAAGAGGTCGCGCCGGATGTATTCACCATGAATGACGCCGGCTTGGTCGATGTTATAGTGGACCCGATTCCGGACGATTTGCTGGCCTCCGCACAGGAAGCGGCCGACGGCTGCCCGTCCGGTGCGATTGTTGTTGAGTAAGGCGGAAAATCTGCATGGTCGCCATCCGGACGGACGGCGACCATGCAGCATAACGGTGTGGCAGGACATGGAAACATGGATCTCTGCTGACCGACGCGAACGGGATACAGCGGTGAAGATCGGCGGACCTGCGAGAAAGGGAAACAACCAATGATACGCGCAATGACACGCAACGGAATCGCCACACTGATGGGGCTCGTGCTGGCGGCAGCTGCCGTGCATGCGGCCGAGCCGAGTCGAGCCGGGGACGGATTTGTTCCGATGTTCGACGGCAAGACACTGGACGGCTGGGTCACCACCGGAAATTGGATCGTCGAGGCAGACGGCGTGATCGCCCTGCATCCGCGTGCTGGGGAAAAAGGCTGGCAACGATACGACGCGTATTTGACCACCGCTCGCAAGTACAAGGACTTTGTCCTTGACCTGGAATTCAAAATCAACGCCGCCGGCAACTCCGGAGTGTTCCTCCGTGTGGGCGATCGGATGAGCCAGGTCAACAGCGGCTTTGAAGTCCAGATCCTGGACACGCACGGCTTGGAAAAACCTGGCAACCATGACTGCGGCGGCGTGATCGGGACGGCGGCGCCGTCCAAGAACATGGCCAAGCCCGCGGGCGAGTGGAATCGTTACGTAATCACTTGCCACGGGAACCAACTGAAGGTCGAGTTGAACGGCGAGCAGATCCACGACTTGGAGTTGGATAAAACGCCGCTCAAGAACCGTCCCCCGGAAGGCTACATCGGGTTCCAGGACGAAGCCAAACCGGTCTGGTACCGCAACGTGCGGATCAAGGAACTGAAGTGACCCAAATTCCGCTGGGATAGCGTGCCACAAGGCGTGACGCCTCGTCCTAAGCCTTGATGGCGCACTAGTGCGTTATCCAATCTAAATATTGGGGGTCGCGCTGGGTGAGCGGCACGGCGCGAGCGTCCGCTATTAGGGCCGGAAAACCGGGCGGCTCGCGCCGCTTCGCTAACAAAAATGCCCCCAAATGGTCCCAATGTAAGCGTGGGCCCTAGCCGCCGGTGACATCCAGAACCAGCGGCTGGTGCCATGCTGCTCGCAACCCGCATTTTTAGCCTGGACAACGCACTGGGTGCTACAAAACGATGTGCGGCTGTCTCGGCATCACCAGCGAGCAGTTCTAACCAAGGCCCGGATGCTGCCGCCCCTGCCAGCTTGCGGGCTGTTGATTTAATGCAGCCAAAAGCGCTCCGCGGTTCGTAGCATGGCTTTCCGAGCCGTGCAGCGGTGGACGGCACGGCTCGGAGGGGAGAACCTGGAGACCGGCTACCTGGACGACTTCTGCGCCGCCGGCATCTCCAGCTGCTTGCTGGTCATGCCTACCTTGGCCAATGCAACGTACAGCACGAAGCCGACCACGATAGCGGCCAGCGGCGGGCAGGGAACGTTCAGGGCGAGCCCGGACAACGCCGGAACTTTGGCGGCAATCATGTCGATCGAACCGACAAAGAAGCCGATGGCCCAGGAGATCCAGCCAGCCGGGTTAAAGCCGGCCCGAGGTCCCGGCCACTTGCAGCCCGACAACAGATAATCGGCGGTCATGGCACCACAGATCGGGCCGAACGAAGCGCCGATGATGCCGAACATCTGGGCCGCGTTGCCGGCTTGGCCCGATAGCACCAGAGCGATCGAGGCGGCCGTGCCGATACCCACCGAGATAAACGGGTTGACCTTCGGCAGCGTGTTCTTCATGCTGTTGGCGGCGATTAAGGAACTAAAACACGCGGGCGGGAACGCCGCGATCGCCAACAGGAGCCAGAAGAGTTTGGTCACCTGAGGCCCCATGATTGTGTCCATCAGCTTGGTCGGATCGAGCGTGACCGCCTTGCCAGCCATCATGCCGCTACCGTAGGCCCCCGCCACGATCAACAGCGCCAAGCAGCCGGTGAAGATCGTCGCGCCCGCGACACCCGTCAAGCCGCCCAGTTGAACGTCTCGGCTGTCGCGATTGCTCGAAGCAATATCCGTCCCGGCCGCTCCTGCCGTAGCAAAGAAGCCGACGATATTGGCGATGGCAAACAGCAGAATGCTCATGGAACTCGGACCCGTCACGCTGGCGCCTTCCGCGAGCATTTCCGGTCGGAAGCTTCCTACTCCAGAGAGCGTCTTGCCGGCCAGGATCAACAGGATGACGAGCGGAATGAGCGGCAGATAGGTCGCGACGCGGGCGACGTAATGAATGCCTTTCAGACCGACAAAAGCCGCCACGATAGCCCAAATAACGCCGATGCCAAGATGCATGGTGGAGTCTTTGGCGCCGCCCGCCAGACCCGCGAGAAGTTCCGCCGAGAAGTAGGCATTCACCGCCAGCCAGCCGAACTGCAGAACCCCCATCAGGAAGCCTGGCATTAGAAACCCGCCCAGCACCCCGTAGGTCGATGTTCCCACGACGGCCAGCGGCAACCCGGTCTTCATACCCATCAAGCCCGGAGCGAGGTAGCTGGCAAAATGGCAAATCAACGCCGCCAAAACCACACCCAGCAATGCTGTTCCCACGCCTTGAGCGAGAATGCCTCCTGGTCCCGGCGCTCCGCTGGAAGGAACGCTTTGCCAAAATACAAACCAGAGCATGATTCCCGCATAGGTTTGCGCGGTACTCTTGTACCACGGTACGCGGTTCGCCAACGGTACCGGTTGGGCGGACGCCACATAATGCGGCAGATTCGAAGCCATAGGGGTCCCTCCTACGAGTCAGCAATGGTAGACGCGGCATCGACAGCACAGATGCTGCGCGGCGCGAGCGTCCGAAACATGGAGTCCAACAAGCCTGGAGTATAGCCGCTGGACAAACCGTGTAAACGGTCGATTTCGCCAGATTCAGGGAGCTTTTTGCCGCATGCGCCCCCTCCGTCCGAACGACCGCGTGGCTTTCGCCAGACGTCAAATCTTGCCACAGACCTTCCGGCGGGTTGGAATTGCTGGGCGATCTCGAATCTATTCACAATGAACAAGCCCAGGCGGCCAGCTTTTGGCAAAGGCAATAATGGACAAGATATTGTAAGATTCCGCTGCCAACGGCCCGGGCTGTCGGCCAAACCGTGCCCAAGGACGAACTGTCCCGCAAAATCGCTTTTTGCAGACGAGTGGGAGCCATCTTCTCAGCGTGGAAGGAATCCGTTATACTTCGTTCGTCGCGTCCCCGTGGCTCAATTGGATAGAGCGTCGGCCTCCGGAGCCGAAGGTTACAGGTTCGAATCCTGTCGGGGATACTTGACGTAAATCCCGCCGAACGCTTGACTTAGCGTACCTGCCTGCGTTGGGCAGTGCGGCCATTTGATCCTTGGCAAAGTGGTAGTCCTACCACTTTCAGGACGAAAGGACCGCATCAATGCCCCAACGAAATGGTCATGTCCCGTCGTATCGCCTGCACAAGCCATCTGGTCAGGCCCGTGTGATTGTCGCAGGCCAGCACATCTATCTTGGAAAATACGGGTCTCCCGAGAGCCGCGAGAAATACGCTCGTCTCATCGCGGAGATGTCGGCCGACGAAGCTCGCCCAGTAGCTGCCAGGCCAAATTGTAGCAGCCAACCGGAAATCTCGATAAATGAAATGCTACTTTCTTACTGGCAATTCGCCGAGACCTATTACTGCAAAGACGGCGAGCCCACCAAAGAGCTGGAGTGCATGAAGGAGGCGATCTGGCCGCTTCGCCAGCTGTACGGCTCGATTAAGGTTGGGGACTTCGGCCCGCAGGCCCTCAAAGCAGTTCGCCAGCACATGATTAGCGAGCAAAAACTCTGCCGCAACGTGGTCAATCGGCGGATTGGCAGGATTAAGCGGGTGTTCAAATGGGCGGTCGCTGAGGAGCTGGTAGCGTCATCCACTTATCACGGCCTGCAGGCCCTCACCGGTCTGCGGTATGGTCGCTCTGAAGCCCGCGAGACCGAACCTATAAAACCGGTGGACGATCAGTACGTCGATGCCGTGCTGCCCTTCGTCACCCCGCATGTGGCCGCCATGATCCAAGTACAGCGGCTGACCGGAATGCGGCCCAGCGATGTCTGCAAGATGCGTCCGTTCGATATCGACCGGTCAGCCGACGTATGGATTTTCGAGCCGTACGAACACAAAAACCGCTGGCGTGGTCACCGGCGGCTGATTCCGATCGGCCCCAAAGCACAGGCCATCTTGCAGCCGTTTTTGGACCGCGACCCAGAGGCGTTCTTGTTCAGCCCCAAGGAATCCGAGGCTTGGCGTTTGGAGAATCGTCCGGCATACTTCAAACACGAACGCAAGACCAAGGTTTACCCGTGCGAGTTGCGGGCCAGAGCTGCAAAGAAGGAAGTTCGCAAACGCCGCAAGCCCAAGCGCCAGAAACACGACCGGTACGACACGGCCTCGTACCGCCGGGCGATCGACTACGGATTTGCCAAGGCAAAAGCGGCTAGCGTCGAAATCCCCCATTGGCATCCGAATCAGTTGAGGCATACTAGGGGCACGGAAGTCCGCCGCGATCATGGCATTGAGGCGGCTCAAGTCGGGATGGCCTGGTTTGGCGCGCGGACGCGCACGTTTCGTCGATTCCGGCAATGCGATAGCGGACCGACGCGAACGAAGCGAACGATCATGGGAACCGAAGGATCTGGTCAACGGAGGTTCTGCCGCCACGGCGGAGCTTGCCTCCGTCGAGCGATGTTCAGCACCAGAAACGCGCCACCCGAGAGCGTAGCCCCGCCACCACGCTGCTTGTCAGCGTGGAGCGGTGTTCAAGCGACATCGC
>Ga0366819_10431_pt1 | contig 13883 bp, 13 predicted proteins | sample TotcelFGM3001N15_FD_207091 | JGI IMG/M metagenome (GOLD analysis project Ga0366819, IMG submission 207091) | Enriched cells from coal bed in the Powder River Basin, Montana, United States - Total cells FGM rep3 HSBNCT.FGM.300.1.N15 ... | reverse complement strand
GATGCAAAAAGAGCCACCGGGTTTGATCAGCCCCGGCGAACCGGGATCGGTGTAGCCGTTGACCTTGATGGTATAGGTAGAGACCGAGCTGCACCCTAAAAAGCCTAGGCCGATAACTAGCAGGATCAGGAATCTGATGGGTTTCTGCATTGTGGGCCTCCCAGTTGCGGTGGAGTTATGGCCGCCGCGCCTGTCTGGTTCGCAGTTGTCCGTTGAGCTAAGCCGCACCGGGGCCAGGCGCCCCTTTAGGGGGTATAGATCCGGTCCAGCAGGGCGGTAAGCTGCCCCTTGATCTCCGTTAGGGGCGGCAGGACCGGCGCCGGCGGTAATTGCTCGTCCGTCAACTTCTGGCGTTTGAAGCGCATGCGGGTGGAGAGCTCCTCCCGCTCCGGGGCCAACAGCCCCCCGGACATGGATTCTTCCCGGCCGCCGTCCAGGGCCTCCATTTGGGCCGCAATCAGGCCGAAATCGTAGGAGAGGTTGAACTTGTTGATGTCTTCGTTGAGCAGTTTCAGGTGCGTCTGGATCTTGGTGTAGGCCTCGTGGAGCGCCTCGCTCTCCGGCTGCAGGCGCTCATAGAGGTCGAAAATAAGGTTGCGGAAGCGGCGGTAGGCGGTGAGGCCGTGCCGCCGGATGCCCTTGAGGAGGTCCTGCTGCTCCCGGGGAGAGAGTTTGGCGTACTCCGGGTAAAACGGCCAGGGCTCGAGCTTGAGAACCGCCATCATCCCGGCGCAGGCTTCCTCGGTGCCCAAGGCCTGGTACAGGGCCATGAAGCGCCGGCCCAGGTTGGCCATGCCTTGGCCGTAGTCCTGAACCTCCTGGTGCAGGACTTCCGTATCCTCTTCCACATAGACCCGGTCGGCAAAATAATTGTCGACGATTTCTTTCTTGATGTGAACTTTTAAGGCATCCAAGACCCTGTCGACGTCGTCCATGTCGGCTCCCTAATCCCCAGAACCGGAGATTTGCAGCTTGATCGCCGGCGATTGATGCCCTTTAGGCCTCGGCATCCGGCTCGGCCGGCGCCGCCGGTCCCACCCCGCCGATACCCAGCTCGGCCAGCGAGAATTCCACCTCCCGCCGGTCCTCCATCTCCAGGGTGACGGTCTCCCGGATGAAATTATAGCGGATGATTTTTCCTTCGCCTTCGGGGACCTGGAGGCGCTTCCCCACCTTGGGCAAAGACTTCCGAAGCTCCTGGTAAGAGGAGTACTCATAGGTGAGACAGCACATCAGCCGGCCGCAAATCCCGGAGATTTTATTGGGATTGAGACTGAGCTGCTGTTCTTTGGCCATACGCACGCTCACCGGCTCGAAGTCCCGGAGAAAGCCGGCGCAGCACAGGCCCCGGCCGCAGATTCCCAGGCCGCCCACCATCTTGGCCCGGTGACGCACCCCGATTTGCCGCAATTCGATGCGGGTGCGGAACTCCTGGACCAGGTCTTTGACCAGCTCCCGGAAGTCCACTCGCCCGGGGGCGGTGAAATAGAAGATGATCTTGGAGGCGTCGAACAGGCATTCCACCTGCACCAGGTAGATGGGGAGCTTGTGGGACTCCACCCGGTCCTGGCAAAACTGCAGAGCCCGCTGTTCCAGGAGGCGGTTTTTTTCTTCCTGGGCCAGGTCTTCGGGGGTAGCCAGCCGCACCAGACTCTTGAGCTGGCGGGTGAATTGCGCCTCGGGGTCCGGGTAGACGCCCACCACCCGGCCGAGCTTCAGGCCGGATTCATTTTCTATGACCACCCGGTCGGCGGTTTTCAGGGAGATCGGCCCCGGGTCCACCAAACAGCAGTGGTTGCCGGGACCGAGGCATATCTTGGCGATAGTCATGAGGGGTTCCCTTGGCGCTGCAAGCGCAACCCCAGGATATCCAGGGTCAATTCAGGGTTAAGGTTGGCCTGGAGATGACGCTGGGCCTCTCCCAGGGCCGCAAAGCCGGCGAACCAGGCGGCCGGGGCGCTTCCGGCCCGGGCCTGCGAAAGGAGAGGCAAGAGGTCCTGATGGGCCAGGAGGCCGGCGGGCGCCTGAAAATGGGCCAGCAGGAGGTCCCGGTACCAGAGTTGCGCCAGCAGGAGAAAATTGTCCAGGTCAGGGCGATTTTTGGTCAGGCGCTGGGCCCACTCCAAGACCAGGCCGGTGGAACCCCGGGTGATGCGGTCCAGGTCCGAGAGCACCTGGTCCCGCTGCCGCACCAGTTCCTCCGGGTCCAGGGCCAGGGCTCGGCCCAGGGACCCGCCGCTCAGGGCGGCCACCAGGGCCGCCTGGGACCGGGGCAGAGGGCGCCGTTTCTCCAGCTCCCGGATGATCAGGGCCGACGGCAGGGGCGCAAAGGCCAGATTGTGGCACCGGGACACGATGGTGGGCAACAGGTCGACTTCGCCCCGGGCGGTGAGCACCAACAGGTGCCGGTCCGGCGGCTCTTCCAAGGTCTTCAACAGGGCGTTGGCCGCGGCGTCATTTTGGGCGCTCAAGGCTTCGGCGGGCTTGATGAGCACCACCCGCCAGCCGCCGCCCAGGGGCGGATACGCGGTCAGGCGGCGCAGTTCCCGGATCTGCTCGATCCCGATCTGGGCCTTCGACTCTGGCGGGGAGATCACCAGGAAGTCGGGATGGGTGCCCGCGGCCAGACGGCGGCAGGAGGGGCAGGTCCCGCAGGCGTCGCCATCCGCTTCGGGCTGGGCGCAGTTGAGGGCCGCGGCCAAGGCCCGGGCGGTGGTGGCCTTGCCCACGCCGCCGTGCCCCAGGAACAGGTAGGCATGGGACAGCCGGCCCGCCAGCATGGCGGTTTTCAGATGCGACACCACCCAATCCTGCCCTAAAATCTCCCGGAAGAACTTGAGGCCGGATTCCGAGGGGGGCGGGGGGGTCGTGGTTGTCGGGTCTTTCTTGGGAGCTGCCATATAAACTTAATTCTCGCTCCAAAGCTTTGCTTGGGAACGCAAGTTTTGGTCAGAATCCAGGTTGGGTTCCATGATATTAGTCCTGCTTCATCTAATTTTATCCTTTAGTCACCCATCCAAGGTAACATTTTATCAGGGCCGTATATGTAATTATCCTGAATATAAAACTTGCCCGCATCCTTTGGCCCATATATATAACCACTCTGAATATAATATTGCCCACTATTTTGGGGGCCATAAATATAGTTGTTCTGTATGTAAAATTGCCCAGACATCTCTGGCCCGTAAATATAACCGTCTTGAATGTAATAGCCTGTAGACATAAATTACCTCTTCCTAATTTAATGCTGGTTAACAAGCTACTGCCTTTGAACTAATAAAGGGTTATTCTTTATATTTTGCTTCAGCAAAACATGGCCACTCCCTCATCTGTCTGGTCACGCCCTCGATAACATTGATGATGATGTTAGATAATCCAACACGCAAATTAATTTCTTTATGATAAAAAGGCAACTTAACTTCGTCGAAGGATGCTCCCAAGTAGATTCCAGTGCCATCGAGGTTAATAGTGTCGCCCATTGAAAATATTGTAGGGTGACTAAGCTTATCGTAGAAATTCCGAGCTTCTCTCATTATTTCAAGGGCTTCTTTATTGAGGTTCAGTTTTTTCTGATGCTTAATAATTAGGGTAATAGCCTTATGAGCGGAGAATTTTCCCTCCCAAGCTTGATGTAAAAATGGCAGTCCTTGTTTAGAAAAAAGCAATGCCAACGCTATAGCTTCTATTACCTGCCTCTTTGCAGCTCCAGCCAGTGTAATATGACCGGCCATAAGAAGCTTCATGGACAGGATTAATCTTGCAATTACTCCGAAAAGAATCCCGACAATCGTTCCGCTGTCTTGGTCCTTTGTAAAGGTCTTATCAAACTCCTCCCAACTCTCGTAGACCGAGGTCATAGTGGTTTCAAACTGGCAGATTTGAGCGCCGAAATGCTCTATGAACCGCTGGCGAGTCGGTTCATCGTCGATTCCGAAAAGAGCTCGATGAATCAATTCATCGGGTGCGAGGTTCATTATAATTACAATCGCTTAATTATAGAAATCTGGCAACTGACCGCCCCCCTCACTCCCACTCAATAGTGCTGGGGGGCTTGGACGAGATGTCTAGCACCACCCGGTTGACCCGTTTGACTTCGTTGATGATGCGGTTGGCGATCCCAGCCAGGAATTCATGGGGCAGGCGGCTCCAGTCCGCGGTCATGGCATCGATGGAATCGACAATGCGCAAGGCGACGACGAACTCGTAGGTGCGTTCATCCCCCATCACCCCCACGGTGCGGATGGGCAGGAGCACCGCAAAGGCCTGCCAGACCTGGCGGTAGAATTCGCTGGCCAGCATCATTTCGGAGACGATGGCGTCGGCCTCCCGGAGGATATCCAGTTTGTCGGCGGTGACTTCACCCAGGATGCGGATGGCCAGCCCCGGCCCGGGAAAGGGGTGGCGCCAGACCAGGGAATCCGGCAGGCCCAACTCCCGGCCCACTTCCCGCACCTCGTCCTTGAACAGCTCTCGCAGGGGCTCCAGCAGCTTCAAGGGCATGATCGTCGGCAGGCCGCCGACGTTGTGGTGGGTCTTGATGGTGGCCGACGGCCCCTTGAAGGAAACGCTTTCGATGACGTCGGGGTACAGCGTCCCCTGGGCCAGGTACTGGACCCCGCCGATCTTCTTGGCTTCGGCGGCGAAGATACGGATGAATTCATGGCCGATGCGGCGCCGCTTTTCCTCCGGGTCGATGACCCCCTCCAACTGGCATAAAAAGTCCACGGTGGCGTCCACGTAAACCAGGTTCAGGTGGTGATGCTCCCGGAAGAGGTGAAAGACTTCCTCCGCCTCCCGTTTGCGCAACAGGCCGTTGTTGACGAAGACGCAGGTCAGGCGGTCGCCGATGGCCCGGTGGACCAGCACTGCGGTGACCGAGGAGTCCACCCCGCCGGACAGGGCGCAGATGACCCGGCCGTCGCCCACCTGCTGCCGGATGCTCTCGGTGGCGCTCTCGATAAAGGAGGCCATGGTCCACAGGGGCTTGAGCCCACAGATGCGGAACAGGAAGTTGCTGAGGACCTCCTTGCCCCGGGGCGTGTGGTGCACTTCGGGATGAAACTGCACCCCGTAGAGCCGCCGGGAGAGGTCCCGGATGGCCCCGGTGGGGCAGCTGTCGCTGCTGCCGATCACCTCGAACCCCGGCGCCAGGCGCTCCACCCGGTCGCCGTGGCTCATCCAGACCTGCTCTTGGGCGTTCAGGCCGTAAAACAGATCGTCAAAATTGGTGATGGTAAAGGTTTTGTGGCCGTATTCCCGGGCCCCGGCCGGGGCCACCTCGCCGCCCAGGAGATGGTTGAGAAGCTGGATGCCGTAGCAGATGCCCAGGACCGGCACCCCGAGGCTGAACAGGTCCGGGTCCACGGAAGGGGCATCCCGGTCATAGACGCTCCGGGGGCCTCCCGACAGGATGATGCCCTGGGGGGCAAACTCCTTGATGGCCGCCAGGGGCATGATGTAGGGGTGGATTTCGCAATAAACCTTGAGCTCCCGCACCCGCCGGGCAATGAGCTGGGTGTACTGGGAGCCGAAGTCCAGGATGAGCACTTTTTCCTGATGGGGATCGAGCATGTTCGGATTTTTTGTATGGGGGAGGGGCCGGCCGGACACGTGCCCGAGGCTGCCGGTCACCCTCGCCTCAACCCCTTAATTTTTTAAATCAATTATAGCGTGGGGCGGCAGAAAAAGCAAAAGGTCTGTGGGGGCGGGGTGTAGGGTGCGCACTGCGCACCAGCGCGAATTTCGGCTCAGCGATAAAGCAGAAAAGGGTGGTAACTGGAATAGGGCGTGACGTGCGTACCCGTAGCCTTTGGTGGCACAGGCTTCCAGCCTGTGCCGGGACAGCCGAGGGCGGCTGTCCTACAATATCCTCAGGAACGCTTCGAAGCAGTCTCATGGCGGCCACAGGCCGCCCTATGGTCGCTTCTCGATCTTCTTTTTTAAAAGTACTTTGCCTGAGTCTTGGTCATAAACCCAAACTTCTTGGAGCTCTACCCTGACGCTAGTAAAATCTTCGTAAAGTGACCACGGCATATCCCAGGTGGCAGCGTAACCCTTGCCGTGGGGACGGGCAATATATCCTTCGTCTTGACTATGCCGTGCTGGTTTACATATAAAGATTACGCCTACCTTGCCCCCTTCGGGTTTAACTGATAACTTACCTATATTGCCAGTGCCATTAATAGGAGCCACGAAGTATCGTTTTTCCTTGGTAGCCTCTACTCTCGTTCTAGCCCCAAATACATTTTGTCCAGTGTAAGACTTTACCTTTGTACCCATATCCTTTATTAGGTAATGGTCCTCTGATTTATTTTCAAGTGAAACAGGGTCACGCCAACTATTAACGGTCATTTTTTCCACCCACACACCAGATGGACTCCCATAAACCTTGTGGTCTGCCAACTTAAAGGCATAAATTCTATCGGTATCACTTTTGTTAAATGGGCCATAAATCGTTTTTTTTCCGTAAGGATTAAACTGGTTAAGAGCTGTAACGACTTTAACAATATCATCACCCTTGAAATTTCTTTCTATTGTGTCAGAAGACATATCAAAAGCAGACTGACCAAATGCGGCCCCAATTAATCCCACAATAATGAGTCCAGTAAATACAACCTTTCTCATCGTGGTACCCTCCCGTTAACCCTTACCTTGCACACTTGGGGAGTCGTTGTCAAAAGGAAATTTCGATGTAGAGAAGGGTAAGGTGGTAGCCGGAATAGGGCGTGCTGTGCACGCCGTTTTGCCGTTTCTTGGCGGCCACAGGCCGCCCTATGACTGAATAAGTTTTTTTTACAGCCCCAACGGCGCCAAATAGCGGCGGTGGAGTTCGTCCTGGAGCCAGGCGGGGGAGGCGGCTTCCGGGGCCTCTAAGAGCAGGTTGAGCCCGGCGGCCATCTCCCGTAGGCGGGCCAAGGCGGCGCGGCGGGCTGCGTCCATAACGGCCCAGTCGCCGGTGGCCAGCAGGTCCTGAAAGGCCGGGGCCAACTCGGGCAGCAGCGCCGGGAGGAGGCCCGGACGCCAGGCCAGCATCACCGCCAGGGACGGCAGGCGCTCCTCATTGACGATATAAGCCAGGCGGCCCCACTCGTTGACGTCGGCCAGGGCGTCTTTGAGGGTCCGCACCCAGATCTCCAGCCGGGTCTGGGGGAAGCGTTGCAGCACTGCCGGGAAGGCGTCTCGTAAGCTGGGCTCCAGGGCTTCGCCCATTTCGTGGCGGATAACCGCTTCCAACTCTCCGGCCAGAAAGGCGTTGAACTGCTCCTGTAGGGCCTCGGGGTCCGCGAGCAGATCCTTGAGGGTGAGATTGTAGGATTTCAGGGCGAGTTGCAGGTAGGCGTTGCCCTGCTGGACCGGGTCGGACAAATGGTCCCAGAGATAAAAGGCCAGGGCCTGGCGGCGGGCATAGATCAGGGTCCCCTGGCACAGGGCCGGGGAGGCGTCCAGGTCCCGGGCCAGTTCCGGCCCCAGGACCAGGATGGTCAACTCCCCCACCCGGCGCTCCTCCAGGAGTTCCCCCAGGAAGAAGGTGGGGGCTAGGCCCCGGCTCAACCCGGCCCCATAGGCCAGCCCCTGGGCCATAAGGTGGCGGTTGAGGGTCTCCACCGCAAAAGGGTCGATGGCGGCGCCGCCCCAGGGCAGAGTGCGCCAGGACGCCTCTTCCAGGTCATCCCAGGTACGCTCCCGCCGGGCGATCCACTCTAAGGCGTCGGCCGCTTCGGGCTCCACCCAGGGAGCCAGCCCGTGCTCCCACTTATAGAGCTGACGCAGGCGCATCAACAGACCGCACAAGGAGAAGTGCCCGGCCTGCCCGGCACTGGCGATATCGCAGTTAAGCCGTACGCCCTCAATCAGGGTGGGCGGGATCATAAAACGGCGCTCATGTGCATCTTGGCATCGTAGTGTCGAGACCGGGCCGCCGGCGTTTCGATTCACGGCTTTTTGGCGGGCGCACCGGGGCGCATCAGGTCAGTGAGCCGGTCCGCCAGTTTCGGGTCCAAACCCTTCAGAGTCTGGAATTCCCGGTTGGCAGCCTGGGTGTCTCCTGCCCGGGCATAATAGACACAGAGGGCGTAATGGGCCTGGGGATCTTTGGGGTCCCGGCGCACCGCTTCCTGCAAGGGTTTCCGGGCTTGATCCAGCATCCCTAAGTTGAGGTAGGCCAGCCCCAGGTTTTTATGGGCCTTGGCCATAGCGGGGTCCAGGCGGATGGCCTCGGCAAACTGGGCCCGGGCTTCCTGGTCGCGGTTGAGCTTGCCGTTGGCCAGCCCGAGGTTATAGTGGAGCTCGGCGTTATCGGGGTGGAGACGGACGGCCTCGGCAAAGGTGTCCCGAGCTTCCCGCCACTGCCCCTGTTTGATGTAGGCCACCCCCAGGTTCTCGCGGACCTGGCCCCATTGGGGTTGGAGGCGGGCCGCCTCTTTGAAGGCCTTGACGGCCTCGGGATAGCGGTTGCCGGCGGCATAAGCCAGGCCCAGATGCTGGTAAGCCTGAGCATAATCCGGCTGCAGGGTGATGGCCTGCTGAAACGCGGCGATGGCGTCATCGAGGCGGTTATTTTTGGCCAGCCGTTCGCCTTTGTTAAACTGGGCCAGGGCCTCGGGCGCCACCGACTCGTCGCGCTCGTCATACCGGTCTTGCTGGGCCAGGGCCGGAAGTGCGCCCCAGAGGAGCACAACCAGCAGGAGGATGGCCTTAAGGCCGCAATTCCTGGTCATGCCGCCGGTTCCCCAGGAGCCAAGGCGTCGTGGTTTTTCATATTTTTCCCTTACGGTTCAATCAATGTTAAAGGGCCGGAGGCGGCCTCTTCTCGCTTTCCAACCCCGGCCAGGGCCCGGGAGGGCCGAACTCTGGGTAGTCAGCGCCCGGCGCTCATGGGATTGCGGGAGGTAAAACCTGGTTTGATTATATCATAATTCCCGAAGCCGGGGAGAGGGGCAGGCAGGTTGGCCAGGGGCATACCCAAGCTTACCGGTGGCGGGGAGGTGGCGCCTGCCGATCAGGCCATCCGCCTGGGCACTTTGGTTTGTTAATCGAATTCATTCTCACCTGGGGAATGGTAGGGTGGAAGATGTATGAGTGGGTCTCGCAGCTGCGGAGGCACTATGAACAGTACCGCTCCGGGCAAGGACGCCGGATTATTCAGCCCGGCACATCGTCCGGCTTAGGGAAGGTGTAGCGGCGGGAAAGCGCCGCGCATCCTTCCTTTTGTAATTCATCCCGTTCCCAAGTTCAACTTGGGAACGAGATGGTAGAATTAGGCTCCCAATCAGGCAGGACCGGAAGCGCTCTCAGTCTCGTGATAAAAACTAGGAAATGCCGTCAGCTATGAGTGGTTTGTGACAGCCTCCCCTAAGAAAAAGATTCAATCGCCAAGCAGTAATAAATTAATGGCAGCCGTCGACGAGACCGGGGTAAGGAGATAAAACCGGAAATTCACAAAATCATGATCAGCGGCCAGGCAGACGATCTGCCCTCGGTCATTGATGGCTCGCGCCTCCCGTAAATACCACCCCGGGATGGGGTCGATCCGGGTGTTGAGATCGATGATATCCTCTTTTTCCCAGAGTATGGCGTGGTTGCCATAAGGTGGGACTTTCGAGTAACTGTAGCCCACAATTTGCCCTAGGTTGTTGATGGCCAGGGCGCAGGAGTCCCGGTCTTCAAAAAGCGCCCCCAGGGCTTTCATGACATTGTTTTCCCAAAGAAAGGCTCGCCAACCGCCAAATTCCCCGATATTCGCACTGGCATAGCCTACTACCTGGTTGTGGTCATTAATGGCATAGGCCCGCCCCCCTCTCTCCACAACGCCCGTAGCGTCAACCACCAAGTCTTCCAGGTTGATGATGCCTCCGTCCCGCCAGAGGACAGGCCAGTTGATCCCCCATATATGTTGGTCGTCGGTTATCAAGGCCATCCCCACAATGAGACCATTCTCATTGATGTCAAAGGCCTCAGCCTCGTGGCCGAAGGTGGACAGGTAGGTCCTGACGTCGGATTCCCAGCGCACGGCATACCGGCCACTTCCATTGGAGTCAGGCGCGACACCCACCACCTGCCCGGAGTCATTAATCCCAAAGGCCTCCTGCCCATAGCCACCCGGGAGGGCTGTCGGGGAGGGCGGGTTGGTATTCTGCCAGAGGCAGGAGGTGCCGGAATACCCCACGATCTGGTCCAGATTGTTGATGTCATAGGCGAAGGTCATATAGGAAAAATCATTGGCAAACTTCTCAGAAATTGCCAATGGTTGTAGATATGATCGGCATAGAGAAATTATTGGGGGGATTTCCCCAATACTCCTCTTGTTTCCAAGTGCATCGTGGGAACAAGATGCATGTCCTCACCGGACCGTGCTGCCTCGTAGCGGATAAAATCAGGCGGGATTGGGTTGGGCGAGCTTTTCGAACCGTTCCAGGGAATGGCCCAATTGGCCCTGCCGGTTGACTTCTTGGAGCCGTTCCAGGCACCGGGAGAGCTGGGATTTTTTCCCTAGGCCGGCGTAGACGTCAAAGGCCCGGACATAGTAGTCCCAGGACTCGGCCAATCCCCCCCGGGTCTGATACACCTCGCCCAGAGAAAACAGGTCCGCAGCCATGGCGGCCCGGTCCAGAACCGACCGGTCGATGCTGAGGGCCTGGATAAACATATCCAGGGCCTGGCCGGTGTCCCCCCGGGCCAGGGCGAGCCGGCCCCGGTGATGGAACAAAGTGCCCTTGAGTTCCGGGGTGGTGGCCAGAGGCTGGGCCCGGGTGAGAAAATCCTGGGCCGCCGCCGGGTCATTCTGGTCCAGATAAAAACTGGCCCACTGGAGATACACCCTTCCCAAGGCCTGGGGAGACCGGGACTGCCGGGCCGCGTCCTCGGCCGCCATCAGGTGCTGGGAGGCTGCCGCCGGCTGGCCTTGTTTTATGGCCGCGGTGGCCAGGTTGGCCTGGTTGATGCTGGCCGCCACGAACTGCTGCCGGTCCTGGTTCAGGTTGTAGGCCTGGGTGAAGTATTCCCGGGCCTTGGGATAATCTCCCTCCTCCAAGGCCACGGCCCCCAAATTGTTGAGCTGCTGCGCCGTCCCTGGCTGGTAATCCACCGACCGGCTCATGGTCAGAGCCCGGGAGAAATTCCGGGAGGCCCGCTTCGTATCCCCCCGGGAAAACAATTCCTCCCCAGAGATCGAGATCTCGTTGATGCGCTGCACCTGCTGCCCGAACGGATCGGCTTTGGCGGCGCAGCCGCCCACCAGCAGGGCCACCAGCCCGACCCGGGCCCAGCAGCTAAGGAAGGGTACGCGGCGCCACATGGATGGATTGGCTCTTGGCTCCCGCCGGGGCAGTCATGCGGATCAAAGGATTGGCCTTGATGGCGTCCATGGTATCCTTGGCGCTCCGGGCCGTGCCCGTGGCCGCCTCCATGAAGTCGGGCAATTCCTCGCTGCCGGCCTTGATGTTCGCCACGATGGCCTTCAAGGGTTCGATCTCCTCGTTGATGGATTTGGTGAAAACTCCCAGATTCTGGGTCGTGGGCTTGAGATCGACCATGACGGTTTTGGCCTCGATCAGAAACTTGTCCATACGGTCTATGGCCTGGTTCATCCGGTCATACATATCCTTTTGCATGACCAGCTTCCCCAAAGTCCCCTTGCCCTCGGTGATGTCTTTGAGGACCTCTTCCAAATGAGTCAACGCCGCCTGGAGGATTTTCTCGTCATTTTTCAGATCCTCGCTGAACTGGGCCAGGTGGCCCAGCATGACTTTAACTTTGCGGATATTATCCTCGCTGGCCAGTTCCGCCAGGTGTTCCGTCACCGACTTGCGCTCCCGGGAGGGAATGTCGCCATGCGGTTCGATCCTGGGGTAGCCGGAAGAGCCGGGGCTGATTTCAACGTATTCACTGCCGATGAGGGTGGGGCTCACCACTTCCGCCACGGAATCCTGGCGGATGAGATTGGCGTACTCCTGGTTCACCTTGATGGTGACCTCTACCTGGGGCCGCTCCGTGGTCTGGGTGATGCTCAGCAGGGCGACCTTGCCGATCTCCGTGTTGAACATCTTGACCAGGGAGCCCTGAAGCAGGTTATAGCCCTGCCGGAATTTTATCCGGTAGGTGTTCTGGGTTTGGAACCAGCCTTTGGCTTGGGCGATAACCAGCAAGGTCACCACGGTGAAGATGATCAACACCAGGAGGAATCCGCCTGCCAGCTGTTCCTTGCGGGAAAAGCCCTCTTCCATGCGGCTATGATAACACTCTTTCTCGGTTTTTCAAGTATTTCAACACCGTCCCCAGACCTGCGGCTCCCGATTCTAACGGGCATGGCCGGAAGGACCCAGCCGGGCAGAAAAATGAGGGAAGCATCCTTGGCCGGTTCCCGGAAAAGACCCAGCCCATTGGCACCCGATGGCGAGAAAATTTGAGGAATAGCCGTTTGTGCCGATATAGGTAAGTAAGGATTCGACAATCTGGGGACAAGCCCGGTCTTGCTCCTGTATCGGGAAGGCCAGGCCATAGGTAACGGCGCGTCAGTCGTGATCCTGCGGCAAGCTTGAACCCTCAGGGAGGGCCATAGACAGTGTTTATCCGTTTGCGCCATTTGCGGCGGCAGCGTCGCAGCCAGGAAGGGGCCGTAGCGGTTGAGTTTGCCCTCATTCTCCCTATCCTGTTATTGCTTGTCGCCGGCATCATGGATTTCGGCCACTACTGGTATATAGGCCATGTGGCGTCCGACGCCAGCCGGGAAGGGGCGCGCTATGGCACGCGGTATGTGACCTATTTTGATCCGACCAAGGGCACGGTACGCACCCTGCCGAAAAATTTAAGCCCCTCGATAAGCGATCATGTCCTCTTGCCGGCTTACGCTGATTATGCCAGCCGCCTGCCTGCAACTCCAGATCCCACGGTTACCCCCAGCGGGGCGGGTTTTACCAACACCGATCCAACCACGGTGGCGGGAAAGGATTTGACCATCACGGTCACGGCCACCAAAACCTGGTGGGTCCTCGGTTCCCTCATCCCAACCTTGGGCAGCAGCAAACTCCTGACCGTAACGACTACCATGACGTGTGAATAACGATGCGAGACCGGAGTCGACTTATGAACCGAATGGGAAAGAAATTTCTTGACCGCGAATCAGGAGGCGTCGCGGTAATCGTGATGCTGCTCTTGGTGGTAGGCGTTGGTTTCACCGCCTTGGCCCTGGATTACGGCCACCTGGTATACGTGAAAAGGGAATTGACCAAGGCGGCCGAAGCCGGTGCCCTGTCCGGCGCCCGGGGCCTCTGGCCGCCGGATTTCTCCGTCACCCCCTTCCCAGCCCCATGGAAGGATCGAGAGCCAAATTGGTCCAACGGCTATGTCCAGGCCCTCGCTACGGCGGCAAAGAACCTCTCCACCCCTTCCACCGACGTGATCACCGTGGAAACCGGCCGATGGAATTATGTCAACACCTTTACGGTGACTCAAATCAATCCCAACGGCGTACGGGTGACCATCCGGAGGAACAATGTCCCGACAACGTTTGCCCAACTGCTGTCGCAGACCCCTATAAGTATCGGGCGCAGCGCCACCGCTATCATGGACTGGACCAATGCCGTGCCCGGGGGGTCCCTCCCGATCGCCGTCAATTTAGACGAAGCGCAAAAAATTGGTGACCCTATCAAGATCGGCTTAAATCCCGCCACCTCGGATAATGGCGGTTGGTTTACGGTACCGCCTACTAACCCCAGCACACCTAACTTGTTGGATTACATACGAAACCAAACCTGTCCGCCCATGAGTATCGGGGACACCATTGCCCTCAACAACGGGACGGTGGTTCCGGTCCTTGACGAGTTATATACGGAATTGGCGGTAATCAAGGCATCGCACCCCGAGGGCTGGGACGTAGTGGTCCCGGT
>Ga0366819_10240_pt3 | contig 13888 bp, 15 predicted proteins | sample TotcelFGM3001N15_FD_207091 | JGI IMG/M metagenome (GOLD analysis project Ga0366819, IMG submission 207091) | Enriched cells from coal bed in the Powder River Basin, Montana, United States - Total cells FGM rep3 HSBNCT.FGM.300.1.N15 ... | reverse complement strand
ACCGTTTCACCGTTCCATCGTTCCATCGTTCCATCGTTCCATGGTTCCATGGTTCATGGTTCCATGGTTCCATCGTCCGACCGTCCCACCAACTCACCGTCCCACCGACTCACCGTCCCACCGACTCACCGTCCCACCGACTCACCGTCGCACCGACTCACCGTCGCACCGACGCACCGTCGCACCGACGCGATTCCCCGAGCGAGCCCGCGTAGGATGCGGTTATGAAGCCGGTGGTTTGCCCCGGCCCGTCCCAACAGGAGGGCATCAAGGAATGACGAGGTTGTTCGAGACATTTACGAAAGATGGTGTGATCGTGCTTCCGGAACGCGTACCGAAGCCTGCAAGATGCTTGGTTGCGGTCCTGGATGATGATCTTCAGGCACTTCGCGCCGAAGCGGAATATATATGATCCCGGAAGCGAGCCAACAGCGGATGAGCGAACTACTGCAAAAGAATCGCGACAGCGTACTGACCGACGCGGAGCAAGTCGAACTGGATGCCCTGGGCCGTGAGTTCGATGCCGCAACGCTGAGGAAAGGGCGGGCCTTGAGTCTGCTCGCGCAGTTCGATTCCGTTTCACCGCCCGCATAGAACAACACGACCCAAATCGTGGCAAACCAGCGTATTGCGAATTGGCTGTATGATCTTGTCGCCCAAGATGCCCATTAGTCTGAACGACCGCTACCATCTGTCGGCCCGCGGCGTGTGGATCCTTGCGCGAGTCTATCCGCCTGAGTGAATCGTGCCACGCTGCAGATGACATCTCTCACCTCTTCCAAATGACAATCCGCCACAGCCGAGTCTCTGTAACCAAGGCAGATTGCCCCAGTCCGCACTCGATGGCCAATAAAGTTGGCCGGGTGCTGTGGGCGGTGGTCTGGACGCTGCTCTTCCGCCCCTCGCCGCGGATCTGCTTCGGCTGGCGACGAGTGTTGCTGCGATTGTTCGGCGCACGAATCGGGCGAAACGCCAGGATTTCGCCCTCGGTCCGCGTGTGGGCGCCCTGGAATCTGACGGTCGGTGACGAAGCATCGATCTCGCACGGGGTCGATTGTTATTGCGTCGATCGGATCACGATCGGTGATCACGCGACCGTCTCGCAATACGCATTTCTTTGCACCGCTTCGCACGATGTCCAGGACCCGCACATGCGGCTGATCCACGCACCGATCGGCGTTGGCGATCAGGCCTGGGTCTGCGCCGGAGCGTTCATCGCGCCCGGGATCGAGGTGGGCTCCGGGGCCGTTGTCGGGGCACGCTCGGTCGTGACTCGAAACGTTGAGCCGTGGACGATCGTGGCGGGTAACCCGGCGCGGTTCATCAAACAGAGAGTGCTTGGGGATTAGTGCTTGGTGCTTGGTGCTTACGCGGACAGCGCCACTTTGCGGGCCAGGAGCGATGTAACGCACCACAGCTTGAGCACTTTCGCCCCGGCCGACCTCGCGTCGGTGGAGCGGTGATTATGCACTACAACAGGCCCCAGAAATGGCTTTTTTTCCCTGCCGCCGCCCCCGCCGCCGGTGCGGCGGGGGCGGCGGCAGGGAAGCATGCGGTGGGGGCGTTTGCTGGGGCGTAGCTAGTGCAAAATCAGGGGCTCCACCGAGACAAGCGGGCTGTTGATTTTAGTTTGGTCAAGCTCAACAGACGCGGTCGCTTGCCGCGCGATATCATGTTGTTTCGAGTGGCGGAGGTGATCGAAATGGTTTTCCCAGCCCCAAGACGCTGGTCGAGCCGGTTGAGAGGCGAAAAAGGGATGGCCAGAAGCCCCCTAGCTCCTTCAGTTTCCCTCGTCCGCAGCCACTGCCGCGAACTTCGCGCGCAGTCGTCCCACCTCCAGAATTAGTTTTCTCAGATTGTAGCCGGTACACGCCCACAGCCACTCGGTGCGGACCTTCTCCAGGCCTCGCAATAGGAACTGTCGCAATCCCAACACGTGCTTGAGCCATCCAAACGGCGTCTCGCCGGCGTGGAAGCGACGGGCATAACGGGTTCGTGCTTCGGGCGTACGCATCTTGGCCGCGTGCCGTTCGCGATCGGGCGTGAGGTGGTCGCGAGTGATCGTCCGACCGCCTTGGTTTTTGTCCGACACGCATCGCCCAGCCAAGGGACAACCGACACAGGCGTCGCAGCGATAGACATCCAACCTGATCTTCTGCCCCTGACGCACATCCGGCTTCGACTTCTCGAACGGCAGCGGTTCGCCGCGGGGACAATAGTACATGTTCTCTTCGGGCACGAACACGAAGCAGGACTTGTCCAGCTTCTTGGTGTGGGGGCTGATCGGCAATTTCGGCCACTGCTCTTCGGGAACTGGTTGTCGGGGATCCGCCCGCACCGCCGGGTTTCCCTCGCTCGCTTCGCTGGCCGACGACGGCGAGAAGAACTCGACGTCCCGTTGTTCCAGGTCGACGATATTTGGCCCAGTGGCATTCAAGCCGTCGGCCAAGACCGCTTCCGGCCGTTGCCCAAAGACATCTTCCACGCGATCAACCATCGGGACCAGTTCCGCGTTCTCGTTGGCGTCCGGAAGCACTTCCGCATCAACGATGAAGTCCCGATGAGTATCCACTGCTGCCGTGGGCGTGTAGTTGGGAGCATAGCCGCCTTCCTTGTTCGGCAAGACGGTCGAGTCCGAGTCAGTGCTCGGCAGTTGGGCCGGCGTCTTGAGCCCTTCCCGACGCCGCGCTGCGTCGGCCTCTGCCAGTTGCTTCTGGGCCTCCAACAAACGCTGCTGACGAACTTTCGCGTCAGCCAATTCCGGCGGCAAGGCAGGCGGCGACTGCAGCCCGAATCGTTCATCCTCCGCTGCGTCCACCCGTTCCGACTCGTCCAACAACTGACCGAACTCCGCCTCCAGTTCGGCCAGTCGCTTTTCCACTTCTGCCGCCGTCCAGGTCTCGTACCGGCTGTTGTTCGCCTTGACACGTGTCCCATCGAAAGTCACCTCGCCCAAGCGGATCAGCCCCATCGTCATGGCCAATCGGCCCAGGCCACGAAACAAGGTTTTCAGTTGCTTCTTGAAGCGTGTCCGAAATTTGCAGATCGTGGTGTGGTCGATCGTTCGCCCTTCCGTCAGCCACATGAAATCCACGTTGTGCCCAGTCATATATTCCAGGACTCGGCTGGAACGGATTCGCCGCAGCAAACCATACAGGATCACGCTGGCCACGACTCGGGGAGGAATGGGCGGTTGGCCTCGAACCAAGCAGTATTCTGCCTCCCATTCCGACCAATCCTGGCCTCGCAGCAATTCGTCGAGGATCCGTACGTCGTGTCCCTCGGGGACGACGTCATCCAAAGTCGTAGGGATCAGCACGAATTGCTTGCGTCCCAAGATTGGCTGTGCGAAATAACTCATGCTCGCGTACCCTTCCTTGCCGAATGATGGCGAGCATTATACCATATACTTATTTATGTGCAACACAAAATACCTGGAATATGTAATCTTTAAATCAACAGCCCGCAAGCTCGGAGGGGGGCCTAACTTGTCTCTAGGCCTGCCGGGTGCGAAACCTCGGTGCTCGAAGTGGCCCGAATGGTGTGCGAAGTGGCCGGCCGCCCCGACCTGCAGTCGGATTTCCGCCCGCCCCGCCCCGGCGACGTGATGCGACACTGCGCCGACGCGACGTTGGCTCGGCCGACCCTGGACTTCGAACTTCGTATGGACGTGAAAACGGGAATTGCCAAGACGCTCAAGCACATCCGGCGCCAGGCCGCGAAGCCCGCCGAGTTGCTGGCCCAGATGGAAGAGGAGAACTGGGCGGTGAGGCGGTGAGGCGGTACGTCGGTGGGTCGGTACGTCGGTGGGTCGGTACGGCGGTGGGAGGTACGGCGGTGCGCCGGTGGACCGGTCCTGTACCGCGAAGCGGTTTCACACCGTAGCCCAGGGTCAGCGCTGCGCCACCCTGGGCGGAGCCCCCAAAGCAGCACCAACCCTGAAAGGGTTGAACACCGCGGGCGGAGAGCGACCGTTAGTCGATGCGCCGGCGCAACGGGCAAGAATACTGACAACTGACAACTGACAACTGACGCCTGATGTATTGTTCGTCCACAGACACTACTTTGACTGAAAGCCGCGAGATCCCTGGGCCCGTCACGTCGGATCGCACAACGAGAGAACAAGGCGCTTGCCCACCGCTTGGGCATAACGGGCCAGCGTGTCCAGCGTTGGGTTGGGACGCTGACCCGTTTCCAGCTTGGAGACTGCGGAACGGTCCATGCCTGTGAGTTCGGTCAACTCGCTGAGACTCAACCCTTTTTCTACGCGCGCAGCTCGAAGTTGCTCGAACAACTCTTGCCAGTCCTCGACGACCGCCGTACGCTCGTGATGCCGGGCGATCAAATCCGGCAACTCCTCGGCGATCTGCCCTCGAATCGCCTCGTACTTCGCCGCTTCTTCCTTGGTGAGCCGTTGGTTGCGGATAACACGTTTCATGATCGCTGCCTCCTCGGCACTTCGTAGGCCGTTACCGGGTATACCGTATCTGAGTCAATTTCTTCGTACACCACCATCAGGTGTCGTCCCGTGCTGGTATCGCCAAAGACCACGGGTCGATCAGAGGATCGGCTGACGTCGGTGTCCGTCGCGTTTTGGAGTACCTCTTCGAACTCTTCTTTCGAGACCCCGTGGTCGGCGCAATGCTGCACATTGCCAGACGGATCATCGTCGAGGTCCCAAATAATCGAGTTGAAAGACATAGCTTCCGTTCACCTCCCTGTTGCATTATAGTACCACTTCCCGGCAGCGAAGTCAAGCCGAGTGATTGGTCGGCAGGTCAGTAGGACGGTCGTTAGTCGTACCCGCCCACTGACGCACCGACAACCGACGCACCGACGCACAAGCCACCGTCCGGCGCAAATTCAAGGTCGTTGACATGGGAGACAGGCAACTCGATAATTCAAGTAGTCTCATCACTGCAGCAGAAAGTTTTTTTGCGGAACCTCGCATGTCGCAAGCATCGACCATTGAAGAGCGACTGGCCCTCGTCGAGAAGGACGTGACCAAGTTGAAGTCGGAATTCGGCCGTCTTGGTTCAAAGCGAAACGGGCTGGAACCAATGGCCGGAGGTCGCAACGACGATCCGGCATTCACGGAAACGGTGCCCCTGACGGATCTGGGGATCTTGATCGCGCAAGGGCCCGCCATATGCGGGGGGAGACCAAGGCTTTCCGGAACGGGGGTTTCTGTTCGTCGGATCGTAGGCTGGTACAAACTCGGCTGGCCTCCGGAGGAAATCGCCAATCGGATCGGCCACATCTCGTTGGCTCAGGTTCATGCGGCGCTAGCGTACTACCACGGGAATCAGCAGGCGATGGAAGCGGATATGGCTGCGGAACAAGCCGAAGCAGAACGACTCGAGCGGGAACACCGTGAAGCGCGGACGAGAGCGTGACGATACGCATCTTCAGCTTCAACATCGGCGATTTCTGTCGGCTTCACGCCCGATTTCAGGCCAAGCAGCAGTCTCATGCAGGCATCGACCAACTGGAGTTCCTCAGCGATTGGGGCTAGCCCCGGCACGGTTCATCAAACAAAGAGTGCTTGGTGCTTGGTGCTTGGTGCTTGGTGCTTGGTGCAATGAACGGAGCTCGCGATCATGACGGCTGTGCCCTTGATTTCCCAAAACAGCCTGCGTAGGATCTGGTTATGAAGTCGGTGGTTTTCCCTGGCACGTCGCCCAACAGGAGGACCTTGAGGAATGGCGAGGTTGTTCGAGGCATTTGCGAAAGATGGTGTGATCGTGCTTCCGGAACGGGTACCGCAGCCTGCAAGATGCTTGGTTGCGGTTCTGGATGATGATGTTCAGGCCTTTCGCGCCGAAGCCGGGTAAATGATCCCGGAAGCGAGCCAACAGCGGATGAGCGAACTCGTCGGGTTGGAGGAGGACACGACATGGCCACGTTAACGGATATTGGGACGTTCATCGCGCAGACGTCTGGCATCTGCGGCGGTCGCCCGCGGATTGCCGGGACGGGGGTTTCAGTCCGGCGCATTGTGGGCTGGTACAAGTTAGGCCTCACGCCCGAAGAAGTTGCGACCGAAATACCTCATCTCGATTTGGCGCAGGTGCATGCGGCGCTGACCTACTACCATGCCAACCGCGACGAAATGGAGGCGGCCATGGCGGCTGAGGAGGCGGAGGCTGATCGATTGGAGCGAGAGCATTGCGAGGCGAGGAAGGGCCGGTGAGGATCCGGCTGTATTTCGATGAAGACTCGATGCGACGTGCGCTGGTCGAGGCACTTCGAAAACGGGGTATCGACATTCTAACCGCGCTCGAGGCAGGCACGATTGAGGAACCGGACGGCGATCAGTTGGAGTACGCCACGACGCGCGGAAGAGTGATTTATTCGTTCAATGTCGCTGATTTCTGCCAGATCCATGGACAATGGCTTACGAAGCGGAAGTCTCACGCCGGCATCATTCTGGCTCGGCAGCGGCAGTATTCGGTCGGCGAGCAGATGCGGCGATTGTTAAAACTAGTCAGCACCATGTCCGCCGACGACATGCAAAACCGGCTTGAGTTCCTCAGTGATTGGGGCTAGCAGCCTGTTGATGTAACGCATCACAGCTTTTAAGCACTTCCGCCCCCGCCGACCTCACGTCGGTGGAGCGGTGATTATGCACTACGACAAGCCCAGAAATGGCTTTTTTTTCCTGCCGCCGCACCCGCCGCCGGCGCGGCGGGTGCGGCGGCAGGGCCAGAAATCGAGGGGCGCTGGATACGGCGCAGCTAGTGCAGAAACCCAGCCTCCACCGAGACAAGCTCGGAGAGGGGCCTAACTTGTCTTGACAGAGACACTTTCGCCTCATTGGATTCGCCAGAATGGCGCTGTCCAATTCGTTTCGCCCTCTGCCCTCTGCCCTCTGCCCTCTGACCCCTGGCTTCCATGTCTCTCTCCGTCGTCATCATTGCCAAGAACGAAGCGGTGAATATCCGCCGCTGCTTGCTGTCGGTCGCTTGGTGCGACGACGTGCTGGTGGTGGATGATTTCTCGACGGATGGGACCGGCGAAGTCGCCGAGTGTCTGGGGGCGCGGGTCGTCCAACATCCGTTCACGTCTTTTGCCGATCAACGCAACTGGGCTTTGGACCACGGCGGGCTGAGACACGAATGGGTGTTGATGCTGGACGCGGACGAAGCGGCGACGCCTGAGTTTCAGCGGGATCTGGCGGCGTGCGTGGCGGCGGCCGACGATCTGACGGCAGCCTTCGCCGTCTGCCGCAAGACGATGCTGGACGGCCGCTGGCTGAAATACTCGGACGGCTTCCCGGTCTGGATTATGCGCGTGGTGCGCCGCGGCCGGGCACGGTTTGTGAACTCCGGTCATGGCGAAGTGCCTGTGCCGCCGGTCGACGGCCGGGTGCTGCGAGTTGGCGAGCCGATCGTCCACTATCCGTTCAGCAAAGGTTTGAGCGACTGGCTGGACCGGCACAATCACTATTCGAGCCGTGAAGCGGCGCTGGAATTGAGCGCGGCCGTTCCGATCGTGTGGCCGGAACTGGTCTGCCGGGACGGGGCGGTGCGGCGGCGGGCGCTGCGGAACTTGGGCCGCCGGCTGCCGTGCCGGCCGCTGCTGCGATTCGCATACCAGTATTTCTGGAAACGGGGCTTCCTGGACGGCCGCGCCGGGTTGACGTTCAGTACGCTGATGGCGATGTACGAGGCCATGATCGTGATGAAACGACGAGAATTGCGCGATCGGCGAGCGACGGAGCGGTGAAGCGGGCGTTTGTAGTTCGTAGTTCGTTGTTCGTTCTAACCAGGAACGAAGCACGAAGCACTACGAACTGACTTGCTTGCCTGTGCAACCCCTTCAGGGTTGGCGATCACGATGGGGACCGTTACCCAGGGTGGCGCTGCGCTGACCCTGGGCTATGATCTTTAACCACTTCGCGGTACCAGAACCAAGGCGCCGGCACCTGACACCTGACCTCCTGCCCCTTGTTGCCTGCCTTTGGTGCTCATCTTTTTGCCAATCATCTTTTTGCCAGACTTGCTGCCTGTACAACCCCTTCAGGGTTGGCGATCACGATGGGGACCGTTACCCAGGGTGGCGCTGCGCTGACCCTGGGCTATGATCTTTAACCGCTTCGCGGTACCAGAACCAAGGCGCTGACTTTCCCACTTCCCACTTCCCACTTCCGCCCTCCGACCCATGCTTTTCTTTCGACGTTTGATCCGTTTGGTTCGTCTTCGCCTGTTCTGGGCTGTTGCTGCCCTGGCGGCACTGACGGTTTTTCATTCGGCGATCCTGACCGGGTGCGCGCGGTTGCTGGTTGCCGACCAGCCGCTGCCGGAATCGGCCACCCATGTGCTGCTGGGCGGCGGTGATCGGCAGTTTGACCGTGCGGCTGAACTACTGGCCAGCGGCCGCTGTGGCCGGGTGCTGATCCAAGCGGGTCCGCCTGATCGGCTGGCATTTCTGGGCATTCTGCCCACCTGGACGGAACTCTGCCGCCGGGAACTGGGACAACGCGGCGTCCGGGACGAGCAGCTGGTGGTCCAAACGATCGAGCCCCAGCCGTCGTGGGACGCGGTGCGCGCTCTGGACCGCTGGCTGGCCGAACACCCCGACGCGCGGCTGATCGTGCTGTGCGACCGCTTTCGCAGCGGGGAACTTGCTTATGTCTACCGGCAAATCCTCTCGAACGAGCATCAAGCCCGGTTGACCGTCCTCGCCTTGCCCGACCGCCGTTACGACGAGTCGAATTGGTGGCGCAGCCGAACGGGGATCAAGGCGTTTTTCGGCACGCTGCTGGCTCGCGGCTATACGCGGGTGCGAGGCGAGGAAAGCGGCCCGCCGTACGATCCGGATCCGGATGCGTACGAGCGGCGGGTGGTGGGACAGTGGGCAGTGGGCAGTGGGCGGACAGATTTCATTAGTCGGCTTTAGCCGACTCCCGGTCTGCCACCAACTTCAGTCTTCAAAGTTGCGAGTTTGGCAGTCCGGCCAATGTTTGGCCGAAGGCCTGTTCCCACCGTAGCCTGGGGCAACGCCCCAGGACTTCGGTGTCGTCTGGATTTTTTTGGCCGAAGGCCATACTCACATTGCGCGCTGCAGGATGATGACTATGGCCTTCGGCCAAACGACGGATGTTCGCCCGTGGTCCTGGGGCGGTGCCCCAGGCTACGGTGAAGATGGCATTCGGCCAAACGACGGATGTTCGACCGTGGTCCTGGGGCGGTGCCCCAGGCTACGGTGAAGATGGCATTCGGCCAAACGACGGATGTTCGACCGTGGTCCTGGGGCGGTGCCCCAGGCTACGGTGAAGATGGCCTTCGACCAAACGACGGATGTTCGACCCTGGCCCTGGGGCGGTGCCCCAGGCTACGGTGAATGTGGCCTTCGGCCAGAATTTCGGGCCGGAAATGCGCAACTTCAAAGACTTTAGTTGGTGGTAGGGAGCAAGAACGAGATCGGGCAGCCGGCTTTAGCCGGGCTTCTCGATCACGGTTTTAACCCGGCGGGCAGAGCGGGCTGTTTCTTTCCATGATCGCTAGAATTCGTTACGGCTGGCTTGTGTGCCTGGCCGGCTTGGCCGCGGCTCTGTGGCTGGGTCGCGCGCCGTTGCTGTCTGCGGCCGGCGCCTGGCTGGCCGGCGGTGCGCCGCTGCAGCGGGTCGATGCCCTGCTGGTCATGCCCGGCGACCAGACAACACGGCCCTTTGCCGCGGCCGCTCTGGTCCGCCGCGGACTGGCCGACACGGTGGTGATTCCGCGCAATGCGGCCAGTCCCGCTGTCGAGGACGGGATCACTCCGCCCACGCACGAGATCATCCGCCGCGTGCTCGAGCTGCGCGGCGTGGCTGCCGAACGGATTGTGGTCCTGGACCACCACCGCACGAATAGTTCGTGGGACGATCTGCACGCGCTGGCCGATTTCCTGGCCGAGCATCCCGAGACGACGGCGGCGGTGATCACGAATGATTACCACGTGCGACGCACCCGCTGGACGGTGCGAATCTTGGGACGCGCCAGCGATGTGGTCGTGTTCGGCGTCCCCACCGACGGCTTCGGACCGCACGACTGGTGGCATTATCGCAGCGGCATGCAGCTGTACGTCAGCGAGTACGGCAAGCTGCTGGTCTACTGGATCAGGTACGGCGATCCGGTGTTGTGGACCACCCTGGCCGCCGCCGTCATCCTGGTCATCCTGGTCATCCATCGCAAACGAGCCGCAGGGCGAAGGGCGAAGCGAAGGGCGAAGCGAAGGGCGAAGGGCGAAGGGCTAAGGGCTAAGGGCTAAGGGCTAAGGGCTAAGGGCTAAGGGCTAAGGGCGAAGGGCGAAGGGCGAAGGGCGAAGCACGAAGCACGAAGCACGAAGCACCAAGCACGAAGCACGAAGCACGAAGCACCAAGCACCAAGCACGAAGCACCAAGCACCAAGCACCAAGCACCAAGCACCAAGCACCAAGCACCAAGCACCAAGCACCAAGCACTTAGCACTTAGCGCTTCGCGATGGCCGCTCAGCGACTTTTCGACTTTTCGACGTCCTCGGCCGCCAGCGCCCGATGCCGCTCGGCCATCTCGGGGTCGCCCAGCGCCGTGTACACCTCCACCAGATCGGTGTGCAATTCGCCCCGCTCGCCACTGGCGGCCAATGCCGCCTCCAAATCGGTCAGCGCATCCTGCCACCGCTGCAGGCGTGCCAGGATCCGGCCACGCGTCGCCCGCAAATCCGGCTCGCCGACAGCCAGCTTGACCGCTTCGTCGGACAGCCGCAACGCTCGCTCCAAGTCCGGCGTCGCGCCTTGCGTCACGGCCCAGGCCAAATGGTTCAGCAAGGCCGGCAGGCGCGAATCCAGTCGGTACGCTTGTTCCAGGTGCAATCGCGCTTCGTCCCAGCGTTCTTCGGCAGCCGCGATCGAACCCAGCAACAGATGCACCGTGGCCGGCAATTGCCCGCCAGCCAGAAGGTCCTTGAGCTGGCCTCGCATCGCATCCGCGGGCGGCCCTGAGTAACGCACGAACATCGCCAGACGATGGACCACCTCGGGATGATCCGGCGCGACTCGCAGCGCCTTGCCAAGCAGGTCCAGACGCTGGCTCAGTTCGCGGCGATCGTTTGCGTCCAAGCGGTCGGACATCGCCAGGTAAACTTGCGCAAGGGACTGACGCAACGACGCGTCGTCGGATACGGTCAGACTGTCCTGCAGGATCTTCTCGGCCTCGTCCAGTTTTCCATCCAGACTGCAAACGCGAGCCCATGAGATCCGCGCGGGGACATCTCTCGCATCGGCCGCCACTCGCGACTGGAAGTAATCGAGCGCCTGTTTTGCGGCCTTCTGGAAACGCACGCTGTCCTGGCGGCGCAGCTGGATTTCGGCCAGTTGCAAGTACAACTCCCGCCGTTGCGGCGCGGCCTCCTCCAGGTACTTGGCCGCCTGCTCGGCGTCGCCCTGAGCGCGATACAACTCGGCAAGCCACTCGCGGGCCTGCTGCCGATTGTCCGGCGACGACAGCGATTGCTCCAAGTGATGAATCACTTTCCGGCTGCCGTCCGGCTGTCCCGGAGACCGCACGGCGTGCTGGTCCAGCAGCCGCTTGGCTATCCAGAAATGCGCGGCCGGATGGCCGGAACCCGGATGCGGGGCCAGATCGGACATCAGGCGGCTCGCGCGCGGCAGATCGCCTTCATATTCCGCCAGACGCGCCAGCGCGTACCGCGTGCGCGGCCCCGGTTCATCCAGCAGCACGAGCTTCCGCACATAGACCTTGGCGCTGACCAGATCGCCGCCCGCCAACGCCCGTTCCACCGCCAAGTCGTAGCGAGAAATCAAATCGCGATTCGGGCCGTTGGTCTGACCGGCCCACACGACGGCCAAGCCGGCCACCAACAGCAGCGCGGGCAATCCTTGACCCAGCAGCCCCAGACGGCGGGTGAACACCCACGCGTGCAGGCGGAAGACGATCGAGTCCACCATCCGCCCAATGCGTTCCGGCCACGACAATCGGCGATGACCCCGGTTCATGGCGACGCCTCCTTGGCCCACACCCGTTCACTGATCCTCGACGCAGCCAGCTGGAACGCCTCCCGTGCCCGGCCCTGCCCCGCTTCATCCAAGGGCAAGTCGCCCGTTACCAGCAGCTGGATCTTGAACGTCGCCGGCTCGCTTTCCCCTTCGCCAAACCGATTCAATACGCGCTCGCGGGCGCTCTTGTACCAGCCGGACAGGGACCCGCCGGCCGTCGCCGGCGGCGTGAGCGCGTGACCGGAATCCGTCCATTGGCTGACTAACAAGTACCCCCGCCGACCGCTGGCGTCCCGCATTCGCACCTCCACTACGGGGCCGCCGGACGCCTCGGCCTCCAGGACCGTGCGCGATTCGATCTCCCACCCCCGCTGCTCGAAGCCGCGCGCCGAGTCGTGCCAGCCCACGAAAGGAAAGTCCAGCGAAACCACGGCTTCGTCCCGGGCGTCGGCGTAACGCCAGGCCAGCGAGTACGGGCCCAAATCGCTGTCGGAGCCGCGCGTGGCCGCCTGGAAATCGACCGCCTGCCAGCCGCCCAGTGAGGGCGGCAAACTGTCGCCCCTCAGCACGTGCGTCAGCGGCACGCGCTCGTTGTCGTCCGCACGCCGCGCCGGGGCGGGCGACTCGTTTGTTCGCGGACCGCGCGCAACCCAAGTCGCGACTTGGAACACGCCGACCGCCAAGAACGCGGCCGCCAGGACCCGCAAGCCCAGCCATCGGGCAACCGGGCGGCTCGGCCCATTCGCTACCGGCACGGGCGGTGCTTCCAATGCGCCGGCCACTTCTGCGGGCACGCCGATCAGATTTCCTTCTTCGTCCTCCGCCAGCTTCATGCCCGACGACTCGCCCAGGAACAGCAGCAAGCGATCGGTGCTCAGCAACATGAGGAACTGGCTCAGGAACAATCCCGCCGCAAACAGTTGCCCCGCCCCGCCTGTGGTAACATCCGTTCCGCCGAAGGCCAGTATTACGCTCAGCGCAACGCCCAACATGTTCAGCGTCACCGCCCAAAACGCGCCGCTGCAGACCAATAACATGCCGTGAAGCAATCTCCGCTGCTTCCAGACGGCCAGTACGGCCGCCGCGGCGATCAGCGCAAACAGCGAACGAACGTCGGCGCCAAGTTCTTCCACTTGAAACTGACGGCCGGGAATCTCCAGGACATAACCGGCGAGCACGTGATCATAGCCCCAGGCATCCAGCAGGCGGCTGCCCCCTTCGGCCGCCCAGCCTTGCAGCCACAGGACCAGCCGCTGATCCCAGCGAAACGGCAGCGGCAGCACCAGCCACAGCAGGGCCCAGACCGGGACCAGTCGCGCTGCCGCATATCGGCCAAAGGACAGCAGCACCGCCAACAGACTGACGATCGCCGCTACCATGCTCAACCAAGGCGAATCCAGCATCACGGCGCCCAGCAGCAGAGCCAACCCGGCCAACAGTGTCGTCAAACCGGTCCACGTCGGCAGACAAACGGGCCTCGCGGGCAGTTCGCGCCAGCGTCGATACAGCAAGTAAGCGACCGCCGCCAACAGGAACGGAACGTACCGATAGCACTCGATCTGCCACAGCCTGAACAACTGCAACGCCAGTAGAGGCGCATGGCACAAGCCGATCACGACGTACAGCGTCGCGTCTCGCCCCGCCCCATGCAACCTTCGAGATTCCGAGTACCCGATCGCCATATCTTTGAAAAAACTCAAGAAAAAAACCCGACCTCCCTCACGGGACGACGGGCCAGTACAAGAAAGATCCTGGGATCGACAGCTTACATCAAGACGCTCCTTCTCGCAAGCCGCGGCTGGGAAAGAGCGGAGAGCGGAGAGCGGAGAGCGGAGAGCGGAGAGCGGAGAGCGGAGAGCGGAGAGCGGAGAGCGGAGAGCGGAGAGCGGAGAGCGGAGAGCGGAGAG
>Ga0366819_10374_pt1 | contig 13972 bp, 10 predicted proteins | sample TotcelFGM3001N15_FD_207091 | JGI IMG/M metagenome (GOLD analysis project Ga0366819, IMG submission 207091) | Enriched cells from coal bed in the Powder River Basin, Montana, United States - Total cells FGM rep3 HSBNCT.FGM.300.1.N15 ... | reverse complement strand
GGCATTGGGCGCTTGCCTCCAAGCTCGGTTGCGCCTTATCTCAATGCCAGGATTGGACTTGGAATGTGGCGCTCGATGCGGGGCAAGCGGTTTGGCCGGAATTCGGCGGCACTCACAGACTGGCAGCCTGTGCTAAGGGAATTCGACCGCTACTTGCAACTTGGCCTGCGTCTGAGCGTCGCGGACGCCCATGCTCAGGCTGACTTGCCGGATGGATTCCGCGATTTTCAGCCACAGGTCCAATTCCGTCGCAGCCTGTTCGCGCGAGCTGCCTTTCTCGACCATGTTCTGCAGGATCATGTTCTCGCGATTCGCCCGCAGGATGGATGCCAAATGGCGGCCGTTCAAGGTCAGTTGGCTGTGCGTTCCCGCCAGCGGCTGGACGTTTGCCGCCGCTTCTTCTTTCAAGGCGTCGATCAGATCGCGGGCCAGCCCTTCGGTGCTGCTGATCACCAGATGCCCCTGCGGCATGGCCAACACGGGCTGAAAATTGAAGTGCAGACCGACCGGCCGGCTGTCGGTCGGGCGGGGCGGGGCAAACGCAGCCACGGTGTACTTGACGCCCTCGTACAGAGGCCGATCGAGTATCAACCCCGGCTCGGCCTTCTGCCCGCGCGTAAAATTGACCAGCCCCAGCGCTTTTTGAAAGGCTTCCTCGGCCACGGGAGCGAACTTGTCCGGGTCGTTCATGCGAAACACGACGGCAAAGCCCGGCAGTTGGACCTGCGGTGCCCCGACCTGGGGATCGTACACCTGCTCGGCCACCACGAATCGGACCTGCGGCGCGGTTTCGGCCAGCACTTCGTCCGTCAAATCGCGGCCGGTGAAGAAGATGCCCATCATGTTCTCGAAGAAGATCAGCCCGGAAGTTCGCTCCGGAAACAGCTGGTCTTTGGCCCCGTAGAACTTGTGGAGATCTCGATAGAAACTGAGCGAAGCAATCTGTCGGGGAACGGCAAAGTTCGGCATCGCACCGCCGTCGGCCGTGGCCGGCATGGAAAAGCCTTCCGGCGACGAAGCTTCGCCAGGCGTACCGTCCATCGCCAGCTCGAACGCCAGTTTTCCATCCTCGACGTTCATTCCGACAGCCATCCAGTTCGAATCACGAATCGCCGTCAACAGGGGCGCGAACACCAGGGCGGTCAACGGATTCTCTCGGTTTTGGGTCAGTGCGGTCTGCATTTGGGGAATCTGTTTCAGCACCGCCCAATCGGCGTAGATTCTTGCGATCCCCCCCGTGCCGGCCGCTTGCCGGGCGGTGCGGTAGTTTGGCGAACTCGCGACGCTGGCGGCTCCGCCGTCGGCGCGCAGATCGGCGGTCGTCTTCAACCATTCCGCTTTGTTGGTCAGCACCAGGCGGTTGCCGACGATCGCGTGCGCTTCGTTGGGTCCGAAACGCCAGCCCGTCAAACCGCGGTATTCGGCCGACGTGATGGGGTTGGCCAAACCGCTTTTCTCCGCCTCGCCGCGGGCGACCACTTTAATGAACTCGTGGATCTCTTCCAGCAAGTTGGCGTCTTCCGAGTCGACGATCAGCACCTGGGCTTCCTGCGGCCCGATGGCCCAGGTGATGCCGCCGCCGACCAGTTTGCCGCACAGGCCGCGAAAGTCGACCTGGTATTTCTCCTGGTAGTATTTGACCAGTCCCACCAGCTGTTTGAACTCGGCGTTGCCGGTGGCGGCCTGGTACTGCGGCCAAGCCGTAACCGCGCCCGTGACGCGGTCGTCCAGCAGCTGGTCCAACAACAGACGCGGCTGGGCGATGTCCACAACGATCACCGCTTCGCGGGGGACCCACGCCTCACGCGGGGCCGGCGACTCGTCCGCCGGCGCGGCACGAAAGACCAGCAGCGAGGCCAGGATCAGGGGCAGAACAAGGATTTGGCGGTACATGAGAATTCAACTCCTTCAAAGATCGCGTCGGCAAAAACACCATGTCGCCAAAGCGACGGCGGCGAGCGTGGGAATACTGTAACCGAGAAAGACACTCCAAAACGAGAAATCGTCGTAACTGCCGCGGTCAAAGAAATCGCCCGACTGACGAGGTGGCGGCGGAGGCGGAGCGCCCGAGAGGAGACTCAAAAACTGTGCTGCTGTGCGGGCCATCGCCTCCGCGTCCTCCGCGTTCAACGGCGGTTCCGGACCTTCCTCCTCGACTTGCCACGGGGTTCGCAACAGCGTCGGCAAGGCCTGGGTTAGACTGATTGGCGAAAACTCTTCCAGGGAAAACGTGTGCAACACGACGTTGATCGGATACCACACGAAGATCAGCACCACGGCAGCGACCAGGGGACGCCGCAACAACGTTCCGGCCAGAAAACCCAGGGATACCAGGAAAGTCAACACCAGACTGACGAGCGTCGCGGCACAGACGACGCCGTACAAGGTGACCGTGTCGGGGGCGGGCTCGCGCTTAGCAAACACCGCCAATACCACGCACGGCGCGAGCACCAGGAAAAACACGGCCAACACCGTCACGACCCGCGCCGCCCAACTGGCCAGCAGGTACTCGTAACGCGTGATGGGCCGGCTGAGGATGCCGTCGGCCAACGCATCCAACCGCGAACCGGTCACCGGACTGATCCCCAGCAGGATGACGATCAAGAACCAAGGAAAGACCAGGAAGGGAAACAGCAGCGAACTGATCAGGATCGCCGATTGCAGTTGAGCCCAGCTGGCAGCCAAGGACAGCAGCGCAACCAGTCCGGCCGCGATCAGCCACAGCCGAACCAACCAGCCGGACCACAGGCTACCCAGTTCATACCGCAGGATCGCCAGCGCCGGCATCAGCGCCGTGCCGCTTGTCGAATTCGAATCGCCGGAAGCCATGCGCTTGGTCCTCTTGCAATAATTGTAGGTAGGCGTGTTCGGTGTCGTTATGGGCCGACTGGATGGACTGCAGTGTCAGACCGGCAGCGTCCAACAACTCCAGGACTTTCGCCACCGCAGCGGCGCGGCTGGAGCCGGTAGCAACCTCGACGACCAGCGTGTGCTGGTCCGCCACGCGCGTCTGGACGCCGGCCCCGCGCGACGCTTGTTCGGCCACGCCAGCCAGCGTTCCCGCCGGCCCGTCGACCTCCAAGTGGAATTCGTCGCGTTGCAACCGCCGCTTCATCTCCCGCATCGGCCCGCTGAAGATCATGCGGCCTTCGTACATCACCCCCACGTGGTCGCAGATCTGGTCGATATCGCTCAGAATATGCGTAGCCACCAGGATGGTGCGAGTCTGTCCCAAATCGCGGATCAGATCCAGGGTAAACCGCCGCGCCTCGGGATCCAGACCGGCCGTCGGTTCGTCCCACAGCAGCAGCGGCGGGTCGGCCAGCAGCGACGCGGCGATGCCCAGGCGCGTTCTCATCCCGGTGGAAAATGTCTCGATCCGCTGGTCCGTCGCGTCCAACAGGCCGACGGCCCGCAACAACGAGGTCAACCGCGGCTTGCGGACCTCGGTGGCCAAGCGGCAGACCTGGCCTAGCAACTCGAGGTATTCCACCGGCCGCAGATGTCCCGGCAACGTGGGGTGGGTGGGCAGAAAGCCGATCATGCCGCGGACCGCCGTTGCATTGACCCCGCACGGGCGGCCGAAGATTTCGGCTTTCCCCGCCGTCGGGGTCTGCAATCCCAACAGCAGCCGTAGCGTCGTCGTCTTGCCAGCCCCGTTGGGTCCCAACAGCCCGTAGATCGAGCCTGTTGGCACTTGCAGATTCATATCGTTGACGGCAATCACCTTGCCGCCGTAGATCTTCGTCAAATGTTCGGTGCAAATAGCCAATGACACGCTCGGTTTCTCCATCGTCGTCCAGACGCCATGGTCGGGCTGTTTTCCGCAAGCTTTTCGCCTGAAGCGTCCGGTTCTTGCGTTCGCCGGACAGAAAAAGACAAAAGACATACACAGTTGGAGCCAGCGGCAACCGGAAGAAAACAACGCATAAAAGAACATGAGTACAAATATCCGGTTCCAGCGTTTATATTGGGGTGTTACCGCGATTGTTGTCTACTAAGAATCGTGCCTAGTCCATCAAAACCCCCCACCCTACGGGGAAGATCGAACTTTTTCGGGTTTCTGTATCAAATCGATCGCAGCCGTTTCACGTGTCAGCATGGAAAAAAACGAAAAGCTGTTTCGAACCGAGATATTGTTTGAGACCGTTGGCAAGCGGATGCAGCGGGATTGTTCGCGTGGTTGCCGGATCCCGATTGAACACCTGCTAACGCAGGCCCCGTCGCACCTGCGTGACGCCGCGCTCATCGAACTGATTGCGTTTGAGGTCCAATTGCGTCAAGCCGTGGGGGAAGCTCCTTTGGCGATGGAGTACCATCTCCGGTTTCCCAATGACGCCGACAAAGTCACGGATGCTCTTAAGCTGTTAATTGATAACGGGATCGGTCGATTCCAGCTGATCGAACAGGTTGGCAGCGGCGGATTTGGAACGGTCTATCGGGCTCACGATCCGGTTCTGAAACGCCAAGTCGCCTTGAAGATTCCCCGGCAGGGGAGCTTGGATTGCCGCGAAGTCGAGTCGCTGCTGCGCGAGGCTCGCGCGGCAGCTCGGCTCAAGCATCCTGGAATCGTGCAGGTCTACGATGCCGGGATGGAAGGCTCGTGGGCGTACGTCGCTTGCGAATTCATCGAGGGACCTTCGCTGCGGAAGTACCTCGCCAAGCATCCCGTTTCGTTTCACCAAGCGGCGACGATCTGTCGCCGCGTCGCGGACGCCTTGCATCATGCCCACGAATTGGGAATCATTCACCAGGATGTGAAGCCGTCAAACATCCTGCTGGATGCCGAGAAGACCCCCTACATCACCGACTTTGGATTGGCGAGAAACGAGGCGGAAGAATCCCCCGACTCGAACCTTCGCATCGCCGGAACGTGGCCTTACATGTCGCCGGAACAGGTTCGGGGTGACGGTCGTCCGCTGACCGCGGCCAGCGACATCTACTCTCTGGGCGTCGTCCTGTTCGAAATGCTGACGGGGTCTTGCCCGTTCCTGGGAAAGCCGACGGAAGTGGTGCGGCAGATCCAAAACTCGCCGCTGCCTCGCCCGCGGCAGCGGAACTCGCAAGTGCCGCGCGACCTGGAGGCGATCTGCCTGAAATGTTTGGCCCGAGAGCCGGGCAAGCGTTACGCCTCTGCCGCCGAGTTGGCTGACGATCTGCGGCGTTACCTGACGAACGAACCGGTTCGGGCACGGCCCGGAACATTCGTCGGCCGGGGGTGGCGTTGGAGTCGGCGCAAGCCGGCGCTTGCTGCGGCTTTGGCGCTGCTGGCCGTCGTGGTGACCGCCGCGACTTCTGCGGTCTGCATTTCCAACTGGAAGGCGTTGGACTCGCTTCAGGCCGCCGAGACCAATTTGTACTTCTATCAGATCGCCGACTCGCATCAGAAGTGGCTGGCGAACAGTCCGCTGGAAGCTCGTGAATCCCTGATCGCTTGTCCCAACTGGATGCGCGACTTTGAATGGTGGTATCTGCATGGCCTGTTTCGCACGCCTCGGCTTCGCTTGCGAGGTGCGGGTCAGGCGTTTGCGTTCCGTTCGGACGGCGCGCGGATCGTGACGGCCGGCGGCGATCAGCCGGGGCTGAAAGTCTGGGATGCAAAGTCAGGCAACGGATTGCTCTACATGTTCCCTCCGGATGTCAGCCCGGATTGGGTCCGGTCCGTGGATTACGCTCCGAACGGGCAGATGTTGGTATCGGGAAGCGCGATCGATGGAGCCCTGCGGCTGTGGGACGCCGACGGCGGACAATTCCTTCGCGTCCTTGGGCGTCACACACGCGATGTGGTGGAGACCCATTTTGTAGGGGACGGCAGTCGGATGATCTCCCTGGGGCGAAACGAATGCCTGATCCTCTGGGATACCGCAACCGGCCAGGAATTGCAGACCCTCTGCTTTCGGCCGAAACGGATTCGCGCCATCGCCGTCTCGCCGATCGACTCGCGGGTGGTGGTTTCGACGGGATACGCCGCCGCGGGGAATGTTTCTGTCTGGGATTATGAAACGGGAGAGAAAATCGAAGACATCTCGGCCGACATCACGCAGGCGACCGGTCTGACCTTCTCGCGGGACGGCCGCCTGCTGGCAGTCGCCCACCCGCAGAGCGTCCTGCAGATTTGGGAGATGACTCCGCTACGACGAGTGCAGACCATTGCCGGGCCGGTCGCCGACTATGCCTGTCCGGCATTTGATCCCGACGGACAACGCATTGCCGCCGAGGCTGGAGACGGATCGATTGGCATCTGGGATGTGGCCACGAGCAGGCAGTTGGGCGTGTTTCGAGGCCACGTCGCGCCGGCCGGGCAGATCCGCTTCAGTCCCGACGGACGTTATCTGGTCGCTGGCAGCAGGGATTCGGTGATCCGCTGTTGGGACACGCAGACGGAACAGGGATCGGTTGCTCTGTCGAGAGCCGGTTCCGCGGCCCTGGCACTCGCCATTTCGCCCCGGGGAGATTCGCTGGCGACGGTGTCCAGGGAGGGGGCCGTCGAGTTATGGAACCTGGACGACCTGCAGCGGCGGTGGACCGTGTCCGCCGGTCGCCCGCCCGTTCCGGTGTGGTCCGTCGCCTTCTCGCCCGATGGCCGGCGGCTGGCTTGCGCCTGTGAGGACGCTTCCGTGCGGATCTACGATGTCCAAGACGGGAGTCTGCAGCTTTGCTTTAGCTCGCACCGCCGCCCGTTGCGGGCCGTCGCGTTCAGTCCGGACGGAACTCAGGTCGCCTCGGCGGGGTTGGAGAGCGAGGTATTGATCTGGGATGCGGACAGCGGCCAGGTTCTCAAGAGGGTCCCGCTGAACACCCGTGCGGTCCGTTGTCTGGCATTCCATCCCGATGGCACCAGGCTGGCCGCCGGCACGCGGGATGCGCAAGCGGTTGTTTGGGACCTGGCTTCCGGACAGGAACTCTGGTCTAGTCGCGACGGCTTGGTGCGTGTGTGGTCGCTGGCTTGGAGCCCTGACGGCAGTCGCTTGGCGGTAGCACGCGGCGACGGATTTATCCGGCTGCACGATGGGGCGGATGGTGTCCTCCGCTCCGCCTTTGGGATGCCGGCGCATGAAGTACCCATCGACTTGGCGTTTTCCCCGAACGGTCAGCGGTTGGCAACCGCATTCGAACGGCGGGGCGTCACGCTGTGGGAGGTTCCCACGGGGCGAGAGGTCTTGAGGATCTCCCGCAGTGCATCCGTTTCGGCGGCCGTTGCCTTCAGTCCCCACGGTCAACTGCTCGCCACGGCGGACCGAGACGGCGCCGTCAAGCTGTGGTACGGCCAGCAAGTTGTGGAGCCGGATGAGCGAGGTCGCCTGGTTGCGAACAACCCTCCAGGACAAACATCACCGCAGCTCGTCCAGCAGTCTCGCGGCCCATGATCGGCTCTCGGCGTCCAGAGGCGGAACGGGCTCGCTCTGACGGCAGCGGATGCGGCGACGGTAAGGGCCGGCGTCGTAGCTGCGATGGAAGACTTCCTGCAGGTTGATTGCCACATCGCCGTCGCCGGGCAGCAACGGAACGGCGATCTCTGGCAAACGATCCTGCAGACGAATGGGATAGACGAAGTAGTCTTCCACGTTGTCAAAGCGATGAACGCAGACGTGATAGTCGAACGATCCCGCCTTGGCGCGGGCATGACGCCAAGGAACGGCAGTGGTGTGCTGGCCGCCACGGAGTAGGTCGATCTCCACCAAGTGGATCTGACTCGACAGGATTTCCCGTTGTTTGCGCACATACAGATCCCGCCCTCGGCCTCCTAGCGTCTTGTTGGTCAGGCTCAAAACCTCGATCGTCGTGACGACTCGCTCGGTTTCGCCGCTGGCGCAGATCTCCACATAGGACTCACGGAATTCATCCTGCGGAACGGTGACGACGACCGGCCGCGTGCGAATCTCGGTCGCCACGCCGCCACCGCCGCTGGAGGCTACCGAGCGGGGGCCTTTCTCGTCTTCCAGCACGTAGACGTCCGGCCCGATCGAACGGTCCGATGTCTCGACCCATAGCCGTTCGCCGATTTCCGCGTAGTACGGTTCGGGTAAACGAGCCTGCAGCGTCTCGCTGAGGTACGCGATCAGCCGTTCGTGCAGCCCGGGAAAGATGGCCGGATGGTCTAAGAAGGGATCCATTCCAGGAAACGGCGAGGGCATGGCTCGACTCGGTTTGACGCGTGGGGTCAAAAAAACGTTTCTAACCGCTGCCGGTATTCTAACTGAACGCGAGATCTGGGGCGAGTCGGCAAGTCGCAAACGCTGCCGCCAACGCGAATCCTCGCTCCCGTTACCCCGGGGCTTACGCCGCCGGGCTCGCCGGGTGCCGCAAACGCGAATCCTCGCTCCCCGTTGTTTTTCTCGCCGGCTCAAGCAACAATGGGCCGCAGCAGGCATTGAGGAGACCTTTATGAACGTTCTGGTTACTGGCGGCGCGGGTTACATCGGCAGCGTCGTCACCGAGCAACTGATCCTGTCCGGCCAGTCGGTCGTGGTGTTTGATAATCTGTACCAAGGACACCGCGAGGCCGTGCATCCGCAGGCGGCTTTTGTCCAAGGCGATCTGGCTGACCCAGCCGCCATCGACGCCGTGTTTCGACAGTACCAACCCGAAGCTGTGATGCATTTCGCTTCGCACACGCTGGTCGGCGAGTCGATGCAGGACCCGTTCCGCTATCTGGGCGAGAACGTCACCAACGGCCTCAATCTGCTGCGAGTCGCCGTCGCGCACGGTGTGCGGCGGTTCATTTTGTCTTCGACGGCCAACTTGTTCGACGCCCCCCAGCGGATTCCGATCGCCGAGACCGAACAGATCGTTCCCGGCAGTCCGTACGGCGAGTCCAAGCACATCCTCGAGCGTTTCCTGCACTGGCTGGACCGCATCCACGGCCTGCGGTATGCCGCCCTGCGGTACTTCAATGCGGCGGGGGCTACCGAGGAGCGGGGCGAGGACCATCATCCCGAATTTCACCTGATTCCGATCGTGCTGCAGGTCGCGCTGGGACAGCGGGAAGAGGTCACGGTCTTTGGCCAAGATTACGACACGCCGGACGGGTCCTGCGTGCGAGACTACGTTCACGTGGCCGACTTGGCACAGGCTCACATTCTCGCCCTGCACGCGCTGGACCAAGGCAGTCGTGTGTACAACCTGGGGAACGGGCAGGGGTTCAGCGTCCAGCAGGTCATCGAGACCGCCCGCGAGATCACCGGTCATCCGATCCCCACGCGGATCGGCCCGCGCCGCCCTGGCGACCCGGCCACCCTGGTCGCCGGCAGCCAACGGATCCGCGACGAATTGGGGTGGCAGCCCCAGTTCCCCGCCTTGCGGGACATCATCGCCACCGCCTGGCGCTGGCACCGCAGTCATCCTCGGGGATACGCCGGCTGAGCCTCTTCAAAAGCAACAAGGCGTCCTCGCCAGGTCGGCGTATTCAGGTCGGCGTGACGCACCCACTATTGACACACCGGCGTCGCTGCCCATATCTTAAAGGACGTTTCCGATGGGGAAACTGGGAAGCTGGTGTAAATCCAGCACGGCCCCGCCACTGTGATCGGTGACGAAAGCCGCGAGGATGGCCACTGTCCTTGGAGGATGGGAAGGCCGCGGCGAGTAGGATGATCCGAGAGTCAGGATACCAACGACGCGACGAACGCCCAGGGCGAAAAGCGGCACAGGCCGCAGGTTTCGCCAGGCCGACAGCGTCCCTTCGAGGGAAGGCCCGATGCCGCTGCGCGCAGCAAGGCTTGTCCTGTTCGAAGGGCGAATTCCTTTTTTTTGCGCGGGTGAGCTGCCATGACGCAGGATCATGGATCGGGAATGGTCTATCTGGTGGGCGCCGGTCCCGGTGAACCAGATCTGCTGACGCTTCGCGGCGCAGCCTGTCTGAGCCGAGCGGATTTGGTGCTGCACGACTATCTGGTCAACCCCTTGGTCTTACGTCACGCCGGGGCTGCGGCCGAGATCGTCTGTCTGGGACGTCCGCACGGCGGGCGAGCGATGCCCCAGGCGGAAATCGATCAGCGGATGATCGAGGCGGCTCGTGCGGGGCGGACGGTGGTGCGGCTGAAGTGCGGCGATCCGGCCGTCTTTGGCCGCGGGGCCGAAGAGACGGAAGCCTTGGCCGCCGCGGGGATCGCGTTCGAGGTGATCCCCGGGGTAACAGCGGCGTCGGCCGTGTTCAGCCACGCGGGCATACCGCTCACGCATCGCGAGGCGGCTTCGGCCGTGGCGCTGGTCACCGGCCATCAGGCCAACGGCATGTGCGGCCCGCCGCTGGACTATGCCCAGCTGGGCAACTTTCCCGGGACGCTCGTGTTCTATATGGGGATCAGTTCCGCACGGCAGTGGAGCCAAGCGCTCGTGCGCGGCGGCCGTTCGCCCGACACGCCCGTGGCCGTGGTCCGCCGGGTCTCGTGGCCGGACCAGCAGGTCTATCACGCGACGCTCGGCACCGTGGCCGACTTGATCGAACGCGAACAGATCCGCCCGCCGACGCTGATTGTGGTCGGCGAAACGGTCGAGTTGGGATCCGGGGAATCCGCCCCGCGGCGCGAAGAGGCCCATGAGGCGGACGGCATGCCAAGGGGGAGGGCGCCAGCGGATGAGTCGACGCTTGATCCTGGTGCGGCATGCGCGTGTCGGCGCCGAGCACGTGGGGCGATTGATCGGGGCCTGCGACGTGCCGCTGGACGCTATCGGCCACCGGCAGGCTCGCCGCTTGGCGGATCGCGTGCGGACGTTCCCCTACGACCGCTGTTACGCCAGTCCGCTGCTCCGCTGTCGCCAGACGCTCGAGGCGCTCTCGCCGACAGTGGCCGTCCAGTTCGACGATGACCTGCGCGAGATCGACTTTGGCCGTTGGGAGAATCGCACCTTTGACGAGGCGGCTGCCGACGATCCGGCGTTGACCGAACAATGGGCCGCGTTCGACCCGGAGTTAACATTCCCAGGCGGCGAGAACCTGGGCCGGTTTCTGCTCCGCGTCCAGTCCGCCGCCGATCGTCTGACGGCCGACGAGGCCGATACGGTGCTGGTCGTCAGCCACGGCGGAGTGATCCGGATGATGTTGTGTTACTTGTTGGGCTGCGACCCCCGCCAGTATCTGGCTTTCGGCATCGGCTATGGGGCGTTGACGGTTGTCGACGTGTTCGAGCGCCGCGGCGTACTGACTCGACTGGAGCCTTGCGAGATCGGCGAGGACGGCGATGGCTGAGATCGTGCTGGTCACCGGCGGATGTCGAAGCGGAAAGAGCGGCTACGCCCAGCAGTTGGCCGAGGCGCAGCCGCCCGGTCGCCTGTTCGTGGCCACCTGCCCGGTGACCGACGACGAGCTGCGTGAGCGGATCGCGGCCCATCGTCGAGCCCGGCGGGATCGAGGCTGGGAGACGGTCGAAGAGCAGGTCGATCTGGCGGGCGTACTGCAGGGTCAGGCGGGATTCAACGCGGTCCTGGTCGATTGTGTGACCTTGTGGGTGAACAACGTTGCCTACTGGGCCGAGCAGGAGGGGCGCGCGATCGGCGAGGCGGAGATGGCCGAGCGTTGCGAGCAGGTGTTGGCGGCGGCGCGGGCGCGTCCGGGAATCGTCATTTTTGTGAGCAATGAGGTAGGAATGGGAATCGTGCCGGACAATGCGGCCGCGCGGCGGTTCCGGGATTTGGCGGGGCGAGCGAACCAAGTGATCGCTGCGGCCGCTGATCGGGTCACGATGATGATCAGCGGCATCCCGTGGGTACTGAAAGAGCGAACAGGAGAACCGGCCCCATGAACTTGTTGGAGAAAACCATCGCCGAGATCGCACCGCAGGACGCGGCCTGGCGAGCGCAGGCCAAGCAGCGATTGGACCGCTTGATCATGCCGCATTGGGCTCTGGGCCGCTTGATGGACCTGGCCATTGATCTGGCGGGGATCCGCCGTTCGCTTCGGCCCTCGGTGGAACGGAGGACCATCGTCGTGATGGCCGGCGATCACGGCGTGACGGCCGAAGGCGTGAGCAGGTATCCGCAGGATGTGACCGCCCAGATGGTCCACGGCTTTGTGGCGGGAATGGCGGGCATCAATGCCTGTGCGCGGGTCACCGGCACCAACGTGATCGTGGTCGATATGGGAGTCGCCGGAGACCTCGGCACGCTCATCCAGGCGGGGCAGGTCATCGACAAGAAGATCGCCCGCGGCACGGCGAATTTGGCCCACGGACCGGCGATGACTCGACCCCAGGCGACGCGGGCCATCGAGGCGGGAATCGAGGTGGTCCAATCGCTGGCCGGCACGGTGGACGTGTTCGGCACGGGCGAGATGGGGATCGGCAACACCACGGCGTCGACGGCGATCACCGCGGTCTTGACGGGATCGTCGGTCGCCGAGGTGACGGGCCGCGGCACGGGACTGGACGACCGGCAATTAGCCCACAAGACCGAGGTGGTGGCGCGGGCGTTGGCGGCGCAGCGCCCCGAGGCCGGCGACGCCCTGGACGTGTTGGCCAAAGTGGGCGGGTTCGAGATCGGCGGGATTGCCGGCGTGGTGCTGGGGGCAGCGGCCCAGCGGAAACCGCTGGTCGTCGACGGGTTCATCTCGACGGCGGGGGCTTTGCTGGCGTGCGCCTTGTGTCCCGCTGCGAGCGACTATTGCATCGCGGCGCATCGCAGCCAGGAGCCGGGGCATCGCGCGGCCCTGCGGCACTTGGGCAAAGAGCCGCTGCTGGACCTGCAGATGCGGCTGGGCGAAGGAACCGGAGCGGCCCTGGCGATGACGCTGATCCAGGCCTCGCAACGGATCCTGACCGAGGTGGCGACGTTTGACGAGGCTCGCGTTTCGGAGGCGGTGGAGGGCTGACGCGAATGAACAGACCGCCTGAAGGCGCACTTGGAACCCGTCGGCAGATCGGACGAGTTAACCCTTGAGTGACGCATTATGAACCGATTTCTCGCAGCCGTCCGATTCCTGACCGTGGTACCCGTCCCGGGTCGGTGCGGGACGCGCGAGCAGGATCTGGCTGGCAGCGTGCCGTGTTTTCCGCTGGTCGGACTGCTGCTGGGGGCGATCGCCGCTGCGATGGCTTGGGTGGCGAGCTTGTACGCGCCGCCGCTGCTGGCCGCCCTGGCGATCATCGTGACGCTGATGGCCCTGTCCGGCTGCCTGCACCTGGACGGATTGTCCGACACGGCCGACGGGTTGCTCAGTTCCCGTTCGCCCCCGCGGATGCTGGAGATCATGAAAGACAGCCACATCGGGGCGATGGGCGTGATTGCCGTTGTCTGCCTTGTGCTGGCCAAGTTTGCGGCCCTGGCATCGGTCGCGCCGGGACAGCTCTGGCGGACGGCCCTGCTGATGCCCTTGGCCGGCCGATGTGCCATTGTGGTCCACATGGCCCTGCTCCCTTATGTGCGGCCGGAAGGGCTGGGAGCCGTGTTCTGTCGGCGCCGCGCCCGCTGGTCTGCAATCTGGGCGGCGACCGTATTACTGGCGGTCGCTTGGGGTATCTTGGGAAGGCGTGGAATCGCCGTGGCGGTCGCCAGTCTAGCGGTTGCGGCTGTCTTTGCGGTGTACCTGTGGCGCAAGATCGGCGGGACCACGGGCGATACGTTCGGAGCGGTGTGCGAGTTGGCCGAAGCGGTGCCGGCGATCGTCATGGCCCTCGGCACGGTCACGGCGGGAGGTGAACCGTGAGTGCGCGACACGGCGGCAATCTTCGAACGTTGGCGTCTTGTGCCGGGCGGGATCGCGGCCAGATCCTCGACTTTAGCGCCAGCATCAATCCGCTGGGACCGCCGGACGGATTGCGAGCCGCCGTGGCCCGGGCTTTGGATCGCGTCAGCGAGTATCCCGATCCGGAGTCCACCGAACTGGTCCTGGCCTTGGCTACCCGCCACGGGATCGCGGTCGAACAGATCGTCGTCGGCAACGGATCGTCGGAGATCCTGTTTGCCTTGGCACGTGCTTGCCGCAGTTGCCGCGCGGTGATCCCCGTGCCGACGTACAGCGACTATGCCGCGGCCGTGC
>Ga0366819_10387_pt1 | contig 14100 bp, 8 predicted proteins | sample TotcelFGM3001N15_FD_207091 | JGI IMG/M metagenome (GOLD analysis project Ga0366819, IMG submission 207091) | Enriched cells from coal bed in the Powder River Basin, Montana, United States - Total cells FGM rep3 HSBNCT.FGM.300.1.N15 ... | reverse complement strand
CGACTCACGAACTGTTGGCGGAATGCTACGCGACGGCGGGGAACCAGGCGTTGGCCGCACAACATCGCGTGTTGGCCGCCAGATCGTCCGAGCGGACGGGGGCTCCTGCCAGCGATATCGGACCGTGAATGGCCCGGCCAGGAAGAAGACCACGTACGTCGGACTTTCAGCCTGACGTACCTTCATGACGGGGTAATCAGCGGCAAGCCAGCATACCACCGACCCCGGAGACAACAATGACCGACACAAGCCCTGAACGCCCCTACCTCTCGGGCCCGTTCCGCCGTCCAACCATCCTCGTTTTTGCTGGCCTGCTGGCCGCGTCCGCAATGTTCGGCGGTTGGGCCTGGTGGCACGCACGCCAGGGGTCGCAACGATTCGCACGGGCGCTGGCGGCGGTGGATGCCCAACGCTTTGATCGAGTCCAGCGGGAACTCGACGCCCTGGAAACGACCCCCGGCTACACGGTGCAGTGCCACTTCCTGCGCGGCGTGTTGCTGGTTCAGCAGCAGCGTTTTTTTCCTGCCTTGGATGAGTTCGGTCACTCGGTGGACGACCCGGAATTGCGAGTTCGGACGCTCCTCCACTCCGGCGAGGCATTGTACCGCGTGCAAAACTTTCAGGCGGCCATCGGACTGCTCGTCCAGGTGCTGGGCACGGAGCCCGATTCCATCGATGCGCATCGTTGGCTGGCGGCAGCCTATTACGATCTGGGGCTGCGCGACCAGGCCATGCGGCACATGGTGCGGGTGAGCGAGTTGGATCCGTCAGACGCCCGCCCGCACCGGCTCATGGGCTTGATTCAGAAGGACTTCGAGAACTTTGCGGCAGCGGTCCGAAGCTACCGAGAATCGCTGCGCCGCAACCCTCAGCAAGCGGATCGCGAGACAATCCTCCTGGAACTGGCCGAATGCCACGTGAAACTGCGACAGCACCAGGACGCCTTGGCGGCCTTGGCCGAATGCCGGCCGGCGCCGAATCGGTGGGCCTTGGAGGCGGAATGCCACTACGGCAGCAGCAACCTCGTTGAAGCTCGTCGACGGATCGAGCAGACACTGGAAGCTGCGCCAGCCAACTTGCGGGCGTTGCTCCTTCAAGGGACAATCTTCCTGGACGAGGGCAATGTCGAAGCCGCTGTGAGAGTGCTCTCGCAGGCTGCGGCAGGCTATCCCAAGGACTACACCGTACGGTACAAGCTAGGGCAGGCCTACCGCCGGCTGGGCGACTCGCAGAACGCGGACGAACAGGCCCGGATCGCCGCCGAGATCAAACAGCTACGCCTGCAATTCTCGGAACTGCACGAGACCGCCGCGGCAGAACCGAATAACGCCGACGTCCGTTGCCAACTGGCCATCTTGGCGGGCCAGTTGGACCGTCCGGACCTGGCTCGGGTTTGGTTCCAGGCCGCTTTGGCGATCAACCCGAAACAGGAGCAGCCACAGCGGCAGGTGTCCGGCGGGTCGCAGCCCAAAACCAAGGTCGACGCGAAAGAGGAACCCTGAGTGCCACATGAAAAGACCACCGGCAATCATCGGAGCTTGCCTGCTGGCAATCGTGGCGGCGATTGCGGGGTGGGGCGTGTGCATCGTATTCCGTCCGGCCCGCGCGCCGTCGGAAAGGTCGGGCTCGGACGACGGAAAGGCTGGTGAAGCGGGCATCGCCGAGGCTCCCTGCCCGATCCAGCTCCGCGAAGTCAGCGACCAGACGGGGATCACGTTTGTCCATACCGACGGGTCCAGCGGCAGGCACTATATCCCGGAAACGGTGACCGCCGGCTTGGCCACACTCGACTTCGATGGCGACGGGCTGATCGATATCTACTTTCCCAACGGTGCGCCGCTGCCGGGCGCGCCAGCCGGCCAGGCGCCGCATCACGCGCTTTACAGAAATCTCGGCCGTTGGCAGTTTCAGGACGTGACCGAGTTGGCCGGGGTGGCGTGTGCTGGCTACGGCATGGGGGCGACCGTGGCGGACTACGATCACGACGGCTTTCCGGACCTGTACGTGAGCATTTTCGGTCCGAAAGTTCTGTATCACAACAACGGGGACGGCACGTTCAGCGATGTGACGGCGACCGCGGGGGTCGCCGACGGAAACAAACTGGGCGCGGGCGTGTGCTTTCTGGATATCGACGGCGACGGTGACCTCGATCTATTCGTCGGCAACTATGTCAAGTTCACGTTCGATTCGCATATTTCGTTTCATCAAGGCCCGTACGAGGAATACGCGGGTCCCAAGGTCTACCCGCCGGAACTGCACGCCCTGTTCCGCAACAACGGTAACGGTACGTTTGCGGACGTCAGCGACGTGGCGGGGATCACGCGCCATCCGGGGAAAGGCATGGGGGCCGTGTGCGCGGACTACGACGACGATGGGGACACCGATATCTTCGTGTTGAACGACGTCTACGGGAACTCCTGCTTTCAGAATGACGGCACCGGCAAATTCCGGGAGGTCGCCTTGGAGCTGGGGTTCAAGTACAACGGCGAAGGGACACCGTTGGGCAGCATGGGGGTCGACTGCGGCGACTACGACAATGACGGTCTTCTCGACTTTTACCAGACCTCGTACCAGACGGAGCTGCCCGTCTTGTACCGAAACCTGGGACACGGCATCTTCGAGGACGTCACGCGGCGGAGCAATGCCGGACAGGCGACGGTGAACAACGTGAAGTGGGGTTGCGGGTTCATCGATTTCGACAACGATGGTTACCGCGACCTGTTTGTGGCGATGGGCCATTTGCAGGATCTCATCGATCACTACGATCCGACGACGTCATACCGCACGTGGAATGTGCTGCTGCGGAACCAGGGGGATGGGCGATTCGCCGAGGTTTCCGACCAATGCGGCATCCGTCAAACCGCGGCGCACAGTGCCCGGGGGGCCGTGTTTGACGATCTGGACAACGACGGCGATATCGACGCGGTGGTCCTGAATTCGCGAGCAGGACCGACGATCTTGCGGAATATACTGCAGGAGTCGGGGTCGCAGAACCGCTGGCTGCAGATCCGCTTGCGAGGCACCACGACGAACCGCGATGGCGTGGGCGCCCGGGTCTGGGTCCGGGCGGGAGACTTGACGCTGGTGGACGAGGTCCACGCGGGGCGGGGATATCAAAGCCACTTTGGCTCGCGTCTGCACTTTGGGCTGGGGCCGCGGGAGCGGGTCGAGCAGGTGAAGATTCGCTGGATCGGCGGCGGGGTGGAGGTGTTCTCCGATGTCCCGGTCGACCAGTTCGTCACCCTGATCGAGGGCCGCGGGCTGCCGCAGGCTGCAGGATCAACCGCGAACCGCTCCGAATAGAACGAGTCCTCGTGGAACGGAATTCACGCTTCCTTCCCTCTCCGCAGCGTCTGCCGCACGACCGCTAATCGCCGAGCCAGTTCGGCCTCGAATCCCCGTTCCACCGGCCGGTAGTACTCGCGGTCGACGCCCAGATAGTCCTGGGCGGCCACGCCGCCCTCGGCATCGTGCGCATACTGATACTCCTTGCCGTGCCCCAGCCGGTCGGCACCGGCGTAGTGCGCATCGCGCAACGCCACGGGCACCGGCAGCACACGCCCCTCGCGGACGTCGCGCCGCGCTTCGCCGATCGCCGTCGTGGCGGCATTCGACTTGGGCGCGCAGGCCAAGTAGGTAACGGCCTGGCTGAGCGTCAGCTGGCATTCCGGCAGCCCGATAAACTCGCAGGCTTGCATGGCGGCGACGGCCAAGGGCAGGGCCTGCGGGTCGGCATTGCCGATGTCCTCGCTGGCCAGAATGATCAGCCGCCGGCAGAGGAAACGCACGTCTTCGCCGGCTTCGAGCATCAGTGCCAGCCAATACAGGGCGGCATCCGGATCGCTGCCGCGGATGCTCTTGATCAGCGCACTGATCGTATCGTAGTGGGCGTCGCCCGTGGCGTCGTAGGAGACCGCTTTTCGCTGGACCGACTCCTCGGCCAGCTGCCGCGTGAATTCCACGGGGCGCTGGCCGCTGGACAAGACGCCGATTTCCAGCGCCATCAGCGCTCGCCGCGCGTCGCCGTCGCACACCTCGGCCAGGAAGTCCAACGCGTCGTCGTGCAGGCGGACCTGGTGCCGGCCCAGCCCGCGCGCGGTGTCCGCGGCGGCGCGGCGCAACAGCGTCTTGATGTCGGCGGGCGACAACGGCTCGAATTGAAAGATCTGGCTGCGGCTGACCAACGCACTGTTGACCGCGAAAAACGGATTGGCCGTGGTCGCGCCGACCAAGGTCACGACGCCCTCCTCGACGTCCGGCAGCAAGGCGTCCTGCTGGGCCTTGTTAAAGCGATGGATCTCGTCGATGAACAACAGCGTCCGCCGTCCGCCCGTGGCCAATTCGTCGCGGGCGTCCGTCAGGACTTCGCGCAGATCCTTGACGCCGCTGGTCACGGCGCTCAGCTGGCGGAACCGGCGATGGCTCTCGGTGGCCAGCAACCGGGCCAGTGTGGTCTTGCCCGTGCCCGGCGGACCATAGAACAGCACCGAGCCCAAGCGGTCCGCTGTCAGCAACCGCCGCAACAGCTTTCCCTCGCCCAGGAAATGCTGCTGGCCGGCGAACTCGTCCAGCGTCGTCGGCCGCATCCGCGCCGCCAGCGGTTGAGCTTGCCGCAGGTGGTCGGCTTCGGCTTGTTCAAACAACGTCCTCGGCGGCATCTACTCCTCCTCGACGTCGCGGACGACGATGCGGCTGCCCTGGATCTCGACAATCCGCACCTGGCGGCCGCGTTCCACAAAATCGCCGTCGGTCAACACGTCCAGATAGCGATCACCGAACCGCGCTTTGCCGGCAGGCCGCAGGGGCGAAAACGCCAGCCCCCAGTCGCCGACATCGACTCCGTACGGATTGTCCGGCGCCAGCATCGGCAGCGGCTTGTCCGCATCCGCAGCCGTCCGGACGCGGGGAACGGTGTCTGCGGTGCCCGGCTGCAGTACCAGGCGGTTCAATACCGGCAAGGAGCCGAAGTATCGGCTGAGCAGACCGGCGATCGCGACAAACGCCACGGCCGAACAGCTGAGCACCAGCACGGACGTGCCGAACACCTCCCACTCGCGTCTCGTCTCTGGAATCAGGAACGTCTGGCCCGCCATTAGCACGCCGGCCAGCATCAGCAACATCCCCGTGATCCCGGCCACGCCGAATCCGGGCAGCACGAAGATCTCGACGGCCAGAAACGCCACCCCCGTCAGAAACAGGACGACCTCCAGCACTTCGGCCGTGCCGCCCAGAAAGCGGCTCCAGAAGAACAAGGCAAAGCACAACAGAGAGACCAGGCCGCCCAGGCCGATGCCCGGCGTACTCAACTCGACGTACAACGCCACCAAGCCCCCGACGAACAACAGGGCGGTGATCCACGGCCAGTTCAGAACGTAAACCGCCGTGTCCACGCCGGTGGGCTTGATCACCCGCGGCATCTCGGCCAGCCCCAGCCGCTGCTGCAGCTCCTGGCGGCTGTTCGCCATGCCTTCGGCCAGCGTCAACTCGACCGCCCGCCGGCCATTCACTTCCAGGAAGTTGCCTTCCCGCGACTCCAAGACCGGAGGGCCCTGCTCCCACTGATCCGGGTTCCGGGATGACTTGAGTTCATGCTCCGACATGAACGTCGTGGCCCCCGTCTGGCGGTCGGTGACTTCGTAGACCACCAGATCCTTGTCCACCATCGCCTCGGCCAAGGCCGGCGGACGGCGCCGCCCCTCGGCCAAATCGCGGATTTTGCGTGCCAAGTCGCTGCGGACTTTCTCGGGCGCGTGGCGAAACAGGAAGTCCTCGCCCAACACGATCGGTCCGGCGTCGCCCAGCACCGCGTCGGGATCCATGACGATCTGCTCGCAGCCCAGCGCGACGATCGCGGCGCCACTGAGCGCCTCGCGAGGCACATAGGCCACAGTCGCCGCCCATTCCAAGTCCCGCAGCCGATGGGCGATGTTGAAACTCGATTCGACCAGCCCGCCCGGACTGTCGATCTCCAGGATGACCAGATCCGCACCGTCCCGCTCGGCGTCGTCCAGTTTGCGGTAGAGGAATTGCTCCAACAGCGGCGTGATCGGGCCCTCGAAGCGGATCAGCACCGCCCGTTCGTACTGCGGCCCCGCCGGCTCCGCCTGGGCGGCAGCCAAACACCATTCCAATCCGCCAGCCAAGGCGAGCAAGGCACCGAGTCTTGCGATCCAGATTCGTGGGGCCATCATGGGAGGATTCCAGACGTTGAATTGCCAGAAAGTCGCGCTCGGGGTGACCGGAAAAAATTCGACGTAGCCACGGCAACCCGAAACGCAAACGAGAAGTGGGCCGGCTGCCACACCTCCTCGCTGACGCGTCGGGTTCCTTGACGGCGTCCGGTCCCTTTGTAGTCTACCAACTTGCGCCCACGCGGGGTAGAACCACCACACCGTCCTACGGATATCGTAGCTTCAGGACCCACGCCTTCCAGGCTTCCTCAAACTTGGCCATCCCGTCCTCGTCCTCGATTTCCAGGACGGATTTCAAGGTTTCGTACCCGCTGGGATCGCTGACGACGTTGCGGCGAAAACGCTGGTAGTACTCCCGCAACAGGCCCTGCTGCTGGAGATAATAACACAGATACCGGGCCTGTGCATAATGGGTGCCGGGGTCTTTGCCGTAGAAGGCGTTGGTCGAGGTGCTGCAGAGCTGCTTGAAGGACGGCAACTCCTTGCGAGGGGAGACCTTCTCGGGCCCCGCCGTCGGCGACGGGGCATCCGGGGGTTCCGCCGCGGGCTCCGGCGGCGGCTGAATCGTCTTTTGCAATCCCTCCAGCCGCCAATTGGTGCGTCCCCAGATCCGACCGCGATACTCGCCACATTGTTCGTACAGCGACGCCAGGCCTTCGTTGAACCAGGCGGGACAGTCGGGAAAGTTGGCCGCGATAAAGGGATGCACGATCTCGTGGACCAGCGTTCCGGTGCCCGTGTCGATGTTCATGATCAGCGCCTGGTGCCGATGCGAGAAGTAGCCGAAGGGCGTGTCCGGCGCATCGCCGAAGATCTCCCGCGTGTGCTTGTCGTAACTGTCCCGGTCCTTGAACAACCAGATGTCGATCATCGCGTCGGGATCCTTCTCAAAGTAGTCCTGCTTCAGCCGATCGACGGCCCACTGGACGGTGCCGACGGCGTGGCGGCGGACCTGGACCAGCGGCTCGTCGCCCAGCACCACAAACGGCTTCTGCACGACGATGGCAAAGCCTTCGGGAGCTTTCCTTTGCAGGGCCATCACGCGTTGAGCATAATCCGCATCCGTAAATCGGGCCGTGGAATGGACGTCGCGGATGACGCCAGGCACCAGTCGCAAGCGAATCAGCGTCCAGCGAGCCGCGTCGTATTTCAGCGGCCACAGCCGCAGGAATTGCGGACGTTCCATCCGTGCGTAAGCCCCGCCGGCCACGGCCGGCTCGTGGTACAAGACCTCGTCCGTCTGGTGGTCGTAGCCCAGAATCAGGCGAAAATGCTCTGACGTTTCCGGCGTCTCGTCGTAATACGTACACACGATATTCGGCACGCCAGCCACCAGATCCGCGTGCAATGCACGGAACTGCGACTCGAGTTCCGCCTGGGCGCGGACCGCCGCAACGGAGTGCCAGACGGTGCCCACATCGAACCCGATCCGCGTCAGCGCCCGCGCCAGTTCCTTGGTATGGCAGCCGCGTCCCCATTCCGGATCCACGCCCGCCTGGTCGAACACGTCATCCTGGTTGATGCGGTGGCCCAGCTTGGCCAAAACCATCGCCGCACAGGCTTCGCCACAGAAATCCGGCTTCTGCTTGACGTGCGGCACGCCCGCGATCCGCACGCTGGCATAGACCGGCCGCTCGCGCGGCGAAGCAACCGCGGGGGCTGCGTTTGCGGCCGGCGGATTTGCAGAAGAACTCGGCGGCGTGCCGCCCACGGCCGTGCATAAACGGCCTGACAACATGGCGACAGCCAGCCAGACGGCCGGGGCCAGGAAGGGAAGCAACCATTTCATCACGAGATAACTCCCGACTTGTCCAATACGCGGACGGAACGAAAGATGCGGTAAAACAATCAAGGTCGCGGCTTTGGCAGAGCGAAAGGCGACGATGTCGGTAACGTATCCTCTTGCAACGCTTGGCCTCCGGCGATGCCGATGTCGTCATCGCCGAGTCGCTGTCAGTACAAGGTATAATTCCTTCCCGTTCCCGCCGGGCGTTTCTGGCTCGGAGAGCCCGCGGTTTCGTTTCGGTACAAGTATACTTTATAGGTGTCTTGTTTGACCGTTGTCAGCAGCACGTCCCGCGCACCGTGGCCGGTAAGGTCGATGTCCGCCATCAGCATCGGGCGTTCGCCTTCCGCGATGGCAAAGCTGCAGACTCGACGACCGCGACCGTCGAACAGCCCCCGCGGCAGGGCAGAACCGATCTCCTGAAGACCATCGCCGTTCCAGTCGACCAGGATGTGATGGCGAGTGTAATCCGTATTGATCTGGCCAAGCGGGTTGCCCTGTTGGTCGAACAGGCAAAGCGGCATGGGGGGAGCAGGCAAGTGGTCGATGTCGACGACCAGCTCCAAGCCGGGTACGTCGTTGCGGATTTCGCCCACGTGGACCGATTCGTAGTGATAACCGGTCTTGCGCCAAACCAGCTGGCCGGCGCCGTCGGTCATAACCAGGGCATTGCCGCCGCACATGGTCATGACCAGCCGGGTGTCTTCGGGCCGTTGAGCCAAGTGGACGACACGCCAGCAATCGGCGTGTCCGCCGTTCTTTCGGCCTTGGTCCGCCTCGAAGACCCAGCGGACGGAGCCGTCGGAGTTCAAGGCCGCGTAGCCGGCCAGGATTTCATCGCGGCCATCGCCATCGAGATCGACGGGAACGGGCTGATGAGCGGTTCGATAGCCGCCGGGCTCTTTGACCGTCCAGAGCAAACGCCCACGGGCCGAGTAGGCCCAGATCTGTCCATACCGCGTCTTGACCAGAATCTCGGAAGGCCACCCCTTGCCGGACAGGTCGGCGAAGACGACACAGTCGCTGGCGTGCTGCTCGATGGGAAAGCTGTCCTTCGGTTTCCCCGAGCGGCCGTCGAGGACAATCAACTGCCGATCCGCGGCAAGAATGACCTCATTCGCGCCATCGTTGTCAAGGTCGTGGATCTGGCACGCCACGTCGTGATGGAGTTCCCGGCGGCCGAGCTTTGGATCACCCCATCGCCAAAGGACGCTGCCATCAAGTTTCTGAACCACCACCGACGAGGTGAAGTGGTCGTCGTTCCGGTTGCAGTTCTGAGCGGAGACAAGTTCGATTTCGCCATCGCCGTCCACATCGCCGGCCACAACCCAATAACCGCCGTACTGGGCATCGAGTGGAATCGTTCGCCAGGGGGCGACGACCGGCGCATCGGGCGCGGGGATTCCGCAGGCGTCGGTTTCAAAGAACTCGGCCTGCTCTGCGCGTGTCGTCACGCAACACAACGCCATCCAGCCTGCGGCCACAACGGCCATCGCCTGGCGATGGATCGAAAAAACTCTTAACGCACTCATGACGAGCGTCTCCGAATCGAGGTAAATTCCAACACCATCTTCATCCGGTCCAGACGCCGGAATCCGCGATTTCGCCAGGTCGATGCCGGTCTTTCATCGTCCGAGGCTTCACATACAACTCGTTATACGTCACGAGACCATCGCTGTCACGTTCAATCCTCGACGCCATTGATCAACCGCGCCGGGCAATCCACCTCGTTTTCAGGTCGGTCGCGTTGGCCAAAAGTTTCCGGGCAGCTGCCGAACTGCCAACGGCACGGCTCGATGCCAGCCCCGGGTTACGCGGCTTGCCGCGCAACCCGGGGTACTCAGTAGGATGCCCCGCGTTGCTCGGGACGCGAATGCCTGCTGGCACGCTCAGGCGGCCATCGGCTACAATCACAGAGCGTGCGGGCATGCGAACCGCGGCGGACAACGCCCCTGGAAAACACACCTGGAAGATCCAATGATGACGACATCCTTGAACTGGAACAGCCGCCAGTTGACCCACGGCTGGCAACGCGGAATCAACGCTTTTTATTACGGACTGGGGTTGACCGACGAGGACTTGGACAAGGCGCAAATCGGGATCGGGGTGCCGCTGTTGGACGGCAATCTGTGCAACGTCCACGCCTACGAATTGGCCAAGCAGATTGCCCAAGGCTGCCGCGAGGCGGGTCTGCTGGGGTTCCCGTTCGGCGTGCCCGCGATCAGCGACAACATCACCCAGGGCCACGAAGGCGGCAATGCCAGCTTGCCGTCGCGGAACATGATTGCCAACGGAGCCGAGTGCGTGGTCAGCGCCCACGGCTACGACGGCTTGATCGGACTGCATCACTGCGACAAGAACGGCCCCGGCTTTGCGATGGCCTTGGCCCGCTTGAACTATCCCGGTTTGATCGTCAACGGCGGCACGATCATGCCCGGCTGTCACGACGGCCGCGAGGTGACGATTCTGGACGTGTACGACGCGCAAGCCGCGGCGTCGGTGGGCGCGATGTCGCAGGACGAGGCCGGCCAGATCATTCGCGCGGCCTGCCCCGGACCAGGCGGCTGTGGCATCGCGGCGTCGTTCAATACCTGGGGCATCGCCCTGGAGGCGATCGGTTTGTCGCTGCCCTTTACCAGTTCGATTCCCGCTGTGGACGCAGCCAAGCAGCAGGAATGCCTGGCCGTGGGCGCCGCGATGCGGAACGTGCTGGAACGTAACATCCGGCCGCGCGACGTCCTCACGCGACCGGCCTTTGAGAATGCCGCCGCCACGATCGCGGCGATCGGCGGTTCGACCAACGGCGTGCTGCACCTGTTGGCGCTGGCCCGGGAAGCGGGCGTCGCGTTCTCGCTGCGCGACATGCAGGCCATCTTTCGCCGCACGCCGGTCTGCTGCAGTTTTGCTCCCCGCGGCAAGCTGACGATGGTCGATCTGCACCGCATCGGCGGCACCCCCGTGTTGTTGAAGCACCTGTTGCAAGCCGGCCTGCTGGACGGGGGTTGCCTGACGGTCAGCGGCCGGACGCTGGGCGAGAGTTTGGCGGACGTCCCGCCGCCGCCGTCGGGCCAGGAACTGATCGCGCCGTCGGACTTGCCGTTCAAAGCCTATGCCGACGTGCAGATCTGCTTTGGCAACCTGGCGCCCGAGGGGATCGTGTTCAAGGTGTCCAGCATGCAGGAATCTCGTTTTCGCGGCACGGCCGTGTGTTTCGACAACGCGCGGGACGTGGCGGCTGCCGTCGAGTCGCGGCGGATCCGGCCGGGCCATGTGATCGTACTCCGCTACTTGGGGCCCGTCGCGGCCGGCATGCCGGAGGTGCTGATCGCCTCGGCTGCCTTGGCGGTGCCGGAATTGGACGGCCAGGTCGCGATGATTTCCGACACCCGCGTCTCGGGGGTCTCGCACGGAGCGATCGGGGTTCATTGCAGTCCGGAAGCTGCCGTGGGCGGACCGATCGCGGCAGTCGAGGACGGCGACGAGATCTCGTTCGACCTGCTGCTCGGCGACGTCACGCTGCACGTGCCGGATGACCAGTTGGCGCGGCGCCGCGCCGCGCTGCCGCCGTGGATGAACACGCCGCGCCGCGGCTACCTGCTGGACTGGGCCGCCACCGCCGCTCAAGCCCACCACGGCTGCGTCAGCAAGGCTCTGCATCCGGAATGCGGGTAGGGGCGCGACGGCCAGGGTTGTCGACGGCAACGTACTTTATTTCCGTGGAGGCTAGTGACAACATGAGACATGAAATGTTCCTTCTCGCCGGCCTGCTGGGGACCGCCGCCGCCGCGGCCGAGATCCCCTATCCGGTAGCCCTCGACGCGGCGGCCGTTACGCAGGACCGGCTGGACCACATCCACCACCGCGCCCTCGTGCTCGGCAACGGCGATCTCCAGGCGTTGCTCTGGGAGGACCGCGGCAGCATCTGCCTGCGGGTGAGCAAGAACGATCTGTGGGACGCGCGCGTCGACACCTCCGAAGACCCGCCGATGTTAACCGTGGACGTGCCGAACCAGCAATGGAGCGGCGGCGGTTATCCGCCCAGTTGGAGAAAGCCCTATCCGCATCCGCGCTGCGCCGCCGTGGTCAGGATCGGCCGGGCGGACCTGACGCCGGTCGGCTGGCGTCGGATACGCGAACAAGGCGAGAAGAACGACTTTACGTTTCACGACGGCGTCCTGCGGATGGGCCTGACCGGCAAGAGCGGCGCATCCTCCGGCTATCGCTACGAGGTGCAAGACCTCGGCCGGCTGAAATGCGAGACCTTGACGCTGCGGCTCTCCGGCACGCCCAACGCCCGCTATTACCTCAACGCCCCCGGCGTCAAAGGCGAGTGGCGCGACACGCCGACGGAACCGGCCGAGGTGAGCTTCGCGTTGTCGGCCGGCGTCACCTCGCCAGTGCTCGAACTGTACATCATGACCAAAGACGACCAGCCCGCCGAGAACCGGTTCCATCGCATCTGGTTCGCAGGCGGCGGCCAGCAGCAGGACCTCGATCTGCAAAGTGCCGCCTTGCCGCTGCTGGAAGATCCGGCGGCGTCCGACGTCCTCGTCCGCGAAGCGCGGCTCGACCTGCGGCGCGCCGCCGCTTTTCTGACCGATCGCAACGGCCGGGCCACGACCGTGCGAGCGCTCGCCGACCGGAACGCGTTCTTGATCGAAGGCCCCGGCGAAGTCTCTGTCGAGGAGATTCTCGCGCCCCAACTGCCGCCGGCCAAACGGGGCGAGACCGGCGGAGTCCAGTGGCTGCACATGCAGATGCCCGGCGACATGGATTACCCGGGCATGGAATACGCGCTGGCGGTGGCCGCGCGGGGCGAGCGCAAAGCGTTGACGATGGTCACGTCGTTCGACACCCAGGAACCGGTGCGGGAAGCCGCTTGCCGCCTGGCCCAGGAAACCATGACGGCGGACGCGACGACGCTTGTGACCCGGCATGAAGCGGCATGGACGCAGTTCTGGTCCGCCAGTGGCGTGGCCCTCGACGACCCGGACTTTCAACTCTGGTGGTATCGGATGGTGTACTACCTGTGCTGTTTTGCCCGACCGGGCGCGATGCCGGCCGGGTTGTTCGCCGGCATGGCGGGCGACAGTCCGCCCTGGCACGGCGATTATCACCACAACTACAACGCCTGGCAGCCGTATTGGACACCGTTCATTATCAATCACCCCGAACTCGCGGACCCGTGGGTGCGTTACATGAACGAGATGTTGCCGCGCATGAAATGGCTGGCAAAGACCACCTATGACTGCGAAGGCGCCTGTATCGGGATTTCCTCGTTCGCCTTCGAGCCGGACCCGGCGAAGTGTCAGAGCGTGAACCGCCGTCAGATTGCGATTCCGCCTTACGGCTACACGCTCGGCATGGCGGGCATGTCAGCCCAAGTCCTGTGGCATTCTCACCTGTACCGGCCCGACCCGAAGTACCTTGAAGCGCAACTCTATCCCGTCATCCGCGAGGTCGCACTGTTCTATTGCTCGTTGGCCGAGAAATGTCCGCGGGACGGAACAGGCCGAGTGCAGTTTGGCCCCAGTTACAGCCCCGAGCACGGCAGATTCGGCGTCGCCAACGTTCCCTTCGACCTGGCGTACGCCCGCTTCATCCTCAACGCCGCCATCTGTGCCGCCGGCGAACTCGGCCGCGATGAACCGCTGGCGGAACGCTTCCGCCAGTCGCTGGCGCTCCTGCCGCCGTACCCCACCGCGGCGGACGAAGCGGGCCAGCCGGTGGTGGTCGATTGGACGGGCTGCCAGTTCCGCGAGATCAAGCAGCACAACATCACCGTGCCCGCCGTTCCGGTATTCCCGGCCGAGCAGGTGACGTGGTTCTCGCCGGAGCCAGAGAAGGAACTGTTCCGCAACACCCTCCGCCAAACCCGCCACCGTGGCTGCAATTCCACCATTATGCTCAGCGTGGCCAAGGCCCGGCTCTCGATGCTCGAAGCGCTCGAAGACGCCCGCCAGTACTATCGCCCGGAGGTCCAGCCCAACGGGATGTTCCACTGGCCGATGCACGGCTTCTACCTCAGCGAAAGCGTGGGCCTGGCTGCAATGATCTCCGAGTTCCTTGTCCAGAGCGTGGATCACACGATCCGGGTCTTCCCCTGCTGGCCGACGGACAAAG
>Ga0366819_10416_pt1 | contig 14300 bp, 14 predicted proteins | sample TotcelFGM3001N15_FD_207091 | JGI IMG/M metagenome (GOLD analysis project Ga0366819, IMG submission 207091) | Enriched cells from coal bed in the Powder River Basin, Montana, United States - Total cells FGM rep3 HSBNCT.FGM.300.1.N15 ... | reverse complement strand
ACCCTGATCGTCGACGATAATATGATCCTGACCGATCTGGCGTATGAGAAAGCAAAACGCCTTGGGGTTGAAATCTTACAAAAAGATCACCTCCATCCTCCATCCGCACCCATGCGACCCTATCTGACGCAGAATGATCCAACAACATCAATCATCAGCAATAACACCGATCGATCAGAAAAATTTACAAAGATAGCGAACACTAATGATACAAGTGGATATCTCGATCAGGATACCTATCCCACTAGGGATACCTATCCCGAACGGGATATTCTCCAATTCAATGAATTCAGCAGTGAACAACAAATCCGCGATGCCATCATCCTGACCGGGCGCATTCTCTATCATAGCGGGTTAATGGTCTCGAATGACGGCAATATCTCAGCAAGAATGGCGGACGGCAATATCCTGATCACACCTTCAGGCGTGACAAAAGGGCGAATCTCAGCAGAAGACCTGTTGGTTATCAACCCGGAGGGGGAAGGCCGTATGTTAAAATCTGCGACCAATCCTGCACTCAAACCAACGTCTGAACAGCCGATGCATCTTGAAATTTACAAACAACGACCGGATGTACGTGCTGTGATCCACACGCATCTAATTTATGCAAATGCATTGGCAATCTCTCAAGGCAAGATACGCATGGATGTAATTCCAGAAGCTGCAATTGCTTTTGGAGAGATTCCCATCACAGAATTTTCCCTGCCTTCTTCCAAGCAAAATGCTGCTGCGGTGCGAGAATTAGTCAGAAAACACGATGTGTTATTGATCCGTAATCACGGAAGCATTGCTGTGGGTAAGAATCTGGATGAAGCATTGATCAACACCGAAAGGCTCGAGCATGTCTGCAAAACGTTAACCTACGCGGAATTGCTTGGAGATGTTAACACATTACCACCCGAGATGCTGGATGCAATCCGTGGAATTGTTCAGAAGAATAAGAAGATAGACGAGTAAGTTGTTTCAAAAATTTTACCACCATATTTCTTAAGATGAATTATTGGATGATTAACCAACCCAAATCAGGAGAAACGTTGAATGGCAGAAAATAACCAGGATGAGTTGATTGTCATAGCTGCCTGGCTTTACTATGTAGAGCGGCTGACACATGAAGAGATCGCAGAACAGTTGCATATGTCACGGGTCAGCATCACCCGTCTGTTACAACGTGCCCGGGCAGATGGTGTTGTACAATTCACGATCACTCGTCCCTTGCCAGCACAATTTCAGCTGGGCAACCGGATCAAGGAGAAATATAACCTGCGTTCGGTTACGATTGCGAAAACAATGTCTGATCCTGATGATACGGTTAAAGAAGTCTGCCGATACGCTGCTGTCGAGTTGATGAAACATCTTTGTCCAAATTGCCGTCTGGGGGTGGCATTCAGTTCGACCCTTTCGTATATGATTGAATTTCTTGATGGAAAAAGTGCTCCTCCAGGAATCATCATCCAGGAGCTCGCGGGAACCTATCTTTCACCCAATGCACCCTATGGAATCAGTTGGCGAATTGCCGAAAAGCTGAATGCCAAAATTATCTCGCTACCGGTACCCGTGGTGGTGCAAAGCGCTGCCGTTCGTGACACATTACTTGATGAGCCATCCATCCAGGAAGCATTCAATGGAATTCCTCAGGTAGATCTATCGATCGTTGGATTGGGTTATATCGGACCGAATTCAACACTGGTAAGAACTGGCCATTTCACCCCAGATATGATGCGCGAGCTCAAAAATCAGGGGGCTGTCGGTGATATTTTGCTACATTTTTATGACCGTGATGGAAAATACGTGAATAATCCGATCCAGGAACGAATGATCATTCTGAATTATGATGATCTGCTGAGAATTCCGAATGTGATTGGCGTGGCAACCGGTCCGGAGAAAGTCGTGGCGATCCACGGGGCATTGAAGAGCGGAGCCGTGCATCATCTGGTAACAGACATGGAAACCGCCCAGGCTGTATTGGCGGAGTAGAGTTAAAAAAATCAGGACGCCAAGGCGCAAAGTTTTAAAAGTAGATACGCAAAGTTGGCAAAGATCGCGAAGTTCGCAAAGGTTTGTTTTTCAGCATTCTTCTAACCCATTAACAACCCTTGTGATTCCATCTTTGATGAGTGGTAATCCAAAATTTATTAAAAGTCCAAGTTTCAGGTTAGATAATTTAAGGTAAGATAACAATTGTTTTTTATGAATAAAATTGTTTCTTTGGATCGCTTTTAATTCAAGAATTACTTTTTTCTCAATAATGATATCCGCCCGATATCCAGAATCTACCAGGTTTCCCTCAAATATTACTGGCATGGGTACTTCAGATTCGACTGATAATCCGCGGTTCTCTAATTCAATAACCAAAACCTTATGATAAACCGATTCAAGCAAACCAGCTCCAAATTGTTTATGAATCTTCAAAGCCGCATCAACAACAATAGTCGCTATCTCATTCTCTGTATATATCTTCAACGGATTCATAATGGTTTAATTGATTTCTCCACCCTTCCAAATTCAACAATATAAAACTCGTTTAAAACCCTTGGCGAACTCTGCGTTCTTTGCCAACTTTGCGTAAATCCATTATCCATTCATAACCTTTCGATCAGGATCAACCCGGTTGACAGCACCACTGTTACCACGATCAAAATCAAATCCCATGCTTTGAATTGCACATCCTTCACATAGGTGCGGGTAGGATACAGCCCAAAGGCACGACATTCAAGTGAAGTGGCGGTTGTTTCAGCTTTTCGCAGACCATTGATGAGGATCGTGAAGATGTAACGCTGCCAGAGTTTGAAGCGATGCACCAATCCCGAACTGGAAGATTTCCCCCGGATAGAATGGGCAGCCCGGACAGCATCAACTTCCCGCTGAATGAGTGGCAGGAAACGCAGCGCAAGGAAAACAGCAAAGGCACCACGATAGGGAACCCCGGCTTTGGTGAGTGAAACCATCAAATCGCGTGTATCCGTGGTCCAGATCAAGACAAATGACGCCAGAACGACTACAGAAAGACGGAAGAAAAAGATCGGACCCTGATAAAGTCCATTGTCGGTTATGGTAAGCGGACCCAGTTTCAGCAACGCTTCACCCGGATCAGCAAAGAAATGGAAAATCATCAAAAGGATACCGAGCATGAGAATAATTTTGCTGCTGCCGAGAATTTGACGGATGGGAATCCTGCCTGCCAACATTGCCAGTGACAGTACAAAAACAAACATCACAGCTCCTGAAATCGGAGATTTATAGATAAACAGGCCAATGGCAACTACAAACACCCAGGCGAGCTTGACCAGTGGATAGAGACGGTTCATCAGTGAAGCACGATATGTGTAAACCAATCCTTCTTGTCCATTATCCGACATGGTTATCCTCCAGGTTGAGTGTGTAGGTGAGTGCTTCAAGGAATTGATCGGTGTTGCGAATCATACAGTCAACTTTTCCACCCCGATTCTGGAACTCTTTCAACAGTTCCTGCAGCAAAGTGGGTCGTAAGTTGGCAGCATGGAGAAGTTCTTCGGATGCAAATAGGAAAGCTGGATCGCCCTCATAGAGAATCTTGCCCTCCCCCATGACCAGGACGCGACTGGCAAACTCCTGCACCAGGCGCATATCGTGCGTGATCATAACCACCGTTACACCCTGCGCCCGAATACTCTCCATGAGTTGCATTAGGGTCTGGGTCATTTCTTTATCCTGACCATAGGTTGGTTCATCTACCAATAACACCTGTGGGTGGCAAACCAGCATGGTCGCAACTCCCAAACGACGCTTTTTTCCAGCAGAAAGCGCAAAAGGGTGGATTTTGCTAAAATCACTGAGTTCCAACCGTGTCATCCACTCTTCTACCTGAACACGCACCTCTTCCGGATCGACAATACCACGCGACATCAAAGAATAGGCAATCTCGTCATATGCCGTATCGGTGAGGAACTGGTGCTCCGGGTTTTGAAAGACAAGAGCGATATGTTCCGCCAGAGCTTCAACTTTCCAGGAGGATGCGGGATGATCAAAAAGGGTCAGGTAGCCAAGCTGCGGTTTCTGCAAACCAACCATCAATTTGGCAAGCGTACTCTTTCCAGCACCATTTCTGCCAACAATCGCGAGCATCTCCCCGGGATAGATGTCAAAATTTACATCATTGAGTGCTTTGAAACCATTATTATAGGAAAACTCGAGATTTCTTCCGCTGATCTGAGCTTTTGTTCTTGTATTTTCCTCAGCATCCGATTCCGGTTCGCAATTGGTGATGCGCTTGCGCAGGAGATTCTGATCAGCGAGAACCTGTAGTGCATCCGTTACACTGATCGGAATCGAGGATAATTTCAATGCTAAGGCATCCCGTAATTTCAGCCCAATTTCAACCGTTTCGGGTAACCAGATACCCAAACGTGAAAGCATATCCTGTCCATGTTCTGCCAGAACAGCTTGTACAGGTCCGGATGCCATAATCTTGCCATCATCGATAACAATCAACTGATCAGCTGCCGTGAGAATGAAATCATCCAATTCGCGAGTAACAAGCAGGATTGTCATACCCTGATCGCGTAATTTGAGCACCAATTCATGCACTGCCCGGGTTGCATGCGGGTCTAGATTGGCTGTGGGTTCATCGAGCACAATCATCGAGGGCTGCATGGCAAGGATCACAGCCAGACCCAATTTCTGAATCTGCCCACCGGAGAGATTCCAGACCAGATTCTTTCGAAATGGAGTCAGCTGGATATCTTCCAATAATTTCTCGGTCCGCCTGGTGATCTCATTTACCTCCAACAGCAGATTCTCGGGGCCAAAAGCGATTTCATCCTCCACATAAAGGGTGGCAAACATCGTTTCCGGATCCTGCAACATGTGACCCACTTGCTGAGAAAGATTCTTAACCGGTTCAGTATTGGTGTCTTTTCCATCCACCAATACGGTCCCTTCAAACTTACCGCCCAGAAGGTGTGGAATTTCACCATTGAAAAGGCTGCAGAGAGTTGACTTTCCACTTCCACCTGGCCCAACCAGCACGTTTATGGTATTGGGAAAAATTTCAAGAGAAACACCTTTGAGGGTAGGTTCGTCCTGGTTCCAATGGGTATAAAATACTTCAGTTGCTTTTATAAAAGGGTTTTTCGTTTCCAATATTAATTCCTACAAATAAAAATTTTAAAATTCTGGAGTCAGACCTTACAATCCAGCCTGAAATGCCAGCAATTCAATGGGTAGTTTATAAAAAAATGATTGCAATTAATAAAATGTGTTCCTCCTGTATGTTGAAGGGGTGATAACATACAGGAGGAAGAGGGTCAGCGCCCGGCTGAGCGGATCAGACCGGTACGGGATATTGCCCTGGAAAGCAGATAACCGAGGAGACCACTGAGGATAGCCCCTGAAACAAGATTGATAGGCATAGCTAACCAGACATCTTTGGCTGTTGATGGATCCCACCCATAAAGGACTGAAGTCCAGATCGTGCCAAACTGGGAAGCAGCAGCACCTGCCAGGATAGCGGTTAACATGTCAAATTTTTGATAATTGCTGATAGCCATTACGGCTTCAATAGCGAGACCCTGGGTGATTCCCCATCCAAGGGTACCGATTCCTGCTGCGTTACCAAGAAGGATTTCGGTTGAAGCTTCAATGATACCGACAATCAAAGCAGCTCCTGGTTTACGCACCAACCACATCGCCAGAATATATGCCCACATGAAGGCACCTTGTAGCATCGCTCCGCCTAACGGGCCAAGCGAAGTGTTGGCTAAATACCAAAGGTTGCCCACGCCGGTATTAACCACACCGGTGATTGCAGCAATTACAGCAATGATTACAATATCACGAGTCGTGTAATTAAAATTCCATCCAGATTTCTTTTGTGCCATTTTGTTCCTCTCCCATAAAAATAATGTGTGATGAAAACCCTGTCATTTGCCAAAGAAGCGGGCGATCAGACCCAAGACAACTACAATCACAACGTTCACAATGATATAAAATGCCACAGATACCACCTCCTTTTTAAGAATTTTTCTTTCTTCTGATCTAGGCTAATGCAGATAACCCTAATTGCTTGAGTTCATCTTTCACAGATTGATATAAAGCTTCCCATTCAGCTTTGGGACGCAAGGTAACCAAATCATAGACCTGGTCAAAACGCTGGCTAGGATTACCCCCTGGTTGCGAGAAAACATGCTCATAGCGCTGCAGTAACGCCTGGACAAGTTCTTCTCCTTGATTGAGCGAGAGATTTTGTTTTACAACCGCATGTCCAATTTCGCCCATCCAGCGGGCTTCCAATCCGGAAGAATTCGGTACCGCTCCATCTGCAGCCCCAACCCCCTCGAGATGACCGCCACTGAGGGTAATCGCAATGGCGTTAGCAGCCACTTCGTAAAGCAGTTCTCGGGTTCCTGCACCGGATTTTGGGTAGATATCCGAAACGATAATGCAGGGAGCGTTGCGTGCAAATGCCTGCTCGACAATACCCTGCACCCACATGACGCCACGGGTGGATGTGGCTACATGACGGATATGGATGGGATGCAAAAGATGATAATCAGCGAGGCATACATAATTTGCGAGCATGAAGGAAGCTGCCTGAACAACCGCCGCACCGGGACCATCTCCTGCCAATCCCCCAACCATGACTGTGGCAAGCGAGGCGTTACGCATCCCAACTTCAACCGAATTGGCAGCGCGATTCATGTTGTCCTGATCAATCATCAACTCATTAAACATGGCAACCAGATGTGAATCCACCGGACGCAGATAATCAGGATGTGCTGCAGCAAGATCTCCCAGCGAGGAAACAGCCGATTGGGCTGCCAGCATCCCCATGCCGGGACGACCAACACGCCGCAGACCCTCACGCAGCATACGTAGCTCGCGACGAACCGCGAAAACTTCGCTGGGTGTTCCGGTTTCGACCGGTCTACCATCAATCGTGGTGACTGATCCACAGGTAATCAGATCAACGATGGGTTCCTGCATCCAGGATTGAACCATCGGCAGAAAGAGTTCTTCCGGGGTGGGAACACCGGGATTTCCTGCCCAAACGAGGGGAGGTCGTGGATCACAAATTCCTCTGGCGAAGAGGGTGCGACTGTCTTTTCCCTCCCCCATGACCAGGGTGCGGGGAGCACGATCTAGCCCCTGTTGTAATTCTTCACGGCTGAAATAAATGACACGTTCGGTATTGACATGGTAAACACCAGTTTCGGTAGCAAGTTCTAGGGCAGCCTGGAAAACCCGATCCACCAGGTCAGGATCATCCGGGACAACGCTGTGTTTGTCCCACTGCAGGTCATATTTTCGGACAATCCGTTTGGTCGGTAAAACGACATGGTCAAGATCCCAATCAGATTTTTTTACCTGAGGACCGCTTTTAGCACGGTCGAGGACATCGAGATAGGAAAATATCATTGCTTCGCCTCTATGTTAAATTTTGGTTTTGGGAATTTTAGAATATATAATAGTAGCATCCCTGAATATCTCAGTCAACCGAAAATGTTGGTGAGTTGGTAGAATCTTCTTAGCAAAAACTGTGTGAATAAGTTTTAAATGACTGATTTTAATAGAAATTCTATGCCGATCATTTTTAGTTCAAATTATCTACAAGAACAAATCCAGAGGAAAATTGGTGAAACCTGAAATTTCCATCAATCACGCCTGTTGTTTAAACCACAGGCTGGTCATAATCAAACCACCTGAAGGAGGTAAATAATTCCAACCGGTTTTAACCGGTTTCGTTTTTGACAGACACAGGTTCGTGTATCAACCTGTGGCGAATGTGGTGAACAATTGTCGCCTGTAACAATCGCAGAAGAAAATTCGTAATCATTCAAGATATGGGATTTACCCATCAATCGCGATGACTATCATGCAACATAATCTTAGTCCATCATGAAATCAAAATAATCATAGTTCAGGCTCCCTCACCACCCGCATAAACTCTGCCATCTTCTCAGCATCCCAATCAGCCTGCATTGACTCCCGGGTAAACCCACCGACCTTTTTGAAACAGCTGCTCACGATCATTCCATTAGCTACACGCAAAACTTCTTTTACATTGCCCACATTCACACCACCACCAATCAGAATTGGTGGATTGAGGTCGCTGTTTTTGATTTCAGAAATCATGGAAAGTGTCCCGTCGAAGGATTTACCGGTCAACACCACCGCGTCTGCCCTCCCAAACACTGTCGCCTGGCGCACCTCTTCCACCAACGGCAGTCTGCCAAGCGGCTCACCCGTGCGGTCATAAACATCCGCAAAAATCGCGATATTCTCAGCGCCAATCTCATGCCGATACTGAATCGCCTCTACGGCACAACCTTCCAGCAGACCTTCTGCTTTGACCATGGCTCCCACGTAAACTTTGAGACGCACAAACTTGGCATCAATCGCCTGAGCGATCGCCAGCGGTTCTCTGGCACCGTGTCCCAGCAAGCTGATTCCCAATGCCAGATCGGGGAATGTTTCACGGATTTGGCTGCCCACCACGGACATTCCAGCGATGATGTGCGGCGGGATCGGACGGGAGACAGGATGGTCTCCCAGGTCCTGTAGAATCAGTGCCTGGATGCTTGCTTTGACTGCCATTTCGGTGTTTCGCAAGGCAAATTCACGGATCTCCTGCATCGATTTTCGATCCGGGTGGGCGGATGCAGGCAAGGGTGGCAAATGTAAGGCTGCCATAATCCTCGGGATTTCAAATTTCTTTTCCATCAATTCCTCCTAGTCTAGAAATTCCAGACCCAGCGTCTCACTGGTGCGGATTCGGCTGATCCCTCCTCCGCCTTCCTTGCTGCGACCCCCACCAAAGTCACGAAAATAAGGTTCAGACAATTGTTCAGCACGATAGGCAGCAAAGAGACTGCCCGGCAGAATGGTCAGAATGGAATGGAAGATCTCACCCACCCCATCTGCGAACGGAAGTTTCACCACGTCATCAGAAAACATTCCTGCGAATTTTTGAGGGGTAATCACCGCCACCCTTCTGCCAATTGTCCGTGCTGCGGTCACAATTTCCAGCGCCCGTGAACCATCACGCTCGCCCGCCGTGATCACAAAGGTCGGTGTGCTGCTATGCCTGGCAAAATATTGCAGATGTGCCCATTCTTCCAAATCCTGTCCCATCGAAGAGTCCCCACTGGCTTCCAGAATCTTGGCAGCTGAGAACAAAGCAGAAGCATAACCAGGACCACTGCCGCAGAAAACAAATTCATTTTCCGATTGCCACTGCTTGACCAGCTCTTTCACCAGAGGATCATTCTTCTCAATCGTCTCCTCCATCGCGTCCGCCAGAGCACTGATTTCCGACCGCAATTGACTGGCCTCTGCAACGGATAATTTTCCCCGTTGTTCGCCCAGATGAATGGCGACCAATAACAATCCTACAGTGTTGGCAACGAAGGAGCGCACCCCAGGGATGACCATGCCTTCCGGATCATTGAAGGGAGGCTGCGTTGTATCGACAACCACATCCGCTGCTCTGGCGATCCGGCTGGATGGTGTGGCGGTTAATGCCAATACCTGTGCACCAGCTTTGCGTGCCAACAACATGCCTTCCAGCGTCCTGGAAACCTCCCCGGAAACAGATGCCCCCGCCACCAGACAGCGCTGAGGATCATGAAGCGTATCGGCAGTGTAGCGGGCAAACTGCATGGCCGTCATGGCTTCGGTTTCGATCCCGCTCAAGGTACGAAAAGCGAGTTGGGTCGCCAGGCCAACATGGTGCGAATCCCCACATCCCATCAAATATAGATGCTCGAAGGAATGACAGAAATCCCTGGAAAGGGAAGATGAGATATTTGCAGTATAGGCAGGGACAACCTGCCGAACCAGGTCTGGCAAACTTAAGATTTGAGCAATCATTGGGTTATTCATTGTGTCCTTATCTGCTTTCGTTGGATACATCCAATTGCTCCAAAATCTGATGAATCACAGGATCATTCATCAAAGCGTTTCTTTCACTGAGAAAAGCACGGATTTCCTTCATAGATGGCAGCATCTCACCTGCCCCCCAGTGTGTCGTCGCCAGTGCACCCATCGCATTTGCCAGCCGTCCTGTCATCTCCAGATCCCAGCCATGGGTTAATCCGTGAATGATGCCAGCACAGAAAGAATCGCCAGCACCGGTTGTATCAACGGCTTCGATTGCAAATCCGGGGATCAGCAAATCCTGTCCATTTGTGACCAATCGACAGCCATCCTTACCCAATTTCAAACCAATCATCTGAACTCCGCTATCCAGCAGCGTAGCGATCGCTTCCTCCACTGATTTGGAGTTGGTGATCACCCTGGCCTCCGCTTCACCGAGGATAATTAAGGTCAGCTTTGGCAATAGCTGAAGCAATAGTTCCCTCGCTTGATGAGCCGGTTCAACGCCCACATCCAGTGAGATGCCAACCTGATACTTTGAAGCAAAATCCACTGCTTTCAAAACCGCCTCGGATTGGGGTGCTTTCAGACAGGCATACGCGCTGATGTGCAGCATCTCAACACCCGCCAGTAGATCCGAGGTGATTTCATCCGGGTGCAGGCAGCGATTGGCTCCCCGATATGTAAACATGGTTCGTTCGGCTGCTTCGGACACAACCAGAAAAGTTAAACCTGTGGGTTCGTGCTCCTCCCCGGCAATTCTTCCTGTGTTTACTCCGGCAGATTCCAGGATGGGCAGGAGTTGCTGCGACCAGTTATCCAAGCCGGTATGGGTTAATAATGCTGGGTTTCCGCCAAGCTTTGCCAGTGCCATCGCCGTGTTGGCAGCCGAGCCACCGGCATGTTGGTGAATTCGTTGGACGCTGCCATCGCCACCCTCGGATGGATATTCGCTGACTTGCATGAAAACATCCATACAAAGATCGCCGATCAGCAGATATATTCCCGCTTTTTGAACTGGATTCTTTATCATGCTTCAGATACTGCGTAATTTATTGGCGTTGGATAATTTTTCGATCTCCAATCCAATTTGGGTTGCCAACAGAACATTATTTTCCAGCAGGCTGCGGTTGGATTTCACGGTACGATTGCCGGAATGGAACGCCATTCGTGACAAAAGGTAAGGGGTAACCTCTTTCCCGCTTTTTCCGGATTCCTTGAGATCTTGATTGGAATGCGTTTTCCATCCTTCCACCTCTTCATTCGAGATTTCATCTTCCTGAGGGATAGGATTAAAAACCAGAATCGCATTGGTCAATCCCAATTTTCGTGATTGCACCAACATCGCTGCAATTTCAGCTGGATTGTTTGCTCGGGGAAGGTGAATCCTGCTCGAGCGTGAATAAAAGGCAGGCATTTCATCGGTCTGGTAGCCTACAACCGTCACACCAATCGTCTCCAATAATTCATAGGTTCCCGGTAAATCCAGGATCGCTTTGGGTCCAGCGCTGACTACTACGATGGGCGTGCGTGATAATTCGAATAAATCCATCGAAACGTCCCAGGGACCGGGATGAACGCCACCAATTCCACCGGTGGCAAAAACATGGATCTTATTCAGATAAGCCAGGCGGGCTGTGGCACTCACAGTGGTGGATGCACAGGATTTCTGTGCAATGATGATCGCTAACTCGCGCACACCCGCTTTGAAAACCAATGTTTCCTTGGCCAGGCGTTGGATTTCATCGGCTGTCATCCCGATTTTGATCATTCCATCCAGTACTCCAATCGTAGCCGGTTCACCGCCATGATCCCTGACAATTTGCTCCATCGAAAAAGCCGTTTCCACATTCTGGGGATACGGCAAACCGTGTGTGATGACTGTTGATTCCAATGCGACTCTCATTATTTCCTCCAAAAGCACGCTCTGATCGAGAGCTTGCCTATCTGATATTATAGACTGATTTGTATTGATAATCCATTCAGCAGCGGGTAGAATGATAGCATGAGGCAAAACACATGATCGTACAAATCTACACAGTACAAAGTCCTGAAGAAGGCATCGCACTGGCTGAGTTGGGGGTAGACCATATTGGCATTACCCCTTCGGATCACGGACTGCCCGGTGAACTTAGCAATGAATTTGCTGCGGAAATCTTTTCAGCGATTGGTAACAAAGCGGTAAAGGTAGCCCTCACAGTCGATTCTGATCTGGATAAGATCGTGGAAATGGTGCGAACGGTCAAACCGGATATTCTGCACCTGTGTGGAGATCTCAAGCTGGTGACACCTGCCAAAGTGGTGGAACTGCGAGGTTTGTTGCCCGGTATGAAAATCATGCAGGCGATTCCGGTGATGGATGAAAGCGCATTGCAGATTGCCAGGGACTTCGAAGCCGTGTCCGATTACTTCATTCTGGATTCCTATTCTCCCCAGATTGGTGGGATTGGTGCAGCTGGTTTCACCCATGATTGGAGCATCAGCCACGCGATTGTGGAACAATCGAATATACCCGTGATCCTGGCGGGGGGACTCTCCCCGGAAAATGTGGCTGATGCCATCCAGCAGGTGCGTCCCTGGGGAGTGGATTCTCTCACGAAGACGAATGAACCATTGGGAGGGGGCAAGTTTCGCAAGGATTTGGAGCGAGTGAAGATGTTTGTGGAGAATGCAAAAGGAATATCGTAGGGGCAGAGGCTTGTCCTTGCCCTGAGACCGGGGCAGGGACAAGCCTCTGCCCCTACAGTTATTGACAGGAATTGTTAAGGTTCTGATAAATAAATCACCCGGAACCAGCTAAAGTAGTTGTCCACCCGAGTGATTTGATTCAGATACGAGAGTGTTAATATTTTGACAATTATGAGTGACAGTGGCTACAAAATTTTAAGAACTCGCCACCATAACGAACATCATCCTCCTAAATACGCTTCTTTAACCCGTGGATCGCCCAAAAGTTCCATTCCGGTGCCAGAGTGGGCAATGGTACCAGTCTCCAGGACATAACCGCGGTTGGCTACCCGCAGTGCCATATTGGCATTTTGTTCCACCAACAGTATGGTGGTGCCGGATTGGTTGATTTCCTTCACAACGGAAAAAATTTCGCGGACAAGGACCGGTGCAAGACCCATCGAGGGTTCGTCCAGCAGCATCATACTTCCACGACTCATCAAAGCACGCCCGACAGCCAACATCTGCTGCTCACCGCCGGAGAGTGTACCGCCCAACTGCCCCTGGCGTTCCGATAATCGTGGAAAAATGTCAAATACCCTCTGATAATCTTTGGGTAGTTCATTTTTATCCTTGCGACTCCAGGTTGCCAGCTTGAGATTTTCCATCACGGTCAGGTTGCCAAAAATGCCACGTCCCTCCGGTACCTGGGCAATCCCCAAGCCTACGATTTTGTCAGCGGGAACTGTTTTCAAATCCTGCCCACGGAAAGATATCGTTCCTTTGTATGGCACCACGCCGGAGATAGCCCGCAGCGTAGAAGATTTTCCGGCGCCATTTGCACCAATCAGGGTGACGATTTCGCCTTCATACACATCAAATGTGATGCCTTTAACCGCATTAATGTTGCCATAAGCGATGGTCAGATCCTGTACGGATAATAAGACATTGCTGCTGGTCATAGATCTCCTCCTTCACCCAGGTAGGCTTCCATCACCAGGGGATTATTCTGGATTTCATGCGGAAGTCCTTCTGCCAGGGTGGCTCCAAAATCCAGCACCGTGATGCGTTCACAAATCCCCATCACCAGACGCATTTGATGTTCGATCAGGATGACTGTAAGATCAAACTCCTTGCGAATCCAGCCGATAAATTCCATTAGTTGCCCAATTTCATTCGGGTTCATACCGGCAGCTGGTTCATCGAGCAGCAAAATTTTTGGATGGGTCGCTAGTGCACGCGCAATTTCAAGTCGTCGCTGTAAGCCATAAGGTAAATTTTTTGCCTCTTCATCCGCATAGTCCTGGAGTTTGAACACCGCCAACAGATCCATTGCATGCTCGGCTATGCGCTTTTCCTCTTCCGAATAGCGTCCTTAATGCAGCATCGCTTCCAGCGGGTTATATTGGGTCTGCGAGAAATGTGCAACGCGGACATTATCCAGAACAGACAAATCCTTGAAAAGGCGGATGTTTTGAAAGGTACGGGCGATCCCCAGGGCTGTGATCTGATTGGGTGTTTTGCCAACCAGCTCCACACCATCAATTTTAATACTTCCTTTTGTCGCTTTGTAAACGCCGGTAATCAGGTTGAAGACTGTCGTTTTTCCAGCGCCATTGGGACCGATGATGCCGACCAATTCGTTCGGTTTCAGGTCGAGATTGAAATCGGAGACTGCACATAGACCGCCAAAGTAATGCGTAACTTCTTTAGCTTGCAGAAGCATCTTCGGCCTCCTTCTTTTTGCGCCAGATCTTACTCGCAAACAAATCATATCCCGG
>Ga0366819_10415_pt1 | contig 14308 bp, 12 predicted proteins | sample TotcelFGM3001N15_FD_207091 | JGI IMG/M metagenome (GOLD analysis project Ga0366819, IMG submission 207091) | Enriched cells from coal bed in the Powder River Basin, Montana, United States - Total cells FGM rep3 HSBNCT.FGM.300.1.N15 ... | reverse complement strand
GCATTTTTGTGCCCTCACCTATGGTTGCAGAAGACCATCAGACTCACAATGCAAGGTCACTGGTAGACAAAGGCGCAGCTCTCATGGTAAAAGATCATGAAGCTCCGCAATACCTTATGTCAACGGCGGCAGAACTGATTGCAGACCCGCAGAGAATTGAAGAGCTTGAGGAGAAAATCGGTCATATGGGCTACAAGGACTCTGCCTCTGTGATTGTACACGAACTATTTAAACTTACAGGAGGGAGAGAATGAAAAATGTATATCTGATAGGCATTGGCGGCATAGGGATGAGCGCTCTTGCAAGATACTACAGACATGCCGGGTCAAATGTAGCCGGCTACGACAGAACACCCAGCAAACTCACACAGGAGCTGGAGAACGAAGGAATTGCGATACATTACGAAGACAATACAGATCTGATTCCTCAGCCATTCAGGGAGGAGGCAGAGGAGACTCTGGTTATATACACACCTGCAGTACCTGCAGATATGAGTGAACTTGTATATTTCGGTTCACGCCCATACCATATGGTAAAGCGCTCAAAGGCACTTGGAGTGATTGCTGCTGGCAAGAAGACCCTGGGAGTTGCCGGAACTCACGGAAAGACAACAACTTCTACAATGCTGGCACATATCTTTACCTCTTCAGGCAAAGGGTGTACAGCTTTTCTCGGCGGAATTTCAAAAAATTACCATACAAACCTGCTTCTCTCAAACAGCGAATATCTGGTTGCTGAGGCCGATGAATTCGACCGCTCCTTCCTTCAGCTGTATCCTGATACTGCAATTATTACATCAACAGATGCAGATCATCTTGACATTTACAATAATCACGAAAGCATCAAAGAGGCTTTTGCGGCATTTGCCTCTCAGGTAAAAGAGGGCGGTAAACTGATTCTGAAAAAGGGTATCGTTCTTGATTCTCACCTGGCCGGCGGAGTAAGGCAATTTACTTACAGCTTTGACTCTGTTGCAGATTTCTACGCAAAACATCTGGAACTTAACGAGAGGGGATACTTCAATTTTACTCTTGTACATCCGGGCGGAGAGATTAAAGAGTGTACACTTGGTATTCCGGGCTGGGTAAACATAGAAAATGCCATTGCAGCATCTGCAGCAGCACTTCTTAACGGAATCGGAGAGAATGAACTAAGGGAGGCCCTGGCAGCATTCAGCGGAGTGGAGAGAAGATTTGACATTCATATAAACACTCCAGCTATCTCATACATTGATGACTATGCTCACCATCCGAGAGAGATTTCTGCAGCAATAAGCTCAATCAGAAACATCTTTCCGGGAAGAAGACTGACAGCCGTATTCCAGCCTCATCTCTATTCAAGGACCAGGGACTTTGCAGGGGATTTTGCAGAGAGCCTCAGTGCACTCGACGAATTGATACTGCTTGATATCTATCCTGCAAGAGAACTCCCTATTGAGGGGATAACCTCTGCTGTGATTTTCGACAATGTTAAACTGGAAGATAAGGTTCTTATTAAAAAGGATGAACTGATGGATACTCTTAAATCCAGAGACCTTGACATCCTTATTACATTCGGGGCCGGAGACATTGACCGCTTTATTTCACCAATTACCAAAATGATAAAGGAGAGGTTCAATGTTTAAAAAAATACTCATATATACCGGCTACACGATACTGTTTGCTTCACTGGCGGCATATTTTGTCCTGTCATCCATGCTGGAGAAGCAGGAGAGCTCCAAGGTCAAATGCAGAAAAATTGAAATTACTGTTCTTGATAGCGCTGTGAACAGATTTGTGACCATAGCTGAGATTCGCGGACTTATACAGGAGGAGGGAATCAATGTTAACGAAAGCAAACTCAGACATATTAACCTTCACGAGCTTGAAAACATTCTGAATAACAGAACTGCAATCAGACGCTCAATAGTCAACTACAGCGGACAGGGAATTCTGCATGTTCGAATTGAACAAAGACGACCTGTCCTCAGGCTTGAGACAGAAAACGGAGGGTTCTACATGGACGAGACAGCATATATGTTTCCTCTTGTGAAGTCATTTACATCTTATGTCCCTGTTGTAACCGGATTCATTCCATTGAATCTTGTTCCGGGCTACAGAGGAAGAATAAAGGAGAACAGGGAGTGGGCAGAGGGAATGCTGGAACTGGGCCTCTTTATAGATAAAAACGAACTGCTTAACGCTCAGGTAGAGCAAATATTCATTGACGAAAAGGGAGACCTTCACATAATACCCCGGGTGGGGCAACATGAGATTGTGTTCGGCAAGCCGGACAATGTAGAGGCAAAATTCGAAAAACTGATGGCCTTCTATAATCATGTAATACCTAATGCAGGATGGGACAAGTATAAAACAATCAGCCTGCAGTACAGCAATCAGATAGTTTGCACAAAAAGAGACAATAAAACAAAAAATAATAAAAACCTGAACATATGAAAACTTACACGGCAGCCGTTGACCTTGGCACTACAAAAGTTGTGAGCCTGGTTGGTGAAAAGAGCGAATCTGGATACAAAATCATTGCCTTTAAGGAGGCTCCGTCAAAGGGCATCATGAGAGGTGAGGTGGTTAATATCATGAATGTCCTTGAGTCGCTTAACCCTACTCTCGAGGAGATCAAAAACGAGAACAATATCGAGATTAAGGAGGTTTACGTAGGTATTGCTGGTCAGCATATCAGATGTACAGATGAAGGTTGCAAAAGGAACAGGCAATATCCAGATCAGCTGATTACCCAGAAGGAGATCGATGATATGCGTGAAGAGATGTACAAAACAAGGGTTAATGCCGGTGAAAAAATTCTGCATGTAATTCCTCAGAGTTATAATGTTGACGACCACATTGGACAGACAGAGGTTGTTGGAATGGTTGGCAGCCAGGTTGAGGGTAACTATAAGATTTTTATTGGCAGAACAAACTCTGCAGAGCACAGTAAATCTGTTATCAACCGTGCCGGGCTTAAACTTAAGGAGCTGGTTCTTGAGCCTGTTGCATCTGCCCTGGCAGTTGTATCTGAAGAGGAGATGGAGATGGGTGTTGCAATGGTTGATATTGGAGGTGGCACAACAGACCTTCTGATTATTGAAAACAACATTATCAGACATACAGCAGTTATTCCGTTTGGTGGAAATTCAATTACAGAGGACCTGAAACAGGGATGCGGTGTATCGTCAAGAAATGCAGAGCAGATGAAAATTCAGTACGGCTCTTGCATCACTGATTATGCTCCGGACAACAAGACTGTAGTTATTCCGGGTATTGGAGGCCGCGATTCCAGGGAGGTCTCCTTCAAGGTTATTGCCAGTATAATCGAAGCAAGGGTCGCAGAGATTGTAGAGGCAATAATGTATGAGATAGAGCGCTCGGGATATCAGGAAAAACTTGCAGCAGGTATTGTTCTTACAGGCGGGGGATCTCAGCTTGCACATATCTGTAACTATGTTAGTTACAAGACAGGCTATGAAACCAGAATTGCCTCTCCAAAAATAAATATTACCTTTGACTCTCCGGAAGCTGTGAGCAAACCAAGCTCTGCAACAGCAGTTGGACTGCTCATTTATGGCATTGAAAACAGCAAAAGTGATGCTGCATTGCCACAAAATGAAGGTAACAGAATGGTAAATACTACACTCTTCCCTGAGGAGGAGATTGTGGCAGTTGAAGCTGCTCCTGTTAAAGAGGAGAAGAAACAGCCAAAGGCTGCCAGACAGGGAGGCGGCAAATTTATATCCAATATAAAGGATAGTATCAGCTTCTTTTTTGATTCAGGAGATAACGAAGCATAACAATGGAAATGAAAGATATAATTCCGGTAAACTGGGAATCCAATAACTCTATCATTAAAGTGATAGGTGTTGGGGGCGGCGGCGGAAACGCAGTCAGCCAGATGTATCAGCAGGGGATAAAGGATGTAGATTTTATGATCTGCAATACCGACACAATGGCTTTAAAAAACAGCCCTGTTACCGAAAAGGTACAGCTTGGCCACTCCCTTGCAAAAGGGCTGGGCGCCGGCTGTGATCCTGAGAGAGGTCGTGCGGCTGCAATGGAATCAATTGATCAGATCAGAGAGTCTCTGACCGGTCATACTGAGATGGTTTTTATTACAGCAGGAATGGGCGGTGGCACCGGCACGGGAGCAGCTCCCGTAATTGCCAGGATTGCCCACGATATGGGTCTTCTGACAGTTGGAGTTGTTACTCTTCCTTTCCGTGACGAAGGCCAGGAGTTCCTCAAAAGGGCAATTGTGGGAATTAAAGAGCTGGAGAGATATGTAGACAGCCTTCTGATTATTGACAATCAGAAAATTTACAAGATATTTGGTGAGCTTAACATTTTTGATGCTTTTCCAAAGTCAAACTCTGTTTTGAGTTCTGCGGTAAAAGGTATAGCAGAGATCATCACCAGACCAGGTTTCATAAATGTTGACTTCGCAGACGTTAAAATGATAATGTCAAACAGCGGAATGGCACTTTTGGGAACCGGAACAGCTTCCGGAGAGAACAGAGCAATCCGTGCTGTTGAAGAGGCTTTTTCATCTCCGTTGCTTAACGATTATGACCTTAAAACTGCAAAGGGTGTTCTTGTTAACATCACTTCAAGCAACAATAATGGTCTTACAATGGCTGAGCTCTCTCAGATAATGGACTACATCAAGGAGTATACAGGTGACCGTGTAATGAAGTTCAAGAGAGGTGTGGTAAATGATCCGGAGATTGGAGAAGCAATTAGTGTTACTGTAGTTGCTACAGGCTTTGACATGCACTCGCTGCCTCAGATTTCCACAGAAGGAGACAGACTTGTAGAGACTGTTACCCTTGGCGAAGATTACCAGATTCCTGCAAACAAACCACAGGTTGTGATTGACCTTAAAAATCACGGAGTGGAACTTCCTGTTAACAGGCCAGAGAGGGCAAAGACAAACTTTACGCCCAAACAAGTTTCAGATACACCAAGAGAAAAACCTGCTCTCATTATGGGTGCAGAGGATAATATAGTTGAGCTGGAGACACAACCTGCTTACATTAGAAGACGAGTTATGATTAACAAGGAGGAGAGGCCTGCACCTCAGCAGCCTGCCGAGAACAGGGGCAGCGGATCTCTCAGAATTGAAGAGAGAGATGGCAAGCAGCACCTTATGTCAGATAACTCATACCTTCATCAAACACAAGACTAATTAAAAGAGATGACCGGAAGAACACGAGTTCGTTTTGCGCCAAGCCCTACAGGCCCTCTTCACATGGGGGGCGTGCGTACTGCTTTGTACAACTACCTTTATGCAAAACAGAGAGGGGGAGATTTTATTTTAAGAATTGAGGACACAGATTCTCAGAGATTCGTACCCGGAGCAGAAGAGTACATTATTGAGGCTCTTGCCTGGTGTGGTATCTCTCCGGATGAAGGGGTGGAAAACGGAAAAATGGCAGAAACGCCATCCGAAAAGCATCCGCACGCCCCCTACAGACAATCCCAGAGAAAACCATTATACAGAAAATACGCCGAGCAGCTTATTGAAAATGGTTTTGCATACTACGCATTCGACACCTCAGAGGAGCTTGATTCATACCGGAAAGAGGCAGAAGCAAACGGTGAAACCTTTACCTACAACTACCAGGTAAGGGAGAAACTGGCAACATCACTTAAGTTTTCTCCCAAGGAGACAGCCGCAAGACTTGCAGTCGGAAACCACTGGGTTATAAGGTTCAAAATGCCGGTTGACAGAATAGTAAAAATGACCGATCTTATCAGGGGCGACATTGAGGTAAACTCAAGCACCCTTGATGATAAAGTTCTGTGGAAAGCAGCAGATGAACTTCCAACATACCACCTGGCCAATATCGTTGATGACCACCTTATGGAGATTACCGATGTTATCCGCGGAGAAGAGTGGCTGCCATCACTTCCGCTCCATTACATGCTTTATGAGGCTTTTGGCTGGGCCGATTCAAAACCGAGTTTTGCGCACCTTTCACTTCTTCTCAAGCCTGACGGTAAAGGGAAGCTGAGTAAACGCGACGGAGACAGACTGGGATTCCCGGTTTTTCCGCTGGAATGGAAAAACAGCGAGGGAGAGGTTTCAAGCGGTTACCGCGAAGAGGGCTATTTTCCTGAAGCTTTTGTTAATCTTCTTGCGTTCCTGGGATGGAATCCCGGCACTGAAAAAGAGATCTTCACACTTGAAGAGCTCTCAGAAGCATTCTCACTTGAGAGAGTTGTAAAATCAGGAGCAAAGTTTAATCCCGACAAGGCAAAATGGTTCAATCAGGAGTATCTCAGAATGAGGGATACATCTGCTCTTGCAAATGAATTTGCGGCACTGCTTAACACAAAAGGTATATCAAGACCTATTGCATATATTGAACAAGTTGTAGAGCTAATCAAAGAAAGAGCACATTTTGTGAAGGATTTCTGGGAGCTCTCAGATTACTTTTTTACAGCACCGGACACATACGACCAGACAGTGAAGAACAAGTTCTGGAAGGAGGAGACTCCGTCTGTTCTTGAAAGTGTTGCCAAAATGCTGGAATCTCTGGAACCATTTACAAAAGAGAATATTGAGCATAGCCTCTCCCCTTTCATTAAAGAGAATGGATGGCAGATGGGCGCTGTAATGAATACGCTAAGGCTTGCAATGGTTGGAGCATCGAAGGGAGCCGGAGTTGCAGATATAATGGCACTTACAGGCAAACAGGAGACGATCTCCAGAATTGAAAAGCTTGCAAAAAGCTGATTCTGAAAAGATAAAAGAATCCAACTGATTAAGTATTAAACAAAAAACACCGGGGTTGCATGAACAGCTCCGGTGTTTTTACTTTTATATCAGTTTGCTATTTAGCTCTTATTTTTTTCTCCCATTTCCAGGCAGACCTGAGAACTTCGTCAAGAGGAGTATCAGCACTCCATCCAAGAACAGAGTTGGCTTTCGAAGGATCTGCCCATACCTGCTCCACATCTCCCGCCCTTCTTCCTGTAATCCGGTAGTTTACATTTACACCGGTAGCCACCTTGAACATATTCACAACTTCAAGAACAGATAACCCGCGACCTGTACCCAGGTTGAAATACTCAATGTTGCCATCCATTTCTTCCGCCTTCTCAAGCATTCTGTCAACTGCCTTTACATGGGCCTTTGCAAGGTCACATACATAAATATAGTCGCGGATGCATGAACCGTCAGGAGTGTTGTAATCATTTCCGAAAACACTCAGATGATCACGCAGTCCAATTGCTGTCTGAGTAACAAAAGGAAGAAGATTCTGAGGAACACCTCTTGGCAACTCCCCAATCTGTGCAGAGGGATGAGCTCCCACGGGATTAAAATATCTTAGTGCAATCACTTTAAGAGCCCCCTTTAGGGCAAGGGCAGCATCAGCAAGAATCTCTTCGCTCATCTGCTTTGTTTTTCCGTAAGGAGAGGTAGCCGGTTGCAGCGGGGCCGACTCACTTACAGGAAGATGCTCCGGTTTAGGCTGACCATATACAGTGCATGAGGATGAGAAAACCACAGATCCCCTCCTGCCGCCTGCACTCATTTCTGAGAGCAGACACAATAGTGATGAGAGATTGTTCTGATAGTACTCGAGCGGTTTTTCCACACTCTCTCCCACTGCCTTATATGCTGCAAAATGTATTGCGGCCGAAATATCAGGGTGTTTCGCAAACAACACTCTCATGTGATCCTTGTCTGCACAGTCAAGTTCAAGAAACGTAATCTTTTTACCAAGAATACTCTCAATATTATCAATGACTTCGGGAGTTGAGTTTGAAAAATTATCAACCACAACAACTTCATACCCGGCGGCATCCAGTTCAACAACTGTATGTGACCCGATGTATCCTGTTCCTCCTGTTACCAGAATTTTTGCCTTTTTCATCTATTTATTACCTGCTATAAAGCTTTTAATTGTTTCTGCAATATATTTCTGCTCTTCAAAGGTGAGCTCTGTATGCATCGGTAGTGAGAGCACCTCCCTTGCAAGTCGTACGGATACATCTGTTGAAGATCTTTTGACAACCCTCTCTCTGAAAGCGGGCTGAGCTTCAATTGGATGAGGATAGTATACCATTGAAGGAATTCCCTTTGAGGCAAGATAAGCTTTCATAGCATCCCTCTCCCTGTACTGTATGGTAAACTGGTGATATACATGAGTAGAGAAGGACTCCTCAAACGGAATTGTTATCTCCTCCACATCTGCAAGCATCTCTCTGTATCTTGAAGCAGCCTCCTGCCTTGCGGCTGTATAAGTACCAAGTCTTGACAGCTTTACCCTCAGAACAGCTGCCTGAATTGTGTCAAGACGCGAGTTGCAACCTACAATATCGTGCCTGTACTTCTCTTTCTGACCATGGTTGGCAATCATTTTAAGTCTCTCTGCAAGATATGCATTCGAAGAGAAGATTGCCCCCCCGTCTCCGTAACACCCAAGGTTTTTTGATGGAAAAAAGGATGTGCACCCAATATCCCCTATTGTTCCGCAGCTTTTGCTCTCCCCGTTTGAAAAATGAAATTTTGCACCCAAAGCCTGAGCATTATCCTCAATAACTTTAAGGCCCAGTTTCTGAGCAGCTGCCATCACACCCGCCATATCTGCAGACTGACCAAAGAGATGGACAGGCATTACTGCCCTTGTCTTTTCTGAAACAACTTTCTCAATCTCTTCCGGATTAATGTTGAAATTTTCAGGAGATACATCTGCCAGAACCGGAACAAGTCCCAGAAGTGCTACTACCTCGGCAGTGGCAGCATAAGTAAATGCAGGCAGAATTACTTCATCGCCTGGCTTAAGCTCCAGGGCCATGAGCGCAATCTGAAGTGCATCGGTGCCATTGGCACACGGGATAACATGTTTACCTCCAAGATATGACCCCAGCTCTCCGGCAAATATATCAACTTCACTTCCGTTAATAAAGTGTGCATCCTCAATCACTGATGAAACGGCATTGTCAATCTCCTCCTTGATATTGCGGTACTGACCCCTGAGGTCCAACATCTGAATGTTCATATAATCGGTTGTTTGGACAACAAATGTAGTAAATATCCTCCTTGAGCCAATAAAATAAAATGTTAACTTTGCCGCCATGAATAAACTGACAAAAAGCATAGGAATTGCATCCGATCATGCCGGATACGAACTCAAAGAGCTGCTCAAAAAAGAGCTGGCAGCCAGAGGATATACAGTTGAAGATTTTGGGACACACTCTGCTGAAAGCATGGACTACCCAGATGTAGCCCACCCGCTTGCATCTGCTGTGGAGAGCGGAAAGCTTCCGCAAGGCATTGCCATATGCGGCTCCGGCAACGGAATCAGCATGACTGTAAACAAACATGAAGGAATCAGGGCAGCACTATGCTGGACTCCTGAGCTGGCAAAGCTTGCCAGAAACCATAATGATGCCAACATCCTTTCACTTCCGGCACGTTTTATCTCGGAAGAAATGGCTAAAGAAATTCTTGAGGCATTTCTCACATCTGAATTCGAAGGCGGGAGACATGCAAACAGGGTTAATAAAATCGGGTGCCGATGACCAGTAACAAATCCTATCTGGTTCTTGATAAAACATCGCTTCCGGCAACTCTGTCAAGAGATCTGGAATCATATCCGGGCGGTATTGTGCTGGTGCTTGACAAACCATTGCACTGGACCTCTGCAGATGCAATCAGGAAGATAAAGTTCCGCCTCCAAAGATACTTCAACCTGAAGAATATCAAGGTAGGACATGCCGGCACACTAGACCCGCTTGCAACAGGTGTTCTGCTTATATGCATAGGCAAGGCAACACGTTCTGCAGAATCAATACAGGCCGAGAGAAAAGAGTATATTGCAGATATAAGGTTTGGAGCTACCACTCCATGCTACGACATGGAGAAGGAGATTGACCAGACCTATCCCCACGATCATATCACACAGGAGCTTATTGAGAGTCTGCTTGAAGGGATGAAAGGTGAGATTGACCAGATACCTCCGGTATTTTCTGCCAAGCTGATTGACGGAAAAAGGGCGTATGAACTGGCCCGTGCAGGGAAGGAGACAGAGATGAAGCCATCCAGGATCTCAATATATGATCTTCAGGTTATTAACTGGCAAAATCCGGATCTGAAAATCGCCATCAGCTGCAGTAAAGGAACCTATATAAGATCCTTTGCAAGAGATATTGGAGTTGCTGCCCAAAGCGGAGCCCACCTCTCAGGTCTGATAAGAAGTGCCTCGGGATGCTTCAGGGTTGAAAATAGCTTATCAATGGCAGATGTTGAAGAAATCTTCAAAATCTGAAAAATATTTCAAATAATTGAAACATTTGTGATAAAAATGCGTATAAGAAAGAGTCGTCAACTTTTTATAAAACGCATATATGAAATTATCGCAGTTCAACTACAACCTTCCAGCAGATACAATTGCCAAATATCCCGCCAAATACAGGGATGAATCTAAGCTTCTCGTTTTGCACCGCAAAACAGGCGAGATAGAGCATAAGAACTTCAAGGACATCCTTGAATACTGCCAGGAGGAGGATGTATTCATCTTCAACAACACAAAGGTATTTCCTGCCAGACTTTATGGGAACAAGGAAAAAACCGGCGCCGAGATTGAAGTATTCCTTCTCAGGGAATTAAACAGCGAGCAGAAACTTTGGGATGTACTTGTTGATCCTGCAAGAAAAATCCGTATTGGCAACAAGCTCTACTTCGGGGAGAATGACAGTCTGGTTGCGGAGGTTATTGACAATACAACTTCAAGGGGCAGAACTTTAAGATTCCTTTTTGACGGAACTCACGACGAGTTTAAGGCAACATTATTCCGTCTGGGAGAAATGCCCATTCCTAAATGGATCCGCTCTAAGGCAGAAAACATAGACACAGAAAGATATCAGACCATATATGCCCAGCATGAGGGAGCGGTAGCTGCGCCTGCTGCCGGACTTCACTTTAGCCGAGAACTTATGAAGAGAATGGAGATAAGGGGTATTAATACTACCGAGATTACTCTTCACATGGGTCTTGGTCACTTCCGCACCGTAGATGTAGAGGACCTTTCAAAACACAAGATGGACTCTGAACAGATGAACATCTCTGCAGAATCTGCAAATGAAATAAACAAGGCCAAAGAGAGGGGCAGAAAAGTATTTGCTGTGGGAATTACTGTATTAAGAGCTGTTGAGACTTCAGTAACAACTCAGAGTAAAATTAAACCTTACTCAGGCTGGACAAATAAATTTATTTTTCCTCCTTACAGCTTCTCAATTCCGGACGCCCTTATATCAAACTTCCACCTTCCACAGTCTACAATGCTCATGACCGTAGCAGCATTCGGGGGATATGACAATGTTATGAGAGCATATAATGTAGCAATAAAAGAGGGCTACAAATTTGGAACATACGGTGATGCGATGCTCATAATCTGATAAATCTGCAGAAATTAAGAATTCTGGATTTTATTTCCCTGATTCTGTATTTTTTCTGACAAACATCGGGATACTTGATTTTATCTTTGAGATAAAAACATGTATCCCGATGATTTATTATATGATATAGCGCTGAGCAAAATTTTCAGATACAGGGTGAACATTCCGGTCTCAATAATTGATAATCTTGGCTCGGCAAAGGCTCTCTTTGAAATGAAAAGGGAGATGCTTGGAGAGATCTTTAACCCTGGTCAGGTCTGTATAGATGAAATACTCAATCACAAGAATCTTGAAGAAGCGTCGGCAGAAATTGAGTGGTGCCGGGAGAAGGGAATCCGCATTCATCACAGGGATGATGATGATTTTCCGCCAAAGCTCAGAAACTGCCCCGACGCTCCTGTTGTCTTCTTTTCTTTCGGAAACTGCAGTTTAAACACAGAGAAAATTGTTTCTGTTGTAGGAACCAGACTTGCATCCTCATACGGAGAGAAGAGCTGCCGTAAAATTATCGGAGAGCTCTCTCAGTCTGGCCTAAAACCCGTAATAGCAAGCGGACTTGCATTTGGTATAGATATAACGGCACATCTTGCTGCACTGGACTCCGGCCTTGACACAATTGCCGTTCTGGCAAATCCTCTTGACAGGATATATCCGGTATCTCATACCTCTCATGCAAGGCGTATAGTTAAGCAGGGTGCTCTTATTACAGAGTTTGCAAGAGGCAGTGAGTCATTCAAGATAAACTTTATTCAGAGAAACAGACTTATTGCAGGAATTGCATCAGCAACCATAGTTGTTGAGTCAAGGGCAAGAGGAGGCGCTTTGATAACTGCTGAACTTGCACATTCATACTCCAGGGAGGTCTTTGCTGTACCAGGAAGGATATCAGATCTGCGCTCCGAAGGGTGCAACAATCTGGTAGCAAAGAATATTGCCACTATTTACACATCTGTCGATGAACTTCTTGCCTCTCTTGGATGGAACAGAGAGAAGCCGGCTGGTGAGCCTGACGGGAGGAAATTGTTTTACGCAGGCGACCCGGACAAAGAAAAAATATTAGTAGCTTTGAGGCTCAATCCAGAACTGAATATTGATGAGTTACACGGAATTACGGGGCAGAAAATTCAGGAACTTACAGCAAGACTGCTTGAGCTTGAAATTGAAGGTTACATCTGCTCCCTGCCCGGAAACCGGTATTCGGTGGTTTAACCAAAGTTATAAATGTCTGTATTAATCGATACCCATACACATCTCTACGACGAAGCATTCAGGGAAGACATGAAAGAGGTTGCCGTCAGGGCAACTGATGCGGGAGTAACTGCCTGCGTGCTGCCTGCCATTGACAGCAGCTGTCACTCAAGGCTTCTTGAGTGCGCCGGCTCGATGCCCGGCTTTCTCTATCCCTGCGTTGGTCTGCATCCAACATCTGTGGGCAGTGACTGGGAGAGTGAACTGAACTTTGTTATTGAAGAGAGCAGCAGAAGAAAGTATTATGCCGTTGGGGAAATTGGCATGGACGGCTACTGGTCACGGGAATTCATGAAAGAGCAGGCTCACGTGTTTGAAAAGCAGCTGGAGCTGGCATCTTCAATGGATCTGCCAGTAATAATCCATTCCAGGGATTCATTTGAAGAGATCTTTGAAGTTCTGGAAAAATGCAGGCAACTTAACTTAAGGGGTGTTTTCCATGCCTTCTCAGGCAGTATCGAGACATTCCGCAGAATCAGCAAATACGGTAACTTTAAAATTGGGATTGGCGGAGTTGTCACATTCAAAAACGCTCATGTTGCAAAGACAGTTAAAGAGGCAGGGATTGAAAACATCATTCTTGAGACAGATTCTCCCTGGCTCACTCCGGCTCCTTTCAGGGGAAAACGCAACGAACCGGCCTATGTTTCCATTGTCGCCGGCAAACTGGCAGAGATTTTTGAGGTTTCTGAGGAGGAAATCGCAGCAACTACCACTGCAAATGCCGTAAAATTGTTTAATTTGCATTAGAAATCATTTACACTATGAATTCATCCATACTCCTGATATATACCGGAGGCACAATAGGCATGAAACAAGACCCGGAAACCGGAGCTCTTATGCCATTTAATTTCAATCAGATACTAGATGAGGTCCCTGAATTGAAAAAATTCGGATATAAGATAGACACTTACTCCTTTGAACCACCAATTGACTCTTCCGATATCCAGACAGGATTCTGGATAGAGATAGCCAGATTAATAGAAAGCCACTACGATAAATATGATGGTTTTGTGATTCTCCATGGCACTGATACAATGTCATATTCAGCATCTGCGCTTAGCTTCATGCTTGAGAATCTCAGAAAACCAGTAATTTTCACAGGCAGTCAGCTTCCCATAGGGATGCTGCGTACGGACGGAAAGGAGAATCTAATATCTTCAATTGAGATAGCCGCTGCAAAAGATGCAAAAGGAGAGGCAATGGTTCCTGAAGTATGCGTCTATTTCGAGAGTCAGCTTTACAGGGGCAACAGAACTACAAAATACAATGCAGAAAATTTCAGGGCATTCCGCTCGGCAAATTATCCTGTCCTTGCAGAGTCCGGCATTCATATAAGATATAACAGATCATCCATAAGCTACCCGGATAATAAAAAGGCAAATCTTAAGGTAAATGATAAACTGGATACTTCTGTAGCAATTCTTAAGATATTCCCCGGAATCACAGAACAATTCGTCGAATCTTTCCTTAACATGAAGGGACTCAGAGCTATAATACTTGAAACTTATGGTTCAGGGAACGCTCCGACTGCCAGCTGGTTTATAAATTCACTCAGGAAGGCAATTGACCGCGGACTTATAATTTTAAACGTTTCACAATGTCACGCGGGCAAGGTTGACATGGATGCATACTCAACAGGCATACTTCTCAAGAAGATA
>Ga0366819_10193_pt1 | contig 14704 bp, 1 predicted proteins | sample TotcelFGM3001N15_FD_207091 | JGI IMG/M metagenome (GOLD analysis project Ga0366819, IMG submission 207091) | Enriched cells from coal bed in the Powder River Basin, Montana, United States - Total cells FGM rep3 HSBNCT.FGM.300.1.N15 ... | reverse complement strand
ACGATACGTTCCGGGTCAAGGGCTGGGCGGCCAATATGATCGCGTACATCGCCGGCGGCGCCGGCGATGACACGTTGAACATGGGTTCGGCGGGCGACCCGCTGAGCCAGATCCACGGAATTGTCGCGTTCGCGGGCCAGGACGGGACCGATACGCTGAACGTCTACGGCGACGCTTCGACGATTTCCGGCCAGCTGACCGCCATCGGCGTGACCGGCATGGGCATGGGGCGGAACCAGTTGCTGAGCGCCCACAACGCGGTGTTCGGCGCCGGGTACAACCTGGACGATCCCGATTATCCCGCCGCGATCTACTTTGCCACGCGCAAGATCTTGGACGAGGTCGAGACGGTCAGCAGCACGGTCGAGCACGTTCATATCTGGCTGGGCGACGGCGATGATATCTTCTATGTGGACAGTACCTACGGCTACGGCACCAGCTATGTCCACGGCGGCGACGGCGATGACGCGATCCTCGTGGGTTCGACGGCGACCGGCCTGCATCCCAATTCGCTGCGGCGCGTGGATTTCGTAGCCGGGCCGCTGATCCTGTACGGAGACGACGGGTCGGATTCGCTGATCGTGGACGATTCCGGCGACGACAATCCCAACGTCGGCATGTACCAAGGAGCCACCGTCAGCGGCCTGGACATGGCCGGTTCGATCACCTTCGGCGGCGCCGCCAATATCCAGATCCTGCTGGGCGCCCAGGCCGACACGTTCTATGTGCCCGGCACGTCGGCGGACATCGTTACCACGCTCAAGGCCGGCGGCGGCTTCGACACGGTGTACGTGGGCACCGTGCCGGGCAGCGAGCAGACGGGGTCGCTGGACGCCATCCTGGGCTCGTTCATCATCGAAGGCCAGGGGCCGGAAACCGGCGACCGGATTTTCTTCAACGACCAGGCCAATACGGCGGATCAGACGTTCGTCGTTTGGAACACGATCACCGGCACGATGCCGCTGCTGATCGGCGACAGCGTGGTGAATTGGCCGATCGACACGACGTTCGTTTCGCGCAGCGGGATGGCGGACGTCATGTACCGCTCGATGGAGACGGCCGTCTTGAACGCCGGGCAGGGCTCGGATACGGTCAACCTGTACGGCACGCATCGCGAGCAGGACGTGCTGGGCGGCCACAGCGCCACGTTCACCGTCAACGCCGGCGGCGGCGACGATACGATCAACGTCGGCGCGCCGCTAAGCGGCGGATTCACGCTGGCCGGATTCGCCATCGACCTGGAGCCGCCCACCGTCAGCAGCCCCAAGGGCATCCCGGTGATGATCAACGGCCAAGGCGGCAACGACATAATCCACTACCTGGACTCGGCCGCTACGGCGAACACGGACTTGGCGTTCACGAAGAAAACATTCGCGGAGTTGTTCCCCGCGGATCCGGCAATCACGCCGCCCACGGCCTCGCCGTTCTGGCTCGCCCAGTTCACCGCCATCTTTGGCGACGATCCGCAAAGCACGCCCTACGCGACGGTGGTGCTGAGCGAAACCGGGCAAGCCAAGCCGGTTAATATCAACGCCCGCAACACCGAGCACGTCCAGGTTTCGCTGGGCAGCGGCAACGACGTCGTCCAGATCACCGACGGCGTCTACGACTATGACATCACCGTCTATGCGGGCGCCGGACGGGACACGTTCAACATCGAGGACAACGTCGATAACCGCGGGTACGTGATAACTTTGAACGGCGAGGAAGGCGACGACATCGTCTACACGCTGTTTGAGGACGCGGTTCCCAACGGGACGGTCCAGCTGGTGTTCAACGGTGGTCCGCAAGACGGCGCCAACGGCGGCGACATGCTGCGGGTGGCGGGCGACGGGCGGGCGGCGGGGACGTATACGCCCAGCAATACCACGGCCCGTGCCGGCCGCGTTACGGTCAAGGGAAATATCTTCGACTTTACCGGCGTCGAGCCGCTGGTGGTGCATGGGCTGAGCGATTTCCAAGTCGTCACGTCGGATGACGATGCCGACCTGGCCATCGACTCGATCAACGTCGTGGATTTGGAGTTGGAAAACCTGGTCCTGCACGTGGTCACCGTGGACGGAGCGATCTCGTGGACGCAGCAAGCCAAGCTGACGGTGCCCGAAGCGTTGGAGGTAAAGCACGTCGGCCGGGCGGTGGCCATGAGCGGCAATACGCTGGTGGTGGGCGCGGCGCTGGACGGCGCGTCCTACGGCGTGGTGTTCGTCTATACCTGGAGCGGCAACAACTGGGTGGAACAGGGCAAGCTGTATCCCAGCGATCGCGGCGGCGCCGGGCAGGGATTCGGCAAATCCGTAGCCATCGACGGCGATCTGCTGATCGTCGGGGCGCCGGAGGACAATACCTTGGGCACCAATTCCGGCGCGGCCTACGTGTTCGCCCGTAGCGGCGGTGCTTGGCGGCAGGAAGCCAAGCTGCGGGCCGGCGACGGCGTGGCGAACGCGACGTTCGGCCAGGCGGTGGCGATCAGCGGTTCAACGGCGTTCGTGGGCGCCGCCGGCGGCACGGTGGACGCGGCCTACGTGTTCACCCGCAGCGGCAGCGCGTGGAGCCAGCAGGCCAAGCTGACCGACGGCGGTGGCAATTTCGGGGTTGCCGTGGGTGTCTACGGCAATACGGCCGTGGTCGGGGCGCCGGACCGCGACGCATCGGGCCGCGCCCGCGTCTTCACGCGCAGCGGCAACGTCTGGACGGCCGTGGCCACGCTGACGCCGTCCCAAGGCCAGAGCGGCGAGCAGTTCGGCGCGGCGGTGGCCATGATCAACTCGCAGATCGTCGTCGGGGCCCCACGGTGGGACGCCAACGGCCCGGAAACGGCCGGGGTCGAGCACGGCCGGGCGTTCGTGTTCGAGGGTTCCGGCAGCGCGTGGACGCGCGTCGCGAGGCTGACCCAGGACGGCGGCTTGCCCGAGAACGAGGCGCTATTGGAATTGCAGGCCGATACGCATTTTGGAGCGGCCGTGGCAATCAGCGGCAACTATGTCGTGGTCGGCGGGCCGAAGTATGACGCCAAGGCGCCCGTCAGCGGCAACCAGTCCGCCAACTCCGGCGCGGCGTGGGTCTACTACCGCCTGCCCGACGTGGGCTCCGGCGCGGGGCCAAGCTGGACGCGTTCCAGCGGCTCCGCGGGTCCCGGCCGGCTGCAGGCGAATAATCCGGCCGGTTCCGATGCGCCCAGCGGCGCTCCGCTGCCCGACAACTTTGGCGCCGCCGTGGCCGTCGCCGGCGGGCGGATCGTGGCCGGCCTGCCCGGCCACAACGAAATCAATGCGGGCGGCAACATCGTGCGGCCCGACGTGGGCGCGGTCCGGACGTTCTCGACCAACGACGTCGTCCCGGCTTTCAGCAACGCCGCGATGCGGGCCGAGGTGCTGCTGGACCCGACGACCCAGGCGCTCGCTTCGCGTTACGGTTCGGTGACGCATTACGACCCGGCTTCGCGGATGCTGTTCGTGGGCGATCCGGGACAGGGCATCGTCTACACCTACATCAACGAAGGTTTGTATTGGCGGCCGGTGCAGACCATCGCGCCGGACCCGGTGTTCATCACCGTGGCGGGATTGACAGCCCGCTACTACGAGCCGACCGGGTCCTTGAACGGCTTCCCCGATTTTAGCAGCCTGACGCCGCGGGTGACGCAGACCGAGTGGGCGGTCAGCAAGGGCAGCACCGTGGGCAGCTTTGCGAGCGGCGTCCGCGCCGATAACTTTGCGGCCCGCTGGACCGGCCAGATCATGGTCACCGGCAGCGGCAATCAAACCGTCACTTTTTATCTCGGCAGCGACGACGGTTCGCGGCTGTACATCAACGACACGTTGGTCGTCGACAATGGCGGGCTGCACGGCTTCCGGACGCTCAGCGGATCGATCACGCTCGCACCGGGCCTTCATAACATCGAAGTCCAGTACTTTGAGGGCACGGGGTCCGCCGGGATCACGGTCGAGTATCAGGTCGGAGGCACACGGCGGATACTGTCCGGCCCCGTGGGTCGGGACATCGACGTGGACGGGAATTGGATGGTGATCGGGGCGCCCGACGCCAAAGCGTACGCGTACCAGCGATCCGGCGAGACGTGGAACCTGTACCAGCAATTGACCGGCAGCGGCGGGTTCGGCAGTTCGGTCGCCGTGGGCGGCAACCGCATCGTCGTCGGCATGCCCGGCGCCGTGGCCACGTACCGGTCGCAGAACCAGGCGGATCCGAACTACGACTTGCAGTTGGGCGCGACCGGAGGCGCCGTGGTCTACAGCCTCAACGGCACCACTTGGTCGCAGGACCGGCTGCTGATGCCCCAGGACGGGGCGATCTGGAACGACACGTCGATCTGGGAAACCACGGTTCCCTCCGATTGGAACCGGGTGCATCTGTCCGGGAAAGGCTGGTATGGGATCGGCGGGCACTATGTCAACGAAAGCAATGGCTTGACGTTGACGATGGCTCCCTGGACCGCGGTCGCGGTGGTGGACTACACCGGCGGCGACTGGTCGTGGGCGTGGCGGACGAACTACAGCAACGAATGGGTCACCAGGTCGCTGCCCAGCTACATCAACGATGACATCAATTACATGATGGTGGGGACCGTCCAACGTTCGGCAACGGGCTACCTGCGCGTGAACGGCAGCTGGGTTTCCTATTCCACGGGAGCGCACGAGAGAAATGACGGAGGCGATAATGGCGCGGGGGCTGCGGCCGGCTCCCAGGCGCTGATGTTCGATTACACCGGCGGCGATGCGGGGTTCTTCTACACGGGCTACAACACGGGCTCCGCCGTGTACTATGACCTGCCCAGCGCCCGCCGCAACGATATCGACGTGGTGTTTGTCAGCAGTGTCTTCCAGGCTACCCGCACGGACCTCATCCGCCGCACGTTCGACCAGCTGAACGGCGCCCAGTGGGGATCGGCCGTGGACATCGTGGGCAACACGATCATCGTCGGCGCGCCCGGCAAGCAGCGCGTGGCCGTGTACGACCTGGGCTCGAGCGACTACACCCACTGGACGACGCAGATCGGCAGCGTCACCGACACGCCGCTGCGCCCGTACTATACCAGCGACGGCTCGGGCGGGTTCGGCAGCGAGATTGTGGCGCGGGACGGGTCGTTCTTCTTTGCCGGCCGGCCCGACGCTGGCGGCGTGCAAACGTATCAGCGGAGCGGATCTTGGTCGCCGGGGACGTCGTTCACCGGACCGGGCGTCACGGATCTGGACTTTGGCGAAGCCCACACGATCGGGTTGAACGGCAACCGGATGCTGATCGGCGCTCCGCGCGATGCCGCGGCGGGCGTGGCGTACTTGTACAACTCCGCCGGCACCTATCTGAACCAATCGTTCCGGCCGTTCCTGTACAACACGAACCCGTCCGTGCTGGCCATGCAGGACGACACGAACGCGAACTTGCGGTTCGGGTACGGGACGGCTGTAATCAGCGAAGGCTTCTACACGGTCGGCACCGACAATGCGACCATCGACCTGAACAAGCTGTACAACTTCCGTCAGCGCGGGCCGGCCTGGACGCCGCTGGCTTCCAACGATCTGCTCCTTCCCGCAGCGCTGCCCACGTCCAAGCTGGGCGCCAGCGTCGCCATCGACGGGAACACAGCCGCGATCGGCGCTCGCGATTACGATGATCGAGGCGCCGTGTTCGTGTTTACCAACGCGCCCGGTTCGGCTGTCTGGACGCTGCAGGCCACGCTGCAAACCGACACCCAGCAGAAGAACGAGCAGTTCGGCGCCAGCGTGGCGCTCAGCGGCGACACGCTGGTGATCGGGGCCCCGAATCGGGCCGACGCTCGGGGCGCGGCGTACGTCTTCGAGCGATTGGGCCAGAGTTGGACGCAGAAGGCAGGTTGGGATGGCGCCACGGTCGGCGAGCGGTTTGGCACGTCGGTGGACGTCCACTTCGGCACCGCCGTGGTGGGCGCTCCGGGCGGCAATGCGGCCTATGTCTTCAGCAAGGACGCGGGCAGCTGGACGCAACAACAGAAAATCAGCGGCGCAGCCGGCAGCGCGTTCGGCGCGGCAGTCGCGATCCATCAGGACACCGTGATCGTCGGCGCGCCCACGGGCAACGCCAATCGCGGTTCCGCATCGGTGTACGTGCACAGCGGCACCAGCTGGGTCCAGCAGGGCAGCGTCCTGACGGCTCCTGGCGGCGTCTCCGGGGACCGCTTCGGCCACGCCGTGGACCTCAGCGGCGAGCTGGCGATCGTGGGCGCGCCGGGGGTCTCCAGCAGCCGCGGCGCGGCGTACGCCTTCGAGCGGGCGGGGACGGCTTGGACGCAGATCCAAAAGCTGGACCTGAACGAACTGGGTGCCCCCAACGATTACTTCGGGTCCGCGGTGGCCCTGGACGGCCCGCAGCTGGTCATCGGTGCGTATGGGCGATCTCACACCCACAATACCACCACCTACGAGGATGAAGGCGAGGCGTTTGCCTACGGTTTGAAAGGCGGCCGCTGGCGGCTGGAGACCGTCGTGGACCCGCTGTTCGGCGCCGACGCTTTTGCGGGCGACAACGTGGGTTACGCCGTGGCGGTCAGCGGCGGACGGGTGATTGTCGGCGCGCCTCAGTTGCTGGGTCGCGCGCCGTACGCCACCAACGCCATCAACACCGACGGCGCCGGTTATGTGTTCATCCGCGAGGTCTCGCCGCCGATCACCGTGACCTTGCCCGAACGTCAGGAATTGCTGATCGCCGGGGCGCGAGCCAATACGCTCGGCGGCACGCTGGGCGGCGTTACCACGGCGGACCTGCACTTCTTTGATATCCCCGACGTGACGCTGCAGACGGGCGCCGGCGACGACCGGATCACGATCGGCGCGGCAGGCTTGACCGCCCATGGTTTGCAGCGGTTCACGATTGACACCGGCGCCGGCGATGACACGCTGACCGCGCTCACGCCCAACCTGCAACCCCCGGCCGCCGACGATTTCCTGATCACCGGTGATCTGGGCGGCGCGGTGGAGGGCGATCCGCTGCCGCCGGACGCCGGCTATGCGGCCGTCAACGGATATTTCCTTTACAACGGCGGCAGCGGAACGAACGAACTGGTGGCCGTGGCGGACACGGACTGGCGGCTGCAGGGCACGACGCTGACGGCGGGCACGGGCCATCAACTGGCTTTCAGCAACGTCGGTCACGTGCGGCTGGTCGGCGGCGCGGGATCGAACCTGATCGAAGTCCTGCTCTGGAACGGAACGTTGGAAATCGACGGCGCCGGCGATACGGACCGCTACTACATCGCGGCGGGCTCCGTCGGCGGCGCGACGATCGCGGACACCGGCAGCGGCGGGTTGGACGAACTGACGATCGCCGGCACGGCCGGGCCGGACGCCTTCCTGGTCACCGCCAACCAGGTGCGGCGGGGAACCACGCAGCGGTTCGACTACGTGGGAATCGAGGTGCTGCGCGTGGCTGCCGGGGATGGCGACGACACGCTGGATGTCGCCGACTCGACCGCCGCCCAAGTGTTCTTGGACGGCGAAGCGGGCTCCGACACGTATCAGGTACTGCTGGGCACGACCGCCGCCAATGTTTACGTCAGCGACAGCGGCCCCCTGCCGTCCGGCGAAACCAATATCGACGAATTGCTGGTCTCGGCCGGCAGTTCGCTGCTGACCGACAGTCGCTTTGCCGTGGGCGCCAAGACCGTGTACTACGACAGCACGATCGAGAAGATCAGCCTGACCCAGATCACGCCGATCCTGAACTTGTCGGCCACCAGCGGTGACGACGACATCACGATCAACGGCGCGGCGCTCACGATTAACGGCGTAACGATCGACCTGAACACCGTCCTGGAACTGACGATCGACGGCCTGGCAGGCTCGGATTCGTTCATGCTCGAGGGCCTGTTGGCCACGCTGCAGATTCTGACCCTGATCGGCGGCGCGGGCAACGATACGCTGTACGGCCCCGATGCCGCGACCACGTGGTACCTGAGCGGCCTGAACCAAGGAACGATTGGCACGGCGCCGCCGCTGATCTCCTTCAGCGAGATGGAGAACCTGACGGGGGGAGCCGCGGCCGATACCTTTGTGTTGCAGAACAACGCCGCCGGATTGACGGGGAACCTGGACGGCGGCGGCGGAAATGATACGCTGAACTACGCCGCGCGGACCACCGCCGTCACCGTGAATCTTGGTACGGAGCAAGCCACCGCCGTCGGCGGCACGCTCCGCGGCATCGAAACGCTGATCGGCAGTTCCGCCCAAGATACGCTGATCGGTCCGGACGTCGAAAGCACTTGGAATATCACGGGCGGCAACGTCGGCAACGTCGAACGCAATCCCGGCGGCCTGTTCTCCTTCTCCAGTATCGAAAACCTGCTGGGCGGCTCGGCGGCGGACACCTTCCTCGTGGCCGGCGGCGGTTCTGTCCAAGGGACGATCGATGGCGGCGAGGGCGACGGCTATGATGCGATCAGGTTTACCGGCACGGCCGGTCCGGACACGGTCGTGGTAAACGCCTCGTCCGTGACGCGGAATGGCCTGGTCTCCGGATACGCGAACATGGAAACGGTGACCGTCGAAACCCTCGACGGCGCCGATACGATCGTGGTGAACGTGGCCGGTTCCGGATTTCCGGAGCGGATCGCCATCCACAGCGGCAATCAGGACGACGTCATCACGGTCAATCTCGCCGCCGGCGCGGCGACGACCATCGAGGTGGACGGAGGTGCGCCGTCGGCCAGCGATTCCCTGATCGTCAACGGCACGACGGAATCCGACGTGATCTCGGTCGACGGTCTGCGGGTGTCCTTCGATGGGACCAAGATCGACTTGATCGGGATCGAGAACTTGACCGTCGCCGGCGATGGGGGCGACGACCAACTGAGCGTTAGCGGCGAGACGGTCAGCGGCACGATTCAACTGCTCGGCCAGGGCGGCGATGACACGATCACGCTGAACGGTCCCACGGTCAGCGGCAGCTTGGTGGCCGACGGCGGCACGGGCGATGAGGACGCGCTGGTGGTGCTGCTGAGCGACGAGCCCGATACGGTGAACCTGGGTGCCACAACCCTGGAAGTCGTCGGCGGATTCAACGCGGCGTACAGCAACTTCGAGTCGCTCCAACTGGAAACCTATGGCGGCAACGACCAAGTGACGATCGGCGGCACCCATGCCGGCACCACGCTGGTCAGCACGGGCGACGAGGGGGACACGGTCACGATCGAAGCCACCGCGGGGGAATTGAACGTCCTGACGGGGCAGGGTGAGGATGCGGTTTACGTGCGGGCCATTGGCGCCGCAGCGACGATCGACACGGGCCTCGACGACGATCTCGTCCACGTAGCATCGACCGCTCCCGCGAGGCTCGGCGTGCTGACCGGTATCGCGGCACCGTTGACCATCGTCGGTGGCGCGGGCGACGACACGCTGCTCGTGGATGCCTCGGGCGATACGGTGGGACTGTCCGGAGTGCTGACGGCAGGCCAGATCACCGGCCTGGGAATGACGGCCGAATTGGGCTATGCGGCGTTCGAGAACCTGCAACTGACGCTCGGCGCCGGGGGCGATCAACTGGAGGTCCAGGGCACCCACGAGGGGATCACACTGATCTCCACCGGCGGCGGGGACGACGTGGTCGATGTCGCCAGCATCGGCGGCCCGACGACCATCGATACCGGCGGCGGCTCCGACACCGTAAACGTCGTCATGAGCAGCGACGCGGACGCGGAAATCTCCAATCCCATTGCCGCACTACTGACCGTCGCAGGCGGCAACGGCGCGGGCTTGGATACCCTGAACGTGACCGCCGATTCGGCCTTCGACCAGACCGGCACGCTGACCGCCACCACCCTCCGCGGACTCCGCATGCCGGAGGGAATCGACTACAGCGAACTGGAGGCGTTGAACATCATTTTGGGCGCCGGCAACGACGAGTTCACGATCGACGGGACTCACGGCGGGACGACGCAACTGGACACCGCCGGCGCCCAAAATGATGTTCAACGCCTGGCTACGGGCGGCGCAACGACGGTCAATGCCGGCGACGGCGACGACACGATCCACGTGGGCAGCCTGGCGCCGGACATGGGCGGAACGGTGAACGCGATTGGCGGGCTGCTGAACGTGCGAGGCGGGACCGGCACGGACAGCCTGACGGTCGACGATTCGGGCGATGCCTCGGACAACAGCGGGACGCTGACCGCCACGACGCTGACCGGCTTGGGCATGGGCCAGGGAATCGACTATGGCGAACTCGAGTCGCTCGACATCCTGCTCGGCTCGGGCCACGACAGCTTTACGATCGCCGGCACGCACAGCGGCACGACAGCCTTGTTTGCCGGTGCGGGCAACGACACCATCGCGGTCCGCACGATCGCCGGTGCGACGGACGTTCACGCCGGCGCCGGCAGCGATACGATCACGGTCGGAAGTCTGGCGCCCACGCTGGGCGGAACCGTGAACGGAATCGCCGCACCGCTGACCGTGCGCGGCGACGAGGATGAGGATTTCCTGATCGTCGACGACTCGGACGATACCCTAGCAAACGTCGGCCAGTTGACCGGAACCACGCTGACGGGCCTGGGGATGACCGACGGGATCATCTACGGTGGCTTCGAGCACCTGAACATCGGGCTGGGCTCCGGCGGCGACACGTTTACCATCGCCAATACCCACGCGGGCACCACGACGCTGAGCGCCGGCGGCGGCGACGATCGGGTGGACGTGCTGGCCACGTCGGGACTGGCCACGATCGACGGCGACGACGGTCAGGATACCATCAACGTGCGGACCATCGGCGCGGCGATGACCGTCAACGCGGGCAGCGGCGACGATACGGTCAACGTCGGCAGCCTCAGCCCGGCTACGGGCGGCACGGTGAATGCGATTTTCGCTCTGTTGACGGTCAACGGCGATGGCGGCAGCGACACGTTGAACGTGGACGATACCGGCGACACGCTGCCGAACACGGGCCTTCTGACCTCGACCACGCTCACCGGACTGGGCATGCAGGACGGAATCCTGTACGGGACGCTGGAAGAGTTGAACATTCATCTTGGTTCCGGCGGCAACACGTTCACGATCGCCGGGACCCACGCCGGGACGACGAACCTGACCACCGGGGACGGCGGCGATACGGTAAACATTCGAGCCACCTCCGGCGCCACCACGGTCGATACGGGCGCCGGCAACGATACGGTCAACGTGTCGTCCGACGCGCCCGTGAACAACGGCACCGCCCAGAACCTGCTCGGGCTGCTGACGATCGAGACCGGGGCGGACGAGAATACGCTGAACGTCAGCGACGAAGCGAACGGTACACCGCGGAACGTGATCATTACCAGTACGGCCATCGTCGGCTTGGCGCCGGCCGAAATCCGCTACGCCGCCACGGGCGGAACGCTGGGCGGCGGAGTCAATATCGAAGGTGGCTTCGGCGGCAACACGATCGAGATCCGTTCGACGCACCGCAGCACCGGCACGACCACGACGCTGTGGTCGGGCGAAGGCCACGACCTCGTGACGGTGACGGAGATCGATCCGCCGTCGTTGGTCATCCACGGCGAAGGCGGCGACGACGTGATTTTCGCGGCCGTGGTCACCACGCGCCTGATCATCACCGGCGACGACGGCGACGACTTCATCACCAGCGGCTCGGGCGACGACCTGATCTCGGGCGGCGCCGGCGACGATGTGATTATCGCCGGCCTGGGCGACGACGAGGTATCCGGCGGGACCGGTCGCGACATCATCGTCGGTGACCGCGGCCTGGTGACCTGGTCCGGCGGTCGCGTGGTGCGAGTCGAATCGTTGGAGCCGGGACTGGGCGGCAACGACACGATCGACGGCGGCGACGGCGACGACGTGATTTTGGGCGGGTTCGGTAACGACACGATCTATGGAGGCCAGGGGCACGATTTGATCCTGGGTGATAGCGGGCTGCTGGTTTGGGACTCCGCGGGCCACGTGACGGTGACCCTCACGGCGCCGGCCGTGGGCGGCGACGATACGATCTACGGCGAGGCGGGCGACGACGTGGTCTACGGCGGCGCGGGCGCGGACCTGATCTACGGAGGCACCGGGAACGACACCTTGTACGGCAACGACGGCGACGACACGATTTTCGGCGGCGAGGGCGACGATTGGATCAGCGGCGGCGACGGGCACGACGTGTTGTTCGGCGATCTGGGCTTCGTGACGATCGCCGACGGCGTCAAGCGGATCACGACGCTCGAACCGGGTATCGGCGGAAATGATACGATCCTGGGCGGCGAGGGCAACGACGTGATCCTGGGCGGCTTTGGCGCGGACACGATCGATGCCGGCAACGGCGACAACGCGGTGGTCGGGGACAGCGGCGAGGTGCAGGTCCGCGGGACGCAGTGGGTCACGCTGTTTTCGACCGATCCGAACTACGGGGGCGATGACTGGATCACCAGCGGGAACGGCAGCGACGTGATCATCGGCGGTAGCGGCCACGACCACGTGCAAACCGGGGATGGACGAAAGGTGATCTTGGGCGACAACGGCGCCGCGAACTTCATCGACGGCATCTTGCGGGAAATCCACACGACCGATCCGGCCATCGGCGGCCGAGACACGATGATCACCGGCGTCGGCGAGCACCTCTTGTTCGGCGGTGCGGACAGCGAGACCATCACCGCCAGCGCCGGCCGGAACATCATCGTGGGTGATAATGGGCAAGCGGAATTCGACAGCCTGGGCCGGCTGATCTATGTCCGCACCACGGCGCCCGGCGTGGGCGGCGACGAGCAGATCCAGGTGGGCGATGGCGACGCCGTGGTGCTGGGCGGCTTCGGACGCGACACCATCCGGACCGGCAACGGCAATGACGCGATCCTCGGCGACAACGGCGAGGTCTGGTTCGACGGCCTGCAGCTGGTCGCCATCTTCTCGACGGACCCGAACCACGGCGGTGACGACACGATCGATGCGGGAGCCGGGCATGATATTGTGTTCGGCGGGACGGGCAACGATACGATTTGGGGCGGTGGCGGAAACGACATCCTGTTGGGCGACCACGGCCTGTGGAGTCTTTCCCGTCCGGCGAATCAACGATTTCTGTCGATCTTCACGGGGCCGGATGACGGCGGCGGGGACGACGAGATTCACGGCGGAGCGGGCGACGACGTGATCTTGGGCCAGCAGGGGAATGACCGGATCTACGGCGGCGCCGGCGAGGACGATCTGATCGGCGGGCACAACGTGGTCGGCGGGGCCGACGGCGACGACATCCTCTACGGCGGCAACCGGCCGCCGCTGCCTCACGCCGATCTGACGCAGGAGACCTATGCGACGCCGGGCGACGGGGCGGACGTGATCCTGGGCGACAACGGCCAGATCACCCGCGAACTGCTGACGGCCGATCCATTCTCTTGGAGACGACATCCGGCGCCCTTTGCCGATGTGATCCGCCACGTGCAATTGTACGACAACGCTGATCGCGTGGGCGGCGATGATGGGCTGTACGGCGATGCCGGACGGGACGTGCTGTACGGCCAGCGAGGCGATGATATCCTCAGCGGCGGCGCCGGCGACGACGATCTGATCGGCGGATTGGGCAGCGATCGCTTGGCCGGCGGGGCGGGCAGCGATATCCTGCTGGGCGATGTGGGCTACGTCCACCGCGCGCTCAATGCCGACGGCACGGCACGGGTGAACAGCAACGGCAGCCAGCATCGCGACGTGTACCTCGAGGAAGTCGCCACGCTGACCGGCTCGATCGACCTGGATACCACGCCGCTGCGGGCGGCGAATCCGGACTTGGCGCGGCAGATCCTGCAAGCGGACCTGGCTCTCTTGGCCGGCGGTTTTACGGCCGGCGGCTCCAAGTACCTGCAGGCGGATAACGGGGCGTGGAATACCAGCTTGCTGCTGTTCGAGTTGGCGCCGGCCGCGGACGACGTGCTGGACGGCGGCGACGGCGACGACGTGCTGTTCGGCCAGCGGGGCAACGACACGCTCCGCGGCGGCCGCGGCAATGACGTGCTGTTTGGCGACGGCGCTACGAACGTGTCGCTTGTGACGGGCGATCTGCCGCACGTGTTCAACGGCCTGCGGGTGATCGAAACCGGCGTCGGCGGCGTGGTCCTGGAGCCGTTCGGCTCGGCTATCCAGATACCGGCGACGCTGTATCCCGAACCGCTGGGCTTGAACCAGCCGTTCTTCCTCGAATTCACCTTGGGACACGTCTTGCCCGAATTGCTGCCCGAGGTCTCCGCTGCGCTGCTGACGCTGGCCGGCGCAGGCCCGCTGCAGCGGGCCGACGGTGTCGGCTGGCGGCCGCTGGTGGCCTTCGTACCCGACGTGGTCGGGCAAGCCTGTGCGCTGCCGCAAGTGGACGCCCAGGGGCAGATCATCGCGGGGACGCACATGGCGGATCGTTGCGTGCTGCCCGGGCACGACAGCCTGGATGGCGGCGACGGCGACGATTTGCTGGTGGGCGACAACGGCTTGATCTATTCCCCGCTGATCTCGGGCTTGACGGAAATCGATGCCGCCGCCCAGCAGGCTCAAAACGTCCTGGACAACGTGCTGCACAGTCTGCGCACGCTGGGCATCGACTTTGATCATGCCGAGCACGATTTGCGGAACGCCACTCACCAGCGCGATCTGTACGTCGGCCAGGATGGGATTCTGGGCGGCGCCGGGGCCGACACGATCATCGGCGACAATGGTCTGATCATGGACACGCTGGCGCTCGGATTGCCGATTCCCGAAGAGCGGTTCGTGGC
>Ga0366819_10406_pt1 | contig 14900 bp, 18 predicted proteins | sample TotcelFGM3001N15_FD_207091 | JGI IMG/M metagenome (GOLD analysis project Ga0366819, IMG submission 207091) | Enriched cells from coal bed in the Powder River Basin, Montana, United States - Total cells FGM rep3 HSBNCT.FGM.300.1.N15 ... | reverse complement strand
CTTGCCGCGACTTTCGCGTGGCGATATGATAACCGACGGCCAGCCGGGCGATGGCGGCCCGGCGGACGACCGCGGAACAACCGTGCAGACGAACAATATGTTGCAATCGAGCGGCGATTGCGCCTCGCGGTCTGGTTGATCGATCTGTCGCCGCCGATTGAACATGGTCGTTCGCCTGGCTTAGTTCGCTGCTCATTTTGGAGTCTCCGTTATGGATCGTGAATCTCGCCGTGCTCAACTCGAATCTCTGCCTCGGAACGACCTGCTGGCCGAGTATCGTCGCGTTACTGGGAAGGTTGTTCCAGCGATGGGCTCATTTTCGCATCAGACATGGGCTCAGGAAATCTTGCAACGCGAATACGGGACGGATCAGAAAACGGACACTCCGTCGTCACCTGAATGATTCGCTTTGGGGGGCCTATTTCCGCTTGAATCCACAGGTATAGGTACGCAAAGTCGTCTGGAGCATCAACCGGAAATGGCCAAAAAACCTGTACCATGTACCAGTTGTCTTCGAGGATGTACGTCAGTGCATTTCCCATTGCTTGCTTGAAGCAGCAATCAATAGGTGCTGGCGTGCCATCTGCAAGACAAATGCCGATGGCCGGCGAACCATCGGATGCACCCGAGTCGAGTACGACCGGGTGATCCGGAACGTTCGGCCCTTTTAACTGCGTTCGAAATCAAATGGCAACTGAGAACCCCTACAAACCTCCAAAGACGGCCACGGATGGGATAACGAGAAGACTGACTCCCTCAACGCGGGCACTCTGGCTCGCGTATTTCTGGGCGCCGGCGGTTGCGCCTATTTCGTTCGTAATCATCGTACTTGCTGTCGCTGTCGTCGCTCACTCGATCGGCAATGAGGTGAATGAGGCAGGCCTTGTCTTGCTTCCCGCAATCGCGCTGACAGTTGGTGTCGGTAGTTCATACCTGGTGGCTGGCGTCATTGGAATGCCAATCGCGTTCTTGCTTCGACGACGTCACGCTCTAAGCGGCTACTCGATTCACGGTGCGGCCTTGTGCTGGGCACTCCTCTTTTCGACGATTGCCTCGATCGCTACGGTCGGCGACAACTGGGACTCACTGCCAATATGGCTGTGCTACGTCGGTGCCGGTGTGATTCCACCGGTCTTATTGTCCGGGACGGCCTTCTGGTTGTTGGTGCGGAGGTACGCAAAACTCGAAGAGAACACGACGAACTGAAAATCCACCGTCCCTCCAGAGACAGGGCCGAACAAAGCGGTGAACGGGAGCCGCCGATGACGCGGGTTGTGAAATCATAGGTTTTTTGGCGGCGGCCCCGTTACCGCCGTCGTTCGGCCAGCATGCAGCGAAATGATGAGGTGACGTGGATGGTGACTATCGCCCTACAGTCAGCCCAGTCCCTATTGCTCATCATGCAGCACCAAGGCCAACAGCTTGGGACCGGCACAGGCTTCGTTGCTCAAACCGGTAAAGGTCCCGTGCTACTTACAAACTGGCATAATGTTGCGGGAAGACGCCCAGACAACAATGCGGTCTTGTCTCCCACGGGGCTGGTCCCTGACGAGATGGTAATTCTTCACAACCGAGCGAACCGCCTTGGCGAATGGGTTCCAAGGACGGAAAAGCTGCACGGCCCGAGCGGCCCGCGTTGGCACGAGCACCCGGTCCTAAAGCATCAGGCCGATTTCGTAGCGTTGCCACTGAGTCAGCTCGATGATGTGCAGCTATATCCCTATTCGCTAGGGGTTGGCGACCCGCAGATCAAGTGCGGTCCGGCAGACACTGTCAGCGTCATTGGGTTCCCTTTCGGGATCCAAGCGGGTGGCTCTCTGGCTGTATGGGCTACCGGCTTCGTCGCATCGGAGCCGGACATTGATTTCAACAACCTGCCTATATTCTTGATCGACTGCCGTAGCCGTCCCGGACAATCCGGGTCCGCGGTGGTGGCGTACAAGAGTGGCGGAGCGGTTGGTATGGATGACGGGTCGTCGGCAGTTTTTGCTGGCGCCATTTGTCGATTCCTGGGCATCTACAGCGGCAGGATCAACGCGGAGTCGGACCTAGGCATTGTTTGGAAGGCGGCGTCAATCCGGCAACTCACGGAGAGCCTTTGAGATTGGCCGAACCATCGATTGCAACCGAGCGGCGGATCGGGTCGGTCCTGAAGTCAAGCCTTTTTGACCGCCGCCGGTTGAATCGTGTCGTTCGCCGGGACACTGACGCCATGACGATTGATCCCATAGCCTTCGCTGCATCACTCCTTGCGAGCATTGCCGCCGGATGCTTCCTGACTTGGTTTTCCAATCAGTCCCGCCTTCATCAACGCAACGCGGAGTTCAGACACGAAAACGCTGACCTCAAGAATCGCCTTCTCGATTCTCAAAACAAAGTTCTCGAACTTCAAAAACGCGAGGATGACCGCGTAGCACGCGAGGCTCATCAACGCGATCACTGCCGCAATGAACAACAAGTTGCCATACTGAGAATCCTGGACCCCCATGATGACACACAACTGTCCGAGATCGCCAAGCAATGCGGCCTCACTGAAAAATCCGCTGCATTTCATCTTCAATCCCTTTCTTCCGACGGTTTCATTTACTCCGACAACTACCCATGCGATCCAGACTGGGACACCGGCTGCACCGCATCTCAATCGACATGGACAATCCGACAGACAGGACTCGAATACCTCGCGAAAAACAACATGCTCGAATGACCCGGCGAACAAACGGATGCAATCGAGCGGCGATTGGGCTTAGCGGCTGCCTTCGCTTTCTGTCGCCGCCGATTGATCCGAAACGTTATGCCGACTGCACGGACACGGCCGCCAGCCGCGCCACGGCCACGAGCGCATCGCCAAGTGGCGAAAAGTTTTCGCGATCGTACACCTGGCACTTTGCCGCCGCGTCGTAGTGCGTCGGCGAATCGTCGGATAGGAGGATCACGCCCGCGTCCGTTCCCTCGGAAATCACAATCGTTTCCAACGCCTCGCGAATCGCGGCGAGCCGACGCCGCAAATCGTCTACTACCTTGGCCGTTTCGCCCTCGCGCCGGAAGTCCTCGTGGACTTCCGCCAGATCATCAGCCAAGCCGAGTTGTTTGGCGATCGTTTCGCCGGCCTTGGCAGCGGCCTCCTTTTGTTCCGGCTCACGGCCCCAGGTCACGATGTTGGTTTTGTTGCTCTCGCGGTCCCATCCAACGATCAGCACTATGTCTTTGCCGTGCCCGTCCGCAAGATGCTGCGCGACGCTGACATGGATCGGTATGTAGGTCACAGATCAAACCTCCATCAAAAAAGGCATAACTACGGTTGCACCCGAGCGGAGTACCGCCGGGTGAACCGGTGGGTTATTCCTCGCCGGAGCGTCGATGAGCGAACAAGATGGTGACCGGGAAGTCTTGGGGAACCTCGCAAGGTATGGCTCCGACCTCTCAAAGCCTCATCACACGGTCCACTATCTCTACTTCAAATCCGAAGCTGGCGCACAAGCGGCGGCGTCGGAACTCCGCACGGAAGGCTATGAGAACGTCCGCGTGGAGCGAGAGCCGGCGCCGTTGCTGAAGCGCTTGTTCGGACCGAAGGAGTTTTCCTGCCTCGCCGAGACGCACGCCGTGCCGTCAGAGGAAGCGGTCTTCGCGACGACCGATCGCATGAACGACCTGGCCCGGCGTCACGGTGGCATGTATGACGGCTGGGATGCCGGCATCGTCAAGGCCGCGAGAGGCGAGGAATAACCCGCCGCTGGAGCGGACCGCGGCGGCGGTATACCTTATTTGTGGTCGAGCGTCGCGCGTGCGCCGCCGCGGCCGCTCAACGGCATTACGTTATGGCCTACGATCGTGACGTTGTTTGGGAGGAAGCTACCATGAACCAGCGAACGCTGACGACCAGTGTATTGGTGCTCGTTGCCATAATGCTCGGTTTCGGTCTGGGCTGGTATGCCCACGACCTATCGAACGGGCGGCGGACACTGGAGCAACGAAGCTTGCTCGTCTTGAAGCACGGCGTTCGGAACGGCATGTCCCTCTCCGATGTTTCGCGGGTTGTCGGGGAGACATGCTCCAACGCACGTACACAATACCGGAATCGATCTCTGAGCACATGATCCGAATGTACCGATCGCGCCCCTCCGGATATCAGGAGGACGACGAGTTCTGCGCAATACGGGTGGGCCGATCAACGGTGACGCTTCAATTCCGAAACGGGACGCTCGTCAACTGCGTCCCGGAACTCGATTTTGCGGCACCGGAAGATACCGTCGAGGGAATCGCCGGGTGACTCCCTCTGACACCAGGCACGGTGGTATCAGCCATAACCAAGCGATGCACGCGAGCGGCGATGGCGGGCGGGTTTCCAATGGTCAGCCTTTCGTCGCCGCCGCGTGATCGCAATCGTTATCACTTCAGAGAATTCGCCATGCCGTGGGAAATCACGATCATCAATGGCACAACTGACAACAGAAAACCGCTTGGCACGCGCCAAGACGTGGTTGCCGCGGTGGCCGAAGCGGTGCCGGGTGTTGAACTTCAGCGCCCACCAATGCCACCGGAAGAAATGCTCGCAATGATGCCTCCGGCCGTACGCGACGCAATGAGGCGACCAAGACTGGAAGCGGACTTTGAGCACGATGACCTCTCAATCCAGTTCTACACATCAGACACTCCGACGATTGACTGGATCAATGCCGAAGTACGTGGCAATGGAGACCCACTTCCGTTACTTCATTCCATATGTGCAAACACCGGATGGTCAATCATTGATGTCAGCGAAAACATCGTCGTGGATGTGGCCTGCGGCGGCTCGAATTATTTGGCCGGAATTGTCTCGCTTTGGTTGTCCGGGAGTTTGGGGGAGTCGGGGAAGGAGAAGAGCAGCGGCTGGCCTGGAGGGCAGAAGAGAAGTCGGGCGGCCGGAGAGTCTGGGCCGCCCGTGGGTGACAGTCCAAGAGGATGAGTTACGGTGCGGCTGATCGGCTGGGACCGCGGACGAGGAGGGCTTTGAGGTAATGGACGGCGGTCACGAAGTCCCATTCCTGGACCGCCATCGTGAATTCGATGGGGTTGAAGTTGGTGTCGCACCAGAAGCAGCGGCCGAGATTGGTGCGTGGATTGACTGCCGAACGGTATTCGCGGCAGCGAGGGCACACGAATGCCAATTGGCCCAGGCGGACTTTGTGCGGCCAATCGAGTTCCTTCAAGAGCATTGGCCAAGCGATGTCGTTTCGTAGACGACGCAGCAGCTCGTCAGTGAAGTAACGGGGCATGATGATCCTCTGAGAATTAGGGGAGTTGGAATTCGCTGACCACTTGTTGGAACAGTTCCTCGTCGATGCGTCGGACCTTGCGGGCGGTGGCCTGCAGGAGGCAGGCTGTGGCCAGGTTGTTGATCTGGCGGGGAACGCCGTTGGCGAAGTCATGGATGGCGGCCTTCACCGCGTCGTCAAACAGTTTCACGTCGCCGCCGGCTTGGGTGAGTTGGAAGTCGATGTAGCGACAGGTATGTTCGCGGGACAGGGGCCGCAGTTGGTAGCGGACCGAGATGCGATTGACCAGGTCGGCGTGCTGGGCTCGCCGCAAGACGGCCCGTAGCGGTTCCTGGCCGGCCAGCAGGAGCTTCAACGGGGGGCGCTCATCGAGGGCGGAGCTGATCAGCAGACGCAGGTCGGTCAGGGCCTCGCCGTCCAGCAGATGGGCTTCATCGAAGACCAGCAACAGGGTTCCTTCGGCGCGGGTAGCTCGTTCCAGGATCTGCTCATAGAGGCGTTCTTTGCCGCGGCGTGGCGACTCGCCCAATTGCGTGACGACCAGCTTCAAGAGGCCGGTGGCGGGCAAGTGGCTGAGATGGCAGTAGAAGGCTTGGCAGTGCTGGGGCGGCAGACTGTGGAGGAACCGTTTGAGCAGGGCAGACTTGCCCACACCGCTGGGGCCGGTGACCAAGCCGAGTTGGCCGCATTGGACCAGATAATCGAGCCGCGCCAGTCCCTCGTCCATGCGTGGGTCTTGCCACAAGGCGGCGACGGCGGCATGTTCCGAAAAGGGTTGGCTCTTGAGTTGAAAGTGTTCCAGATACATCAGGCGTTCCTTTCGTGAAGCAGAATTTGAAGTTGAAACAGGACTTCGGGAATCGTCGAGGAAGCGGCTTGCGCGAAGGCTTGCCGCACGAGGTTTTCGGTGACGCGGTCATGGCGGGCGTGAAAGGCGGTCAGGATTTCCAGTTCTTGGGCGTTCAGGCCGGAGACGCCGCCCGGGCGTCCCAGGCAGCGGGCGACGACGCGGGCGAAGCTGGTCACGGACCACACGTTCCGCTGCCGCGCGGAATGAAAGTCGATGCCTTGCGTGCGTTGTTGCTGCTGGGCGGCCTCATGAGCGGCCCGCAAAGCCTCGAGGTAATGCGGCGTGATGGGCCCGGCGGGCGGTTGCGGCAGAGGCTGTGGATGACTTCCCTTTTCGCGCTGGTAGCGTCGGCCCCGCCCCAGGTACACGCCGGTCAGGGAGTACAGTTGCACTTCTTCGAGGGGCGAAAACGGATCGTATTCGACGATCACCTTGTCGCCGCGGAGCAGCGGATCGACGGCGAAAAACACGTTCTCCAGGCGGATGTCGGAGAAGTCCCGGTCTACCTTGCGGGTCACGCGCTGATGAAAGAACGTCAGCACGGCCCCCAGGTCAACCTGTCGCACCAGACGCGGCTCCTGATGATAACGCTCGTGGGGTGTCTGGCCGGTTTCGCTGTGGACTTGTTGGTGATACGCCTGCTGGAGCCAAGCGGCCAGCAGGCGATTCAACTCGTCCAGCACCAGGACCGAACTGGCCCGCACCTCAGCCTCGAATTGTCCCTGACAGGTTTGGAAGAAGCGTTCGATCAGTCCGCCCGCCGGGGGATCTCGCGGCGGGCGGTGCAGAAGCTTGATGTTCAACTGGGTGCAAGCCAGTTGCAGGGCCTTGGAATGGTAGATCTTGGCGTTGTCGACATACGCCTCGCTGCTGGCGCCGTGGTTTCCCCAGGCCCGCAGCAGCGAATCGCACAGGATGTCCAGGTTCTCGCGGAGGTAGTAGCGGGCCTCGACGATGTACCGGCTGTAGCAATCGATCCAGGCGGACAGGTGCGTCTTGCGGGACACGCCTTGATGCATGACCAAGGGGCCGTGCTCGAAGTCGCCGACCCACAACGCGCCCGGCTGATCGCGTGTCCAACGGCAACGGACTTTCTCCGTCGAGACGCCCAGCTTTCGCCGCGTCGCTCCTTCGCGTTGCAGATGACGATACAAAGTGCTCCGCGGAACGCTCCGCCCGAACTCGCGTTTCAGGATGGGATCGAGCACTTGGGCCGAGCGGCGTGGCTGCTCCTTCTTCAATTCCACCGCCCGGGTCAGCACGTCCGCGTGCTTCTTCCGGGCCTTCCCCCGATCCGAACGGCGGCGGCGATACAACCCCTGCACGCCGCCGTCTTTCAGCCGACGCCACTGGCGACGCAACGTCCGCACCGAGATGCGGCGGCGCTGGCCATTGGGCAAGCGGCGTTCCTCCCGGCTCAACTCCTGAAAATATCGCTCCCGCTGCCGCTCGGGAATTTCTCCCAGCAGCACCGGACTGAGCAACGAGCAATAGAACACGGCCCAGTCTTCATCGTTACGACCCATCGTGTTTGACTCCGTACCAGGGACCAAGATCCGGTTCGGAGTCCCAAGGTACGTCAGCCAAAGCCGGATCGTGTTGCGAAACGGGGGAAGAACTTTTCGGGAAAGAGTCTCTCCCACTCGGTGATCAGATGAAGCAGTTGGCGCGCGTGACGCAGGAGACGCTCGCGTTTCCGACTGCGGAACTTGTGCGGCGCTACGGCGCCCACGAAGCGGTGGCAGGTAGAACTGGGGTGCTGCGTCTGGATCAGCCGGCGAGCCACGAGCAAGACTGCCACTTGTCCGCCCAGCCAACTCAGCATCCGCCAGATCGTGCTGTGATCCAGTTTCCGCTCGTCAATGGCGGCGGTCCCCGGCGGCGTCACGTAGCCCATGGGCCGCCCTCCAGGACTCGCCGTCTTGCGATACGTCTGCCGGTCGTTCTCCACGTAGCAGGCGGCGAGATGCAACAGCGTCGGACCGGCGTAGCGCTTATAGGGGAGTACGAAAGTCGGGATAGTCGGTAAAGACGTAGCCGCACTGGTCGCACTCCCAGCGGGCCAGCCAGACGGTCTTGCAGATCACGCAAGGTGTGCCGAGCCGGGCGTGTTCGACCAGCAATCGCAATCCACGACTCCGCACATCATGCGGACGGAACCGCTTGAAATTCGAGCACCGCGCGCAAGACTTTCGGTAACGCGCACGAACCGCACCCTGTCGGCACACGGCCTGGTTGTGTGCTTCCACTTCGCTTTCAGTCGTCGGGACCGGCAGTTCGATAGAAATGGCTGGATCTTTCTTTTTGGGGAGGGGCGAAGATCAGCGGCGAAAGCGGTCTCGCTCCTCCTCTTTTCATGCGCGTCGGCTCCGCCCGGCACCAAAAAAAAAGGGCGGGGTTCGAGAGATAATCTACCGGGGCGGGGTAAACGGCGGGATACGGGGCGGGTTTCCCCCGGCCAAATAAATCAAGATTCCGGCGGGATATTCCGGTCAGTCAAAGTTCGCCGCCGCAACAAGCTTCTCAAACGCAATTCCAAAATGGGGAGCGATAGGAAAACCGTGCATGAACCCCGTGACACACAAGGCTCGGACCGTATCGGTTACTAATTTATTCTGAATGTCACCCCTCCGCGACTGGCAAATCTGCTCAAAAACATCCAAAACGTGTCGCCGTAGATTGCCGAATCCCCGCCTGACTTGGTAAACTGCCCCAAACAGGCTTGGCGGACAATGGAATCCGCGTCGGCGCATCCTCCGCGAAGCGGCTCAGTTTAAGGCACGATCTATTTCGCTGAGTACGGCCGGATAGATCGCAATACGTTAGGTCCCAAGCATGGAGCGGGTGTACCGACGAGCAAACATCATGACCGAAACATCGATTCACGAGGCGCGCAGGCGAGGCGACGTCGATGCTGTGCGCGCCCTGATCGCCGCGGAACCGACCGCCGTCGACATGGATGACGAGCATGGCTGGCGGCCCGTCTTCCACGCGGGGCTCTGGCGGCATGAGGCAATCGTGCGATTGCTCATCGATGCCGGCGCCGATCTGGCCTCCCACGACGGCTACGTGATGCACTACGCCGGCGAGGTGCCCAACAATAAGGCGATTGTTTCACTGCTCGTCCTGTACGGCGCCTTGGATGCACATGTGCGGCCGACGGATGATCTGACTCGCCAGTTTCTGGCGGCCGTCTTTCTCGCGGATACCGCGCGGGTTCGTTCGCTGCTCGGCAGGCATCCCTGTCTGGCGACGGCGCCTGACGGCCGCGGCGATCAGCCGATCCACCACGCAGCCCGCAACGGCGATACGGAAGTGGTCCGCCTCTTGATCGAGTCCGGTGCCGACGTGAATGCCAAGAACCCTCGTGGTCATACGGTCCTGTACTGCGCCGGGGGGCACGGCCATTTGGACACACTGGAAATGCTCCTCAATGCGGGAGCTGACTGCGACGTCAAGTTTACACACGATGGCAAAACGTTGATGGAATGGCTCGCCCAGTAACCCGAAGACGCTCGTTACATGCCGATCACCGAAGCATTGCGCCGCCACAAAGCGGGGGCCTAACCATGCCGTGAACGGGAGCGGCCGACATCGCGTTTGTTTTGAAGTCACCGTCCGTCGCGGCCGCCCCGTTACGGCTGTCGTTATCGGTTGTAGACCACCAAACCATCGGAACGTACTCCTATGGATGACGTGAACGCAAATCCGCTAGACGCGTTGTCAGCGTTTGGGCTCTGGCCACAAAGGACGCTCGTGTTTTCGGGCGCATTGGCCGTGCCCGCGCTTGGCGCGGCACTTATTCCCTGGGACGGGATTGCTGGCATCGTGCGTTGGGCCTTTGGCTACCCTGCGTTCCTGGCGTTCGTAGTTATGGGGTGTGCAATAGCAGTGGCGCGATGGCGAGCGATACGCTGGTTGTCGCTGGCTCTAATAGTCCCATATTCCTGTATTGTCGGGTTTGTCATCTGGACACAGTGGTTGACCGTTGACAACATGGAACGCTTTTTTGCTTTTGTTGCCATCTTCCGATGGATAATCAACGGGAGTCTCGTGGGGTTAGCAGGGGTCGCCGCGGGTGGATGGGCCGCGTGGTGGCGCGCATGGCGATCGGGTAGTTCTGACCGATAACAAAGCGGTGAACGTGCGAACTGGAAATGGTTTGATGACAAGCGGGTGTGAACCCCGCCGAAGTAGCTCCTAGCCAGAGGCTCCGCATCGAGTGTTGCAGTGTTGGTATAAGGGCGGCAAAGTGGGTGGTAACCAGACACTCCCCCGAAGTCCAGCGTTGAAGCGTACACAAAAAGGCAGTGAGGATGAATGGACCGGGCGTAGCCGTCCGGCTGTGAATGGTATTGAGCTCCGAAATCTTTGTATCTATCGGATCCTGCCCAGGGCGTGTTCATACCTGAAGGCAACACCGATTCACCGCGCCTTGGCAAGCGGTGATCGGAGACCCGGAGTCGAAGGCCCATTCGCGTGTCACATCATGTCAGCAAGGCAACCAGTGAGGCCCTGAAGTTCTTGGACGCATCATGAAGACCAATCGTGCCCGTCCGAGTATGCCCGACAAGCCTCACAAGCAAGGGAGGCAAATGACAACAGGGAGTCCGAAGGATGCATAGTACCGTTGAAGCTCGAAGCCCAATCGAGTGGATCGAAGCCGGGTAATGCCGGTGCAGGGAAGGCATCCAAGCCAGCACGCGAGACGATCGGGCCGCTTTCCGGACACAGCGCCGGACTTTGGGCGGTTTCCCGGCGTCCACGCAACGGGCGTCTCGCCCGCAGGTGCTGGTGGGGAGCCGGATGCGTTAACGGCGCACGTCCGGTTCTGAGAGGGGCCAGGGGTCAATTGGACACGGATCAAATATTGTGACACCACCAGAGGAAACGGGTGGTCAACAGGGAAAACAAACTGTATCCTAAATCCGAAAGCCCCTCGGCCTACTCACGCCAAGCGGAAACGGCGGCTGGGTTTTTGGATGATGGTCGCGTTCCCGGCGCCGTTTCCGCTGGGTTATCGCCGTCGTTCTGCCACTGACTTCTGAGATGGAACACGCTCCTCATGATGTTTCGATATGTTGTTCGGATGTTGCTCGCGGCCACGTTGATGGTGCCCTCGCTTGCGCGGTCACAGGAAATACTCGAGACCACGGTTCGCGATGCGATGAAAGCGGTCGGGGAGGGTCAGCTCCTTCGGGCAATAGCGATGCTTGAATCTGACCCCGAAAATCTAGACAAGTTCGCCGATATCCTCGGAACGCTTTATTCATTTGTTGGGAACTGGGAAAGGGCGAACGAACTCCGTCCTCGAGCAGCGCGGAACTACGAGGTTACCCTTCCGGCCCATTGTCAGCTGATGGATGCGTTGGAAACAATTGCCCGCGAAGCGCATGGGCGTCAAATCGTCGTTATCAATGAAGCCCACGATGCACCGGAACACCGCGCCTTCATCTCACTTCTTGCCGAGATGCTGAGAAAAGATGGGTTTGCCTATTACGCAATGGAGACGCTTGTTGAGGATCCTACCGCCCTCAGCCAACGCGGGTATCCCGTGCGTTCATCTGGCTTCTATTCCTGCGAACCGCAATATGGCGAGCTTGTGCGTGATGCCTTGCGGAGCGGGTTTACGCCGATCAGCTACGAAGCGGAGCACCTCGAAGAATCGGATAACCCGATTGAGAACATAAACAAGCGGGAAGAATTGCAATGCCGCAACCTTGTGGAGAGGCTATTTTCACAGGACCCTGGTGCGCGGATTCTCATCCATGTCGGTCTTGACCATGTAATGGAGGAGCCGAGAAAAATCAGCGGTCACGAGATTCATTGGCTTGCCGCGCGACTCAAGAAGGCGACAGGACTCGACCCGTTGACGATCGACCAGATAACCCATCTACGGCGGGAATCTGATGGACATACAAAGCCTATGATTGCATGTGATCCGCAAGGACGGTGTTTTGTTGGTGGCCCATATCAAGGCTACGTCGACCTCCAGTTGTACCATCCGCCTGCTGAGAATCTTAACGCAAGGCCAAGCTGGTTGGTGAAGGACCAAAGACGGCGGGTGGTCAAGATCCCGAGCGAAATGAAAGCCGGGTCAACAAGGGTGCTGGTGCAGGTTTTTTACTCCAACGAAAGCGATGACGCAGTGCCGGCCGATCAGGTTTTGCTCATACCCGGTGCGTCGCGACCGGTGTTGAGCTTACGGCCAGGATCTTATCGGATAGTGAGCCAGGACGAAAGTGGCGATGACACAGGTTCACGCGATTTAACTGTGGAATAAGTCGTACTAAAGATTAGATTGCAGGTGTCGTGGATGCTGCAGAACAATCGATTGCAACCGAGCGGCGGATCGGGTCGGTCCCGAGGCAACGCTTTTTGGCCGCCGCCGGTTGAATCGTGTCGTTACGTGCAGTGGAAAGTGCCCTTGGTCAAAGGAGTGATGGCATGTGGGAAGCTACAGTGACAATGCGTATTAGGTCTAATCCGTCGCGGTTTGCTCTTGCGGTTGCCATTGGCCTAAGCCTCATGGTGCCCACAGCCTATGTTCAAGTGGCTTTTGGACAAGAATCCGATGGTTTCAAAGAGCGTTACATCCCGATTGCCACGCTTCCGTACCAGCGTGCAAATCTAAGTGGAACTGATTCGGAGTCCTCACCGACTGGGTTTACGGTTGCACGTGTGCCTGCCCAGGAGGCGACCCGAACCGGAATTGCTGTCTCTGGGGCGTTTCCAGTCGACAAGCCCAAGGTGCAAAATCTTCGGCTCGTGGCAAAGGACCAGGCGGGCAAACTTCGCTCGCCGACTGAACAAACTATTGCCGCGGCGAAGGGCAGCAAGCTTCGTGTCATTACGCTGCTGTGCGAATTCGCTCTGCCGGAACGGGACATCCGCGAACTCATCGTGCAACGCAGAGTACTAGTCGGTGAAGTCGACGTGGGCATGGTTAGAGCGAAGGTAATCATCGACGAGGACGAAGAGGAAATGCTGCAAAGCAGCTACGATCAATAGACCGTTTTGTTTATTCTGGAATCTGCACGGTCTGGAGAGCACGTAACAAGGGCATGCATGGGAGCACGCGATCGGGCGGGTATCCCAACCTGGGGAGTCGAGGATTCTAAGATCCTATCACCGGCCAGACCGGAACCCGCCAAACTCGAATATGATCGCTGGCGGCCCCCGTCAATGCAAGCATGGTGGAGCAATAAATATGGCTAAGAAGCCGCCAAGACTGGGCTTGCCATCCCAGTCCCTTCCACTTCGCTAGCGGACTTGTTTCCAACTTTGGCCGACTCAGGCATTATGCGACGAGATTGGCCGCCTTCCCCAGATGCCGCGTCGCGTTTCCCCATTTGCGGTCGGCAAAAGCGTTCGCCTGCCCTGCAAAGCATTTTCTTACGGCTTCGGAGGCGATTAGCCGAGGTTATCGAAGGAATCCCCGCAGCCAGCAGATTGAACTCGCGGCAACACGGAAATCACGTAGCGACCAGGGATCTGCCGCTGCCTCGTGGCGGGCGCCGCTGGGATCCGGGGCAATCGAAAAGGCACTGGCACGGCTTAAAATGCCCACTCAGCCGCATGCGCAACAGCAGAATCGGCCAAAGGTACCCTGTTCCTGCCAGCTTGTGTTTCGTGCAGCTGCTATTACGGCCGGCAAGAAACAACGGGCTGCTGGCTGTCTTTTGCGGCCGTTGTTGGCTGTGCTGGCTGCCTGAACCGGCGACCCAGTCATGCAAAACAGCTGCGACATGAAGCGACCAGGCCCCGTATTGGCCCCGGCACCAATTTAGGCCGTCACAGTGTATTCTGCGGTCTAGTGCGGGTGAACGTTCTGGATGCCGCTGGAGAGGTGTGCTGGCCGGTTCTTGTGGCGGCCTGCGTGTGCATGGAGAATTCAGGAAATGCCGAGAACGTACTTGCACCCCAAGGGGGATTCGCTAGGTTGGATGGCGGTTGGCGGGGTTGGCATTTGGAGTCGGAGGTCCGAACAAGGTGGAGACCGTATGGCACCGCGGCAGTCACGAGACGGGTATTTTGGCTTTTATCGCTGGCATGGTGCGCGTCCATTGTAGCGGCGGGGCTGTGGCATGTGCGCAGCGGCGAGCGGACTGCGACGAGAGCATCAGCGCAGGATATGAGGCACAGGTAGGACGAAGAGAGGCACTCGAAATTGTCGCAGTCCGCGACGCCGCAGGTGGATGCAGGCGTCTATCCGGTATCCGGTGCGGGGACCGGCGAGGTTTCTCCCATGGCTTCCCATTGCTTTCGGAACAGGCTGATTCCGTCAGCCATCCAATGATGGATTTCGTTGAGCACGTTGGGTAACGTGAACTCTTCCAGATTGGCTCGGAGCGATTCCAGAACACTCACAATCACGCTACGGCGGTGGGCGCCTGCCGCGGTCTTACTGGTCCGGCCGGCTTTTCGGTCTTGGGCCGGAGTGCGTTGCAGTCGCTCGCTGAGGTTGTTCGTAGGTTCCACCCCCGGCACCAGCACAAACGTGAATAACTCCTCATCCAACATCCGTTCCACCAGTTCGTTCAGGAGGTTGAAGAAGTCTTGCTCGTGCGGTTTCCTCTCCGTGGGTGTCTTGTCTAAGTAAGTCTGACACAGTTCACACAGGCGATCTTCCAGTTGCGCCACCCGCTGCTTCCGCCCCGAGTCGCTCAACCGCCCGTCGGAGGCCACCCGCTTGGCGTCGTAATACAATTCCAGGAGCCGGTCCAGGAATCGCTGATAGTTTTTCTTCGGGGGATACAGTAACGCTAAGCGGATCGCCTTTCGCAGCAGGTGTGCCC
>Ga0366819_10369_pt1 | contig 15051 bp, 7 predicted proteins | sample TotcelFGM3001N15_FD_207091 | JGI IMG/M metagenome (GOLD analysis project Ga0366819, IMG submission 207091) | Enriched cells from coal bed in the Powder River Basin, Montana, United States - Total cells FGM rep3 HSBNCT.FGM.300.1.N15 ... | reverse complement strand
CTCCCCCCTGCCCTGCCCCGCCGTGATTTCCATATTCCTGCCACCCATATTCCTGCCCGCTCTCTGGATCTGTCTGCGCTCGCCCCCGCGCCAATCGCAACTCACTGAATCCGCAAGCCCTTCGGCAACGATTCGCCGAACGCGCGGCCTGCTTCGTCGCGATCCAGCGATCCCCCCTCCCGGACCAATTGGACCAGGTGCGGGGAAACGCTGATGCTCTGCATCCAGTCTACCACTTCGCGGCGGATGCTGTCACCCAAATCCCGATAGCGGTCGCCTGTCCGGCGTGCGATCTGCATCGCCGAGAACGCGTCGACATCGCCCGGCTCGCGGGTAGCCATCAGTTTCTTCAGCCACCGTTCGGCCGCGTCGGCCGGGACGACGGTATTCAGTGGTCCGTACAAGCCCTGCCGGGCGCCGATCCGGCCCAAAGCCCAGATCATGGCCGGCCGGGCGGGTTGCATCGACTTTTTGGATAACAAGTCGACCAGCATGTTGCCCAGTTCGGTCTTGTCGCCGACGGGCAGCAGTTCGAGTCCAGCCAGCAGGCGCCACATCTCGACGGATTGCTGCGGCGTGAAACCGACGTCGCCGCTGCCCTTGCCGGCCGCCGTGCGGCGGTGCAGTGAACGGGCGGCGGCCAACAACGGATCCGCGATCGCCCGCTGTTGGCCGGCAGACAGCCCTCCCGCGATTCGCCGCCACAGGATCCACGATTCGCTGCGGACGCCCGCCGCGCTGTGCACTAATTTGCCTTGGACGATCCGCCACGTTTCCGACACGCGCCAGTCGTCCACGGCCAGCCCGTAGCCGGGCCGAAGTGCATACCCCAGCAGGTTCAACCAGCGGGCTTCGTGCTCGGCGCTCTTTCGCCGGCCGGTATGGTGGTCCAGCAGGGTCTCCCAGATCCTCCGCAACAGCGACATGGGCCATTCGTGCCGATCCAAGTCCAGGGCCGCGACCATGCGTTTGACCAGGCCGTGGGGGGTGTCTCGCCCCGCCGATCCGAACGTCGCGGCGATGACCTGCTCGCATCGTTGCCAAGCCTGCTCCTCGATCACCCCTTCGGCCTCGCCGGCCGTCTGGCGCGCGTCCTTGTCGGTTTGCGTAGCCGAGCGGACGTCGAACTGCAGCCGCCAGCGCCGGTCGGAGCCGGGTTCGCTGCACCACAAATCCAGCGTGCCGATTTCGGTCAGCCGCGCGTGCAAGTGCACGGCCAGCATACCGGCCAGTTTCTTGCCGCGGGTCCGCAGCACCGTGCGGATCGGCGGCAACGGCTTCATCTGCTCGTGATCCACCGGCAGAAGTTCGCCGGGCACGTCGGTCAGTCGCGTGCTGGACACGTACAGCGGAAACTCGGCCGGTTGATGGACCAGCAATTCAAATCGAGGCTGGATCAGATCGATCGCCTGCCCCGGCTCCGCATTGCCGGGAACCAGACACACGGCCGACGGCGGATCACTCTCGACGCCGATATAATACGAGCGGGCCAGCCCGGCCGCGATCCGGACCCCCCTGCCCCGCCGCACGGTGCCGTAACATGCGGCCCCGTGGGCCACGGCCAAGTCCAGCCGGTCGTTATCCAGCAAGATCGGCGACCAGTTCGGATCGTCGGCGCGAAACCAGGATTGCAGCACCTCGAGCAAACGCTGGCGGATCTGCGGCGAATTGAATACGCCGCCGTTGAACAGCACAATGTCGGGCCGAGCCGGATCCGGCCCCCCTGCCCTGCCCTGCTCCAGCCGGCGCCGAGCGCCGGGCGGTGATCTCGATGCGTCAGCAAGCCCATCGACTCGCGCCTGGCTGTCAGGAGCCGCTTCGTCAGGGGCCGCAATTTCGCCCGCGTGCCGATGCGCCGTCAGGAAGGCGGCCAAGTACCGCGTGACCGCCGGATCGGGTGCGTACGGCAATCCGAACTCGCGAAAACCCGATTGCAGTTTCTGCGGCTTGTCATCCAGTTCGACGAACGGAAAGAATCCGTCCAACAGCAACGGCCGTACCTGGTCGCGTTCGACCTGGACCCGCACTCCGCCGCCGATCAGCTTCGCACCGCTACCCGGCAAATTGAACGTCAGTTCCGCCGGGCAGCCGTCGATCAGCACTTCTTCCTTCAGCCGCCGGCAGATTCGCACCAGCACGGCCCACTGATGCGGCTGCAGATTGCCGCCCAGTTGATCTTCCAAGTGCTTGGCCAGTGCGAGGTCCTGATTGTCGCCGCCCAGGATCAGATGATCGCCGACGGCGACGCGGTGAAACTGGACCTTCGCTCCTTCCCCGTGCCGGACGCGGATCAAGGTGAAATCCGTCGTCCCGCCGCCGATGTCGCAAACGAGGATCTTCTGGCCCGGTTCGACGCGCTGTTCCCAATCCTGATGATGAGCGTCGAGCCACGCGTAGAATGCGGCTTGCGGTTCTTCGATCAGCACGATCCGAGGCAGTCCGGCCGCGGCGGCCGCTTGGACCGTCAATTCGCGAGCCACTTCGTCGAACGAAGCCGGCAACGTGAGCACGATATCTTGTTCTTGCAGTGGATCGCTCGAGAATTGCGCGTTCCAGGCGTCGCGGATGTGTTGCAGATAGCGAGCGCTGGCGGCGACGGGACTGAGCCGTTCGACGTCGGCGGCTCCTTGCCACGGCAACAGGTCCGCCGTGCGGTCCACGCCCGAGTGGCAGAGCCAGGACTTGGCCGACGCGATCAGCCGCGCCGGCGCCCGGCTGCCCTGTTCGCGGGCGAACACGCCGACCGAATACTCCCGCGGATCACGGTCCCAAGGCAGCCGCAATCCGGCCGCCGTCGCCTGGTCGGCGACCGGCTGATAATGGAACGAAGGCAGCGAATCCAACGCCTCGACTTGGCCTACATCAACCAATTGCGGAATACGGAACGTCTGGACCCGCCACGGCTCGCGACTGGTATCGACGTAACCGACTGCTGAATTCGTCGTGCCCAAGTCGATGCCGACAATAAATCGGCTGGGTTGCGGCAGGTCGTCGGCAGATGTCGGTCCGGTCGGCATATTTGTACCTGTGAGAACTCAGATCATGAAAGCGGCGGGTTATAAATTGAGGGTTATAGGATTTATGACCCACATCTTCTTAGCCCCCGTCAATCCTCCTCGCGGACGCTGAATTCCAGCTTCCATTTCTTCTTGCTCTTGGTGCTGACACACCACAGTTCGAACATCCCCAATTCGGTGACGCGGGACTGGAACTTGACCGGCACATACGGTTCCTCGATTGCCTCGTCGGCGTCCAGCGTGGCCTCCAACGAATCGGTCTCGGCCAGTTCCTCGTCGCTCCAAGATGCCAAGACGTCCCCGGCGCTGTCCTGTTTTCGCGTTGGCGAACTGAAGAAACGGAAATGGGCCGGTTCGCCGACGACCAAGCCGATCTCTTGTGATGGCACGTCGGCCTGGTCGCCTTCCTCCATGCCCAACGGGGCGACGCACAGGGCGCGCAACGGCCGCGGAGCGCCGGGGATGGCCAGTCCGGCCGTTTCGATGCCGACGTAATAGGCTCGCGCGGTGCCGCCGCGGATCCGCACACCGCCGCGTTCTTTGGCCCAACCGTAGTACGCGGCCCCGCGGGCGACCGCGTTGTCCAAGTCCGGCTGGCCCTCCAGGAATTTGGGCTTCTGACCGCCCGCCCACTGGCCCAAGACGTCCAGCAACCGGTCTGACAGAGCCTTGGACTTGAAGACGCCGCCGTTCAGCAGCACGTGGGTCGGCCGAACCGCCCCCCCCTGCCCTGCCCCGTGATCGACCAGGAACGCGGCCAAATGCCGAGTCACCGCCGTGTCCTGTTCGAATGGCAGCCCGATATCCTGAAAACCCGAAGCCCGCCGCCGCACCGGACGCTCGCCGATCTCGCACGGCGGGAAGAACCCCTCGACCAGCACCTCCAACGCTTGCTTGCGCTTCATCTCGATCGAGACCGTGCCGCCAATCAACTTCGTGCCCCGCCCCAACACGGAAATCGTGTGTGCGTTGGGCCCGTCGGCGCTCAACAGCGTCTCTTTCGCCGCGCGGCAGGCGTGCCACAGCGAAACCGACTGCCATGGATCCAGTTTGACGCCCTTGTTGCCGAACGTCTCCGCCGCCTGATAAGCCAGCGCCAGGTCCATGTTGTCGCCGCCAACCAGCAGATGGTTGCCCACGGCCTCGCGCTGCAGGATCAATTCCCCTTTTTCCTCGGCGACTTTGACCAGCGTAAAATCCGACGTCCCGCCGCCGACGTCACAGACCAGCAGCATGTCGTCCAATTTCAGCGCGCGACGCCAGCGGTTGCCCAGCGAATCGAGCCAAGCATAGACGGCTGCCTGCGGTTCTTCCAACAGCAGCAGGCTGCCTGGCAAGCCGGCAGCCAGGGCCGCTTCGCGGGTCAGATCGCGAGCCGCCGCGTCGAACGATGCGGGCACCGTCAGCACGATGAACTGGTCCGCCAGCGGCACATCGGGAAACGCTTGCTCCCACGTGGCGATCAGATGTTCCAGGTAGCGGCGTGTGGCGGTCACCGGCGAGATCTTGGGGACGCCCGCCGGCGCGTTCCACGGCAAGATCTCGCCGCGGCGATCGACTCGTGCATGACACAGCCACGACTTGGCCGCACCCACCGTCCGCTCGGCGACTTCGGCCGACTGGCGGCGAGCCAATTCGCCGACAGCAAAATCGCGGCCTGCGGCCCAAGACAGATCGAACACTCCCTGGCCGATCTCATGCTCGCGAGCCAAGTACAAGAACGACGCCAACGAGCCCAGCGACTCGACCGTGCCGGCAGCCACCAACTGGGGAATGGGCAGCAACTGGACGGCCGGTTGCTCGACATCCAGCGGCGTGTAAGCAATCACGCTGTTCGTCGTGCCCAAGTCGATACCTAAAACGTAACGTGCGGTCATCGGTTTGCTCCTCTCGGCTCAGACGTACAGAATTCAATTTTGCCGGGCGTAGGCCACGCCACAGGCACAGCGGATTGCTCGGCAAAACTGAATTCTGTACGTCTGAGCCCGTCCAACGTTTGCGGTCAAACCCGCCTGAAGAACCCTCGCCTACAATTCCACTTCCGCCGGTGCCACCACGCGAGCCGACGCTTCGCTGCCGGACCAGGCGGGCAACTCGCACCGCGCCGCCTCCCAGCCGGGATGGACCAGGCGTCCGCGAAACGGCGGCTGGCCGACGACGTTTCCGGCTAGCCGAAAGCGGGCGGCGTCGCACGCGGCCGACACTTCGATGGCCGCGCCCTCTTCCTGATCCACGACCGGCTTCAGGGCAAACAACCGCTCCAAGACTTTACGGCAGTCCCGCAACACATCCCGTGCGGCAGCCCCGACTTGCGCGTCCGTATAGGCGTCCAGCGACTCCTGAACCAAATCCACAAACCGCGCCTCGCGCTGCAGGGCTGCTAGCAGCGTGATCGCCTCGCTCCGCGACGGCGGTTTCGGCTTCTCGATACGAACCGTGGCCGCCGCCGCCTTGGCCGGCTCGGGAGCTGGCAACGCTGGCTGTGCGAGTGCCGATTTGACTCGTCCAGCGGCCGCTCCACCGAATAAAACTACCCAAAACGCGCGCATGGCTAAAAACAAACGCATCGCAATGCCTTTCGTTCGCGGACTTTACGTATCGTCCCGTCGTTGTGTAAGATACGGGCTCCGACGTACCGTAGTCATTTTTCGCGGCGGCCAGACATTCCATGTCGCTGACGAATCAACCGCGAACAACGCATTGTATACGCCTGAGCCTAGTACACTGGACAACCGATGGCTTTGTCAAGGCGTCACGAGCGATCAAACTGGTCGCAAACAATGCGATGTGTCTCATTGGATGGACAAGGAACACCCGGATGAAAACCGTCTTTCGAGTTGCAACTTGCTTTACGACCGTGATCGCCTTTTTCGCCGCCGGCGTGATTTGCGTCGCGGCCGACGAGGACCTGCGAACCTGGACATCGGCCGATGGCCGGCACACCACGCAAGCGGCGTTGCTGGGCTTCAAGGATGGCCAAGTCCAACTCCGCCGAGCCGATGGCAAGGAGGTCTCGGTGCGCTCGTCATCCCTGTCCGCCAAGGATCGCGAGTATGTGCAAGCCGAGCTGCAGCGGCGCCGGCAAGAGGCCGCGGGGCCCGCCGAGAAGAAAACTGCGGCCGGGACCGCGCCGGCATCGGCCGCCGGATCGTGGCCGCGATGGCGAGGCCCGAATCTCGACGCTCACTGCCCGGAAACCGGGCTGATGCAACAATGGCCTGACGGCGGGCCGCCGCTGTTGTGGCAAGTCGAAGGCCTGGGCACGGGCTATGCCGGCGTTTCCGTCGCGGGGAGCAAGATCTTCACCATGGGCCGCAAGAGCAGTGAAGAGCATCTAATGGCCTTGAATGCCGCGGACGGCTCGCCACTGTGGTCCACACCGCTCGGTCCGGGCCGCAACCAGCGTGGCTCGAACTGCACGCCCACCGTGGACGGCGATCTGGTGTACGCGATTTCGATCGAAGGCGACTTGCTGTGCGCCCGCACCGACAACGGGGAGACCGTTTGGCGGAAGAACTTTGCCCGGGATTTCGGCGGCAAGATGATGTCCAGCTGGGGCTTCAGTGAATCGCCGCTGGTCGATGGCAACCTGTTGCTCTGCACGCCCGGCGGGGCGCAAGCCGCAATGGCTGCGCTGGACAAGAAAACCGGCCGCCCCGTGTGGACGACCGCGATGCCGTACGGCGGTTCCCACGGTGGCGACGGCGCGGGCTACTCGTCGATCGTCATCAGCCGCGGAGCGGGGGTCAAACAGTACGTGCAACTGGTCGGCCGCGGCGTGATCGGGGTCGCGGCAGACAGCGGCCAGTTGTTGTGGCGCTACGACCGGATCGCCAACGGGACGGCCAACATCCCGACACCGATCGTCAGCGGCGATTTCGTGTTCTGCTCGACCGGCTACGGCACCGGAGCCGCGCTGCTGAAACTGACTCGTTCCGGACGGGGCGTCGAGGCCGTCGAACAGTACTTCCTGGATGCCAACAAGCTGCAGAATCACCACGGCGGAATGGTCCTGCTGGACGGCCATATCTACTGCGGCCACCGGCACAACGAAGGGTTTCCGATTTGCGTCGAGATGAACAGCGGCCAAATCCGCTGGGGCGGCGACCAGCGGGGCGCCGGCTCGGGTTCCGCCGCCGTGCTGTACGCCGACGGACATCTATACTTCCGCTACCAGAACGGCGTGATGGCGCTGATCGAAGCGACGCCCCAGAGATACAACCTGAAGAGTTCCTTCAAACTGGCGTCCGTCCGAGCCGAAAGCTGGCCGCACCCCGTGATCGCCGGCGGCAAACTGCTGGTGCGCGACCAGGAAGTGCTGATGTGTTACGACATCAAGGCGAACTGACAGCGGCGCCGTGCAACAAGGATGCCCGCGGGTGATTCTGATCGTTGAATCAGGGTCCGGAGGGGCGGTATGAGCGACAAAGCGAACGGAATTACGATCGACAACGCGGAGGAGGATCGCGGTATCGTCGAGTCCAGACCGGTCCCGGACGGGCCACGTGAGATCCGCGAGGAATTCGAAGCCCGCCTGCAATTCGAGACGCTGATCGCCGATCTTTCTTTGAAGTTCATCAACCTTCCCGCGATGGAGGTTGACGCCGAGATCAAAGACGCCCAGCGCCGCGTGTGCCAGTGCCTCGGGGTCGATCTATGTGGGCTTTGGCAATGGTCAGCCGAGTCTCCTGGATTCCTTGCGCTGACCCATCTGTACCGATCCGAGAAGGGTCCGCCGACCCCCGAGCCGATGGATGCCCTGGAGTATTTTCCCTGGTGCTTGGACCAACTACTTGCCGGCAAGGTGATTGCCGTTTCCTCCGTGCAGGGAATGCCGCCCGAGGCTGCTCGCGACAAGGTCGTCTTTTCCCATTTCGGCATCCAGAGCACTTTGGTCATTCCGCTCTCGGCCGGAGGTGGACCGCTCATCGGCGCGTTGGGCTTCAATGCCACGAAAGAGGAGCGAGTTTGGCCGGAAGCACTCGTCAAGCGGCTGAGAATCATTGCGGAGATCTTCGCCAACGCCATTACCCGGAAGCGATCGGACCAGGTGCTGTACGAGAGCAAGGAGCGTCTGAGCCTGGCGACCGTGGCGGCTGGCTTGGGGGTGTGGATTTGGGACGTCTCTCGTGACGAGATTTGGGCCACCGAGAATTGGCGGCGGATGTTCGGGTTCACGCCCGAGGCAAGTATTCAGTACGGGGCGGTCATGCAGCGGATTCATCCGCAGGATCGCGAGGCCGTAGCTCGTGTCGTGCGGCAGGCGATCGCGGAGCGGGCCGATATCGTCACCGAATACCGTGTGGTATTGCCGGACGGCATCGAACGCTGGATCGCCGCTCGGGGCCGGGCGCGTTTGGGTTCGACCGGGACGCCAACCAAGGTGCTGGGCGTGTCGGTCGATATCACCGACCGCAAACGGGCGGAACGGGCCTTGGAGGAACGCGTCCGGTTCGAGCGGTTACTGAGCGACCTCTCGGCGGCCTTCATCAATCAGCCTCCCGAACGGATCGATGGCGTGATCCACGACAGTCTGCAGAGACTCTTGGAAACGTTGGGAAACGACCGCAGCAGCCTGGCCCAATTCAGCCAAGGCACGGGGCAGGCTATCGTGACGCATTCGTGTGCCGTTTCCGGGGTGGAGCCGTTCCCGGTAGGAATCGCTGCAGACGATCGGCTTCCCTGGTACGTAGCGGCGGTCCGCAGCGGCAACACGCTGTTCTTGAAGAACCTGCCGGACGACTTCCCGCCCGAAGCGGTCAAGGAGCGGCAAGTCTGCCTGGCGCAAGGCATCAAGTCCAGCGTGGCCGTTCCGCTCCGTGTCGGTGGCTCGGTGCTGGGCATCATCAGCTTCTCTTTCCTGCGACGACACTGCGAATGGCAACCCGAGGTCGTCTCGCGTCTGCAGATGATCGGGGAGATCTTTGCCAATGCGCTGATGCGCAAGCAGTCCGACGAGGCGATCCGGGCCGCGCTGGCCGAGAACGAGCGACTTCGCGAGCGTCTTGAACGGGAAAATCTCTACCTTCGCGAGCAGATTACCGTAAAACACCACCACGGGCAAATCATCGGCAAGAGCCGGGCACTCAAGAAAGTGCTTTCCGAGGCGGAGCGAGTGGCGGACGTGGAGACGCCGGTGCTCCTGCTCGGGGAAACCGGCACCGGCAAGGAGCTGCTCGCACAGGCCATTCATGAACTGAGCGCCCGCAAAAACCGGGCCATGGTGATCGTGAACTGTGCCTCGTTGCCGGCGACCCTGATCGAGAGCGAGTTGTTCGGACGCGAGGCGGGCGCCTATACGGGGGCCGCCTCGGCACAGGTCGGCCGCTTCACCGTCGCGGACGGCTCGACACTGTTCCTGGACGAGATCGGCGAGTTTCCTATCGAGCTGCAGGCAAAGCTGCTGCGCGTGCTTCAGGACGGCCGGTTCGAACGGCTGGGCAGTCCGGCGAGCATCAAAGTCGACGTGCGGATTATCGCCGCGACCAATCGGGATCTGGAACAGGCCGTGCGGGACGGCAAGTTCCGCGCGGATTTGTACCACCGGCTGAACGTGTTCCCGATCCGTGTTCCCCCGCTGCGGGACCGCCGTGAAGATATTCCCCTGCTGGTTTGGACCTTTGTCGAAGTCTTCGGCCGTCGCATGGGCAAGACGATTAGCAGCATTCCGCGTAAGATGATGGAGCAGTTGCAACAGTATTCCTGGCCCGGCAATATCCGCGAATTGAGCAACGTCCTCGAACGCGCGATGATTCTTGCCACAGACGACTCGCTGCTGGTGGAGATACCGGCTCTCGACTCGGGCAGTTCGCGGTCCCGCATGACGCTGAGCGAAGGTATGAAGGAACAGATTCTCCGCGTTCTCCAGGATACGGGCTGGCGAATCCGAGGTGTCGGCGGTGCAGCGGAGGTACTTGGCATCAAGCCGACGACTTTGGAAGCGCGCATGGCCAAGCTGGGCATCAAGCGACCACGAGGTTCCTCCAATATTTCGTAGTATCTCTATGAAATGGAGTGCTACGCTTTGACGTCTCAGGCCGGCTACATGTTGCGCAAGCTCTTTCTTGCCAACACTTTAAGAAATTTCTTCCAGCCTGTCTTCTGCTGCGGTACGCCCCTTGCTCTGTGCTACGGCCGGTAGCGGCCAGACGCCTCTCGCTGCAAGGCAACGCTGACGCTGCTGCCCGTGTCGATTCACCAATTCGCCGCTTGCCGCCCGCAGGCGGCGCGAGACAAGGACCGTTCGATGATCCAAGCTTCCTTCCGGTTGGTGGCGCCCGAGGAAAAACGCCAGGAGTTCCTCCGCGTGCTGATGTGTTTGAAGGGGCCGACCGAGGCGTTGGCGGAGTGCCTGGCCTGCCAGGTTCTTCAGGACGCGGAAGACGAGAACGTGTTCACCTACGTCGTCACGTGGGAGAAGCAGGAGGATCTCGAACAGCACCTCCGCTCCGATCGATTTCGGCGGCTGCTGCCCTATATCGAGATGTCTCAATTGCCACCGGAAGTCAGTTTCAGCACCATCGACCAGGTCCGGGGAATCGAATTCATGGTCCAGGTGCTCGATACGCAAACCCCCGCATGAAAGGGAAATCCGTGAAAGTCATTATTGTTGGCGGAGTGGCTGGCGGCGCGTCGTGTGCGGCACGCTTGCGCAGGTTAGATGAAAAAGCCGAAATCCTGATGGTCGAACGCGGTCCGTACGTCTCGTACGCGAACTGCGGACTGCCGTACCATGTCGGCGGCTCGATCGAACAGGAGTCGAGCCTGCTGGTGGCGACCGAACAGATGTTTCGCGGACTGTTCGCGGTCGATTGTCGGACACGGTGCGAGGTGGTTGGCATCTCGGCGGCAGAAAAGACCGTCGAACTGAAGAATCACGCGACCGGCGAGGTGACCACCGAGAAATACGACAAGCTCGTGCTCTCGCCCGGAGCGGCGCCGATCCGGCCACCGCTGCCCGGCATCGACCTGCCCGGAATCTTTTCGGTGCGAACGGTGCCGGATGCCAGGAACATGCGTGAGTGGCTGGACCGGGAGGACCGGGCGGATCGCTCTGGAATGGACAACTACACGGGATTCCAGACCGTGACGAAGCCGAGGCGCGCGGTGGTGGTCGGCGGCGGATTCATCGGCCTGGAGATGGTGGAGAATCTGGTCCACCGCGGGCTCGAAGTGACGCTGATCGAGAAGCTCAATCAGGTCATGCCGCCGCTCGATCCGGAAATGGCGCGCCTGGTGGAGCGCTACTTGGTTAAGCACGGTGTCCACCTGGAGCTGAATGACGGCGTGGCCGGATTCCAGCAGGCCGCGGATGGATCGCTGGAGGTCCAGACGAGTTCCGGCAAGATCCATCCGGCGGATATCGTGATCCTCGCCATCGGCGTGCGTCCCGAAACCGCGTTGGCGAAGATGGCCGGCATCGAACTCGGCCAGCGCGGCGGAATCCGCGTCGACGAGCAGATGCGTACCAGCAACCCGGACATCTTCGCCGTCGGCGACGCGGTCGAAGTCCGGGATTTCGTCACGGGCCAGTGGACGCTCATCCCGCTGGCCGGGCCGGCCAACCGGCAGGGTCGGATTGCGGCCGATGTGATTGCCGGGCGCGACTCGCGTTACCGCGGAACTCAGGGCACTTCGATCTGTCAGATCTTCGAAGGCGCGATCGCTCAGACCGGCCCCAGCGAGAAAGTCCTGGTGCAGCTTGGCGACCAGGATTTCGAGAAGATCTACCTCTACCCGAATTCACACGCGGGTTACTACCCTGGAGCCAAGATGCTGGCCATCAAGGTTCTGTTCCGGAAATCGGACGGGCGTCTGCTCGGCGCACAGGTGCTGGGCGAGGACGGGGTTCCCAAGCGGATCGATGCCTTTGCGATGGCCATCCAGATGGGCTGCACGGTCTACGATCTGGAAGAGGCCGAACTGTGCTACGCGCCTCCGTTCGGCAGCGCGAAGGATCCGGTCAACTTCGCCGGGATGGTCGCGGCGAATGTCCTGCGCGGCGACATGCCGCTGAGCCACTGGGATTCGGTGGACGGCGCGCTGCTGCTCGATGTGCGCAATCCTCCGGAACTGGACGTCGAGTCGGTTCCGGGCGCGGTCAATATCCCGTTGCCGCAACTCCGCTCACGCCTCGAGGAACTTCCTCGCGACCGGGAGATCCTGGTCATCTGCCGCTCTGCCACGCGCGCCTACTACGCGACGCGGATCCTGTTGCAGAACGGCTTCCAGGCGCGAAACATCGCCGGAGGCATGCTGGCACGCTCTCATGCTGCGTCGTCTTAGTGCAAGAAAAACGAAAGGTGTCCCATGACGGCTGAACATTTGCGACTTGAGGCAACCCGGGAAAAGAAGACCCCTTGGAAGAAGTGGGGACCGTACCTCAGCGAGCGGCAGTGGGGCACCGTGCGCGAAGACTACAGCACCAACGGCGACGCCTGGAACTTCTTCACCCACGACCACGCGCGCTCGCGGGCGTATCGCTGGGGTGAAGACGGTCTGGCGGGCATTTCCGACGACCAGCAGCAACTCTGTTTTGCGCTGGCCCTGTGGAATGGAAACGATGCCATTCTGAAAGAACGGCTGTTCGGCTTGACCAACGGCGAGGGGAACCACGGCGAGGATGTGAAGGAGTACTATTTCTACCTCGACAGTACGCCGACCCACTCGTACATGAAGTATTTGTACAAGTATCCGCAGGCCGCCTTCCCTTATGCTAACCTCGTCGACACGAACCGCGGGCGTAGCCGCGACGAGCTGGAGTATGAATTGCTCGACACCGGCGTGTTCCAAGACAACCGATACTTCGACGTCTTCGTCGAGTACGCCAAAGCCGGTCCGGAAGACATCCTGGTGCGGATTACGGCGGCCAACCGGGGACCGGATGCGGCAGATCTGCATCTCTTGCCCACGCTGTGGTTCCGGAACGACTGGTCGGCGTGGATTGCCGAATCGAACCGGGCTGCCACGAAGCCGAGCCTGAAGCAGTTGAAGGCAGCGGCCGGTACGCGTGCGGTCGCAGCCGCGCATCCTGTGCTCGGTGAATTCACGCTGTGCTGCGAAGGCGACGTCCCGCTGCTGTTCACCGAGAACGAGACCAACCATGAGCGTCTGTTTCCCGGGCAGACGAACGAGAGCCCCTACGCCAAGGATGGCATTAACGACTGTGTGGTCCAGGGCAATCTGTACGCGGTGAATCCGGCGCAGCAGGGCACCAAGGTCGCGGCGCACTACCAAATCAACGTCGGTGCGGGCCAGACGGAAGTGATTCGCCTGCGGCTCTCCTCGAGTCCACCAGGCCAATCGGCCACGACCTTTGGAAAGGCGTTTGATGCTGTTTTCGCGGATCGGCTGCGCGAGGCCGACGAGTTTTACAAGTCGGTCACGCCTCCCTCGGTGAGTGCCGACGCAGCGAACGTGATGCGTCAGGCACTGGCGGGCATGTTGTGGAGCAAGCAGTTCTTTTTCTTCGACGGCGACAACTGGCTGGACGAGCATCACTCCAACCCGTTGCATACCGGGTATCGCAGTTCCCGGAACTCGGAGTGGTTTCACCTGCTGAACAAGGACATCATCTCGATGCCCGACAAGTGGGAGTATCCCTGGTACGCGGCATGGGATCTGGCCTTCCACACGCTCCCGCTGGCGATCGTGGACCCCGACTTCGCCAAGGAGCAGATGGCGCTGATGCTCAAGGGCGTGTATTTGCATCCCAACGGCCAGATCCCCGCCTACGAGTGGAATTTCAGCGACGTGAATCCACCGGTGCATGCCTGGGCAACACTCTTCCTGCACCGTACCGAGCAGGCTCTGGGGGGCGATACGGATGTCGATTTTCTCAAGGCGACGTTCAATAAACTGGTGATGAACTTCACTTGGTGGGTGAACCAAAAAGATCGGTTCGGCAAGAACGTCTTCGAGGGGGGGTTTCTTGGCCTGGACAATATCGGCGTCTTCGACCGCAGCGCCCCACTGCCCACGGGCGGCCGTCTGGAGCAGGCGGACGGCACGGCGTGGATGGCACTGTTCGCGCAGAACATGCTGGAGCTGGCGATCGAGTTGGCCGCGCATGACCCTACCTACGAGGACATGGCGGTCAAGTTCGCGGAGCACTTCTACTACATCGCCCGGGCGATGAACAGGCCCGGCGATGACGGCATGTGGGACGAGGAGGATGGCTTCTACTACGACCTGCTGCGGTTGCCCGACGGGACGGCGACGCGGCTCAAGGTGCGTTCGATGGTCGGTCTCCTGCCCCTCTGCGCCGCCACGGTGACCGAACCCTGGCAACGGGAATTGGCACCGCGAGTGACGGCCGAGTTGCAGGCTCGCCTGCAGCGGATGCCGGAACTCCGCGATTCCATGCATCCCATGGGGCCTGGCCACTTGGGTGTGGCCGAACGAGGCCTGTTTGCCCTGGTCAACCCGGAACGGCTCCGTCGCGTTCTCTCCAAGATGCTCGACGAAAGCGAGTTCCTCAGTCCCTACGGGATCCGCTCGATCTCGAAGTTCCACCAGCAGCATCCCTATGTCTTCCATGTTCATGGCCAGGAATATCGGGTGGACTACCTGCCGGCCGAGTCGAACACCGGCATGTTCGGCGGAAATTCCAACTGGCGGGGGCCGATCTGGATGCCCGTGAACGCGATGATCATCCGGGCCCTCCTGAATTTCTATCTCTACTACGGCGATAGCTTCAAGATCGAATGCCCCACGGGGTCGGGAACGATGATGAACCTGTTCCAGGTGAGCAAAGAGATTTCCGACCGGCTCACCCGGATCTTCCTGCGTGATGAGCAGGGTCGGCGACCCGTGTATGGCGGTATGGAGAGATTCCAGTCCGATCCCCACTGGTGCGATCAACTCCTGTTCCACGAATACTTCCACGGCGACAACGGTGCCGGGCTGGGAGCCAGCCATCAGACGGGTTGGACCGGGCTGGTGGCCAAGCTCATTCAGCTTTATGGGCATCTGGATGCGAAGCGAGCCCTGGAAGGCGGCAAGTTGTCGGCCTTCCGCAAAGAGGGAGGAGAAC
>Ga0366819_10398_pt1 | contig 15246 bp, 8 predicted proteins | sample TotcelFGM3001N15_FD_207091 | JGI IMG/M metagenome (GOLD analysis project Ga0366819, IMG submission 207091) | Enriched cells from coal bed in the Powder River Basin, Montana, United States - Total cells FGM rep3 HSBNCT.FGM.300.1.N15 ... | reverse complement strand
TCCGCAAACTCCTTGGGGACCATCAAGTCCGGTTCCTCAAATTCCTCTGTCAAGGGCGCTGCGATGGTCAGCGAGACGTTGGGATTGTCGAAAACGAACGGAATGAGTCCCAGCACGATCAACAACATCATGTGGAACAGCAAGCTGGCAAAAAACGCTGAAGAATCGCCGTCGAACGGAGTTTCTTCTTCCCCCGTTTTCGCTTGCCACCACTGCTGAAGGTTGGTCATGAGACTCACGAGACTGTCTCCCTTGCTGGGCCTGAGTCAACACCGGCGTGGTTAAGAAACCAGTTTTACCGCCGTGGAACCGCTTGTACTATACGAGCATGTCCGCCATTCTATTGCATAAGCGTTTGAAAGGGACATTGTACTCGGTTTTCGTTGACGCAAGGCGCCGGTGGACTTAGGATAAACCCTTTACGGCTGGAGCGTTGTGAATTGCTGGTCCAGAGGGGTGAAAACGATGGTCAGAACAATGAATTCCATGACTCAAAACAACAAGAATGCTCTCTGGCGAGGTTTTGCTGTCTTGCTGATTGGCACGGCAGTGGGGTTGATCGTGCTTGATGCGGCATGTCAGCAGATTTTTGCCCAGGCCGCTCCGCCCGCATCCAATCCGGCGGCAGCGGGCTCGGCGGCCAAGACCACGGCCCAGCCCCCGGCTGCTGTCAAACCCGCTACGACTCCGGCGCCGACTCCCAAACCCGCGACGGCGCCTGCGAAACCCGCCACGCCGCCGAAAAAAGCCGACGCGGGCAAAGCGGATCCGAAAGAAGAGCCGCCTCCGCCGCCGGAGAACTCTTTTCTGCGGACCAGGGACGGCTGGAACATCTTCTACACGTATTACGGGCCGAAGAAGGGTGTCCGGCCCGGCAAGGCCGTCGTGCCGATCATCATGCTGCACGGCTGGCAAGGCCAGGGCAGTGAATATGCCGAGCTGGCGATTCTTCTGCAATCCTGGGGCTTTGCGTCCATCGTCCCGGACCTGCGCGGGCATGGCCGCAGCCTGAACACGCTCCGCCGCAAGCCGAACGGTGAGGAGGAGGACAAGGTCGTCAAGGCCGACGATTTGACGCCGCAGGATTTGGAGGGAATGGTCAACGACGTCGAGGCGATGAAGCGAGTGCTTGTGGAGAAGAATAACCAAGCCGAGTTGAACATCGAGATGCTGACGGTCATCGCCGCGGACGTCGGGACCATCGTTGCGCTCAACTGGTCCGCCCAGGACTGGAGTTGGCCGATCATGCCCGCGTTCAAGCAGGGACAAGACGTCAAGGCGTTGGTCCTGCTGACGCCGCAACAGACCTTTAAACGTATGAACGCCAGCACGGCCTTGAATCATCAGGCCATCAGCCGCCGGCTTTCGGTCATGATCGCGGTGGGCGATCAGCAGACTCGCGATTTCAGCGAAGCCAAACGCATTCACAGTCGTTTGGAACGTCTTCGCCCGCCTGTCGCCGCAGAAGAGCGACTGCAGAAACAAGATTTGTTTCTGATCCCGGCTCCCACACCGATGCAAGGCGTCAAACTTCTCGATCGGGCGCTTCCCGTCGTAGGCAGCGTCATGAAATTCCTCGAATTGAGACTGTTGCGAAAGCTGGAGGATTTTCCCTGGACAGAACGTCGAAACCCACTCGGCGGAAACTAACGCGACGGGGCAACGGGGCGGATAGAATGGACGAACTCGCCGACCACACCGGATTGCCGTACCAGCCAGGACGGTTTGGCGCCGCCTTGCTCTCGGCGTGGTTGGCGGCCAGCGTCGTCGTGGTTGGGGATTCGGCGTCCGCTCAAGTTTCGCAGCCCCTGGAAGCTCACCCTGTCGCCGTCTATTCGCTCGCCTTTTCGCCCGAAGGCGGGTTTCTGGTTTCGGGCAGCGCCGATCGGACGATCCGATTCCACCGGCTGGGCGACGCGCCGCTGGCAGAAGCCGAGCACCGGCGGCGACAGGATCTGCTGGCGGCTCTGGACGACGAGCACTTTGAGGTCCGCCAGCGGGCTTTTATCCAGCTGGCGGCGCTGGGCGACGAGATGCTCCCGGACCTGCATCAGACGCTGGAAACTCCGCCGTCGGCCGAAGTGCGTCTGCGCGTGCTGCGGCTGTTACAGGCGCTGGCGGTGCCGGCCGGGATTGGGCATCAAGGCGACGTCCGCGGCGTGGCCGTTTCCCGCGACGGCGCGCGCGTGGCGTCGGCCAGCCGCGACAGCCGGGTGATTTTGTGGAGCGTGTCCTCCGGACGTCCCTTGCGAATCCTGGAAGGCCACTCCGAAGGCGCTTGGTGTGTGGCCTTCGCTCCCCACGGGGCGATCCTCGCCTCCGGCGGCGGGGATCAAACCGTGCGGCTGTGGTCGGCGGAATCCGGCGAGTTGCTGACGACGTTGACCGGCCACGGCAGCACGGTGCATCAAGTGGCATTTTCGCCCGATGGCAAGCTGCTGGCTTCGGCGGGCGGTTTCGACAAGACTTGCCGCTTGTGGGACGCCGAGACAGGCCGGCTGTGCGCGGTGCTGGACCGCCACGCGGACGCCGTGTTGTGCGTCGCATTTTCTCCCGACGGTCGCCGCTTGGCCTCCAGCGGCTACGACGGCGCGGTTTACCTCTGGTCGGTGGCCGACCGGCAGTTCGAAGCGGAATTGCGACTGGGGCGGGAAGTAGTGCGGAGCGTCACTTTTTCCCCCGATGGCCGGCGCCTCGCGTGCGCCGGCGACGATCCGCTGGTGCGGCTGTGGGACCTGGCGGCGAAAAAGCAAACCGATTTGCTCAAGGCCCACACCGACACCGTGCATGCCCTGGCCTTTTCGCCCGATGGAAAACGCCTGGCCAGCGCCAGCCGCAGCGGGGCCGTCTTGCTGTGGGATCTCGCGGCGCAGAAAAAATGAAGCTTATCCTTGGGAACCGTGAAAAACACTTGCACATCATGAATCGGCGCAACTTCAAAACTTGCGCGTCGGGCTAGTGTGACAACTCATCCTTGACGCCCAAGCGGCGAAAAACCGTTTGGTGCTAGGGGCTGGATTCGCTTTCGGCCGGCTCGTCCAGCCTTTCGTCCAACTTTCGTTCTGTGGGCAGGTCGTCGGGCTGTCTCGCCACTTGAGGCACATGGCTGGCCGTTAAGAAGGCAAACAGATCCCGGATCTCTGGCGAGGTCAACGGTTCGAGCAGGCCTTCGGGCATATCGGAATTGTGGATCGCTCGCGCCTCGTCCACTTCCTCCTGCGTTACGGCGATGCGCCGCCCGTCCGGCTGGACAAGCACCACCTTGCCGGGTTCCATCAGCGGACTGATCCGGCCGGACATGATGCGTCCGCGCGTCGTGATGACGGTCTTCGTCAAATACGGCACGGCGACGATCTCGGACGGGTACAGCAGCGCCCGGGCGACTTCCTTCTGCATCAGTCGCCGGCCGACGCCGGTCAGATCCGGCGCCTGGCCGCTGCCCCGCTCGCCACAGCGATGGCAGTGGGCGCAGCCTGCCGAAAGGAACACCGCCGCCCCGTTTTCGGCCGAAGCGGATCCGGCCGGATCGTTCAACAATTGGCGGACCAGTTCGGCGGATTGCCAAACTCGTCCCTCGCGAGCCGTGGTCGGACGGGCCTGCGGATGGTCCGGCCAAGAGGCGGCAAACCACTTTTGCCAAGCTGCCAGCCGTGCCGAGGCATCACCGTCCGCAGCTTGTTGGATGCCGGTCCAGTGTTCCAGCAAGGCGACGGCGGCGTCTGCGCCGGGGCCGCCCAGGTCCAAGCCGCGAAGAATGACTTGGCGGTAGTACTCCGGTTCTTCCGGAGCCAGCTCGACCTCGCACAGTTTCTCGAGGATTTCCTGCGCGACGTCGGCTTCGACAACCGCCAGGCTGCGAACGAGGTAGTTCCAATTCTTTCCGCCCGGCCACTGGGCCAGCCCCATGGCGACCATCGGCCGGCGTTCGGGCTCGCGGTCCCACAGCTCGCGGAGATAGGCCAGCGATTCGGCGTCGCCGCTGCGGGCCAAGACGGCCACGAGGCCGACTTTCAGCCGCCGGGCCGCCAGATCGTCCTGCGTCTGCAAACGGGCATCCAGCTGGGTCAGCGTCGTCCGGGTGTCGGCGTCCAACTGTTCGGCCAGGCGATACAGGAGGGCGACGGCGGCGCGCGGCCAACGGTCGCCTTCGGCCAGGATCACGCGCGTCTGCTCGTCCGACAGCGATTGTGCGAAATCGCGCGCTGCCTTGGTAACGCTGCCGGTGCGGGCGCTGCCGCCGCGAACGGTCTGGGCAGCGTCCAGGAATTCGATCAGTTGAATCTGCCGGCCCACGTTCCAGTTGTCGGCCAGTTGCGGCAGATGCAGCGCCACGTGCAGTTTCTCGACCTCGGCGACGTCGGCCGACGCCATGTACTCCAGGTACCGATCCATGATCGACGAGACGCGGAGATAAGCCAGCAGCCGCATCAGTTCGCGATTGATCAAGCGGTCGCTGGAGGGAAACTCTTCGGTCAGCAATTGCGCCGTCGGGATGGCATCGGGGGGCGCGATTTCACCGCGGAGCAAAGCCAGCTGCATGACCCGCAGCAGGTCGATAAAATCTCGATCGGTGGTGAAGCCGCCGGCCAGCACGGTCAGCCGGTCCAGGACGCAACGGGCGTTTTCGGGATTGGGATCGGCCACCAGCAGGGCCATGCTGGCTTGCAGCACCTGGCGATGATTGTCCCCGGCCAGCAGGCGGTCGGACCATTGGTCGGCGGGGATCCGTTCCAGCAGCCGCCGGGCGGCCCAGGCGGCGTGGCGATCATCAGACTTGAGCAGCTCGATCAGGGCATCCGGCGGCGGCGTATGGCCGCTGCGCACCAGCGCTTCGCAGGCTCGTCGGCAGACCGCGCGGTCGCTGTCGCTTACCAGCCCGACGAGCGCATCCCGAACTGCGGGCTCGGTGTGGAGGCCCATGAGTTCGGCCGCCTTGGCTCGCACCTGCTCGGTTCCCGCTCCGGCCAGCGGCGTCAATTGCGCGGCGCTCGGTGCGGGGCCGAACAGCTGCAACAGATCCAAGGCCCGCGTGCGGTAGGACCAGGGATTGGCGGGGCTGGCGATCACCTTCGTAATCTCACGTCCCCAATCCTCGCCTTGGGCCGTCTTGTCCGAGGCGATCCGCTGCCGGCTCCAGGCGGAATCCAGTTGGGGCTGGCGGACAGCGGCGCTCAAACCGGCGCTCCCGCTGTCGGCGCGCGGCGGCAGTTTGCCTGTCCAGCGAATGCGATACAAGCCGCCGGCCTCGCCCTGGTCGCCGGTGACGAAGTACAGGGCTCCGTCCGGGCCGACCGCCATGTCCGTCACGTGCAGCGAAGGATCGTCGACGAACAGTTCGGATGTGGCGGTGTACGAACCGCCCTGGGGTTTGAGTTTCAAGGCGGCGATTCGGCCGTGCGTCCAATTGCCGATGAACAGCGCGTTGCGGTACTCGTCCGGGAACGCATCGTGGTTGTAGAACGTCATTCCGCCCACCAGGCCGCGGCCGGTTTCCACAGCCGCCGGCAAGCGGTCGATAAAATGCTCCGGCCACTTGGCCGACCCGCTCCGCCAGCCGTACTCGCCGCCGGGCAGCACGTGGTAGACGGCCGCTTGGCGGAACCAGGGCGTGCCGAAGTCCGCCGCCGCTTCGCTGTCCTGGGTGAACAATTCGCCCAGGTGATCGATGGCCAAGCCGGCGACGTCGTACAATCCGCCCGCCACCGCTTGCAGCGTCTGACCGTCGGGGGTCAGGCGGAGGATCGTGCCGGCCGGCGCTGCGACCTGTGCCAGGTCCGGGTCCGGATCGGCATAGCGGGGCCGGATCAAATCGCCTTCGTAAGCGTCGCGATAGGGACTGGCGGGATCCACGCCGGCCGCCGCCTGCGCGCGGCAACCGACCGCCACGTACAGAAAGCCGTCCGTGCCCAGCACGATCCCGCGGGGGCCGTGCCGGCCGCCTTGGCCCTCGAATTTCAGGATCGTCTGGATTTGCTCGAACTGGCCGTCGCGGTCACGATCGATCAGCCGGTACAGGGCCAAACCGTCGGGGCCTTGCCCCGTCGCAAACAATTCGCCGTTCAGACACAACAGGCCGCGGCAATCCTTGATCTGATCGCTCGCCACACGGATCTGATCGGCCAAGCCGTCGCGATCGGCGTCGTGAATCAGCACCACGCCGCCCTGCTCGCGCGACGCCAGGATGTGACCAAACTCGTTGAACGTCATGGCCAGTAGCGAACCGGTCGCGTCACCGTCGAGCACCTGCTCGACGATAAACTGGTCATCGCTCGCCGGTGCCGTCTTCGCCGGATGCGATTCCTGGATCGGTTCGGAATCCGGGGCGGGAGCAGGATTCGCCCGCGGCGTCGCCTTGGGCGTGCGCGTGAGCGGCGTGGGGGATTCCGCGGGGTGAGCCAATTCCCGAGGTTCTCCCCGCTGGCCGGAAACCCGCGGAACCGGATCGTCCACCGGAGTTGGCACGCCGGTTCGAGTCCGCCTGTCGGCGATCTGAGATCGAGCAGGAACCTTGTCCCAGGGAGGCGTCCCACCGATCCGGCCGAGCATCTGCGCCACGGCCCAACGCGAATCGTTGTACAGGGGCGTATGCCACAGCGGCAATGGCGACAGATGAGTCAGCCAGCTTGCATCGGACGAGATGATCAACGTGCCGCGCGTCCGGTCTTTGACGCTCAGTCGGACTCCCAGCGCCGCGGTCGCGCCCCGCGTGTTCGCCACACGGACCGCCAACAGGTTCTGGCCGGAACGCAAGAAGCTGATGACGTCGTACTGATCAAGCGCCTCCGTCGACTTGCCTGTGCCGATCCGGCGGCCGTTCAGAAAGACCTCGTACTCGTCGTCGGCCGCAATTTTCAGTTCCCCAGCGGCCGGTTGGTCGACCGAAAAGAACTTGCGAAAATAACAGGTCCCCTCCGGCACGCTGCCCGTCGGATGCTCCGGCGACCAAATCCATTGCGGGTCGGTCGCGGCCAGCGATGCCCAGGGCAGCAGCAGTAACGCACTCCACATCACCACCCCACTCAATCCCAAGGGAGACGATCGAAAAGCAGATTTCATCAGACGGCCCCGTTAAAAGGGAACAAGCGGTGCTGGCGCCGGCCGGCCCACCCGGCAAATAGACGGACAAGTACCCAATTTCGGAAAAAAGCGCGGGGAGAGTACCAACAAACTGCCGCCGAAGGCAACAGGGAAATTTTCCAGCGGCGAAACGTCTGCAACGCCGCCCCCTTCCAGCGTGCTGGCAGGTCAGCAAGAATGACAGCTAGCATGGCAGGAAAAATAAGTAAGTCGTCGTGACGCTGGCGAAACTTCGGCTATAGTGGGCTATCAATTGTGATTCGCGGGCAGCTAGCCGCCGGCGCTCCGTGAACCGTATAATGATGGGAACGAAGCATCGTCTGTCGAAAGGGTCGTCTGATCGGGGCCGATTTCACGGCGGATCCCCAGCGAGGATTTTGATATGTCGGTCGAGATGCAGCTGTCGCGGATCATCATCAGCGAAATCCACGATTCTCAAATTATTTATTTGCGCGAGGTCCACGGAAATCGGCAGTTTCCCATTGTGATCGGCATATTCGAGGCCACGAGCATCGATCGCCGGGTGAAGGGATACCAGGCGGCACGGCCTCTGACGCACGATTTGATCGTGAACGTGGTCGAGCGCTTAAACGGCCAACTGGACAGCGTCATGATCAGCGGCCTCAAAGACGGCACCTACTATGCGGTGCTCCGCGTTCGCCGCGATGACAAAGTAGTCGAAATCGATTCTCGGCCCTCGGATGCCATCGCCGTGGCGGTGACCTGCAATCCGCCACTGCCTATTTATGTCAACGAGGAGGTTCTGCTGGAGGCGCTCCGCGATCCGGTGGCTTGATCGCCACGTGTCAATCGTGCCCCAACGATCGTGGCGGCTTTGCTTTTGCCTAAACTCCCGACAACCCCCGAGTCGAAGAAATACTGTCGAAATGGATGCGGACCTGCTGGTCGCGTCCGCACGGAGATGGAATTGTGATTCACTCGACGCTTCTTGGAATGTCCTGGCTCGGCCGTTGCTGTCACAGCTGTTGCTGTCGCTGCCTCGGCTGCGGCTGTCGCTGTCCGGCTTGACCGGACACGCATCTTCACCTCACGCGCCGCGTCTTTCCGTCCACCGGGTGCCCCCTGCCCCGCAGGGCGTTTTCCGGGGAGTTCCTACTATGGCGTCTGATCTGCGACTGAAAGAACATCTGCCTGCACTGACCGACGAAATCGTCGAGACCTATACCACGGTCGGCTCGATCAATCATCTTGGGCACTGCCCGTTGCCTAAGTATGAAGAGGTTATCGCGGCGATTCAGGACTTGAAGGACATCCTCTATCCCGGCTTTCGCCGCCGGGAGGGGCTGCATATCGGCAACGTCACCTATCATGTCGGCGACTTGATCGATGGTTTGCATGACACGCTGACGACGCAGATCGCGCGGGCCTTGCAGCATGAAGCTCGCGTGGAACGCGGAATCGATCCGCTGACGGACAAAGAGGATTACTCGGCGGCGGGTCAGCGTGTGGCGATCGCCTTTTTGCAGCGCATCCCCGAACTGCGGCGGCAACTTGCCATGGACGTCCAAGCCGCCTATGACGGCGATCCGGCGTGCAAGAATCTGGATGAAGTCATCCTCTGCTATCCCGGCTTGGAAGCGGTCACGGTTTTTCGCCTGGCTCACGAACTGCACGTCCTGGGCGTGCCCTTCATCCCGCGGATGATGACGGAGTGGGCGCACCGCGTCACGGGGATCGACATCCATCCTGGGGCACACATCGGCCATCATTTCTTCATCGACCACGGCACGGGAGTCGTGGTCGGTGAAACGTGCGAAATCGGGAATCACGTCAAACTGTACCAAGGCGTGACGCTGGGGGCACTCAGCTTTCCCATCGACGCCGCCGGCAAACTGATCCGCCACATGAAGCGTCACCCGACCCTGGAAGACCGCGTCGTGATCTATGCCAGCGCCACGGTCTTAGGCGGCCAAACCGTGATCGGCCACGACAGCGTCATCGGTTCCAGCGTCTGGCTGACGGAGAGCGTCGAACCGTATACGACGGTCACGATCGAAAAGCCGGGCCTGCGCCGGCGGAAACTATCGGCCGATGCCACCACCGGGGCGGGAATGGAGAAGTGAGCGGCAGGGAGGGATCCGGGGCCCCTCTCAGGCCACCGTCTCGACCAGCGCCTCGAGCCGTGTCCGCAGGCTCGGTTCGAGGGCATCGGTGATCGGCGGGACTTCGATCTCCGCGACGGGAAGCCCCAGCCGGCCGCGGACTACGTTGCCGATCACGAGACCCTCCAAGCCGCAATGGCTCGCTCCGGGGATCCGCGAAATCACGACCGCTTGCGCGCCGAACTCGCGCGCCTCGCGACAGATCCGCTCGGCACGATCCACCGGCGAACCGACCATCGGGTCCGCCAGGGCGCTGCGAGCCAAGGCTTCCATCGGGGGCAAGTCCTCCGAGATCGGATCGAGCGCGTGACAGAACAAGTACTCGGTTCCACACACGCGTCCCCCGACGTCTTCCAGCAGGTTCATAACCCTCAGATCGGCCACGGGATTCACCCAGAATACGCGCACGGCCCCTCCGGGCAACACGCCCTGCCCGGCCGCCACCCGTGACCGGACTTCGCCCAGCAACTGGTCCAAAACGCTGATCGCTTCTTGCTGGTCCGAGCAGAAATGAATGGCGAGCATCTCGGCCACGAGCATTTCCAGGGCGGGCAGCGGGCACGGATCGGCCGTATACCCCAAACGCCGCAACTCGCCGAGCAACGCACGGACGCGATTGGCCCGGCGAATGCCGGCCTGCAGCCGCGAGTCCGTAAGCCGCTGGCCCGTCCAAGCCTCCAATGCCTCGCGAACACGCTCCAGTTCCGCTCGCACGAATGCGACTTGGCTGGCCGGGGCCCGGAAGCCGCCGGACAGCCCGATCGCTTCCTCGCCGGGCTCCGGCCGGCGCCGGTGCGGCACTTCCCACCACACGATCGAATGTCCCAGATGGGCCAACCGTTGCGCGATCGCCGACACGTCGTCGCAGGTGGCTCCGACGCTGCAGGTGAGCAGGTCGGGAAGCGGGAAATGGGCTCGATTGGCAAATGCGCCGAGCATCGCCCGCACGGGACAAAACGATTCGTCCACGCCCATCGCGTCGGCCACCTCCAACGCATCGGTCTGGTTTTCCATGATGCATGGCAGCCACCAAGCGCCGTCCGGATAAAATGCTACGACGTCGTCCAGCGCGTAGGCCATGACCGGGATCGTGCCCAAGTCCTTGAGCGCGCCCAGAATCCGTCCGCCTCGATCGCGCGTCTGGCGCAGCCGTTGTTCTTCGGACAGCAGAAAGTTCCACAGGCGCAGCGCGGCGGCCGAGTTGTCCATCTGCAACTTGCACAGCCGCCGGTCGCCGGCGTCGGCATGGCGGCGCAACGGCCCGCCATAAGACGGCTCGCACAGTCCTGCCGCCAGCAACTCCGCATAGCGGCGGTCCCAGTCGTCGAGCGTAATCCGTCGCGGCGAGCCGCTCATATCAACATCTCCAGAAACGCCTCCACCCGGCCTCGCGTCCGTCCTTCCGAACTCGATTCGCTGTCGGCCGCGTCCAGGTCCAACACCGGTACGGGGCTCCAAGCCTTCAACACCGCTACTTCGGCGTGCCACAGATCGCACCACAGGTAACGGCGCACGATCAAGCCGCGGGCCTGGCGCGCCGCCAGTTCGCGGCCTAAGTAACCGTAGAGCGCGTCGTTGGGACGGCGAAAGACGTCGGGAATCGAGCCGAAATAGGCGTCGGCCACTTCCGTCAGCGGGTCGCGATGCGCCCGCTCGATCTCGAACGCCCGCGGCAGCGTCCGCTCGCCCCACTCGGTCGCGTCCAAGACGATTTGGCCGCCGGCCTGCTGGACCCAATCGAACAGCCCGTAGTCCGACTCCCGCATGGGCCCGCCGACCAGGGCCAGCGGAACGTACGGAGTGGACTCTGGCGAACACTCCTGATCGAACGCTGCCTCCCGTCCGAGTCGATGATCTTCGCGGTCTCCACCATAAGGATCCCACGGCCCAAGCCGACTCGCGTCCTCCCGGACCGCAAGCAGCGCCCCGGCGAACTCGCGCGACGGCAACCGATGACGCATACGCCGCAGCAGGGCCCGCGCTCGATCGAATCGCAGCATCACCTCGACAAGCTCCGCGGTCGAGGGCCGCGCACCGCCTCGATCGACGAGAAACCCGCCCAGCCGCTGAAGTTCCGCCAGATAGAGTGCCCTGGACGATTCCGTCCGCCATGTAGACGGCACATTCATTACGAACACCGGGACACCATGCTGATGCTCCAGCAACGACGCCGCGTGACGCATCTGGTCACACGCGGTCGTCAGCACCACCGCCGAGGCAGCGATTCCCGCCGACACCGCATCCGCCACGGCGCCGGCCAATGGACACACGCCCCGCCGCCCGTGCATGAGCGAGTTCAACGCACGAAAATGGTGCTGCTGGTCCTGATCGGATCCGGTCTGGCGACTCAAACTGCGGTCGGGCAGCCGCAGCCAATGGGGCTGCACGCCGTGGGCAGCCAGCCACTCGACGGGAATAAACGGGTTGCCGTAGGCGATCATGACCATTCCGGAACGTTTCCAGTATTCCGAACTCGCCACAGTTTGAAATTCGGAAGTCTTGCGATTTTCGCTACCCAAAGATTAAGCGTTGACAAGGCACTAGCGCCGAGCTCTTGATACATTCTGCCATCCGGCGGCCACCGGCGATACGGGCCGCGTTTGGAGTGAACGCCGCCCCCTGCCAGCTTGTGGACGGGCCAGTCACCTCACACGGACTCGACCGCTGGCGGGCGATCCGTTACCTTATGGCTTCTGGAACCGGATCGCCGATCATGCTAGCAGAGGAGACCCGATGATCGTGATGATGACGCTTGCCTGTGCCTCGACCTTGGCCGGTGCTGCGGAGCCTGCCAGCGCTGTGCGGCTGCCGGAGATTGCTTTCGAAAAGTACCAGCTGCCCAACGGCTTGCAGATCATCCTGCACGAAGACCGTTCCACTCCGATCGTAGCGGTCAATGTCTGGTACCACGTCGGCTCGAAGAACGAGCGGCCCGGCAAGACGGGCTTTGCCCATTTGTTCGAACACATGATGTTCCAAGGGTCGCAGCACTACGACGACGATTATTTTGGCCCGCTGCAACAGGCCGGCGGCCAGCTGAACGGTTCGACCAACCAGGATCGGACCAACTATTGGGAAACCGTGCCTTCCAATTACCTGGAACTGGCACTCTGGATGGAGTCCGACCGGATGGGCTTCCTGCTGCCGGCGATGACGCAAGACAAGCTCGACAACCAGCGGGACGTGGTGCGGAACGAGCGGCGGCAGAGTTACGAGAACCGGCCGTACGGGCTGGTGTACGAAGTGCTGCTGGCAGGCACGTATCCGCCCGATCACCCCTACAGCTGGCCGACGATCGGTTCGATGGCCGACTTGGCAGCCGCTTCGCGGGAAGACATCGCGGATTTCTTCCGGCGTTTCTACCATCCGGGAAACGCCAGCCTCTGCATCGCCGGCGATTTCGACTCCGCGACAGTCAAGCGATTGGTGGCGAAGTACTTCGGCCCGATTCCGCCGGGGCCTCCCGTCCCGCGGGTGACGCCGCCGCCGGTCGCCCCGCTGACCGCAGATGTCCGCATGCGGATGATGGACCGCGTCGGATTAGCTCGCGTGTACCTGGCGTGGCGAAGCGTGCCGCTGTACGCAGCGGATGACGCCGAACTGGACGTGCTCGCCGATATCCTGGCCGGGGGCAAGACCTCGCGCTTGTATCGGCGCTTGGTTCGGGACAAACAGATTGCCCAGGACGTGCAAGCCTCTCAGCACTCGCGCGAAGCGGACGGCATGTTGATGATCACCGTCACCGCGCGGCCGGGACAAAGCTTGGCGGATTTAGAAGCCGCGGTCTTGGACGAAATCGCGGGGCTACATGCGGCGCCGCCCGCCGCCGAGGAAGTGGCCCGCGCCGTCGCGCGGCACGAATCGTCGGTGATTCGGCAACTGCAGTCCGTCGGCGGGTTCGGCGGCCGAGCCGACCAGTTGAACCTGTACAACGTCTACACCGGCGACCCGGGGTTCCTGCAGCAGGATTTTCAACGATACCTGCAGGTGGACTCCGCCGCTGTACAGCGTGTGGCGAAGAAGTACTTGGGCGCCAATAAATTGGTGTTAGAGGTCACCCCGGGAGCGGAAACCACGATCTCGCCGGATCCGCGCGAGCCTGCGGCGAAGGCTCGTGAAGCATTGGCCCTTGCATACCGCGAAACCCCCTTGCCGCCCGCCGCCGAGATTCCGGCAGCCGACGACCGCCGGCAACTGCCGGCGGCGGAATTGCCGCCCGAGTTCACGTTGCCCACGATTCATCAGCGCGTGCTGAGCAACGGCATGCAGGTGCTGGTCGTCGAGAACCACGAACTGCCCAGCGTCAGTCTGAACGTCGTATTGCCCGTGGGTACGTCCAGCGACGATTCCGGCCGGACGGGGTTGGTCAATCTGATGGCCGCCGTCTGGGTCGAGGGAACTCGGACTCGCTCGTCCGAGCAAATCGCCGAGGCGCTGGCGAATATTGGCGCGAGGCTGTCCGTTTCGGCCGATTGGGACACGTCGGCCGCTCGCCTGTTCACGCTGAAACGCACCTTGCCCGCCGTATTGGACGTGTTCGCCGACGTGCTCCAGAACCCCGTCTTTCCCGCCGCTGAACTGGAGCGACAGCGAAACATCGCCATCGGCCGCTTGTTGCAGGTCCGCAACGATCCGAATGCGCTGGCCAACCTGGCGGTCGCTGCCAAGCTGTACGGCTCCGAACATCCTTATGGACGGCCGGAATACTCGACCGAGCGCGCCCTGAAGGCCATCGGCCGCGATGATTTGGAAACGTTTTACCGCGCCCATGTCCGTCCCGACTTGGCGACGCTGATCGCCGTGGGCGACGTCACCGCGGACGAGATCGTCCGGGAATTAGAGCGGGCGCTGGGCGATTGGAAAGCGGCGGGCAATCCGCCGAAACCGGCGTTCCCGCCGATCCCGCCCGGCTTGCCGACGTCCGTGACGCTGGTCGACAAACCCGGCGCGGCTCAATCGGTGATCACCGTCTGCCTGGTCGGCACGGAACGTGTGACGCCAGATTATTTCTCCCTGATGGTCATGAACGCGATGTTCGGCGGCCAGTTCTCCAGCCGGCTGAACATGAACTTGCGCGAAAACAAAGGCTATACCTACGGCGCACGCACCGCCTTTGATTGGCGCGTCCACCAGCCGGGGCCTTTCGTCGCCCGCTCGTCCGTGCAGACCGCCGTGACCGCTCCGGCGCTGGTCGAGTTTCTCAACGAGTTCGAAGGCATGCGCGGCGGGCGTCCGATCGGCTCGGAGGAGTTGGAGTTCAACAAGAATTACCTCACGCGCGGCTATCCGGCTCGTTTCGAAACTCCCAGCGATATGGCCAGCCAGTTGGAGACGCTGGTTCAGTTCCGATTGCCGGACGATTACTTCAACACGGTGATTCCGGGCATCATGGCCGTGTCTGCCGAGGAGGCGGTGCGCGTGGCGCGAAAGTACCTGGACGTCGAGCGATTGACCGTCATCGTCGTCGGCGACCGCAACCGGATCGAAGACGACTTGCGAGCCTTGCCGATCGGAAAAGATCTGCAAGTCATGCAATTCGACGACGACTTCCGCTTGGTGCAGCCGAGAGAATAAACTCTCCGACAAGTTGACGGCGCGGGGGCTCTGGCTCACGGCTCAAGCTGCTGCCAGTCGCGGGAGATCTGTTCGGCGATGTCGTCCAGCACGTCATCCAAATCCGGCAGGGGATCAAACAAGTCTGAACGCGATTTCTGGACGATGGCGGTGGCCTCGGTCGTCCCCGTATCGCCGAGCGGGTCGGACGCCGACCATAGGGGCGATCCGCGGCGCACGACTGCGGCCGGGCTTGAGTCGGACAGCCGACTCGCGGAAGACAGACTCGCGGACGGGGCGGCTACGAACACCTGCGGATACGAAGCCAACTCGCCTTCGCCCTCGCCCTCGCCCACCACGGCGCGGTTCAGGTAGTTGATCACCAGCAGCACGTCCAGCGGAGTGATGCGGCCATCGCGGTTGACGTCGAAGCCGGGCGGGAAATCGCCGGCGGGCGCCCCACCGCTGGCCAGGGTGTTTAGATAGTTGATTA
>Ga0366819_10372_pt2 | contig 15302 bp, 12 predicted proteins | sample TotcelFGM3001N15_FD_207091 | JGI IMG/M metagenome (GOLD analysis project Ga0366819, IMG submission 207091) | Enriched cells from coal bed in the Powder River Basin, Montana, United States - Total cells FGM rep3 HSBNCT.FGM.300.1.N15 ... | reverse complement strand
GATCCAGATGATGGCGGTGATGAGAAAGGCCAGGGGCAAGCTCACCGCCGCGCCGAGCGAGCTGAATTTCCCCGTCTGGACGTAGTAGGCCCCCCAAGTGAGGAGCGGCCCGAAGGCCAGGAAAATGATGATTTCGCCCAGCCCGCCGCTCATGAGCTGGAGCGGCCGGGCGGAGTAGAACAAGGCCGCCCCCAAACCCAGGAGGCCCACCAGGACTACCCAGGGACGTCCCAGGTAAATCAGCAGAAGGCCGCACCCCGCTCCCAGGCCCAACATAAGGTAGGCCAGGGTCTTGACCTGCCCCGGGCTCAGGTGACCGTCCTGGATAACCCGGCTGCCGCCGCTAAACGGGGTGAAATTGCGGTTCAGGGGATCGCTGCCGAAGGAGTCGTAGTAATCGTTGATCAGGTTGGCCCCCACCTGCAGGGCCCCCACTCCCAGCATGGTAAGGCCGAAAAAGAGGAAATTCCAGGTGTGGTCGATGGCATAGGCCAGGGCCGTGGCCACAACTACCGGAAAGAGAGAGCCGGTGAGAAAAGGGAGCCGGGAGGCCCGCAGATAGACAAAAATCCCCATAGGCATTATCCAGTTAAGGATTATAGGTCCGGGACTTACGGCTGTCAACGTCTGCCGAGAGAATTTCATTGCAGGATAAACGTAGACGGGTTAATAAAATAAGGTTGACAAATAGTACTGCCGGGGAGGCGGGGACTGCCCATGTCCCCCTGCCCCAATAACATCTTACGAGGAGGTAGGTTATGGGTCGCCCGAAGATTACCGTTGTCGGAGCAGGCAACGTGGGGGCTACGTGTGCACATTGGGCTGCCGCCCGGGAGTTGGGCAATGTGGTGCTGGTGGATGTTTTGGAAGGCATGCCCCAGGGAAAAGCCCTGGACCTGATGCAGGCCCGCCCGGTGTTCGGCTTTAACGTCGAGGTGGTGGGGACGAATGACTATGCCGCCACCAAGGACTCCGAGGTCGTCATCATCACCGCCGGCATTGCCCGGAAGCCGGGGATGAGCCGGGAAGACCTGATCAACACCAATAAGAATATTGTGGCCGCGGTGACCAAGGAAGTCATGGCTACATCGCCCGACGCCTTCCTGATCGTGGTCGCCAACCCTCTGGACGCCATGTGCTATGTGGCCAAGAAGGTGAGCGGCCTGCCCCGGGAGCGGGTCATGGGTATGGCGGGCATCCTGGATACGGCGCGCTTCCGCGTCTTCATCGCTATGGAATTGGGCGTGGCGGTGGAGGAGATTCAGGCCATGGTCCTGGGAGGCCACGGCGACGACATGGTGCCTGTGGTCAGCGCCACCAACATCTCGGGGGTGCCTCTCACCGCCCTGTTGGCCCCGGAGCGCATCGCCGCCCTGGTGGAGCGGACCCGCAAAGGCGGGGGGGAAATCGTGGCTCTGCTCAAGACCGGTTCGGCTTATTACGCCCCGGCAGCTGCGGCGGTGCAGATGGCCGAGGCCATTCTCAAGGACCAGAAACGCCTGGTGCCGGTGTCAACCTATCTGAATGGCGAGTACGGCTTGAAGGATCTTTACTTCGGGGTGCCGGTGATCTTGGGAGCCGGGGGGATCGAAAAAATCCTGACCTTGAAACTGAGTCCGGAAGAAGAGGCGATGCTGCAGAAATCCGCCGCGGCGGTGGCCAATACCCGGGACGAGTTAAAGATGTGAGGTAAAAAAGGGGGAGGGTATCTGGGCTCCGCCTGAACCCTCCCCCATCCGGCCGGGGTGCTGCCCGGCTTACCCGCGCTTGCTGAAGAATTCTGTAAGCGTGATAATCGCCGGCCCCAAGATAACCACCATGATGGCCGGAAAAATGAAGAGAAGCATGGGGAAAAGCAGTTTGACCGGGGTTTTGGCAGCCAGGGTTTCCAGTTTTTGACGCCGGTTGGTGCGTATATAATCCGATTGAGTTTTGAGGGCCTGAGCGATGCTGGTCCCGAAGCGATCGCTCTGGATGAGGATATTACACAGGGAGACCAACTCATCCACCCCGGTCCGTTCCCCCAGGTTCTTCAGGGCCTGCTGCCGGTTCAGTCCGGCCATGATCTCCAGATTCACCAGGAGCAATTCCTGGGAGATGATGGGGCTGCTTTCCTGCAAATCCTCCGCCACCCGCTTGATAGCGGCGTCCAACCCCTGGCCGGCTTCAACACAGACCACCAGCAGGTCCAGGGCATCGGGCAGTGCCTCTCTAATTTTTTTCTGCCGGGAACTTATCACGCGGTCCAGGAGGAGATTCGGGAGGATATATGCCAAGATACACAGGCTGATGGTTAATACCATCAGGGTGCGCTGGCTGGCGCCCCCCCACAGTAAGATTAGGACCAAAATCGGCAGGACCAGCAGTCCCCCCAGTTTGACCCCGAGAAAAAGCGGGATGGCCCGTTCAGAGTAGATTCCTGCCTGGGTGAGCCTTGCCTGAAGTTTTTTGGTGGTGGCGCCGCCTTTGGTCAGATCGAGTTTCTTTTCAAGCGTGTCGGCCAGCTTGGCGCTTATAAAGACCGGTTTGTCTGCCATTTGGGGGCGCATTAAATCGGTATTTGTGCGCGGATTGGCCTGAAGCCGCCGTCGCACCGATGCGTAGCGTTGCTGAAGAAAAATGCCCAGGAAGGTGATCATGCCGCCGACCAAGAGTCCGAAGATAATTACCTGGAATAGTTCCATTTTACACCTTGATGTTGACAATCTTGTGGATACACCACATGCCTAACAGCTGAAATCCCAAAGCCACCCCACACATAATCCGACCCGTAGGATGATTGATCAGTATCTTTCCGTATTCCGGGTTGATCACCATCAGCAGGGCGGCCAGCACCGGTGGCAGGAGAAGGAGAATAAGCCCTGACAGCCGGCCTTCCGCGGTTAAGGCGCCGATCTGATTCCGCAACTTGAATCGTTCCCGAATAAGGATCGAGATCTTCTCCAGAATCTCGGTGAGGTTGCCTCCAGTTTCCCGCTGAATCAACACCGCGGTGGTAAAAAAGCTCAAATCCCGCAAGTCGACGCGCTGACAGAGGTTGAGCAACGCGGTATTCAGGTCCAAACCATGGTTAAATTCCGTAAAGGTAGTGAGAAACTCCGTTCCCAGGGGATCGGACATCTCTTTGGCCACTTGCTGTAAACCCGAAGGAAAGGCATGGCCGGCCTTGAGTCCTCGGGCCAGGAGGTCCAGGGCATCCGGTAGTTGCGATTCAAACTTTTTCAGTCGCCGTTTCCTTCTGCGAGCCAAAATCTTGTAGGGGATGATCAAACCCAGTCCGCCGCCGCCTAAAGCTCCCCAGCCCCCAAATTTTGCCGCTCCCAGGCCAGCCATCACCAGCCCCGACAGGGCCGCGACGACCAGAAAGGTTCTTAATTCCCATTTCAGGTTCCCCTGGAGCATCATGATCTGAATCCGGTTAAGCAGGCTGAATTTAACCATTATTTGGTCGAGAAAGGATTTTTCCAGGCTGGCACTTTTGAGGAGGGTGCCGACATTGAGGGACGTTTCCAAACCATCAATTTCTCGGAGCCTCTTCTTTAAACGCTGTTGGTGAAAGCGCTCCGGGTTGGCCAGAAATATGAGGATGCCCCTGATGAGGAAAAAGAAGGTGAGGAAAATCAGGAAAATCAGAATCAGGGTAGAATATTCTATGGAGTTGAAGAATTTACTGACCATCAAGGCCTCTCTGGCGAACATTTCTCCCGGGGTCCAAAGCAGGGTGGACGCCAGGGGCAAAAGCCTGGGAAGGAAAATCTCTCGGCACCATCGGGTTAGCCATGTTCCTGGAAGAGACTACTGGGCAACTTGAGGCCCATATTTTCCATGCGTTTCATAAATTTGGGGCGGATGCCGGTGGCCATAAAGCGGCCTTTCACCTTCTTGTCTTCGGTGAGCCCCATCATGTTGTAGGCAAAAATCTCCTGCATGGTGATCATTTCCCCTTCCATGCCGACGATCTCAAAGAGGTTCATCATCTTGCGACTGCCGTCACTCAACCGGGCCAGTTGTAAGACGACATTGATGGCAGAGGTTACCTGGTGCCGGATGGCTTTTTCGGGGATATTCAGGCCGGCCATGGAGACCATGGTTTCCAGGCGGGTGAGTGCATCCCGGGCAGAGTTGGCATGAATGGTGGCCAGGGAACCGTCGTGACCGGTATTCATAGCCTGGAGCATATCCAGGGCCTCGCCGCTTCTCACCTCCCCCAAGATGATGCGATCGGGCCGCATACGCAAGGCATTTTTCACCAGGTCACGCTGAGTGATCTCGCCTTGACCCTCCAAGTTAGCGGGGCGGGTTTCCAGCCGCACCACATGGTCCTGCTGCAACTGGAGTTCGGCGGAATCTTCAATGGTAATGATGCGTTCATCATTGGGAATAAAACTCGACAAGACGTTGAGGAAAGTGGTTTTCCCGGTACCGGTGCCGCCGGAGATCAGGATGTTAAGACGGGCCTGAACCATACCGTGGAGGACCTCAGCCATGTCTTCGGTGATGGCGCCGAAACCCACCAAGTCTTCTACTTTTATGGGATCCCGGGCAAATTTGCGGATGGAGAGTGCCGGTCCATCCAGGGCCAGGGGAGGAATGATGGCATTGACCCGGGAGCCGTCCGGCAGCCGGGCATCCACCATGGGCGAGGATTCATCAATGCGGCGTCCCACCCCGGAGGCGATCTTTTCAATGATTTTGAGTAAATGGGCATTGTCGGTAAATCGAATGATCGAGGGTTCCAGTTTGCCGCGACGTTCCACAAACACCTTGCTGTAGCTGTTCACCAGAATATCGTTGATGCTGCCATCCGCCAGGAGGGGTTCCAGGGGGCCATACCCCAAGAGCTCATTTCTGATCTCCCGGCAGAGCCTCTCCTTTTCAGGCGCGGGCATCGGTATCTTCTCTTCGGTCAGGATCATTTCGACCCCGCGGCGCAAGTCCTCTTGGATAGCACCCTCTGAGGCTCCGGTCAGACGGGTGAGGTCCAGCAAGCCCAAAAGCCTCATGTGTATCTTGGCCTTCAATTCATTGAAGACATCGTCTTTCTTTTGGCGCTCCCGTTCTTTCTTCGGGTCTTGGCCAGGGGTTACGGGCTGAGCCGTTTGCTCATCTATTTGCCGTTGGCGGATGCGATCCAGAAGGCTCATGACTTTTTCTTGCTCCACAGGCTCCGAAGCCATCTCCACCGCGAGCCGTTGGTTTCCTCCGGCATGTTCTCTCGGCTGATTTTCCCGGCGATTAATTTTAGATCTACGGCTATGGGATGGCGGGGAGAGGTTTCCACCAGGAGTTTGCCTTCATTGACGCTGAAACTTGCCTGTTTGTAATCACAGGATATAGTGCCCGAAATCTTGGTCCCTAAAAAGCTTTCCACGTCGGCTTGGCCCAATTCATGTTGCCGGTCCCAGTAATTTATCAAGACCTCAACTTCGAGTTCCTTCAATTCCAGGAGGTTAAGGACTTCCAACATTTTCTTAGCGTTGGAAAGAGCCGGGATGGATTGTCCGGTGACCAGCATCAAGGATTCGGATAACTCCAGGGCCTTCATGGTGATTTCATCCAGTTGATGACAACAGTCGATCAGTATCCAACGAAACCCCAGGTTATTCTTGAGGTAGCCGATAATCTTCTCCAGATGGTCGGCGTTAATAGCCTCGGCTTCTTCCAAACGGGCCGGAGCCGGAAGCAGATAACAATTATCGCTGACGCGGCAGAAGATATTTTGTAGATAATTATTATCTAACCGTTCCAGGTTATCGATCAGTTCAGCCAAGGTGTGCTCCGGGTGGACATCGAAAAAATAGTTGAGCTGACCAAATCCAAGATCCAGGTCAATCACCAGCACCTTGCCGCGGCGCTCCTGGGCCAGCACGTTGGCAAGATTGGCGACCAGAAAGCTGGTCCCGATTCCGCCCTTACACCCGAGAAAAGATATGATCCGGGTGGGTTTTGCCGGGACTTTGCGGACTTCTAATCGAGCTGCGAGGCGCTTTACCGCTTGTTGAAAATGTTCCTCCTGAATAGGGAAAGTAAAGCATTCTTTGGCTCCCAGACGCAGCGCCTTCCACAAGTTGTCGGTGGAGATTTCCCTAAAATATAGGAAGACCGCAGGCCCCCTGGGATTGACCGCCATGCTCTCGATCCAGTGGTCCAATTCAGGATTGTTCTCCTGATATTCCAAAAAGACCACATCAACGCCAGGGTCGGCCTCGGCAGGCAAATGTGCCAGATCGTTGCTTTCCACCAACGTCCCGGTATCGGAGGCTTGGATAATTTGGCGGAGGTATTCCTTGTGTTCCAGAGAACTATAATAAATGCTGAACTGGGTGGACATCGCGGTTTACGATCCTCAGCCTGAGCGGATGATGTTCTTAGCTACCGGGTGGTTATGGGCGCCCGTTCCAATCCCCGGATCAGCTCTACCGTCCGGGCTGCCGGAGAAACTGTTACCGCAACGGGGGAAGCCGGAAGGATTGGCGTCCTCGGTCTCCCGAATAGCTTGGTGTTATTCGTTCCCAGGGTTTCCACCACTTCTTGGTCTCCCTGGCCCCGCAGTACCAGAGAAATTCGCCCTCCCTGGGCCGCCAGGGCCAGGCGTTCTCCTTGTTCCGGGGTTACTTCCAGCGTAACCGTGGGCACAATTTGGGGTTTGTCTCCCGGGCGGGCTTCCAGCTTTTGACCGGTGCCCAAGACCTTGAGATTCTGGAAGAGCAGCTTGGCGATGGGGTCTTTGTTGTACTCTCCCTTATCCACCACCACCACTACGTCCACCCGGCTCCCGGGGGTCAGGAAGCCGGCCACCCCGGAGGCTTCGTCCACCTTCACGGTCATGGCCCGCTGGTTGGGACTCAGCAAGGCGGTGATTCCCGGAAGGGTCCCCTTGGGAGCCAGTTTATTTTCCAAGATGAGGTCGCCGGGCAGGATTAATGTCGCCGCTACCCGCTCTTCCAATTGGGCTAAGGTGCTGAAGGAGCCTGCCGGAGGCTTCTCCTGGTGCCAGACTTCTGTCTTGAGTTGCTCGAGGCTCAAGCGGGTGGCCGGGTCTATGGCGCTTTTAGCCACCACTACCAGCGAGGTTTTTTCCTTGGGAGATTTAACGGCAGCCTGCCGTTTGAGATATCCCATGGCCATAAATGTGGCCACGGTGGCGAAACCGATGGCCAAAATCAGCCAGACCCAGCCGGGTAAACGAGGCATCATGTGATCACTCCATACAAAGGGATGTGCGGGTTAGCCTCCGCATCATCTTTATCGGTCCGGGATAGGTTTAACTTAACCATAAACTGCAGTCTGGGGTCCGGTACCCCGAGAGACCGCCAGGTTCGGCCCTTGGGGTTGGCGCCGGGCGCTGGGGCTGGCTGCCTTTCCCTTGGCAAGACCACTAGGCTCCGTTAGATGGGCCAACGGCCTGAGGCTCCGGCCCCGCCGGGCGTCAACCGGAAACCCGTTAAGTTCCGGTGGAATCGATTTTTGTGGCGGTTGTGGAAAACATCGTTGATATGGTGTTGCCGATCACCGTCGCCACTCCGGCGACCACCAAGGCGATCAACGCCACCAGAAGGGCGTATTCGACGACCGAGACGGCCTCCTCGTCATTGATGAACGCCACAATTCTTCGCAGGTAAGTTTTCACATGCTTCACTCATTCCCGTTCAAGAGGACTGCATCAGGGGCGCTCCTCAGTTGGGCTTGCGGCCGCAGGCTTAAGCTAAACCTTCCTGCCCGCCTACCACGTACCCCCGCGTGGCCGGCGTGACACGACGGTTTTCCACGGTAATGCCGGGGCCGAAGCCCTGCGGCTCCGGCCCCGGCCTTCTTACGTCGGCAGCCGGTTTAAGGTGCTACCGCATCCAAGTCCGCGGCGGCCCGAGTAAACATATTCGAGATACTCGTGCCGAGGAGAGTCGCCCCTGCCACGATCGCCAAGGCGATCAGCCCCACCAACAGACCATATTCGATGGCCGAGGCGCCGTCCTCGTCATTGACGAACGCCATGATTTTACCCAGATAAGTTTTCATGCTGATTCTCCTGTATTTGATGGTTAAGAAAACCTAGACTTCATGAATGTTCACAATTACCGGTCCTAATGATGGTTTTGATTCCCACCTCCTTTGCTTTGTGGTGTGAATCCACGCCGCCCATCAGTCCGGGTCTGTGCATCGGGTGAGGTGCCATGAGGCAGTCTCAACAACACCACTTCGGCAATCTTCTTACCCTGGCCCGGAGGCTGTAGGTCGGAGACTTTGCGCCCTCCCCTTTCGGTAGAGTTTGCCTTTGTCGGTGGCGTGGAACTATCTGGCTTACTTATCGGCGCCTGCAGGTAAAACTTAAAAAAATCGTTGGGGGGGCAGGAGAATCAACCAGCCAAGGGTTCTGGGCTGCCTCACGGCGGGGATTTCCCAGTTTTTATCGTCGTTGGGATGAGTACCTCCAGGGAGGAAGCGACTCTTATAGTGGGAGGATTCGCGGCATGAATAAGGTTGGCGAGGAGTCCGGCATGGCCTTTGGACATCCGGCAAAATCATACCAAATCCCCGGTGGCGGGCGCCTGGAGTTAATAGGCTCCCTTGCCATGGATGACCGCCGGGAGGGTTTGGGCCAGAATCTTGAAATCGAGCCCCAAGGACCAGCGGTCGATATAGTCCATATCCATTTGCATCCATTTCTCAAAGGGAAGGGATAGGGAGGATCGACCGTATATCTGCCAGAGACAGGTGATGCCGGGTTTGACGCTGAACCGGCGCCGATGCCAGTCTTGGCTGAAGCCGGCGTAATCCCGGAGCGGCAGAGGCCTGGGGCCCACCAGGCTCATGTCTCCCCTGAGCACGTTGAACAGTTGGGGCAGCTCATCGATGCTGGTCTTCCTGAGGAACCGGCCCAGGACGGTGACCCGGGGATCGTTTTTGATTTTGAACACCGGGCCGCTGGCTTCATTAAACCTTTCCAACGCCGTGAGGCCCTGTTCGGCGCCCGGCACCATGGTCCGGAATTTAATGACCTTGATGGTGCGTTTCCCGAGCCCGATGCGGTCCTGGACAAAGAAGACCGGCCCGCCGGGTGACGTGAGCTTGATTAGGAACGCCACCACCAGGAAGAGGGGAGACAGCAAGATAATTAATAAGAAGGAGGCCAGAATATCAAAGGCCCGCTTGGCATGGATCGGCCAGCCTCCCATGGCCCCGGTATATACGGAAAGGATGACATAATCCTGGATTTCTTCCAGTTCGGCCCGGGCCAGTTTCAGGTCGAACAACAGATAGAGACTGTCGGACAGGAACCGGACGATGATCCCTTGCTGGACGCACAGCCCGACAATGTAAGAAGCTTCCTGATAGAAGGTATTGAGCGGCAGATCGACGATAACCTCATCCACCGCATGGGTCCGCAGGAAGGTGGGGAAATTTTGGAAATCAGCCAACAGCGGGTAACCGGATTTCTGAAACTGCCGGCTGCCCTTCCACATCTGGTCCACAAAACCCATGACCCGGTACCCTAACTCGGGGCTCTGTTCGAGATTTTGGGCGAATTCCACCGCTCGTTTATTCGTGCCGACAATAACCGCGTTGTGGAGATTGAGGCCGGATACCCATGATTTCCGGCTGATGAACCTGACCATCATACGACTGAGAATGGCCAGGGAAGTGGTCATAAACCAGAATAGCATCAGAAATAAAGGTGTTGCTAATTCTATCTGACATATCACGCTAACAACTAATAAAATAAAACTTCCAAGAGAAGTCATTTTAATGATGTTTTTGATTTCTTTTTTCTTCCGCCCTAATCGCCGGACATAATAGGCTCCAGACAGATCAAATACTATATACCAAAGCAAAGAAAATCCTATAAAGAAAATGAAATTAAAGATACTGATACGTATTGATAGAAATTTTGTAAATGGGACCCCATCAAGTTCGGATATTACAACCGAGGCCGCAATAAGAAAAGAGAGAGCCATTGACATTAAATCAACGGCTATTAAATATAAGTGTAATAATTTTTGTTGATTTATTGCCATGATCAAATTTATCTTTATTGAATTTAAGGCTGCCTTGGCAGAGGCGATTACCGGCCAGGCATTGCGACAGCAAGCTCCACCAGGGGTTACCGGGAATGGCGAACTGTGGCCACCGGCGCTCTGAAGACTCACCCCCGACCATCCCCAATAACCGGCGGGCGCGTCAAGCCGGCTGCAGATCGAACCTGTGGAGCGAGACACCGCCTTGAAAAGTTCAAGGTTCAGGGTTTTCCCTAGAGTGCGTCCCGCGCCCCATCAGCCCAGTTGCGTAGCGGGCGAGGACGCCTGCCCTGCCTGACTTTTCCTCATTTAGGGTGGACGAAGGCCCATGAGCACCTGTTAGATAATATTCCCCTGGCTGCTGTGATGCGGCCTGAATGAAGCAGTTGCCAAATTCTCTGGCGCGCTGCGATCAGGGAACTCCCGGCTTTGGCTGAGGTAATGGACCTGAAGCCCTCCGGCGGCCTTGGAGTAATTTTCGGCAGGATCGTTGAATTTCTTGAATTTATTTCTGAAGGGGGCCAGGACGGATTTGGTAACTCTTTAGTAATAACGTTTTGTTACCGAATTGCGTTCAAAAGGGAATGAAAACTGAAGGGGGGCGTCTGTGTGCGCCATCTTAGGGGGGACGCGCAGGTCCCCCCTACAACAATTATCCTTTGAACGCTGATTGATATAAGAAAGGGGGGACCTAAAATACCCGGCCGGCAAGATATGGCTGGCTTAATGCCAGACAAATTACGGTTTGCGACTCTAGAGGCAGCCCCGGTTATTTCTCATCTTTTTCCTGGTCGTACATGAGGGACACCGTTTGAGACACCCTCTTGGCCCAGGTGGGGTCGTCTTTATTCAATTCAACTTCATCATAAAAATCACTGAAGTCATGATCGACCAACTTGTAGGGATTTTTTAAACTGTCTGAATCAAAGAAGGTATGTCTCAATTCGTGTCTCAAGACTCTTTTGATATCAGTATCATCGCAATGGGCAATCAATTTTTGATCTAAGAGAATAATATAATCATACCCATATTCCGGCGCCTCATCCTTGGATAAGAATTTTACCAACTCAGAAGGTTTAACTATTTTGCCTAGTTTTATAGTGCCTTTCTGCACCATCTTCTTTTTATTAAGCAGGAAAAGAATCTTTGCATTAGCCAAATGCGGAAAATACTGCGATCTGATTTTTTCATACATCTCTATAATGTGATCGGGAACATGTTCAAACTTCATGATGATTCTCCTTGGATGTAATTTATGGATCGGTAGAGTTACCCCTGCACCCTCGACCCGAGTCCGGGCCTTCTGAGGCTATCCGCCTGACCCCGGTTTGGTTCAAGCGGTGGAAGATGCCGCGGATACCAGCCGGCGCGAATACACCAGGTACTTGTCCTCTTCCAGGAACATGTGGACTTCAGCCCCATCGCTCTTATACGCCAACAAGGCCTGCCGGGCGTCATCCCGGGTGACGTAGACGGCGCCGTCCCACATGAATTTCTTTCCCGCTACGTCCCGGGCCGAGGCGATGGACCCAGACACCTCTTCGGGCAATTGCTCCGGCGACTCCATCGGCTCCAAGGGCAGGCCCAGGGCGGCATCCACTTGGGCCCCCAGTTGCTCCAGGGTAAAGCCGGCCACGTAGATGCCTTCCTTGGGGCAGGTAGCCATGCAGGAACCGCAGCCTTTGCAGAGCACCGGGTTCACGGCCACGGTCTTCTTGACTTTTCCGTCGCGAACATATTCCAGCAGGCTGATGGCCTGGAAGGGACAGGCATCGACGCAGAAGGCACAGCCGTCGCAATTTTCGTCCACGGGGCGGGAAATGATGGATTCGAGTTCCCAGGTATCCCGGGCGAGGATGGTGCTGGCCCGGGAGGCGCAGGCCAGGGCCTCGGCAATGGACTCCTCGATGGGCTTGGGATAATGGCACAGCCCGGCCATATAGACCCCCGGCGTACTGGATTCCACCGGCTTAATCTTGGCGTGGGCTTCCGTAAAGAAACCTTCGCTATTCAGGTGCACCTTATAAAAATCCGCCAGGACCGCATTGTGATGGGGAACAATGGCGGTGGCCAGGGTCAGGAGGTCGACCCTCAGTTCCATGGGCAGCAGCAAGTCCTGATCCTCAAACCTGATGAGGAGCTTATCCCCGGCCGCCTCCACCCGGGGAGGGTCTTCGACGTTATAACGGCAAAACCGCACCCCTTTTGCCCGGGCATCGGCATAGAGCATTTCGCGCTCGCCATAGGTCCGCATATCGCGGTAAAGAATATACACCTCCATGTGGGGATTCATATCTTTCAACCGGATGGCGTTCTCGACGGAATGGCTGCAGCACACCCGGTTGCAATACGGCCGCTCCGGGATGCGGGAGCCCACACATTGGATAAAGGCTACTCCCTGGGCATTCTTGACCCTCGGGGTTCCCCGGGACAGTTCCCGGTCCAGGTCCAATGCCAGCAGGACATTGGGGTGCTCTTTATAAAGATACTCGCCTTTAGGGCGCAGAGGTTCGGCGCCGGTGGCGATAACCACGATGCCGTGCTCGATCTCCTGGCCGGTGGACAGCTTGGATTTATAGTTGCCCACCGAACCGCCGACTTCGTCCACCATGGTCAAAAAGTGGACAGTAATCCGGGACTGTTTCTCCACCTTCTCGATCATGCCGTCCACCATCGCCTGGACCGGTTCATCCCGCCTGGTACTGTGGAGCTTGCGGGCATTTCCGCCCAGCCGGTCCAGTCTTTCCAACAGGTGGACCTCGAAACCCTGGTCCGCCAGGGCCAGGGCGGCGGTGATACCGGCCATGCCGCCGCCGATTACCAATGCCCTTTTGTTCACCGGCACCGAGAGATATTCCAGGGGCTTTAACATCCTGGCCTTGGCTACGCCCATGCGGATGAGATCCAGGCACTTTTCCGTGGCTTGCTGCGGCGCCTGCTGGTGCACCCAGGTGCACTGGTTGCGGATATTGGCCATCTCGAACAGGTATTTGTTGAGGCCGGCCTCCCGGAGCATGCTCTGAAACATGGCGGCGTGGGTCGTGGGACTGCAGGCCGCCACCAGCACCCGGTTGAGGTTATGTTCCTTGATCATCTGCACCATCTGGTTCTGACAGTCCTGGGAGCAGGTGAAGAGATTGTCCTGGGCATATACCACATTGGGGATGGTGCGGGCGCTTTCCACCAGGGAGGGCACATCGGCCACACCGCCGATATTGAGGCCGCAGTGGCAGACGAAAATGCCCACCCGGGGCGGCTCTGCCGAGGCGTCGTGTTCCGGCGGAAAAGTTTTGGCCCGCTGCATGGTCCCCCGGACCGCGGCCAGATCCCGGGCCGCGGCCGCGGCGGCGGCGCTGCCCTCCATCACCGAATCGGGGATATCCTTGGGTCCGGTAAAGGCGCCGCAGGCGAAGATTCCGGGCTGGGAGGTGGCCACCGGGGTGCAGCAACTGGTCTCGACAAAATTATACGGGGAGATTTCCACCCGCAATTGCCGGGCTAAGGCGGCGCTTTCCGGGGTGATCCCCATGCCGACGGATAAGACTACCAGGTTGAATTCTTCGGTCCGGATGCCGTTGGCTTCATCTACAAAGGTGATTTCCAGATCATGGGTGCGTGGGTTCTGGACCACCCGGGAGACCACGGCCCGCATGTAGCGGATATGATGATGCGCCTTGGCGCGCTGATAATACGTTTCAAATCCTTTCCCGTGGGCCCTGAGATCGATGAAAAAAATGGTGGGTTCGATCTTGGCATCATGCTCCTGGGCAATAATGGCCTGTTTGGTGGCGTACATGCAGCAGACCGAAGAGCAATAGGGCCGGCCGCCGGCCGCATCCCGGGAGCCGACGCACTGTATCCAGGCGATTTTCTCCGGCTCGGCGCCGTCGGAGGGGCGCTTGATATGGGCCTCGGTGGGCCCGGTGGCCGAAAGCATCCGCTCGAATTCCAGCGAAGTCAGCACATTGGGATAGCGGCCGTAGCCATATTCCGGCTTCCGGCGGGCGTCGAAAATCTGGAACCCCGGAGCCAGAATCACCGAGCCGACGTTCAGGTTGAGGACCTGGTCCGTTTGGGAAAAATCGATGGCGTCGGAGGGACAGAATTTCTCGCAGGCCCGGCACCTGCCTTTGCGAAAATAAATGCAGTTCTCCTTATCGATGGCATATTTCAACGGCACGGCCTGGGGATAGAGGACATAAGCGGCTTTGCGAAAATTGAGCCCCTGGTTAAAGTCGTTGGGCACCTTCTTGGGGCATTTCTCGGCGCACAGGCCGCAGGCGATGCAGCGGTTTTCGTCGATATACCGGGCTTTTTTGAGCACCTCGACCCGAAAGTTGCCGGCGGTGCCTTCGATGCCGGTCACTTCGGCCGGAGCCAGAATTTCGATATTGAGGTGGCGGCCCACCTCCACCAGTTTCGGCGCCAGGGTGCACATGGAACAGTCATTCGTCGGAAAAGTCTTGTCCAACTGCGGCATGACGCCGCCGATGGCGGATTTTTTCTCCACCAGATACACATAAAATCCGGTTTCGGCCAAATCCAGCGCCGCCTGGATACCGGAGATACCGCCTCCCACCACCAGTACGGCGCCGGTTTTCCGGTCGCTATCTTCAGGCTTCTTTACGGCCATGCATCAAACCTCGATTAAATAATCCCCTTCATCTTCAATAAAGGCATGGGGTCCACCAGGTGCTGGGCCAGCCATTGCGGGGCTTGAGGATGCCCTACGGCCAGGCCCATGAGTTCGGTGAAGTAAAAGACCGGCAGGTAATAGTCCCGGCCGGATTTGCGGGCAATCCGCTCCTGGGCGAGGTCCAGGTTGGCCTGGCACATCTGGCAGGAGACCACGAAACACTCGGCCCCCGCCGCCAGGGCGCGCTCATACAGGCGCTGCACCAGGGTATCGATAATATCCGGCCGGGCCACGGCCAGGCCGGCGCCGCAGCAGTCGGTTTTGAAAGACCAGTCCAGGGGCGTGGCGCCCAGAACTTCCAGGAGGCGCTCCATATTTTTCGGGTTCTCAGAATCGGCTCGATCCGTTACCGCCGGCGGCCGGGCTACCAGGCAGCCATAATAGCACACCGCCTTAAGATTCATCAGCGGCAGCGTCACCTTGGCGGCCAGCGTCTCCAGGAAGGCGGTTTGGGTAAAAAAATCCAACAAATCCCAAATCTTGTTTTTCCCGCGTGGTGGAAATCGCCTCTGGCCTCCAGCCTTCCGCCCGGGGCGAACTGGAGATTACCGATGTTAATAAAGCCTACCTGCAAAGCGGGGAGCTGCGGGTAG
>Ga0366819_10388_pt1 | contig 15550 bp, 17 predicted proteins | sample TotcelFGM3001N15_FD_207091 | JGI IMG/M metagenome (GOLD analysis project Ga0366819, IMG submission 207091) | Enriched cells from coal bed in the Powder River Basin, Montana, United States - Total cells FGM rep3 HSBNCT.FGM.300.1.N15 ... | reverse complement strand
CATTGTGAATAACCCGACAACGTTCGAGCAGGCCGACTACGTGGTGATGGAGTCTACGTACGGCAATCGGACGCATGCCGCCGTCGAGGCTGTTGATGAACAGCTCGAACAGGTCATCAAGAATGCGATCAAGGCGCGCGGCAACATCATCGTGCCCAGCTTCGCCATCGAGCGCGCACAGGAACTCCTGTATCACATGCGGGAGCTGCTGACCGCACGCCGGATACCCCACATTCTGGTATTCCTGGATAGCCCCATGGCGATCAAGGTCACCGAGGTGTTTCGCGATCACCCCGAACTCTACGATGAGGAGGCGAAGGAGATCCTCAAGAGAAGCGGTTCGCCCTTCGACTTCTCCGGACTGGTCGCAGTGTCGACTGCCGACCAGTCCAAGGCGCTGAACTACCTCGGCGGCTCCGCAATGATCATCGCGGGTTCAGGAATGGTCACGGGCGGACGCATCAAGCATCACCTGGTGAATAACATATCGCGACCGGAATCCACGGTCCTTTTCGTGGGCTACCAGGCGGTAGGCACGCTCGGCCGCCAGATCGTCGATGGCGCCGAGGAAGTGCGCATATTCGGCGAGAAGTACCCGGTGCGGGCGCGCATCGAGCAGATAGAGGGGTTTTCGTCCCATGCTGATCAAAACGAATTGCTGCGATGGCTGTCCACAATCAAGAACACTCCCCGCAAGGTGTTCATCGTACACGGGGAGAAAGAATCCTCGGAGGAGTTCGCCCGGCTGGTCGCCGAGAAGCGCAAGTGCGATGTCATGATACCGTCCTACAGCGACGAGGTTATCATCGACTAGGCAAGCAACAGATCGACGCCGGTTTCGACTGACGCATGACACACGGGAGGCACACGTGGAATACCCCATTGAGGAGATTCTCAACAGCAGCAAGACGATTGCGATCGTAGGTCTGTCCGCGAAGGCGGAACAGGACAGCTATATGGTGGCATGCTACTTGAGCGACCACGGGTTCGAAGTGATCCCCATCAACCCATCCGCCAGCGAAATACTGGGGCGCAAGTCGTATGCCAGTCTACGTGACCTGCCAGCGCCGCCGGACGTGGTGGACATCTTCCGCCGGGCGGAATTCGCCCCGGAGATAGTGGAGGACGCCATCGCGATCGGAGCCAAGGCGGTCTGGATGCAGCTCGGTATCGAGCATCCCGACGCGGCGAAGCGCGCACAAGAAGCCGGACTGAAGGTGGTAATGAACCACTGCATCAAACGGGAACATCAGCGCATCAGCGGGCAATCGCCTACCACCGGGTACGCGTGTCAGTGGAAGCCGCCTGCGTAGCATGGGCTAGCCCCACTGGCTGACGGGCTCGTAGAAGGCGCGCGCCAGTATCTCCATGTCGCGCCCTCCCCACGTCTGCTTCATCTCCTTGCGGGCTTCTGCAAGCGCGTCACTGGCAAGCCAGGACTTGAAGGTGGCGGCATCCTTGAACTCGTACACGGCGAGGTAGGGGGACTGATCTGATTCCGTCACGGTGGAGAGCCTGAACCGTCGCACGGAGGTGATATGGCCACCCTTTGTCAGCATGGGGATATGCACCTGGTCATACCATTTCTGGAACTCAGCATCCAACTCAGGGGCACAGCGCGTCCCCACAAGCCACAGGTATGGTTGATTCTTGGCCATGTGTCCTCCTTGACTGATCGCCAACAGTCTGCGGCGGTCATCGATTCCGGGTCCACGCACTATAGCACAGACAATAGCAGCTGACATGCGGAGGAGCGGCCGGGAGAGGGCCGAGAGAAATCAGAAAAGGAACCCGAACGGTACAACGCGTGGGATTGCCTGTTGCACCCCACGCGACAGCCGGGACGGAGGTGAGCAATGGGCAAGCACGAACGCATATACCATCTCGTCGGGTGGGTACTGTTCCTCGTCTGCGCGGCGTTCTTCATCGCCTCCGCCGTGCGAAGCGGGGACTTGCTGTACCTTATCGGCAGCATCATCTTCTTCGTCGCCTGTATCTCATTTGTGATTCCATTGGTGTCGAACAGGCGTCAGCCAGCCGCTCTTGCTCAGGACGGGTTGTGGAACGGAGAAGACCGGGGTCCGCGGCGTAGCCGCTAAGTGAACTCGATAACGGCCACTCCGGCCACTATCAGCAAAGTGGCGATGATACGCACCGCCACCAGCCTGCGACCACCGCTCCAGAACAGGAATCCCGGAGCCCACCGGCTCAAGATAAGGGCGAATAGAAGGACGAACAGCGGCCTTGTGCTCAGAAGCGTCGACACCAGCGACACCGGCCCGCGCTGCAACGCCCAATAGGAGATGACGATGCCGATGGGGGCGATGACTTCGTTCAGACCGACCAGTCCCAGGGCTTTCGCTCTGTCCGGCAATGCGACGATGTCAGCAATCACCTGCCTGCGTAGAGACACCGCCAGGAACACTCCACCCAACACCAGTGCCCCTATCCAGAACAGATTCCAGGATGTGATCTGCTCAAGAGCAACCTTACCGGATACGTCCGCGATGGCGAACAACAGGCTAGCAAGGGCGATGAGCGCGAAGCGCGGTCGCCCTGTGCGAAGCCGGGAAGGCTCGCGATTCAGCGAAATGAGCACCGCTCCCGACACGACTATCGCAATCGCGAGCCACTGCTGCCATGCCAGCCGCTCTCCCAGCGCCACAAACGCTATCACCGCCACGAACATGGGGTAGGTGTAGACGACAGGAATCACCGTGGAGACCTCTCGATGACGCAGGCCATCGAGCAGGATGACTATCGCGCCCGTGCGGAAGAGCGACGAGAGGATGGCCCACCTCACGAATGACAAATCGACGCCCGCGGGAAGGGGCGCCAATAGCGACAGCACGAGACCGTACGCAAGGTGAATACACCCCAGCAGCAGCATGAACTCGCGCAGGCCCGTGAATCGTCTTGAGACCAGGTGGCTATCTACAACATTGACCACCGCCAGGATGGCGGCGCTGATGAGGGCGGCATGTATCCACGTCATGAAGTGTGATGTCCCACGTTAGAGCAGTTCCTGTGGCAACCTCAACCCAGTCCGGCAGGCTGTGACGCACAAGCCATACTGCGTATGCTTCCGTTCTCACCGGCGCTCCCGGCAGAGACCCCACGCACCGGTCTGAGGTTACCGTCCACCCGGAAGGGCCCGGGCTGCTTGACGTCGCACCAGGCAGGTGACAGTATACCTGCGCGACCTGTGGAACGACTACCCCGGGAGGACGGTGGCAGATGGCAACACTCACGCGATGGTTCGGGCACGCCCTGCTCCTGGTCCGGCGCCACAAACGACCGTACATCATCATCAACATTGTCTACTATGGACTTGTGGCAGCATCCATGGTGTACGTTGCCGGCCACCCGGCGCTGCAGGAAGCGCTCCTCGGCCAAGTAGCACTGTCCTTCACCGAGGGACCGCTGGCGGGAGTGTCAGAGGCGTACGCCGGCGGCCATGTGTTCCAGGCAATCGCTCTTACGTTCCTGGTCAACTTCTTTCTCGGCAGCGTGTTGGTGTTGCTGGCGCCCTCGCTGCTCATCCCGTTTGCAGGTTTGGGCATAGGGCTCATCCGCGCCACGCTTTGGGGCCTGCTGCTGGCGCCCACGACCCCGGAATTGCAGGCGGCGATGATCCCGCACTCGCTGACGCTCGTGGTCGAGGGGCAGGGATACATCCTCGCGATGCTGGCGGTCTGGGTGCTTGGCCACGCCTTCGTCTCTCCATCGAGCGTGGGAGCAGCCTCCCGGGGAGCTGGTTACGTGCGGGGCCTGAAGGACGCGTGTTCGGTATTCCTGCTTGTGGCCGTGGTCCTGGCTGTTGCCGCGGTGTACGAGGCGCTCGAGGTCATCTACCTGGTACCTCTGCTCATGCCATAGTCCATCGAGTTCAGGACTTCCGGGAACACTCATCAGCCACAACCCTCAGCCTGATTCCGTCGTTATATATACAGTAGGAGATGCGATCCTCTTGCCTTGCCGCGAGCCGGCCGGGCGAAGTGAAAGGAGACACTCTGTGCTGCACGAGCGGCGAATCAGGATAACGACAGCGCTCGGAATCGGCTGCGGACTCGCCTCCTGGGCTATCTGCGCCCATGGGATGGGGCTGGAGATGCCGTGGTCCCAGAGCGTGCTCATAGTACTGATCAACGCTCTTCTGGGTTTCACCATCGGCATCAGTTCCCTCAGGATACACTGGATGACGCATGGCGCCGCACTCGGATTGCTGTTCGGCGTGGTGCTCGCGCTGTTCACTCAGAGTCACGGACTCGGCTTCTGGTGGGCCATCGTCCTGGGGCCGGTGTACGGATTCATGATCGAGCTATGCGCCACCGTGTTTTTCCACGCAGACATCGACGCATGGTAGAAACCTCGCCGATGTCCTCGTTGAAGGAGCGGCAGAGACGACAGCAACATAGTCACGGTTACGCCTGCTCGAACCGCAGTTTCTCTCCACTTCTCACAAGACGGAATACCCCAGAGTCGCCTTCAACGTGCCCGAACACCGTCACGTCGCTCGCGGCGCGAGGCTCATCACCGCTGCTCGCGGGGGTCGGCCCGAAGAAGATGCAGAGTGCATGCCCCGGCGGCCAGAATGCGAGGTCGCCGCGCTCAACCTCTTCCTGCGGTGATTCAAGGGGCAGGGTAAGCGGGACCGCTCCATACAGCTCGTCTCCCCACGTCTGCATCTTCACTTCCAGGGGCAACGCCTGCCACACCCCTTCGGCCACAGTGGTCTCATTCAGAGTTGCATAGGCAGCCACAGTTCCCGCTGATATGCGTATCCTGCGTACTTCGCTCATCGCCGGCCTCCCGCACCGAGATATGCCCCTGTCCGTTTCAGTCTATTGGGCATGAGTGACGTCGTCAACCCGCCAATGCCGCCCACCCCTGATGGTCTGTGGGCCATCACAAGTGCATCTCACTATTTGCGCGTTCAACCACCAGCCGCAACCCCTCCATGCGAACCACGATTACCTGCGCACCGCTCTCCACCACGCCGCTCTCACTGGCCGCCGGCCACAGTTCGTTGCCCACGCGCACGTATCCGCGTGGAGCGAGAGTCTTCACGACCCTGCCGTACACTCCCACATCAGGCGAACACGCCGGCTTGAGACGGATAGCTCTGAGGTTCAGCCAGGTGAGCACCACCGACACGGTACCCAGGACAACAACGGCCAGAATGACACCCCACGGCGGTACAACCACTCCCACAGAAGGCAAGACGAGGAGCAGCACGACCAGCAATCCCGCCTGTTCGGCGAGCGAAGTAGCTATCGCGTACACGAGGAACGCCCTGGGTTTCACGCGCTGTTCTCCACAAGCAGGGACTCTACACCATCACGCTACCACTCCGCCGCCCCAGCACGCCAACACCAGGCTCAGGACCGGTGCGAGCCCACCTGCCCACGCGGCTCATGCCGTCCCTTTGGCGGTGATATGCTCCCCGATGGCGCGAAGCCGCTGTACGAGTGGCGGATGTGAGTAGTTCAGCACCACGTGGAACCGGTGGGGGTTCGGATGAGTCAGATTGACCACGGACAGGATCTTCAACGCGTCTGCGAGGCCCCCAGGTTTCGGCGCCGTGTCGACTGCGAAGCGGTCAGCCGCAAACTCGTGTCTCCGGGACATGAAGTTAGCCAGCACGGACAGAACGGTTTCTATTGGGGTGTACAGCAGGATGAAACCAACCAGTCCGACGTAGAGCGATGGCTGAGTCACGAAGAGCGCCTGATGCAGTCCGGAGCGATCCACGAGCAGGCTCAGCAGGAAGAGCGCAACTCCGGCATGAGCCGCACCGAATACGAGCCCTTTGGTCACATGCCGAAGCCGATAGTGCCCCACCTCGTGGGCGAGTACCGCCACAATCTCCTCAGTGGAGTGCTTCTGTACCAGCGTGTCGAACAGGGCTATGCGGCGACGGCGTCCCAGTCCGGTGAAATAGGCGTTGGCCCTGGTGGAGCGGCGCGACCCATCGATGAGATAGACGTTCTGCAGCGGAAATCGCACCGAATCGGCATACCGCACAATGGCGTCGCGGAGTTCACCATCCGGCATGGGTTCGAAGCGGTTGAACAGCGGGAGGATGACCGCCGGACCAAGCCACTGGACAACCAGCGAGAACGCAACCACCATGAGCCAGCACAGCAACCACGCCCTATCGCCCGCATTGAGGAACAGCAACAAGACGCCAGAGAGCAACGCTCCGCCCAGAATCACCCCGAGTGCGAGTCCCTTTGCCCTGTCCGCAACAAATGTGCTCCACGTTGTCCGGTTGAATCCGAAGCGCGATTCAATCCCGAATGTCCGATGCGCTTCGAAAGGGATGGACAGAGCGGCATACGCAAGGGCAAGCGCACCGATGTATGCAAGGCCCCGGGCGAGTTCACCATCAAACAACTGGCGCGCGAGCGAATCGAGCCAACTGAAGCCGCCGAGGAACCACAGCAGCAGGAGTCCGACGAGCGACACCGACCGCTCGATGAGCGCCTCCCGGGTAGCCACCCGGACGTAGTCCCGCGAGCGGTCAAGTCCTTCCTCTCCATACAACGAGGCGATATCGTCCGGAACCCGACCGCCGAGCTCGGCCACGTTGAGTACATCGGAAACGGTGTGGAGGAGGTAGTCGGCCAGCAAGGCGAGGAGTATGACGATGCCGTATGCGTTCATGCTACTTCAAACCCGGCTCATCGGCCGCCCCGGGCACGCGTTCTCTGAGTTGCAGCACCACTACGGCGACAACGACCGCCAGTGCAATCACGTTGGCGACGGCATGCGGCGGGATGAGGGCGAGTCCCGCCCCAACCAGCAGCAACCGTGCAGGGAACGGGAGTCTCCTCAACATCCATCCTTCAAACGCGGACGCAAGGCACACAGCGAGTACAACGCACGCAGCCAGAGCCCAGAGCACGTCAAGAGGACCGCCGAAGAGCAGTAGTGCGGGCCGGTAGACAAACGCAATCGGGATGGCGAAACCCACCGCTGCCAGACGCACCGCGACGATGCTGGTGGGCCAGAATCCGGCCCCCGATATGCCGGCGGCGACAAGCGCACCGACCGCAATGGGCGGGGTGATGAAAGCGATGTTCGCATAGTAGAGCGCGAAGAAGTGAGCAACCACCACGGGAATGCCTGACTTCACCATCAGTGGAGCGACGATGAGCACAGTCACCAGGTACGCAGGAGTCGGGGGCACGCCGGTTCCCAGCACGAGGCATGCTACCGCGCCCATGACAGCGAGAAGCAGCAGTGATTGACCAGCAAGACCGCTCACGATGTGACTGAATGTGCTGCCAAGGCCAGTCTGGAACAGCGCCACGATGACAATGCCGCTGAGCGCGCACACCGGCGCCACTCTCACCAGTTCTTGAGCTGCCTCAGCCAACGCCTGGAGGACAAGCCGCAACCCCATACGCGTGTCGCGCCTCAGCGCAGCGGCAAGCGGCACGACCGGGATAGCCCACAGGACCGCCATGGCCGGGTAGTATCCCTTGATGAGGAGTGCGACAAGGACCACGACGGGGAGGAGCAGGTGTCCACGCAGCAGCACCTCGCGACGCACTGCGAAGAAGTCGGTCCTCCGGCCGCTGCCACGCATGCCGGTGTGCACAGCCTGGAAGTGCACCTGAAGCAACAGACAGGTGTAGTAGAGGGTTGCAGGGATGACCGCCAGCAGCATGATCCTCACGTACGACGTTCCGGTGAGTTCAGCCATGATAAAGACAATGCCGGTCATTATCGGGGGAACGATGCTCGCACCGGTTGAGGCTGCCGCCTCCACCGCCCCAGCGTAGTGCGGCTTGTAGCCGACTTCCTTCATCATCGGGATGGTCAGGCTGCCCGTCATGAGCATGTTGGTTACGGGGCCCGCGGTAACGCTGCCCACAAGGGCGCTCCCAACAACGGCGATCTTCGCCGGTCCTCCCCTCGCACCCCCCGCAAGCGCCTGGCAGACGGCCGTGAACAGCCTTGTAAGGCCGGAGTACTGGACGAGCTTGCCAAAGATGACAAACAGGGCTATGAGGGTTGCGGACATCCTCAGGGGTATTCCCCAGATGCCTTGCAGGCGAGTCCATACAGTGAGATCGATGATGTCAACCGCGCTGATACCGGAATGCGCCCAGATGCCCGGCAGGTACGGGCCAAAGTACATGAGAAGGATGAACGAACCCATGATGAGTACGAACGGCAAGCCGACAGTTCTACGGGCGCCCTCAAACGTGAGCAGCAACAACAGGCCGGCCATCAGCACATCCGGAGTGGACAACGGTGTGATGACCAGAGCTCGCTGCAGCAACGTGTCGAGGCTGCCCAGGAAGTAGAAACCCGCGACCAGACAGAGCACCACCAGCACGATGTCAAGGACGGGGATTGCCAGACGCCCCCTGCCCGGATTGCCGAACAGCAGGAACGTCATCGCCAGCACGGCACAAAGATGCACCGCGAGATGCAGGTCCAGGGGCGCGTAAAACACGCTCTGGCTGACGAGGTGGTACACAGCGGTGGACAGCGAGAATACGTAGAGGCCCTGCCGTACGCGTCCCTCGGTGGGCCTGCGTTTGGCTACAGGACTGAAGAGCGCGCGTATTCCGCCACCCGCGCGGGTGGAAATGCGGGCCGCCACTCTCGACAGCCGGGTCAATCGACCCATCCCATATCCCGATAGAACTCCAGTGCACCGGGATGAAACGATTCGCCATTGCGTTGAGCGGTGACCAGGGCCGCTCTGATACCCTCCGCGGAGAATTGCAGCCTTGATTCGGCATGCGCGGCGAAGAGGATATCACTGCGGTCGTACACGGCTTTTACCACCTGGTAGACGATGTCATCAGGCATGTCGGCACGAACCGCCAGATACTGTGGCGCCGCGACAGTCGGCACGTCAGCTGTCACAAACGAATACGAGCCCTCGGGAATATCGGCAGGCACGCAGCCAAGCTCTTCGAACATCCCGACGAGTCCGGGATCATCGATCGGAAGCAGTTTCACATCGAGCTCAAGAGCGGCAAATTGCGCGTTCGGAACCGAGGTCCACGTGAATCCGATGTCGATCCTGCCGGACTGCAGCGCCTCCGCCCCCTCTGCGCTGGCGATGACAATGGTCTCGTGGATAGCCCCCCAGGCTTCAGCGTCCTCAAGACTCGAGCCATAGTGCTCAAATACCCTGGAGAGAAGCAGCCTCGACACGCCCGAACCAACCCCCGCTTGATACGGATACCGGGAGTCGATTATGTCACGTGGCGCGGCGACAGGAGCGTCGTCCTGCGCGAAGAAATAGACGTACAGGCGTGCCGACGGCATGATGAGACGATAGGCCGTGGCTTCAGCAAAGTCGATGTCCGGGTGCAGCGGTTGTTGCACTTCCAGTTCGAGCACTCTTGTTGACTGGGTGTAGAAGAAATCGGCTTCCCGCGCAATCCGACTGGCGATGAGTCGCGCCTCTCCACCAGACGCCATCGAGCTGACGTTCCAGTCAGGGTGAGCGAGACGCACTGCCTCAGCGAGGGCATTCGCCCTCAGCTGCGTGGAGCTTCCGGGGGCGTAGCCCACAAATGATACCGTCGTCAATTCCTGCGACACCGTCCCGGCAGGTTGCGCCGGTGCGCAGGCGGCGAGCAGCATCAGCGCTGCGAGAGCCACGTACGTCCAACGGAGGCCACGACGTCTATCACTCATCCGTTGTGACTCCTCTCTTCAGGGTACTCTCGCATCGTCGTGCGTTGCAGGCTCATGAGCACAGGACGCTAGTCTATCCATCCCTGTTCCCGGTAGTACCTGAGCGCGCCGGGGTGATATGGCTCGCCAACGGTGCGACTTCGAGCCACCGCAGCGGCGATCGCGTCCGGCTGCATCTGACTTCGTGCTTCAGCACTCACGGCGAACAGCAGGTCAGAGTGCTCAAGAGCTGCCTTCACAACCTCATACACCACCTCGTCCGGCATGTCGGGCCGAACGACGAGAGGGTATGGTCCGGCCATCGTCGCAACGTCGTCGTTCAGGAACGGGTAAGTGCCGGCGGGAATCACAACCGGAACACACCCGAGGTCTTCGAGGAGGCTGACTAATCCGGCGTCATCGACAGGCAACAGCTTGACATCCAGTCCCATTGCCATGAAATACGCGTTCGGTACGGGACTGAATGTGAGTCCCACATCCACGCGGCCCGCTTTCATGGCTTCCACGCCTTCAGCGCTGGGAATAACGACTGTCTCGTGATGCACACCCCAGGCTTCCGCTTCCTCTTCACTTGCACCGTAGTACTCGAGTATCTTCGAATACAACAATCGGGTGACACCCGCCCCGCTGCCAAAGCGATACGGATATCTGCGTTCGACGAGGTCGCTCAGCGAGTCCAATCCGGTGTCGCTCGTAACCAAGACGTGGATGTAAGACGACGAGATGGGCATCACCAGGCTGTACCGTGTCGCGTCCGCGAAATCGATATCCGGGTGCAATGGAACCTGCCACTCCAATTCCAGCGCGCGACTCGACCGTGCGAAGAAGAAGTCAGCATCCCCTGCGATTCGCCTGGCAGTGAGCAGGGCTTCGCCTCCTGCCGCCATCGAACCAACCGTCCAATCAGGATGGTTCAACCGCACAGCCTCAGCCAGAGCGCCTGCGGCCAGGTGAGTGGGATTCCCCGCCGTGAAACTCAGAAAGGATATGGACACCTGGTCCTGCCCTTCTGCCGAGTCCGGGCCAACCACGTTCAGCGTGCACGACATCACCAGAAGGGCAAGCAGGATGCCACCGAGACCAACAGTCACTCTGCCCAGAAAGCGACGCACCATGTGTGCCATCACAATCACCTCACTCCCGAATCTGCCTTACATGCCAATTCACGGGGGTTCCGCTGACTAAAGGTCAACCTGGCCTCCCCGCACAATATGAAGCGACAGAAGTTTCCCTCCCTTTGTCAGGTGTGGCGGTTCACGCTGCACCCTCAGTGTCCCCCCCTGTCGCCAAATCTCAGCCATCATTCGGTTTGTGTCGCTGCCTTTGCTCAGCTCAGCGAGAACACAGTCCACAACCCTGGCTTCATCCACCTCACCCACGGCCGGACTCACGAGCACATTCAACCGGGTCCGCCCCTCCTTGTCCTCCAGTTCCATCATCTGATAGTCGATGGAGAAGCCACCAAACCTCGATGGCAGCACCTCCTCAATGATGCGCACCACGTCCGTACCCACGAACGTCATTCCCTCACCGGTGAGCTTGTCAAAGCTACGTATTGTGTGCAGGTGCTGGGTGAATCCAAGGTCTCCCAATTCGCAGCCGCAGGTTCTCGTCTCAAGCACTCCGTAGTCGCCGCTCTCGGCATTGAGCAGTATTTTCGGAGCCTTGTTGAACAGCGAGGTGAAGAGGAAAGCGTCCACAGAACCTCCACCGTACGGGGTGTCCCGGCGCCGCTGAATCACAGCCACCGAACTGCGGATGAGATGGATATCATCACAGACGGGCTTCTCACCCGCGCAACTGAAGCCGACTATCCCGCACTCGGCGAACGCGTACAGGTTAACAGCTCCAGCACCCACCGAGCTTATCTCATTCATCTTGGCGGGCGTCAGCGGCTCGCCGGAAGCAACAAATGTGGCTCCGGCCAGGCTACGTCCCGTCGCGTGCGCCACCTGACACACCCGAACCGAGAGACTGGGCGACGCAAACACAACACAGCCCTGTCCCCGCTTCAGCACACCAACCAGGCTGTCTGCAATGAGCCCCGTCCGATCAGTACTGACGTATTCAGGCGAGGGCATCGGCACACCGAACAAGCGCCCGGCATACACCGCATACAGGGTCGCCAATCGCTTGGCGATTGCCGGCCTTATCGTCCGCCCCTGGACGGGAGAGAACCAGCGCACCGGCGGCACACCCATCTTACTGGACTGCAGAAGCATACCCAGCCCGGCGGCAGATGGCAGTATGGGCATACACAGCAGGGTAGGCCTACCGGTGAGTCCGTGGGCCGAGAACACGACCGTGTAATTCAGCGCGTGGTAACGCGACCGGTCCAGGTTCATCCTGGTACTGGTCCCCGGACTCCGGCTTCCGCTGCTGCCGGTGGCTATGCTGCGATGCAGAAAAGGGTTATCGAAATCCTGCGGCTCGCAGTGAATCGCCGTGCTGCTTCGAACAATGTCCTTTCTGCACTTGAACTCATCAATCGTGACGTACACTCCTGCGTCGCGGAGACGAGTCAGGGTGGACTCGATGCCATCGGAGCGCACCATTCGCTCCAGGTCGCCGTACTCACAACCGGCCATCTGGAGCAACGCGAGGTACGGACTCCTCTCGTTTTCGTAGACGGCCCGCCGGACCAGTGTAAGGAAGCTCGATTCCCTCTCAAGGAGCAGTCGCCCAATGGCCTCACGGCCCAGTTCGGCAGTGGCAGGCTCGTGCAGGTAACGCCTCAGGCCAACAGCGAAGCGTGCATATGCGGTTATCTGGCCGATGCTAGACATGGAGGTGCCGCGCGCAACGCGCCCACAATTCTACCATGCCCACCTTCGCGGCGAAGGGCAAATCCTTACGCGGTACGCGAACCGGATCGTTGACGTGTGACTGCGACACACGCGTCACGCGGTCTCGTTACATTGCGACGCACGTGAGACGCCAGTCGCCAGTTGACGCTATCCTGCTACGCGAGCCAACCTCGTTCCCGATAGTACTTCAGTGCGCCCGGGTGATACGACTGGCCATTCTTCTCAGCAAGGGCAATCGCAGTGGAGATGCCTTCGGGCGTCAACTGACGACCGGAGGAGGGATGCGCGGCCAGTAGGATATCGATGTGCGTGAATACAGCCTTGCACACCTCGTACACGACATCATCCGACATATCGGGACGTGCTACCAGAGACTCCTGCGTGAACACTGTCGGCACGTCGGCAGTGACAAACGGGTAGGTCCCAGCCGGTATGACACCGGGAGCACAGCCATAATCCGACAGAAGGGCGATAAGACCGGGGTCTGATATCCCCAGCAGCCGAACGTCGAAGTTCACGCCCATGAAGTTTGGATGAGGAACAGACGCGTACGTGAATCCGACGTCCACCCGTCCCGACTGGAGTGCTTCAATGCCTTCCGAGTTAGTCATCACTGCAGTCTGGTAGCTAGCCCCCCACGACTCGGTCTCAGCGATGCTTGAGCCATAGTATGCCAGCATCTTGTCAAACATCAGCCGCACAATGCCCGCTCCGCTTCCCATCTTGAACGGATATCTGCGCTCCACGATGTCGCCAATATCGCTCAGCCCGGTCGCACCCTGAGCAAGGCAGTGAATGTACGAATACGACGAAGGCATCACGATGCGATAGTCGGTCAACTTCTCGTAGTCGATGTCCGGGTGCAAGGGCCCGTGCACCTCGATTTCAAGACGCCTGAATACAGGTGGCAGATAGAAGTCCGCACCTTGCTGGATACGCGTCTCCTGCAGCCGCGCTTCTCCACCAGGAGCAAACGATGTCACCTGCCATTCCGGATGCTCGCGACGCACAGCCTCTGCCATGGCATCGGCGCGCATCTGCATGGAGCCGCCGGGCACAAACCCCATGAACACGAGGCTCACTTCGCCAGTGTCAGCATTCGTTGGCGCGGTCGGCTCCGCAGGAGAGCAGGCCGGCAGCATCGACACGACTAACACGCCAGCCAGTGCAATCACCCGCGAGAACAGGCCGTTCACAATTCTTGTCTTCATGGACTCCAGCACTCCATTACGGCATTACCGATACAACGACAACCAACCCTGAGACAACTGCACAGCAACGCCGCCACCACGGGAACAGGTTCAACGCCACTATCGCGCCTCATCCCTTCTTCCCAATGTGCAGCGACAGCAACTTGCCCCCCGACGTGAGATGCGGGTTCTCACGCCGCACCCTTAGCACTTGCCTCTCCCTCCATACTGCAGCCATCATGCGATTGGTATCGCTCCCCTTTGATAACTCGTCGAGCACCAGGTCGACGACCTGTGCTTCGTCCACAACGCCAACATTCAAACCGACGATTACGTCAAGTCGAGTTTGGCCCCCCACGTCTTCCAGTTCCACCATCTGGTAGTCGGTCGACACACCTCCGAAACGCGCCGGAAGCACCTCTTCGATTATCCGCACGATGTCCGTTCCGACAAAAGTCATCCCCTGACCTGTCAGTTTGTCGAAGCTCCGGATTGTATGGAGATGACGCTTCAGTCCGAGTTCGCCGAACATACAGCCACACTCACGGGTATCCAGCACGCCATAGTCACCGCTCTCCACATTCACAAGAATCTTCGCCGCCCGCTCGTGCAGGGAGGTGAACAGGAGTGATTGCACTGACCCTCCGCCGAACGGTGTGGTGCGTTCATATTGAATCACAGCCTGTGAACCTTCCAGGATATGTATGTCATCGCAAACTCTCGTCGCGCCCGCACACCCGTACCCGATGGTGCCCACTTCACTCGAAGCGTACATATTCACTGCGGTTGCCCCGGCGAGCCGAATCTCCGCGGCCTTGGATGGCGTGAGAGGTTCGCCTCCAGTCATGAAAGCCACGCCAGACAGTCCGATACCTGCCGAGACAGCCGTCCGAGCCGCGATTACCGCGGAGCTTGGAGAGCAACAGACAACGCAACCACGCCCCTGCTCCAGAATGGTCTCGATACATCGCACGATGTCCCGCGCCCGCTCGGTGCTCACGTACTCGGGAGCGGGAATATCCGCTCCGAAGGCGCGACCTGCATAGACAAGGTACAGAGTGGCCATGCGCTTCGAGAACGAGGGCCTCACTGCCGACGATGCCACCGGCGAGAACCACTTCTTTGGCGGTACCCCGATCTTGCTCAATTGCAGCATCACCACAAGGCCGGCTGCCGATGGGAGCGCCGGCATCCACAACAACGTTGGACGGCCGGTCAGGCAGAACCACTGCCGCAAGTCATCGAACACCGAGCTTGTGCATGCCCGCCTCAAGGAGGCGGGCAATCAGACAGGCGCAATCCACATACGCGGGATAGTCGCTGCCATAGGGGTCGTCGACATCACCTGTTTCGCCGCCAAGTTCCCGCATCGTCTTCACCCTGTCCACAGGGAAGTCAGCACGCATCCACTCCTCGGCGACCACCACAGAGGTCGCGCGCTGCACCATTTCGGGACTCCAGCGCCTCGCTATGTGATCGGACAGAAGGTCAGCTCCGCATAGTTGTTCCACAGCCCTTCGCGCGAACGGGTGCGCCTCGCGCGGAAACGGTGCCCAATCGTAGTAGCCGGCGGATTCTACTCGCACATGCGGGGCGTCAGCGCCGCCGGCGAGCCTGTGCCGGAGGATAGCCATCGCCATCGGCGAACGGCACAAATTGCCCCTGCAGATGAACAGGATTTGAGACGTCATCGAGGACATTCTCACGCGTCCATCAGTTGCCCGTCGATCCCGACCACGAGGACATCGATCGGGATATCTCTGCCGCTCTGCCGAACCGCTTCCGAGGCGAGACGCACGAGTCCAGAACAGCAGGGCACCTCCATGCGTAGCACGGTGATACTCTCGACTGTGGATTGGGACAAGATGGCGATCAGCT
>Ga0366819_10337_pt2 | contig 15643 bp, 16 predicted proteins | sample TotcelFGM3001N15_FD_207091 | JGI IMG/M metagenome (GOLD analysis project Ga0366819, IMG submission 207091) | Enriched cells from coal bed in the Powder River Basin, Montana, United States - Total cells FGM rep3 HSBNCT.FGM.300.1.N15 ... | reverse complement strand
TTCCCGGGGTCCTGTTAGCTTCAGGGAGAAACCGCTGCCGCCAGGTTGCGTATTCGCACCAGATTGTAAGCGGCGGCGGTGAGGGTAAACATCCAGCCTACCCGTTCAATGCCTCGGTGTCGGGCTTTCCTGAGGTTGCCGACGGTTTTGATCCAGCCGAAGATTTCCTCCACCCGTTTGCGCAGCCGTTGACTGATGGCATAACCCGGATGGTGAGTGGTCCTGGCGTCAATGGCAGACTTCCTGCCCGTGCAATTTTGGGCCACATGCGGCACGGCATTAAGGGCACGCAGACCTTGGACAAACTCCCGAGTATCATAAGCTTTATCACCGCCCACGGTAATGCGATGTCTGCCACGCAGGTCGCCGACCAGGCGCTCTGCCGTGTCCCGTTCGGCGGTTCCGGTAGCCGCCGAGAGACGGGGAGCGATGATCAGGCCGTGGCGGTTCTCCATCAATACATGCCCCATGAAGCAGAGCTTGGCCTCTTTGCCTTTGCCCTTGCGGAAAAGCCGCGCCTCCGGGTCCGTAGTGGAGGCATGGGTTTGGTTCAGGCGGCGTTCCCCATGAAAGTCCACTTCCGGGTTGCGACCAGAGCCGGCATCAGGAGGCGGGGTGTCCTTGGGCCGGAAACTCTTCAGGGAAGCCCAGGCCTCAATCAGGGTGCCATCCACAGTGAAATGCTCGTCCGACAACAGTCCGGCCTGAGCCGCCTGGTCCTTGATACGCCGGAAAAAGGCCGCAGACAAGTCCGAAGCCAGAAATCTTTCCCGATTCTTGGAAAAAAAGGAATGGTCCCAGACCTTGTCGTCCATGGACAGGCCCACGAACCACCGGAACAGGAGATTGTAATCCAATTGCTCCATCAAGAGTCGTTCACTACGAATGGTGTAAAAGACTTGCAGCAACAAGGCGCGCAGCAGTTTCTCCGGGGCAATGGAAGGGCGTCCCTCCGGGGAATACATGGCCTGGAATTGTCCGGACAGTTCGACCAAGGCTTGATTCACCATGTTTCGGATCGGCCGGAGCGGATGATCCTGGGGAACTCGAGCTTCGGGGGAAAGGTAGCTGAACATGGCCTGCTGCTGCACATCGTCACCGCGCATAATCGCTGTCTCCAGTTAACATATTGTTATAATTAACTATAACACTTTTTTAGTCCTATGGACAGCGATTCTTTGGGGTCCTTAATAAAAGAGTTTTTCAACATCCTGCTAGGCGAACCACCCGACTCTTTCCATTAATGAAAGTGCCACCCGGGAAATTGGGGTGTTCTTCGATTGGGGTAATGGTAACTTCTCGAATTTGGCCTGGTTCCAGGGTGGGAAGATCATGGGATATGAAATAGGCTCCCTCGTTACTAAGATTTTTCAGAACCCCGAAGGTTGTCCAGAAAACCTCTGGGGATTCGGGTATTTTGAATTGCATCTTAACGGGAATCGAAGTGCAGATACGATTATGCTTGCGCCGTTCCATCGCCTTATCCTCGGCATTAATTGCGCGACCTTAAATGCTGGTGCCATTCGTAGGATAGAAAAGAATTCGAGACATAGCAATAGGGAAAAACCCTGATTTGATTATGGGAACTTCCTGGATGAAACTCAGCCGGAGCCTTACTATGTTTTTAAAAATGCCGGAGAAATTTAGCATGATACTGCATAATCGATTTAATTTATAAATAAAATTGAATAACTGCAAATAGCATTCAATAACGGCAAGAGGGTCACTGTTTTGTTACACCCTTTGCGTTTCAACCCATCAGGAGTGAAAAACGACTGATAACTGGGCTTAGGCGGCAGGTTTGGCCTCGGTAGTCGGAAAATGGATTTTGGTGCCACTTTGGCCCGGGTAAAATCTCCACAACGGTCCTCTTCTCGAAGCCAATTCTCCCAGCAGATGACAAAATAGCACAAATTTAGGCGGAAAGTCAATTTCCCAGATTTCGGGCCTACCTATCCTGCTGCGACCAGATGCTATCAGGAAGGGAAGCCTAAGTGCCTCAGGCCAGCAGTGCCGGTAATGGTGAGCCCCGGTAAAACCGGAAGCCATGTGCACCTATCGCTTCCGGGCATGGAAATGGGCTATCTGGCAGAAACACTTTGGTGCTCGGTGACAGCTAGGTGGCTTGCCATGGTCGATAGGTATCGCGTGAGTGGGGAAAATTCACTGATGCCTGGGATAGCCGATCATTTGCTCACTTGCGAATCGGTGTTATCCGTTAAAGGGGGTTTGCAGGCGCGGCAAGGGATATAGCCATCCGCTTTTGCTTGCTCTACCGATTTGAAGCCGAGTACACCCTTCGGCAATATCATCTTGGCCCATCTACAACCAGGAAAGTGGTATTTATTGGAGGTTTTGGACCCCACGTATTTGACCGGGGAGTCTTGAACCGCGGTTTTGTCCCCGGCAGCCTCCCCAGGGGTCTCCGGTGAGGTGGAAACCGGGGACGGTTTTTTTAGATCAGGATTCTCAGGGACGGGGGCAGCGGCGATCTTCTGATCCGACGTGGGCAACGCCTGCTCCTCGTTGGTTGCCGGCTGGGCTGGCTCCTTAACCTGGCTGAGCAGTGGTTCTCCCCCAGGCCCCATCTTCATTTCAGCCCGGTTCTGTTGTAGTTCATCCAACAGGGACAGACTGGGATTTCCGGACGGATCCAGGTACACTTTGACCCGGGACCTGCCTGCTTTATCCAGCAGGCAGAGGCTTATCTGGCCATCACGTTCCCCCAGCCAGGCCCGTGGCGCCCCGTCTTGCCCGCGGATGGTGAGCGTCCCCGTATCCACCCTGCCGCGGCCCAACTGCGTTTGGGCCATGAGGAATGACAAACCTCCTAGGGTGAGACCCAGTAATACCAGAATAGAGACGTTGAAGAACTTTTGCTTCGAGCCCTTCCGGGGTAATTGCTCCGTTTGGGGGTCCTCCAGCTTTGGTGCCAGGACGCAGTTGGGGTGGAGGGTACCCGCCCCAGGTTTCCCCGGGGGCAGAGAGTTTGGCGTTGACCGCCTGACGCAGTGGTTGTCGGCATCAACATCTAAGGGTGGAGCGTTAGCTGATAGATGGTCACCAGCAGCATCTTGGGAACCGGGCTTGACAGAATCGAGCACTGGGGTGGCGGGCTTACCTTGCCCTTCCTGGAACAACTGAACCAATACCTGCCAATTTCGGTCCAGCCGGTCCAGCACTTCTCCCACATCTTTTAGCTTAGGCTGATCCTGCACTTTGACCTCCCCTTACTCCTGCATTACCCATGATTGTTTTCAGGGCCACAGCCTATAAAGAGACTCAGTCGAATTTGAAACCTTGTTCAACAAACAGCTTCAGACAAGCATCCACTATCTGGGGGTCGTAAAGGGTTCCCCGCTCCTGATAAAGCTCTTTCAAGGCTTCTTCGATCCCCACCGCTGTCCCGTAAGGTCTCGGAGAAAGCATGGCTTCCACCACGTCGGCCACGGCAAGGATCCGGGCTTCCAAAATAATATCGTTCCCCGAGAGTTTGGAAGGATAGCCGGAACCGTCCCACCTCTCGTGGTGCTGCAGGACCGCCTGCGCCACAGGCCAGGGAAACTCAATGTCCTTCAGCAAATCATACCCCAATTGGGGGTGGGTCTTCACAACGTTGCATTCGACAATAGTTAACATTCCAGTTTTGTTGAGGATATGCGAAGGGATGGCTACCTTGCCGAGGTCGTGTAAGAACCCGGTTATTTTTAGCCCCTCTACCTGTTCAGGAGAGAAACCCATTTCCTGTCCCAGGGCGGCGGCTAAATGGGCCACTCGCTGCTGATGCCCCGCGGCGTAGGGATCTTGCATCTCGGCAGCGGTGGAGAAGACCTTCACTAACCCATTAAGGTAAGACTTTAGTTGGGTAAGCTCGTTTTGCAGGACTTCTGTGTCCTGCAGGCTCTGGTTGAGGGAGTGCATAAGCCAGTTAAATCCCACCAGTTCACCCGCAGGGTTTCTTCGCCCAGCAATGGCGAGGAAAACGGGGACAGGGGTTACCCCCGGTGGCCCTACGTGGATCTTTATTTCCTTAATTTCATCCCCTTGCCGCATATGGTCTATCAAAGAGGAAAAGGCCTCGTGGTCCTTTCGGCTTACAAAGAAACTCACATGCTTCCCTGGGAGAAAATCCGGGTGCCCCTGCAGCATATTGGCAGCAGCCTGGTTGCTCTCTTGAATAGTGCCGTCGGTGTCAGTCACCAGGTAGCCGCCGGGGGCGCCGACAAAAAGCTCCCGGTAGTGGTGGTCCATGGCCGGATTTTGGGCCATGGCAGTGCCTTCCTGGCCTTGTGGAGATATGGACTCCTGAATGATCTCTTTGAGGTCCTTCAGGGCAGCTGAGAACCCCTGGATCGCTTTGTCGAAATCTGGCTCTGCTTGTAAAGATGAATCTCTGAGAATTTTGCCGGGGTTGAAGGGCAAGTCTATGGTTCCTGGCATGACAACAGGGTAGTGGCCGAGCATCGTAGCATCCTTCTTATTCATTCTTCCTGCCTCGCCGAGAAATAGGCTGTCGAGTGATCCTTTTTTCCACTCTGGAATTGAGGAGGGTGCTTTTAAGGAAGCCTGGCCGAGACTCCTCTGGGGGGTCTGGAGCCGGTGGCGATTTCCCCAGTTGGGCAAAACTTACCCGGTTTTGCAGGTAGGCCCATCTTTCGGGCCGATGTCGGACATCTCCCAGAGGGGCATGCCAGAGTAGAGAGCGGAGGATGTCGGGGTCGGTTAACCCCGCCTCCAGTGCTGCCTCAAAAAGCTTTTCGTAGTAATCCGTTACCGAAACTGCTTGGTTGGTGAAAGCTTGCAGTAAAGACTCGAGGGGAGCGATGAGGCAGTAGAGTTCTTGCCAAGAGACCTCCAGCTTTTCCTGGAAGTCAGAAACAGCGACGGCGGGTTCTTGGAGCGAATGCAGGAAAGTAAAAATTGCCAGTGGCAAGGGGGATGGAGCGCACTCCCACGGTGGGTGTTGCCACCGCCAGCGCCTCTGGGTAAGGGGGTCTATGGAGGGGGGCAGCAGTGCTATGTCCCCATCGGCGCAAAATTGAACCCCGTTACCCAAAAGGTTAGACCCAGGAAACTGGAAACCTGGCGGCAGCAGGTAAAAGTGTTTTTCCAAAACCGGCTCCAGTTCCGCTATGCAATCAGACCGCCATTCCCCCCTCTCGTCCAGGCAGGACTTCTGCTCTTCGTTGGCTACCTCCAGGACCAACAATCTGGACGAACTCCCGGTATGAACTCCCAAATTTATCATGGAGGCGTTTATCCCTTTATTTCCCAGATAGTTCCTACCGTTTTCATTTTTAAAATCTATTTCCAAATCTTCCCCGGTCTCAGCATTAATGGCCACCAGGGACCACCCGAGATTGACATATTGGCCGGCATGATCCACCAGAGACCCGTATTGATCAAGATTGGTTTTAAGATCGAAGATGCGATCGATCTCGTCCTTCCCGATCCTGATGTCCAGTGCATTTGGCTCCGACATTAATCTTTGCTCCATCCGATTAAATGCAGTCCTGACACAGTTCTGAATCATGCATAGCTTACTAGTCCCAGCCCCGAGGTAATGTCACAATCCGACTATATTTCTTTAAAAGTCATTTCTCAAGTAGTAAGGGCCTGAGATTTGGCCTCGATTTTCCTGATAAATATTCAGGGAAACCCTTTAGATTATGAGAAATCCGGAGGGCAAGTTCTTCAGGCACTTGGAGGACTGGAGCATTACAGAAAGCCCCGTTGCGGACGGGGGTCAGGTTACAGATATAGTGTTTCTTCCCTTGCCGTTGTACCAGGGCAGTGATGACCTGTTCCAAATCTCGCGTGGGCCATGGTGGGGAGGAGGATTTCATCTGCTCAAGATTGAAGGAGGTCAGAAAGTCGAAGGAAATGGCTGGAATCCTACAGGTAGAAAAGTAATGATGAGCTCAGGAAACGGATGGTTTTGGGCCCTCTGATAATTGTGGGATCATAACAGTGATCAAGGTATTCGCTTTTTGCGCTCAATAACTCTCTCGGCAAGAAAAATTGATCTGCCCCAACCGGGCCACTGCAATCTTAAAGATTCAACCATGCTAACGGTGCTGAATTTTACTCCCTCCAAGGTATTTTTGACCATAGTGCTCTTATAACGCAGAGGGGCCATCAAATTGGCCTTTGGAGAAGAATCAGGGTTTCCCCGTACCAGAATCAGTAGTTCACCGGATTTCTTTAACGTCCCGAATATATTAAATGAGAAGCACATGCAGCGTGGTTGCCATTAAATTGCGCAAAATTAAACCGCCGGGGTGAACACTTATGAAGAAAAAGTCTTTAAAATATTTGACTTTTATGGTTATGAGCGTGGTCTTCTGTCTTCCTGGGGTGGCTATAGGCACCACCCTTTATACTCAAAACTTTGACGCGGTGGGCCAGGCGGCGTTGATTAGTCCGGGGGCTGGAAATTCCCTATCCATCGGCACGATACTGCCGGGCTGGTCGGTGACGGCGAACAACGCCAGCCGAGCCAATGTAGTCGTAGCGCATGGCACGATCGGCGGCAATGGTGTGGGCGCGTACCTGGCCACGGGCGACGGGACCGATTTCGATCTATCCAGCTATCAAAACAGCGCTGGCCAAAAGAACTTTATCACCTATACCTATACCGCGACTTCCCCTGTGAGCAATATTACGGGTAGCTTCGATTACGAGTCGGCCTGGACACGTTACGCCAAGACTACCCCGAGAACTGCCGGATTCGAAGTAGGGATGACCTATCAGGTTAACGCTGGCGCAGCCACCGCGACAAATCCTGCCAACACGTGGCAGGTGAGCAACAGTAACGTCACTCTTGCTTCGGACGTCACCACCTGGCTCACCGACGCCCGCATGGATGTGCTGGGCCTGTCCAGTCGAAACATCGGCTTCGGCCTCCCCGGCGTGACGCTTAAGCCTGGTGACCAGGTCACCTTCCAATGGTTGCAATTATCCACCGCGGGGGATAAGCACATGGCGCAAGGCATCGACAACTTTACCCTCCACGGCACTACTGCCATCCCCCTGCCCCCCTCGGTGCTGCTGCTGGGCAGCGGCCTGATTGGCTTGGTCCTCCTCCGCCGCAAGTGGAGTCTGAAAAATTAAGCTGTCTTTAAGCCCGATAGACGGTTCTCGTGCAGGGCCATTTGGGGCCCTGCTTTTTTTAGGGGTCTTCTGATTTCGAGATTCCCCCCGGGAATGTTGATCTCGACTATCCTCCAGGAGCACTTGGGAGGAGGATGATATAAGTAACCAGGGGTTAATGAAGTCAATAAGGCGGCGAGGACAGGCAAAAATTTTTCAGGCCGGAAGAGGATTTTGCCCCGGGAAATTTCCCTGGGCGACAAAGGGTCAAGCGCATCTGTATGTTGGTCGTACCCGAGCGGAAAAGGAGGTCAACCAGTGTTCAGATTAATTGGTTACCGAAATATGGCCCAGTAAGGAAATCCACCCCCCAGTCCAAGGCATGTATGGTCCTCTCTGAAATCGATTCGCCTTATTTTGCCCCTTGCTTTAATGCGTATTGGTTCTGGCAGTAATTAACCTCAGATAGGCAAATAATTGCGATATGATCTTCCCAGAGAAGGTCTTATGCTCACTGGTGGGTTTTTAAAAATAGCAGTTAAAACTTGTAGCATTTCCATAGGTTCCTGCTGATATTCTCTCCCCGGATCTTTCTGCCCCCAATTTTAAGGTATTGCGAGGAACAAAATCAGGCACCTCCTGATTCATTTTTGGGCTTTATCTCATCATACTTTAGTCACCTTAAACTTTTTCTGCGGAGGTTAACCATCGGGTGTTTGAGGAAAGCATTTTATGGAATCATGGGCTGTCGTAACCCTTCCAGAGTTTGGAATGTCTAATACAGAGCGAAGAACGATAGAAAGGGGGAGATCAGGGTTTTTCGGGGAGGAGGGTGAATCCGGCGCCCACTCGTTGGAATGCAGACTTCGGCGATCTTGCAATGTGAGAGATTCCGCCAGCAGGACCTTTTCGAGCGCGGTTGTCAAAGGCTTGTATGGCACAGTTCCAGCTATTATGCCCTTGGCAAATAATACAGGTACCAGATTTATAGTAATTTGATGCGATGTAAAAACACCTAAGGTGGTATATTTATTAATTAACAAGCGCAGATTCTGATTAAGGAGTTAATAATTACACGTGATATAAGTCAACCCATAAGAAAACAACCTATGAAGAAGCCTGATAGGCTAGTTTATAAATTGACAATGCTTACTTTGATGACAATTAATATCATATTTGCTTATGACTTGTGTTTAAGACTTATAGCTCCTGATATATCACCTCAAAAACAATTTATAGTTAACCTTATTTGTATTTGCTTGGTGATTGATCTTGCGGCCTGCCTCGTATTATACAGGTACCAACATTATCTTGACCTGATAGGGGAAGAAATCGACAAACGCCGGCAATCAGAAGAAGCCCTTAGAGAAACCAATGAAGTGCTAGAAAATCAAGTTAAAAAGAGGATTAGGGAACTTGAACAAAACAACAAAGGGCTTCATATTGAAATCATGGAACCAGGTTGAGGAAAATTTGAGAGAGAGCGAAGAAAAATACCGCCTGCTGGTGAACAGTATGCCGGGGACGGTGTTCAGAGGCTACATCGATTGGACCGTGGATTTCTTTGATAATAAAATCCAGGAACTTACCGGCTATAAGCGGGGTGATTTTGACTCTAAGAAAATCACCTGGGATTCTGTTATCTTAAAAGATGACCTCAAAGAAGTAAAAAGGCAGTTCTTGGAAGCCCTGAAATCTGACAGATCATATGTCAGGGAATACCGGATAAATAATACGCAAGGCGGGATTCTCTGGATACAAGAAAGGGGACAGATTATTTCTAATGAAGGGGGCACGGTTGAATATATCAGTGGCGTATTTTTCGATATCACTGAGAGCAAACGGGCAGAAGATGCACTGCAAGCAGCCAACGAAAAACTGAAGACTTTGTGGGCCGAAACTGCCCAGCAAAACCACAACATCACCTTGCTCAACGAAATGAGCGAATTCCTCCAAACATGTCAGACCCCCGAGGAGATCTACGCCGCAGTGGAAACGTTTACCCAGAGGTTGTTTTCAGAAGAATCAGGAGCTCTGTACATTCTTAATAATTCCAAGAACTTGTTGGATCAAACGGCGACCTGGGGTAAGGCCCCCCCCCCAAGAAGGGGTGCTGACTTTTGAAGATTGCTGGGCCTTACGTCGCAGTCGGATCTATCGCTATGAGGAGGGTTGTCCCGGCTTGCCCTGTAAACACACAGCCAAGGAATCCTTGCTGGCTTCAATCTGTGTGCCCATGGTAGCTCAAGGAGAAGTTCTGGGTATGCTGCATTTAAGGATTGACAATAACAGGAATCGCTGCGCGCTCGCTGCATGGGAGACTCTGCTGGATAACAAGCAGGGCCTGGCGGTAAGCTTTGCCGAGCATATAGGAGTGTCGCTGGCAAACTTAAGACTGCGAGAGTCCCTTCGTACCCAGGCCATTCGTGATCCCCTCACGGGCCTGTTCAATCGGCGCTATATGGAAGAGACCATGGAACGGGAATGCGCCAGATTCAACCGCCTTGGGACCCCCATCAGCCTTATCATGATGGACTTCGACCACTTCAAAAAATTTAACGATACCTATGGCCATACCAGTGGAGATATGCTCTTGCGGCAATTTGGCTCCTGGTTAAAAACCCAAAAACGCGTTGAAGATATTGCTTGCCGCTTTGGAGGTGAAGAGTTTATTCTGATTTTGCCAGGGGCTAATTTAGACATCGCTCGTAAGCGTGCTGAGCAGCTAAGATTGGGGGTCAAACGGCTCCGGGGGCAGCAAAGTGGCAAATTTCTCCAGCGGGTATCTCTCTCTTTGGGAGTAGCAGTCTTCCCAGATCATGGTTCCACGGTTGAAGAAATTATCACGGCTGCTGATATGGCTATGTATCAAGCCAAAAAAGAGGGGAGAGATCGAGTTAGGATAGCAAATTATCCGGCTGGTTATCCGGATCAGGTATTGCTATCCGCGCAAGAAGGCTGAGATGCATCCCTAATAAAATAAAGCTGATTACCGCGAAGAAGTCAGGGAGAAGGCCGGGATCAATAAGGCGGAGAGCTTGGTCCCTGAGTCTTTGATCCAACCCTATCAATAAATTGGAGGAATAAGACAAGCTCAATGAACGGCAGAGTAACGCCCGCCCAAAATGGCCGGTTAATATCCTTTGGGAGTAGGGCCCGTGCCAAGCATCTGGATCGTGTCTCTGGGGATGTGGAAGGCTTTCTCTCCAGCATCTTCGCCAGTATCCAAGATGGCATGAACGTTATGGATTTAAATCTGAATATTCTTCAGGTTAACCCTTCCATGGAAAACTGGTATCCCCACGCCATGCCGTTAGTGGGGAAAAAATGCTATCAAGCTTACCAGGGGCAAAACGAGCCTTGCCGGCCTTGTCCGGCCCACCGCACTATTATCACCGGACAACCTCACTCCGAAACCATAGCAAGGAGGGGGAATAATGGCAAAATCTTGGGATGGTTAGAAGTCCATTCCTTCCCATGGCGGAGTACCCATAACGGAAAAATCCAAGGGGTGATTAACTATGCGCGGGACATAACCTACCGCTTGCGAGTTGAAGACAAAATAGAAGATAGTCTGAGAAAAATTAAAAATACTTTAAATGGAACAGTAACTGCCTTGGCTTCCATCATAGAGACGAGAGACCCTTACACGGCTGGCCATCAGCGGAGAGTGGTAAAAGTTGCCTGTGCCATAGCTCAAGAAATGGGCTTAGCGCAAAATTGGATAGATGGGTTACGAGTGATGGGTTTTCTTCATGATATGGGCAAGATGGCGGTTCCGGCCGAAATACTTTGTAAGCCAAGCAAATTAAACGAATTCGAATTTAATATTATTAAAGCCCATCCGCAGATAGCTTTTGATATCTTAAAAGAGATAGAATTTCCCTGGCCAGTGGCACAGGCTGTATTCCAACATCACGAGCGGCTCGACGGGTCAGGATATCCCTCAGGTCTTTCGGGTTCAGATATTATCCCAGAGGCAAGAATTTTGGCAGTGGCCGACGTAACGGAAGCCATTGCCTCGCATCGGCCTTATCGGCCCGCCTTAGGTTTAGAAATAGCCCTGGAGGAAATTGAGCGGAACACTGGGGTCCTTTATGACCACGATGTGGTAAATGCCTGCTTAACGCTGTTCAAAGAAAAAGGTTTTGATTTTGACTAAAGGGATATCTCCCCAAGGACTTACGGAAAACCAAAAAAAATAAGCATGGTGTCGTCCACTACGTTGAATAAGAAATTGCCAAACAGCAATAAATTACCTATCCCTCATATATCTTCACCAGAAGTGATTGTAAATCTTTAGTTTATTTGCAGCATTTTATCTAAGCCACTAATATATCTTCATTTAAAGCAGTCGACTCCTTTTTGGAACAACTGGTTTACTTTATCACCGAACAAAACAACCGCGGTTATTATCACTAGTGCAATACAGCTAGCCAGGATGCAGTATTCTACTGAGCTTGCGCCGGTATCATCATGATAAAATTTCTTAATTCTTATTAGCCTCATTGCTTACCCCTTATGGATCAATTAAAGTGGCTTACCAGACTGAAACGCTAAAGTTGGTGCTCGACGTGTCCACAAAGGCCCTGTCGGAGATGATAAAGAGTTTCAACCTGTCGAGGTTACCATGGGTCCCCTTTAACCAGGCGTCCTCGCTTATGACATGATTCCAGGCCATGACATTATTGTGTGATGGGCCAATGATCAAGCAAAGGCTTATCGTCAGGAAAACCAGCAATTTTCTCTTCATTTGGTCTTCTCCCTTACATTCTCGGTTTAGTATCCTTAGTGTGAATGATTGTCTAATTTTCTTTCCGAAAAAGCCTCATGGGAATAGGTAGATATACTGATTTAAGCCCTCGAAAATTATTATTATCAGGTAAACGAGATCTTTATGAAGAGGACTCTGGATGGGAAACAATTAAAAGGCTGGATCGGCCGCGGCTGGTGTCATAATCCGTTCGGTTGCTGACAATCGTTCATTTACTTCACGATGGCTATGGGATGACCTATCGCCTTCTGCCTCTGCATCTGGTCGTGAGGGTTGGGAGCGTGGGCCTGCCCACCAGGAGAGGCAGGGTTGACCACGGCCACGGCCTGAGAAGTATGGATGTGAATCTCTGCGCCGCCGCCTGGGGTGGACGTATCTCTCGTTAAAGCCTGAACTGTGGACCTTATCGTACCGAGCGCGGCTTGCATCTGGACTCTGGCGTTAGGATCGTCGAGCAAAGTGTTAAGCCTTCTCAATGCCTTCTTGCTGAGTTTATGGAGAGAACCTTGAAGCTGTTCGAGGAATTTCTCATCAGTTTCGGGGTTCTCTGACTTCTTGGGCCTACCGCCTTTGTTCTTGGCTGCGATGGCTTCAGGTGGAGGTGCGCCGGAATGGTCCGGTAGGTCGGGAAGCTCACCGCCAGGTGGTAGGGCTTGCGCCGCCTCCTTCTTCCTCTTGGGTTTGGGTGCGAGGGCTGCGGCCTTTGCTATCAGATCATCGTCTTTTCCCATAATCATCTTTCCTTAATTATATCATACACTTAACTTTATATCTCTCAATTCCTTATACATATTAGATAGATAGATAAATCTCTCGCTACGATTAGGTAGATATAGGCATATAAAAAAGTGAGTGTTACTTCTTGACATGGCTTATCCATTGGATAATAATACAATGTATTACGATAATCGGAAAGATAGAGCAAAGGCAAATCAAACCGACTCAAGAAACCATGGCGAGGGATCATGAAGCTTGGGATCTGCTTGCGATGGCTGTTTAGGTTTCCATGATAGCCACAAATATTAGATTGTATCTGCAACGGAGATCCTTTTGCTATGGTTTGCAGATTGGAAGTGAATTTACCAAAATCTCATGTCCTTTGGGGAATGAGGAATTGAGGGTAAGAGGTTGACAGGCAGACCGGAAGGGTAGGGGTATGGACAGTGTGATTCCTGGTGACCAAGAGGTGATTTTCACCTTGGGTGCGAAATATCGTCTACGTCAGACTTACCTCGCGGCGGCCAACGAAGAAGCTGAAGAATTTCTATAGATAGTGGAAGGGGGCACAATTAATTACCTGCGAAACGCCGGAGCAATGGTGATTTGGATCATTATGTTGGCCTTGATGATATGGGGTCGAGGATAGGGGTTTATATGGAAAAAGCGGTCTGCTATGTCAGGGTATCCACCCAGGAGCAAATTACTCACGGGGTAAGCCTGGAGGCTCAGGAAGAACAGCTGCGAGCTTACTGCATCATGACAAAGCTGGACGTTGTGGCCCTAATACGAGAGATGGGAATCTCTGGGGCCAAACCCTTAAGGGTTCGGCCCGGTGGGGCTGAGCTGATGGCCCTGGTGGGCACCAAGCAGGTAGGCCACATTGTGGCCCTCAAGCTAGACCGGCTTTTCCGAGATGCGGCAGACGCACTCCAGCAAAGCCGGGCCTGGGATAAGACCGGGATAGCCTTGCACTTGGTGGACATGGGCGGCCAGAGCCTAAATACGACTTCAGCTATGGGCCGGTTCTTTTTGAACATGATGGCCGGAATGGCTGAACTGGAGCGCAACTTGATCTCCGAACGAACCTGTGTAGCCTTGGCCCACAAGAAGGCTCACAAGAAGGCTTACGCCCCCACCCCTTATGGGTTCGACCGCGAAGGGAACACCCTGAAAGAGAACAAGCGGGAGCTACAGGTTGTGGCTCTGGTCAAAGAGATGCGAACCCAGGGCTGGTCCTTCAGGAAGATTGCCGGTGCATTGAACGAGCAGGATATCCCCGCTAAGCAGGGGGGGCGGTGGCATCCAGGCACCATCAAATATTTAGTGGAGAACACCCTTTATGACACCGGAAGAATTTAAAGCAAGGCGGCTAAAATTGGGATACGGAACCCGCCGGGAACTCGCAGAGGCCATGGGGATAACCCGGTATGCCATCGAACACTATGAGTACGGGCGGCGCCCCGTTCCGAGGTGGGCTCAAAAGCTGCTCGACTGCCTAAAGTTAACGCAGTTGGCCGACAAGGATTTTGGGATAAAAGCCTGACAAAATCCATTGTATGGTAAAAACCTACCAGCCTTGCTGCTCCAGAGAACCTCCCGCAGTTCCTTGGATTCCATCGGATTGATTTTGCCGGACTTGGTCAGGCCGCATGGTCATTAATCTTTCCGCTTTCGACGCCGAGATAGCAAGATTTCGAGGTCCTCAAGGATTTTTGGCATCTCCAATGCCGTGGAGAATTCCCGCACCCACCGCCGCACTCGCCTCAAATTCAGCTTGGGCTGGGCATCAAGGACAGCTTCAATATCGGCCAGATCCTGCTGGCGGTGAGCCACCGCCTTCATAATAATTAAATCTTCGGGGGATGGCAAAGGGATACGCACACTATCGAACTCTTCCCAGTTAGCCCGGGTGATAGCTTCTTTCTCGAAGGGCAGATATCCGAAAACAATATCGGCATCAATGCCGCTGGTTTCATGGCGCATTAAGAGGACTCGGGTTTCCTGGGCGAAGTCCAGTGAATCACCGCGCCTGGGGACAAATCCATGCTTTGCACCTGCAGTGAGAAAATCAGCCCAGTGGCCCTCATCCAAAAGCACTAGAACGTCCACATCTTTGGTAAGACGGGGGCGGCCCAGGAGGGAAGCGGCCACCCCACCTATCACCATCCCTTGAACCGAAGTGGCCTTGAACCACTCCAACAGGTCCTCTATGACCCTCATTAGGGGCACCAGGGGCATCGGTTCAGACATTAGAACATCTCCGCAGGCGGGCCCAACGATCCCGGACCTGAGCCTCTTCGGTTTCCATGTTACTTGTCCACCCGAGTTTCCCCGCCGAAGTCATCAGAGCCATCAATTGGCGGAATTTGTGAGCAACCGGTGTAGTGGCGAGTTCCTCCTTTTCGGCAGTATTGACTATCTCCCACCGTCTTTTGAAGGCCTTAGCCTCTCCCCTGGTCATATGACCGGGGCTTTGGTTTTTGCCCATGGAGGCTTCAATTTCCAGGAGCCGCTTATAAAGGAAAGGTTGAGGCCGCCGCCGGCCATTTTCCCACTGGTTAACCGTGCTAAAGGTAACTCCCACCCTGTGGGCGAACTGCTCCTGGGTAAGTCCTAAATGCTCCCGCAGGCGCCTGACTAGAGCAGAAATACTGATGTCTACCATAAGTTAATCCCTTTGGCGTATTTAGAATACTATATTAATCTAAATATTCATTTTGTCAAAATGAGTTCTTTAAAGGTACACACTTTTACTACGCGTGCAGACCGGTACTCGTTTTGGCTTTGGCGTGATGCTGAGAGATTTTTTGCAGCGAATTGCCAATTTGCGGTGCCGCGAGCTGTAGTTCGCAGTTTTTTGCTGGATTATCCAGATATCCGGTCCGGTGCCCCCGGAAAAAGCTCATAGGGTAACCGGATGGGGGGCACTTCTCCCAACTAGTTGCTGATTGTCAGAGGAAAGCTGTTTAGGGCCAAGCTTGATTTCAGAAGTGCATGAGATGTCGTTAATCATCTGACGGTTTAGAAAAAAGCCTCCTGCAACAACTTTTATCAATT
>Ga0366819_10381_pt1 | contig 15992 bp, 17 predicted proteins | sample TotcelFGM3001N15_FD_207091 | JGI IMG/M metagenome (GOLD analysis project Ga0366819, IMG submission 207091) | Enriched cells from coal bed in the Powder River Basin, Montana, United States - Total cells FGM rep3 HSBNCT.FGM.300.1.N15 ... | reverse complement strand
GAGTTCGGGGCTCTATATTGGAACTGAAACCGTTGCGGCATCAAAACGATGGTCGGTAGTGTGTTCTCGATCAAGCCTGGGGGCAGCGACACGACTCGCGCAGCGTGGAAAAACGCTGCCGATTCGTTGCTGGCAGAGTATATCGGCGGTGCCGAGAATCTGCTCGTTCCGACGGCTGTCGAGGCGCTTTTCCAACAGCCGCCGAAATTCAATCCCGTGGTGTTCTTCGGGCCGGTAGGCACCGGCAAGTCGCTGCTAGTACAACTGATCGCCACCCGCTGGAAACGCGACAACAAGACGGCTCGCGCTGTGTTGACGACCGGCGCGGATTTGGCGCGCGATTACGCAAACGCAGTCGAGAGCGATTCCCTTCCCGATTTGCGCTCGAAGTACCGCCGTGCAAGCCTGTTGGCGATCGACGATCTGCACGAGATCGGCGAGAAAACGGGTGCCCAGAATGAACTCGTTCGCACGTTGGACCTGATGTTGGCCGGCGGACAACGTGTCGTCGTGACGCTGCCCCAGTCGCCTGCGGAAACCGCGGTTCTGCTGCCGACCCTTGCCAGTCGCTTGGCGGGCGGCTTGACCGTGCCGCTGCAGCCGCCTGGGCCGGACGCCCGCCGCTTGATCCTGCGCTCGTTAGTCGCCACGCGCGGGTTCTCGCTATCGCAGCGCGTGGTGGACATGGTCGCCTCCGACGCATTGAGCGACGCTCTCAAACCGCCCACCGTGCCTCGATTGCTGCAAACGCTGGTTCGTCTGGAAGGTTTCTCGTCGGACGGCGACGTGACGCTGGACGAACACCAACTGCGACGGATCCTGCAACCGCCGAGCGACAACGACGAGCGGCAGCTGCAATCGATCACCAAACAAGTTTCCAAGTATTTCCATCTGCGAGCCACCGAACTCAAAGGCAAGACTCGTCAGCAGCGCGTGGTTCGCGCGCGAGGTGTGGCGATGTTTCTCGCACGGCAGTTGACCGCCAGCAGCTTGCAGAATGTGGGACGCCACTTTGGCAACCGCGATCATACCACGGTTCTGCACGCCTGTCGGAAGACCGAATCGCTACTCGATACGGACCCCTCGATCCGGCAAGCCGTGGCGGAATTGACGACTCAACTCAGCACCGAATAAGCTTTGGAGGAACCGCCCTCACTGCCCGTGGAAAACCCGTTACTTCTGTGTCGACACTCGTCGATGCCCGTCGACAAACGATGCGTCTCATGCCGAACCGACCGATTCCCTCGACGGCCACCGACAGAGGATCGACGGTGTGCCGACATCCGGCCCACATGTTTTCCACGTCTTGCCGACGGCGTATAACTAACTTCTAGGAAACAGGTTAAGATCGGCCGCAACCCAGCTGTCGACAGCGGATCCTCGGATTCTATTACTGCTGACAAGAAACAAACTAAAACAACAAGAAGTACCAACCGTAACTGAATGCAGAGGCGCGGAAACATGAAGATCATTTGTACCCGAGAGATGCTTTGGTCGGCTTTTCAAAAAGCAGCCCTGGTGGCGCCGGCTCGCAGCCCAAAAACCATCCTGCAAAACGTAAAACTCGACGTTCAAGACCAGAACGCTGTGTTCATGGCAACCGACTTGGAGATGGGGATTCGCGTTCAAGTCGAGGGAGAGGGATTAGAAATCCTGGCTCCCGGCAGCGTCGTCTTGCCGGTCAGCCAGTTCGGGTCGATCTTGCGGGAGAGCACCGACGAAAAGGTGCAAATGGAAGCGGATCCAAACAATGTCCAGATTCGTTGCGGCCGCAGCCGATTCAAGCTGCCGGTGCAGAATCCGGACGAATTCCCGGTCGTAACGGGATTCGACGAGGAGAAATATCACAAGGTCTCGGCCCGCTTGTTCAAGGAATTGATTCACCGCACGTTGTTCGCCACGGACACGGAAAGCAGCCGGTATGCCCTCGGCGGCGTGTTGTTGGAAATGGATTCCGACAAAATCACGGCGGTGGCTACCGATGGCCGCCGGCTGGCCAAAATGGAAGGTGCGGCCGAAGCTGTCGCGGGACATACGACGGGCGATACCATGACGATCGTGCCGCATCGCTCGATGCAGTTAATTGAACGGGCGCTGACCGACGAAGATGCCGGGATCGAGGTGGCCGCCCGCTCGAACGATGTGCTGATCAGGACTCCCAAGGTGACCATCTACTCGCGGCTGGTCGAAGGCCGATTTCCCAAGTGGCGGGATGTGTTCCCGCAACGCAGTCAGGCGGTGCGGATCGACGTCCAGGTCGGACCGGTCTACTCGGCGCTGCGGCAAGCGGCGATCGTGACGGACGAAGACAGCCGCGGGATCGACTTCCGCTTCGGCGAGGGTAAGTTGATTCTCAATGCCAAGGCGGCCGACAAAGGTGACTCGGAGGTCGAAGTGCCGATCGAGTATAACCGCGAACCGATCGCCGTGACACTCGACCACCGGTTCGTATCCGATTTCCTGCGCGCCTTGGACCAAGAACGGGGCTTCACGATCGAGATCGAAAACCAAGAGAGCGCCGCGTTGTTCCTGACCGACGATGGATATGGCTACGTGGTCATGCCACTAGCCCGCGACCGGGCGTAGTATTTTCCTGTGACACTGCTTACTTGCAGTGTGAATGGCTGCCATGGACGACGAACTTCGAGCAATCTGTAAGGACATCGCCGGACGCCAGCGGTATCGCGGCGGTCCGAAGCGGATGGCGGAGGTGGTGAACGACCTGATGTCGCGCCGCGGGTATGCTCAAGTGCAATCGTCCGCAGCCTGTGCGGACGCTTGGCGGATCGCCGCCGGTTCGGCACTGGCGGCCCACACGGTGGCCGGCAACGTCCGCCGCGGCGTGCTGGAGGTGTTCGTTCGCAATTCGGCCGTCGTCCAGGAATTGACCTTTCGAAAAAAGCAATTGATCGCCGAACTGACGCGGCTGGCTCCGGAATTCAAAGTCCGAGACCTGCGCTTCCGTGTCGGGCCGGTCGACTGAATCGCGTCAGACCGGACGAAGCAAAGACCTTCAGACCCCATTACACGGACGGAAAACTCATGACGGACGAAAAACCCGCCGAAATCCAACCCGCACCCGAGACGCCTTCCGCCCCGGAATTCGTGCTCCAACGAGGTGACGAAGATTACGGTTCCGAGGATCTGCAGCACCTGTCCGACTGGGAACACGTGCGCAAACGGCCCGCGATGTACATCGGCGACATCACCGGCCGCGGGTTGCACCACTTGGTTTACGAGGTCGTGGATAATTCGATCGACGAGGCCATGGCCGGCTATGCCAAGCACATCAGCGTCACCGTGAATACCGACGGTTCGGTGACCGTCGAAGACGACGGCCGAGGCATCCCCGTCGAGCCTCACGAGCAGCTGACCAAAGAAGTGGGCCGCGAGATGTCGACGCTCGAGGGCGTGATGTGCGTCTTGAAATTCGGCGGCAAATTTGAAAAGGGAGCTTATCAAACCTCCGGCGGCCTGCACGGCGTCGGCGTGACCGTCGTCAACTTTCTGTCGCAGTGGTGCGAAGTCGAAGTGCATCGCGACGGACACGTGTATCAGCAAGAGTACGAACGGGGCATCCCGACGGGCCCGGTGAAGCGGATCGGCAGCACCAAGAAACGCGGCACCAAGACGACGTTCAAACCGGACACCGCCATCTTTCAGACCACCAAGTACGTCTTCGATACGTTGTACAAACGCCTTCAGGAACTGGCCTTTTTGAACTCCGGCGTGCGGATCCGTTATCGCGACGAGCGGGTGAACGAAGGCGAAGAGTTTTTCTTTCAGCGAGGAATCGTCGAGTACGTCGAGCACTTGAACCGCACCAGCGATCCCTTGCACCGCGATGTGATGTTCTTTCGCGGTGAAATCGAAGGCATGGGCTACGAAGTCGCCATGCAATACACGACCGAGTACACGGAAAACGTGCATTCGTACGTGAATAATATCAGCACCATCGAAGGCGGCACGCACGTCTCCGGGTTCCGCGCGGCGCTGACCCGTACGCTGAACAACTATGGCAAGAAGGAAAACCTGTTCAAAGATCTTACGCCGTCCGGGGACGATTTCCGCGAAGGCTTGACGGCGATCATCTCGGTTCGCGTTCCGCATCCTCAGTTCGAAGGCCAGACGAAAACCAAGCTGGGAAACGGCGAAGTCGAGGGGATCATCAATTCGGCGGTGGGCGACGCCTTGGCCAAATATCTGGAGGAAAACCCAAAGACCGCCAAGACCCTGGTTCGCAAAGGCGTCCTGGCGGCCGAAGCGCGCGAGGCGGCCCGCAAGGCCAAGGATATGCTCCGCAAACGCAAGAGCGTGCTGGGCGGCGGCGGCTTGCCCGGTAAATTGCGGGATTGCATCAGCAAAGAGATGGAACGTTGCGAATTGTATCTGGTCGAGGGCGATTCGGCCGGCGGCAGCGCCGAAGGCGGCCGGCTTCGCGATTTTCAAGCCATCCTGCCGCTCCGCGGCAAGATCATCAACGCCTATAAATCCCGCGAAGACAAAGTGCTGGCCAACGAAGAAGTTCAAAGCATGATCCAGGCCATCGGGATCGGAATCGGCGAAGAGCAGGACGTGGCCAGGCGGCGTTACAACAAGATCATCATCATGACCGACGCCGACGTCGACGGATCGCACATCCGCACTCTGCTGTTGTGCTTCTTCTACCGGCAGATGTACCAATTGGTCTCGCAGGGCCACGTCTACGTCGCCCAACCGCCCCTGTTCCGCGTCCGCTCCAAGACGGATACGTATTACGTGCATGCCGAAGAAGACATGAAGGCCCAACTGCTGGAAAAAGGCTTGACCAACGCCAGTCTCGACACGGGCGAGGAGCCGCGGATCGAAGGCGAGCGGATGCGCGGCTTGTGTTACACGTTGGCCGCGATGGAAGAAGCGTTGACCGCTTTGGAGCGGCGCGGCATCGGCTTGAAAATGCACGTCGAGCGGATGGACGTCCAGACCGGCCGTCTGCCGGTGTTTCACGTATTCTACGGCCGCAACGAGCATTGGTTTACGACTCGCGAGCAACTGGATCAATTCCTGCAGCAGCAGGAGCAGGCCACGGGCCAAGAGGCAGCTGTCGCCGAACCGCCCGTCGAAGGCGGCGAGAGCAGCACCAACGGCGAGCACCACGTGACCCAGTTGCACATTACCGAATTGCACGAGGTCCGCACCGTCAACGCCGGTTTGAAAGACCTGGCCGCGATGAACTTCGATGTTCAATCCCTGATTCCGCAAGAGCGGACGGGGATCGAGACTCCGCGTTACATCCTCCGCCGCGGCGAGAGCGAGACTCCGCTGGCCGATTTGCGCAGTCTGCTGCCCGCGGTCCGCGCCGCGGGGGAAAAGGGCCTGCAGGTGACCCGGTTCAAAGGCTTAGGCGAAATGAACGCCGAGGAACTCCGCGAAACCACCCTGGACCCCGCCAATCGCACCTTGATTCAAGTCAGCATGCGCGACGCCGGCGCCGCCGACGACATGTTCCGCGTCCTGATGGGCGACAAAGTCGAACCCCGCCGCGAGTTCATCGAAAAGCACGCCCTGGAGGTCAGAAACCTGGACGTCTAGTTTCGCGGGGTCGGGTGCTCGCTGCTGACGAGCCCCGCCTCCCGTCCCGTCCAGACCATGACGTCGGCAGCTTGCGTCATGCTGCGCAGCAGCACAGACGACCACGACGATCGCGGCAATCAAGAACTCCACTCTGACTTTGTTGCGGAATTGGCCCCGAATTGGCCCTCAATTGGCCCCTGCGGGTTAGCCAGGAACCACACCGCCCCCCCTGACTTCACAACGGCTTCGGATCTGCTGCAGCGTCATCACGCCATCCTCTCCACAATCCGCTCAGCCACCTCCGTCTAGATGAGCGGCCTGAGCCAAGAACAGCGCCACGCGATCGAATGTGGCAAGCATCGGGACGCTAACTTAACCCCACGCGGTGAAATCAGCCGCGGGGAGCTAGCCCATCGGTTTCCGGAACCGGACGCGCGCTTCACACATATTGGATGAACCGCGCGTACGAGTCCGATCACAGGTAATGCCGTTTCCAGGCTTGCCCGATGTCCCGGCGAGCCACTTCGATGAAAGAGATCATCTCTTGCGAGTTCAGGTAGTCGATCTTCTTGTCCACCGATTGGTAAGGACATTTGACACCGTCCGCACATCGGTCCGCGGCGGGGGCCTGCCGGCGGATCTACGCGGGGGTCAAGAAAACGGAGTGGCATTTACGCTTCGTCGGGACTTCGTCGTGGCGTGCTTGACGGGTTTCGCACCGTTATTTCTGTCGTTGTTTGATGGCGTTCCCGATTACCCTAGCCGACATCCGCACGGAGGACGTGAACGCAAGGAACGCACCAAAGTCGCGCGTCGCCGCCATACTGGTCATATAAAGACCGGGTACGCTGGTTTGGAAATATGGATCCAGGGCCGGGAATCCGTCGCAAGCGCGTACGTGGGACAACAAGTTGCCGTCAGCCAACAGTGGCCACCGCGAAATGTCTACCTTGTAGCCGGTCGCCAGAATAATCCGATCCACGACGAACGCTTCGCCGGTGTTTAACGCCACGGCGATTTGGCCGGTGGAATCGACGGAACATGCGGATATTTCCGTGCGCGGCCACAGCTTAATCGAAGGATGATCGAGACGCTGAGCCAGCCACGGTTCCAGTTTCAGTCGGCCTTCCGCCCAGAATCGTTGGTTCAACCGCTGCTGCTCCTTCTCCTCCAGATTCCGAAACCACGCGGGATCGTCAACCATCATCTCCAACAACGGATTCACCCACGACCAATCGGATTCCGTGAATGCCGGCGTGTCATGCCGATAGACCACGTGGACCTCGGTCGCCCCCGCTTCGTGCGTCAACGCAGCCCATTCAAATGCACTTTGGCGTCCACCAATGATCAGGACTCGGCGGCTGTTTAGAGGCGCAAAGTCAACGAACTGGCACGTGTGTTCGTAACGCCCGGCTGATAGCCGCGCGGTCAGGTCAGCCGGAATGTTTTGAAAGTGCTTGAAGCCCAAGGCGAGTAGCACGTTTCCGGCTTGGATGACAGTGCCGTCGGTCAACGCGGCAAGAAAATCAGTTCCGGTTGCCGGGTTGCGATTGAGGCTCGTGACGTAATGGGGGATGCACTCGATCTCGTACTGCTCGATAAACCAATGTGCGTAGTCACGATACGTGGCCAACGACAATGGCTGAACGTCCCTTGCATTGATGCCGGAGGTCTCCAAGTATCGCTGGATGGTGAATTTATCCAGCGGGTCCAAGTGCCAGTCGATGCCGGAACGCAGAACAAGGCCGGCTGGCATGTGGCGGTTCCAGAACTCGAGCGGGACTCCTACAACAAGATGATCGATGCCGAGATGTCGTGCATAGGCGGACATAGCCAAGCCGAACGGGCCCGCGCCGACGATGAGTAAATTGGTGTTTCGCAGCCTGATCATGCGATTCTGCCTGTGAATGGATGTGGATGCTTGCTGGTGAAGGGAACATCGTGATCGCGCAGCCATGCTTCACAGCCCAAATGGAAGGCCATCCGTGGGCCTTCTCTGTCTTCCGTTGGCCTATTATTGCAATTCCAGCGTTCCTTGTCGTCATCATGGAATCGGTGTGGTGCGCCGGCCGCTCGTCCCAGTCGCCGTTGTCGGGTCCCCTCGTGAAGGAGCCCGCTTCGATCCGGACCATTTTCATTTGGCTGCTTCGGGAACACTTACGGCACTCTGCAAGTCGCGTTGCAGATGGCTCGACCGACTCGCGCAGGACCAATCCTACCGACCGACCGTGGCTGCCCGCAGGCTGAACTTGGCCGGTGAGAATGCCCTGCTGGATCAGTTGGGGATGGCTCCCGCGCGGCGGGCCATGCCCGCCGCAAAAGACACGCTAAAGCGTGAACTTCAACGAGGTTAGCACCTTTATAGGGGTGGATGCGCGATCCCCGCCAATCGCCAACTCTGGAACTGGCCTTGCAGCGTCGGGTACCGTTACCGCAGCCCGGCTTGGTCTGCTGCCTGGGCTTCTTCCGGCTGGTCTTGGTGCTCAGGCGCGGGTATAATAACGCACAATAACGGTCGTTCAGGAGCGAACCGACACGTCGCGTACTTCGACTTCAAGTGGACCGACGAAATCATCGAGCACCTTGACGAACACGGTGTCAGCCCGGAGGATTTCAAGGAAGTGGTCAGCAGCCCGGACGAGATCGGCGAGAGCCGAACGACCGGTCGGCCGTGCTGTTGGGGCGAGACGGCAGACGCCGTTACCTGTTCTGTGTGTTCGAGAAGATCGATGACTTCACGATTGTGCCCGTGACCGCCTTTGAAACTCGCCGTCGAGGTGAATGAAGGAGGCCGACATGTCGCCACCACCGAACGCATCACCGGAACTGTTGGAGCAACTCCGCGGGGAACGCGCCACAATCGCCGACGAGTTGGGGGAACTGAGCGAAAGCCACGACCGGATGGTGGAAGCGAAGAGCGAAGAGACGTTCACCGGTCATCTGCGTCGAGCGATTCATGGGAGCGGTCGGCTCGTCCGCGAGATTGCCGCTGAGGCGGGTGTTTCTTCGCAGGCCCTCTGTGAATTCCTCGAAGGCACGCGCACGCTCAGGTCGGACGTCCTAGACCGCTTGGCCCAGGCCGTCCACGCCACGATTCGCGTTGAACCGCGCCGGCCCGAACGGGTTCCGATCGGCGGTGCTCCTCAGCGATAAACACTTGGTGGCGGCTGTTGCCACGGGCCATCATCCCGCTCCGCGTCTCCTGTCTCCCTAGGAATTCGCCCGTAGACGGAGGCTTTTGCAACCCCCGTGCGCGCAGGGACAGAAATCGCTCAACGGCCAATTCCAGAAACCCGTCGCCGGGTGGGCGGAATTCGGGCGGCCGGTTGTCGTTCATCGTGACGAACAAGTGAATGAAGGCCGGTTACGGCGAGCCACTGCGGCGGTTTTTCGGCGAGCACGCCTGGATCGAGTCCGTGGTGGACTTCGGCCATGCCAAGCAGATTTTCGAGGACGCCGATGTGTTCCCGTCGATCCTGGTCGTGCGCCGGCCAACGGACGAGCCCAAGCCGAACACCGCCAGGCTGTATTCGATTCCGCGTGACCAGTTGCGGATCGACGACCTGAGCCGGGCGCGAATCTGAGTCAGGCACGAATCTGAGTTTGTGGCGAAGCGGCTGCTCCACGGCTACAATGCCAAGTCCGCGACCGCGGGAGGAATGCGATGACTGAAGCAATGAAATCCTGTTCCAAGCGACAAGGAGTAGACCAATGCAAATCCGTCTGACGGCCACCATCCTCGCATTGGTGACCACCGGGCTCCAAGCTGCAGACTATCCGCTCGCTCCGCGCCTTGCGGGACAGTGGTGGACGATCGCGGGTGATCCCGACCTTGGTCCCCTGACCAGCCCCAAGCAGCAGCCGGTCGATTTCGGCATCTGGCAAGCGGCCGACGGCACTTGGCAACTCTGGTCCTGCATCCGCGGTACGAAGGAGCCGGGCAAGACGCGGCTGTTCCATCGCTGGGAAGGCGCCAAACTCACGGACCGCGATTGGACGCCCAAGGGAATCGCATTGCAGGCCGACCCCGCCTTGGGCGAAACACCTGGCGGTTTGCAGGCGCCGTACGTCCTCCGCCACGACGGCAAGTTCTGGATGTTCTACGGCGACTGGGCGAACATCTGCCTGGCCATCAGTACGGACGGGAAGACCTTTGCGCGCCACCGCAATTCCGCAGGCAGGCCGCAGCTTGACTTTGCGGGCCCAGTTGATCGTGACCGCAACGGACGCGACCCGATGGTGGTGCGCATTGGCGACAAGTGGTACTGCTACTACACGGCACATCCAGGCAACAAGGGATTCGACTACGCCCGCACGTCCGACGACCTGATCCACTGGGGCGGTGAGCGTGTCGTCGCCGCAGACGGCCAAGCCGGAAAGGGACCGTATTCCGCCGAGTGTCCGTTTGTCGTCGAACCGCAACCCGGTGGTTTCTATCTCTTTCGTACGCAGGCTTACGGGAAGGACGCCCGCACGAGCGTTTATTACTCGCGCGACCCGCTCGACTTCGGCATCGACAACGACGCCGAGCACTATGTCACGACCCTGCCCGTCGCAGCGCCGGAAATTTTCCGGTACGAAGGTCAGTGGTATTTGGCCGCGCTGCTGCCGAGCCTGAAGGGCATCCAGATCACGCGTCTGGAGTGGGAACCCGTTCGCTAAACACCTTGTGCGGCAAGCTGGAAAACTGCGGGAGCTTTGGGTCCACTTTCGTATGATAGAACATCGCCGATTCGCCCCTTGGTGATATGCGTTTCGCAATCGACGACCTGGATCGCTTGGAGACCGATCCCGACTTCCATGCGGGGTTTGACGTCGCTATCGTCCGCAAGTATCGCAAAACGATTCAGTTGATTCGAGCCGCGCCGGACGAAAGAACGTTTTACCAAGTGAAATCCCTGCACTATGAAAGACTGAAAGGGAAACGCTCGCACCAGCGATCCAGGAGGCTGAACGATCAGTGGCGGTGATCATCGAGATTGAGCAGGGACCAGCAGGCAATGTGGTCGTGGTGGTGAACATTGAAGACTATCACTAGAGGGAGGGGATGGACGATGACTACGAGAATCCCGGCGGAAGTCTTCCCCCCAGGCGAGTTCATCAAGGATGAACTGGAAGCCCGAAACTGGACGCAGGCCGACTTGGCGGAAATCCTTGGGCGACCGGTGCAGGCCGTCAACGAAATTATTGCCGGCAAAAAGACGATCACGCCGGAAACCGCGCGGGGGCTGGGGGATGCGTTTGGGACAGGACCGGAACTGTAGCTCAACCTGGAAAACGCTTATCGCCTGTCTCGTACGCCTCCTTCGGATGAGGCGGTCGCACGACGAGCGCATCTGTTTGAGAAGGCCCCAATTAAGGAAATGATCCGCCGAGGTTGGATCGACCGGACGGATGACCTGGACGAACTGGAGGCGGTCGTCTCGAAGTTCTTCGAACTACGTTCCATCCAAGACGAGCCGACGCTGAGTTGCGCGGCTCGGAAACTGGCGCATGTTGTGAACGGGGATCGGAGTGTGGATAACGACTTGGTCGGCACTGCAGCGCGACCGACCGAAGAGAAGCCGGAGTTTGAACGGAAAGCCCACCGAATGGCGGCTTCGCTGTTAATCCCGTCTAGGGATATGGCACGCTTCCTCGCACGCCATCGCCCGCGCTTCTCCAAGCAGGCGATTTGCGGCTTCGCGAGCCAGCTTGGCGTGCATCCTGGAATCGTCGTGGGGCAGCTCCAGCACCGTGGCGAGATCAGCTACTCGCACAGCCGTGAGATGCTGTTGCCGGTGCGACGCTTGATCACGGAGATTGCCATCACGGATGGCTGGGCTTGAGCACGGAGGAAGGGAAAAATTCGTGACTACGGGGACCGTTGTGAGGTCGAATGCAGCGAGGTACCGAAATGCGGCACATGGCTGAAAAACTGGCGTCTTGTGTGGCAGCCGCGATCACCATGAGTGTGTTCTCGGGCCCCGCGCAAACCGCGGATTATTACCTGTCGAACAAGCCCGGCTCAGGTTCGGGCACCAAGGACGATCCCTTGAGCCTGGCCGATCTGCCCAAGCCGGACAATAAGCCTGTCCGGCCACTGACGGTGTTGCAGCCGGGCGACACGCTCTGGGTTCAAGGGTGGTGAGTACGTCTTCCACACAGGTCCGGCCAAGGATTTCCACTACAAAGGTTACCTCCGCCCAGGCCGCTCGGGTGAGCCCGAGAAGCCGATTTCGATTCGCGCGTGCCCTGGCGAAACCGTCGTGCTCACAACTGCCAGCGGAGGGCAGCCGATCTTGGGAAATCACGACCGGGACTACATCCGCCACGACGGGTTCATCGTCAAGGGCTCTATCGGCCACGTGGGCGGCAAAGGCGCCGAGATCGCCTATTGCGAGATCATCGGCCAGTATGTGGATACCGCGGACAACCACGACGGCATCCGGATCGAACACGCCGATGGCGCTTGGATCCACCATAACATCATCCACGGGGTCCAAGGCAAATCTGGCAACCGCGTCGGGATCAAGGTCTACAAATCCCGGAATCTCGTCGTGGAGGACAACTATACCGGGCGCCCCCAGTACACGTTCGGTGCGTACTCCCAGGGTCGAAGACAGACTTTCGACCTGGACGAGATGCGATCACGCGGTTTTGAGCAACACTCCCAGGTGGTCGCCGACGCGGGCGAGATCTTCCAGGACGAGCAGCGCTGGGAGCTCCTCCCAAGATGGCGAACGGCGGGCCGAGACGGTGAAGCCGTAGGACCCGAGAACGTCGCCTTGGTGCTGAACCTCACGCGCTACGGCCCTGCCGGTCGGACTGCCACGGCCCCCGCCGCCGATGTGAAGGTCCACCGCGGCTTGGCGTACGCAAAGCTCGAGGATCCGCAGCAGATGCTCGATGTCTACGCTCCGACCGAGGGCCAGCGTCATCCCGTGGTCCTGTGGATTCACGGCGGCGGCTGGCACCGGGGAGACAAAGCCGACGTCGACCAGAAACCGCAGGCGTTCGTCGACCAGGGATTCGTCTTCATCTCGGTCAACTACCGCTTGTTTCCCAGCGCGACAATCAAGCAGATCGCCGAAGACGTGGCGAAGGCGATCCGTTGGATCCACGATCACGCCCGGGACTACAGGGGCGACCCGGACAGCATCATCGTCACGGGCCATTCTGCGGGCGCGCAGCTGGCTGCGCTGGTTTGCACGGATGACGGGTACTTGAAGGCCGAGGGCCTGACCTTGTCGGCCATCAAAGCCTGCGTGCCGGTGGACGGGGACAGCTATGACGTGCCGCTGCAGATCCACACCGTCGAGGAGGAGCACGCAGCCAGCTACACGCTGACGTTCGGCGACGAAAGAATGCACAACCGATTGCCGACGGTTACGGTCGTCGCCAAGGGGAAGCGCGCGGCCAGCTATCGGGTCAAGTTCGGTGGCGAGGCAATGCAGAGGGAGCTTTCGGCGGTTACCCATGTCGCCAAGGGGAAGAACATCCCGCCCTTCCTGATCCTCTACGTTCGAGACCACTTGGAAACCAAGGCCCAGTCCCAACGGCTCGTCCAGGTACTCCAAGCGGCTGGCATTTCGGCCAGGGCGTATCCCGCAGAAGGAAAGAACCACACCACCATCAATACTGACTTGGGGCTGGCCGACGACCGAACGACCCAGGAGATGTTTGAGTTCTTGAACGCCGTGCTTACAGTCCGGACTCACTTACCCTGAACTTTGGCAAGCTCATTGGCGCTGGCGGCTTCCTCAGCCTTCGCCTTTGGGAGAACTTCGACACGGGCCGAGCCACAGGCGGTCGTTGCCGACAACACCAACAATAGTGCTTTCATTTTTGCCTCTCAATTCACGAGTCCACCTGGCATTTATGACCTGCCCCCGACCGGCACCTGCTGGTCGGCGGCAATCAAAACCACGTTGCCACGTAGGCACTCCCAGCGTCAGGAGCACCGCCTCAACTCTCCCGCCGGATAACGGCGAACCAAGCCTTCGGACCACCGTCCACGAACGTGTCTTTGGACTCTGGATTCGGCTCGAAGTGCGACGGCGTGATCGACTCGACGGTCCAGCCGTCAGCAAAGGCATCTCGGATTTCGTTTTGGCTGATCCGTCGTGGGCCGGGCCCTTCTGGCTCCTGGTCGCTGAAGCACATCAGGAACAGTTTGCCGTTCGATTTTGTGACGTGCGCCAAACCTGCGACGTAGGCCCGCCGATCCGCATCCGACAGCACATGGAACAGTCCGCAGTCGACCACGCTGTCCAACTGGCGGTCCAAGCACGGCAGCTTCAAGGCGTCCATTTGGATGAACTCGGCGTCCACGCCGAGTTCATCCGCCTTGCGTCTGGCTTCCATGATCGGGAACTCAACGAAATCAATCCCGACCACGGGCTGCCCACGCCGGGCGAAGAACAAAGCGTTGTCGCCGGTCCCACAGCCTGCATCGAGGACCGATCCGGTGATCTGGTCGGCAACCTCGATAAACGGCTTCTGCGGTCGGCCAAGATCCCACGGCGCTTTGCCTTCGTAGGCCGCTTCTTCCAGCCGGCAAAGTACACCAGAATGCCGTGCAGCTGGAATGCGGCCATCTGGTAGCTGATCGTCTCCGTCGCTTGGGGCGCAGCCGTTCTGATTGTCGCCCGCACCTTTTCAAGAATCGCTCGAACGTCGGCTGGAAAGCGAGCGATGTACTCGTCGATGTCGTTGGGTGGTTGAGCTTTCGCCATGTTGCCACTCGTCACTTGTTTGGCTCCAGCGGGCTGATCCGCTTCGTGCCCACCGCCAATTCGTCGATCCACAACTTCTGAGCGTGCGGCAGGAGTCCAGGCCCGAAGTAGGGAGCCATCAGGAACTGGTTGAACTTCATGTTGGGAAAGTCGGTGGACCGTAGTACCACGTCGGTGTGCTCGACGACCAGATTCCCATCGAACCAGCCGCGAACAATGCCATTCCGGTTCGCGCGGTCGTTTTCAAAATCAAGCGTGTTGAGCTTGAAGTACGCCTCGACGCAGTGCCAGCGGTCGTCGGTGAAAAGTACGTCTCGGCTGTCGTAGAACTTTCCGTTGTAGCCGCCTCGAAGCGGCCCTTGGGTCAATCCGTGGGGCGTGTCCTTGTTCTGGATGTCCTGGGCGGCCAGCCGCAGTTTGCCGCCGACCGGCTCGATGTACAGCGTGAGATGGCTGGCAGCGGGACCGTGCCACTTCGAGTTCTCCGTGGTCAGGAAGTGGGTCAGATGGGGATGAAAGTTCTGGCCACTCCAGCCCCAACCCTGCGAGAGCTTGAGGTAGAAACGGATGCTGACTTCATCCGTGGGCTCGAACAAGCGACGGACGGGCGACGAGCCCTGCACGCCGGATTGGCGGTCAGGCCACTCGTATTCCAGGCAGCCTTCTCCCGCAGCCGCATCGCCGACGATCCTGAACCTGGTGCCGTCGTACCAGCCTCGCCCCGCAAGGTCGGCGTCCTCGAAGGATTCGCTGAAGAGGATGTCCTTCGTCTGAGCCTCGGTCCCGGGCTTGGTTTCTGCCGCCCAGACCGAGGCGGCAATCGCAAAAAATGAGGCTGCTAACAGCATGAATGCTGCAAGTCGGGCCGTTGCGGCGCACAGCACAACTACCGCTGCTACGAAGATCCCAAGGAGCGGTTGGCGATTGGGCATTGTGATTCTCCATCTACGGGTGGGAAGGTACCAGAGACGCATTCTAACATGCAGGCGACGGCTTCAATGTAAAGAACATCGAGACGCAAACAAGGGACTGCCCAAGTTCACGAAAGGAATCAACCATTGCCCAAATTTTACGTTGAATCCGGACCGGTCCAACTGATCTTTGATGCCTCCACCCGCGAACAGGCCGCCGTCATGGCGTTTCAGTGGACCTGTGACAAGCAGGCTGAGATCGAGGCCGCCTCGCCCCTGGACCACATGTTGGAGGCCGAGGAAGGCGGCTGGCAACTGTGGGAAGAAGTCGCTGTGAACGAACAGGGTTTCGGCCGCTGGGACGGCGAGGTGTTCGAGACGTTGGACGTTTTCGAGGCTTGGCTGCGGTCCGCGGTGCCGGTGGCCTGAGCTGAATGGCCGCCATTACGTTCCGCCGGCCGCATCTTCAGGATGGCCGTATCGTACCGTACAATGGCGGACGTCCCCAGACGCATTCAGGTGAGGAATCAATTCACAGAGCTTGTTATCGTCGAACGGATCGTCGACATCATATCGAGGACTGCCAGATCCGAATGTCACGCGTCCGGCATTCATCAAATAGCGTTCATCGCCGACGATTTTGCGCAACCATTCCGGCCCTTCACGGTACGCACCGTGTGTCCCACCAGCAGATTCGATAGCAATTATCGCCACCCGCATGCGCCGAGGGCGCTCAAGAATGAACGAGAGCGCAACAGCAACGAGCAACGTGACAACGAAGAGCGTTCTCACGCTGTAACGAAGGAATCTC
>Ga0366819_10380_pt1 | contig 15995 bp, 13 predicted proteins | sample TotcelFGM3001N15_FD_207091 | JGI IMG/M metagenome (GOLD analysis project Ga0366819, IMG submission 207091) | Enriched cells from coal bed in the Powder River Basin, Montana, United States - Total cells FGM rep3 HSBNCT.FGM.300.1.N15 ... | reverse complement strand
CGACCGCCGGGGCCACAACCCGGTGCTCTGCCAACTGAGCTACGCCCACCATAAATTTGATTTGTAACATACCCATCGCCTCCTGGCAAGGGCGCGGGAAGCGCGGGTGCTGATAATCAGCCAAACGCTCTCACCCGGTGAGTTCCGGCCGCCGCCAAAGGCCAAAGCGCCGCTTCGCACCTTTACATCGGCCCCGGAAGGATATATGGTAATCTTGACGACGTTTTAAGGAGAGCTTATGTACCAGGCCAGATTTTGGGAAAGTGCTGGGGATCAGAAGATTCATTGCTTTTTGTGCGCCCAGGAGTGCAAGATCGATCCGGGCAAAAGGGGGCTCTGCCACGTCCGGGAGAACCAGGACGGGACGCTCTACAGTCTCAATTACGGCCGAGTCATTGCCGAGCACATCGACCCCATCGAGAAAAAGCCTCTGTTTCACTTCCTGCCGGGCACCCGCTCCTATTCCATCGCCACCACGGGATGCAACTTCATGTGCCTCCATTGCCAGAACTACGACATCTCCCAGTACCCCCGGGTCCACGGCGGCAAGATCCTGGGAGACGAACGCGATCCTGAGGCCATTGTGGCCTATGCCTTGGGGTCCCATTCGGCCAGCATCTCCTACACCTACACCGAACCCACCATCTTCTTCGAATACGCCCAGGACGTGGCCCGCCTGGCCCGGGAACATAACCTGCGCAACATCTTTGTGTCCAATGGCTTCATGACCGAGGCCTCCGCCACCGCCCTGGCGGAATTCATTGACGCCGACAATGTGGATTTGAAGAGTATGCGGGACGACTTTTACCGCAAGGTCTGCAAGGCCCGGCTGCAACCGGTGCTGGACACCATCACCCGGCTCCAGCAGCTGGGGGTCTGGTTAGAGATCACCACCCTGGTCATCCCGGGGCACAACGACTCCGAGGCCGAACTCACCGAGATCGCCAACTTTATCAAAGGGGTCAGCCCGGCCATCCCCTGGCACGTCACCGCCTTTCACCCCACCTTCAAGATGATGGACCGGCCCGCCACCCCGGTGGCCACCCTGGTCCGGGCCCGGGAGATCGGCCTGGCGGCCGGCCTCCGCTATGTCTACGTAGGCAACATCCCGGGGCAAGACGGCGAGAACACCTACTGCTACGCCTGCCGGGAGTTGCTCATCGAGCGCCTGGGCTATACCATCCGGCGCTACCACCTCAAGGACGGGCGCTGTCCCAAGTGCCAGGCCGAAATCGACGGGGTCTGGAAGTAGTTCCCGGCGCCGCCCTATAGCCTTGCCATAAATTCATTCCAGTCGTTCATGAGCCCCGGGCTCACCTATAAATTATGAAAAGTCAGGTAGGGCGGGCGTCCCCGCCCGCCGTGTCGGGTGCGTACTGCGCACCTTTATCAGGCACGGGCGAGAAGCCTGTGCCACCAAATTCTCAAGAACTTTTCAGGACAGTCGCCGGTTCTTAAATCCCCCTGAATCCCCCTTTTCCAAAGGGGGACTTTTCCAGTAATTCCTTGCAGTTCCCCCTTTTTTAAAGGGGGGTTAGGGGGGATTAGCATGACGCCACGATCGGTAAACTCTTTTGGCCGCCGCTATCCTCCCCTGAGCAGTCGGCGGCCTTTACCACTCAATGCCGCGCCGGGACTTGACCCCGGCCTCGTAGTAGTGTTTCAGGGGCCGCATTTCCGTCACCAGGTCCGCCAGTTCCACCAGTTCCGGGGGGGCCTGGCGGCCCGTCAGGACCACCTCCACCCACGGGGGGCGCGCCCTTAGCACCTCAAGCGCCTCCGCCAGTGGCACCAAATTAAAGGTCAGGGCCAGATTGATTTCATCCAGGATCACCAGATCGTGCTCCCCGGCCCGAATCACCTGCCGGGCCAGGTCCCAGGCCTCTCGCACGCGGGCCAGGTCTTCCGGGTCCGGGGCCCTAAGATTGACCAGCCCCGGCCGCCCGAAGTAGCGCAGGGTCATGTCCGGGGCCAGGCGACCTAAAGCGGCCTTCGCCTCCCCGGTCTCCCGGCCCTTCATGAACTGTACCATATACACCTTAAACCCCTGCCCCACGGCCCTCAGGGCCAAACCCAGGGCGCAGGTGGTCTTACCCTTGCCGTCCCCGGTGTACACCTGAATCAGCCCCCGGCTCAGTCGCGTCTCGGCCATCACACTTCCTCTCATCAAAGCGATAGGGTATGTTTCGTAATTTATCTGATTATTTTGGAACGACCAAGAATTAAGCTGACAAGCACTAAACCGATATCAGATGAGGTCTGACACCGGGCTAAGGCTTTACCTGTCGATAGGGCTTGGATAGAGCTGAGATAGCCACATCAACCCACATTTGTGGATTTTGTAAGGATTCATATAGAGCAGAACTCGACAACTCAACGACTTCTCGCATTTTTTCCCAGACATCACTCTCTTTAGTTTGAAATCGCCGGAAATATTTGGCGTTTTTAGAAACTATCTTTATTAAAATATATTAGAAAAATATTGACTTTTACTTGTAATGTATGCTAGCATAGCGCCACAGTAGAAAGCCAAACCCGCTGCGAGGCGGGGACGGAAAGCTACGGGTCTCCTCAAGGGGGAGGAGAAGATTGCCGGGTTGCCTGGAAGGGGGTAACTCGGCTTTTTTATTCACAAAACCACAAACCAAGGAGGTTTATGACCGAAAAAAATACCATCATCTCCCTAGTTTTGGCCCTGGGCCTTATGTGCGCCCAACCCCTGCAGGCGGCCACGGAAGCCTACAGGAGGCCGCCATGCAATCACGTCTGACATGTCTTGGCCGCCTCCCAGGCTGCCGATGACTCAGGGGCTGATTACCTTGGTGACGAACCAGCACCCATAAGGAGGTGTACCCTCTTTTCCTTGAGAGGAGGAAGGCATGAGGTATCACTTCAATTTCCAGGCGGATAACCTGCCTGACCCGACCATAAGGAGAATAAAGATGGCGGCATTGGGGAACATGAAAAGATGGGTTCGGTTGATGGTACTTGCTTTATTAATTGTTTTCGCTCCCATCGTCATGGGGGCCGGCGGGGTCCAAGCCGCAACGCCGGCAGAAATCGAGGCATCCATAGCTAATGGCCTGACCTGGTTGGTGGCCCAGCAGCAGGCGGGTGGTTCCTGGCCGGGGTGGTATCCCGTAGCCAATACCGCGGCCGCGGTGCTGAAACTGGAAGACCGGGGCAAGGAGTTGTACGGTTCCCCTTTCAACCCGGACTACCTATACAAAGTCAACGTAGAGAATGGTCTCAATTACCTGTTTTCCCAGGCTCATCGCTCAGGAACGCAGGTTTGGTGGGACGCTGGGGGGTGGGAAACCACTTACCATACTGCCCTGGGCATCATGGCCATCGTCTCCAGCACCACCAAGGACACCGTCATCAGCGGGGGGCCGCTTGATACCCTGACCTACGCCCAGGTGGTGACCTATGCCCTCAACTTCCTGTTGGCCAACCAGAATACTGACGGCGGCTGGATTTACAACGCTGGCGGCACCAGCGACCAGTCCAACACCGGTTTCGCCGGTCTGGGGCTGGCTTATGCCGTCAGTTGGGGCAATACGCTGCCGGACGCCACCAAAGCGGGTTTGAAGACCTGGAATACCTACATTCAATGCACCACCGCCGGTGTCACCACCTATGGCGGGGCCGGCTACACCACACCGTGTGACTGGGTGAACGCTTACAAGACCGGCCATCTCCTCTATAACATGGCCGTGGTGGGGGACGGCGCCGGCAACCCCGCGGTGAAGTTGGGCATCGACTATATTGCCAACAACTGGAATGACATCAATAATATCGGCTGGAGATACTATGGCGGCACCCCCGATATGTTGGCCAGCTTCATGGTCATGAAGGGGCTGGTGGGGCAGAACATCGAGAAGCTGAATGTCGGCGGCGATCCGAATTTTGACTGGTTCGGCGACATGAGCACCGTGATCGTCACCACCCAACAGGCCGCCGGAAACTGGGCCGCCACTGGTTGGACCGATGAATACCTGACCACGGTGTTTGCCTTGCTTACCCTGGAGAAAGCCATCATCAAGCCCGTTAACAGCGTTTACTTTGACATCAAGCCGGGCTCCTGCCCCAACCCCATCAATCTGACCAGCCAGGGAATCCTGCCCGCGGCCATCGCCGGCACCGCGGACTTTGATGTCAAGAAAATTGACCCCGCGACAATCAAACTGTTCATCGAGGGGGTGGAAGAGGGAGTAGCGCCCATCCGCTGGAGCTTCGAAGACGTGGCCACCCCGTACCTGGGCCAGGAAGCCTGCGGCTGTCATGAGCTCACCGCCGATAGCTTCATGGACCTGGCCCTCAAGTTCGACAGCCAGGAAGTGGTAACCACCCTGAAACTGGCCGAGGTCAAGGGCCAGACCGTTCCCCTGGTTATCAGGGGCAACCTCACGGGTGATAACGGCGGCCAGGCCTTTGAAGGCAAAGACTGCGTCCGGGTCCTGGACAAGTAAACGCTCGGCCTGACTAACTAGGTGTAAGGCACTTTTACCGGATCAGGGCTCCGCTCGAAGCGGCGCCCTGGTCCGGTTTTTTTGCTTTTTTAGAGGGGAAATATCCCCTCTAGGAGGGAAAACCGAACCCTCTTTGGGGGTTGGTTTAGGGTCAGAAATGGAAAATCGTGCGGAATCTGTACTTAAACGGATCGGCAAAATTTTTCGTAGATACCTTGCCACCAACGAGTTTTCGCAAAATATCAATAGAGTTGTGGCTATGACCTGGATAGCGAAATTGAACTTTTGTGGGGGGAATCTTAAGAATCCTACTTTGTCCGATGATATGTTGCCCGGATATCATTTAGCCTGATTTATGAAAAATATTCCTGGGGCACAACGCTAATTAGCAGTTCAGTGGCCAGTACACCGATGCACTGACCACTGACCACTGGCAACGGTCTGCCCTTCAACCCTTCAGCAGGTTCCGGGCGATGATCAGCCGCATGATTTCGTTGGTGCCTTCGTAAATCTGGCCCGCCTTGGCGTCCCGGAAGTAGCGTTCCAGGGGGTATTCCGTCAGGCAACCGTAGCCTCCCAGGATCTGCACCCCTTCGGTGGCCGCAGCCATGGCCGCATCGGTGGCGAATTTCTTGGCCATGGCCGCGGCCAGGCCATAGGGCTGCTTCTGGTCTTTGAGCCAGGCAGCCTTCAGGGTCAGGAGGCTGGCGGCTTCCAAATCCGTAGCCATGTCCGCCAGCTTCCACTGGATGGCCTGAAAATCCGCCACGGCCTGGCCGAACTGCCGCCGCTGTTTGGCATAGGCCATGGCCGCGGCCAGGGCGGCCCGGCCCAGCCCCACGGCGATGGCGGCGGAACCCACCCGGGCGGCGTCCAGGGCGGCCAGCATCACCTTGAGCCCCTGGTTGGCCTCGCCCAGGAGGCTGGTCTCGGGCAGCCGGGCCTGGTCAAAAAAGAGAGGGACCGAGGCCGCGCCCCGCAATCCCAGTTTCTCCTCCCGGCCGCCCCAGGTGACCTCCCGGGTAGCGGGGATTTCCACCACCAAGGCGCTGATCCCCTTGGCGCCCCGCTCCGGGTCGGTGAGGGCCGCCACCAGGGCGAAGCGGGCCTCGCCCCCCGAAGTGACGAAGTTTTTGCTCCCGGTGAGCACCCAGCCGTCCTGCTGCCGGCGGGCCACGGTCTTCATTCCTGCCGGGTCGGAGCCCGCCTCGGGTTCGGTCAGGGCGAAGCAGGCATAGACCTCGCCACGGGCCACCGGCGGCAACCAGGCCTCTTTCTGGGCCGGGGTGCCGAACTGGGCCACGGCCCCCCCGAACAGGGAGTGGTTGACGTGCAGGATCAGGGCCGAAGACGGGCAGGCCTGGGCCAGCTCCATCTGCGCCAGGACATAGGCCACATAATCTAGGCCCCGGCCGCCGTATTCTTGGGGAAGAGCCAGGCCGAACATGCCGCCTTGGGCCCAGAGCTGCAAGATCTCCCGGGGAAACTGGGCCTCCCGGTCAAGCCGGGCGGACAACTCGCGCACTTCCCGGGCCAGGCTTTGCGCCTTTTCCTGGACCCCCTGCTGTTCCGGTGATAAAGTAAATTCCATGCTGACCCCCCTGGGCTGGTAGTGATTTTTGCGGCTATCATCCCAGATTTGCCGGGTCTGGTCAAGCCGCACTCCTTGGGCCCGAACTTTTTCGAGGCCCCGTGAGGGACCAGGCCGGGATTGACCTCGCCGCCCCGCATTAATTTAGCTTTGCAGCTTGGCACAACGAGGTAATTAGGATAAATTTTCCGGTTAGATACAAATTCTGAGGATGTGCGATGGTGAAGAATCGAATCCTATCCGTGGGCGTATTGCTGGCGGTTCTCCTGGCCCAAGCCCTGATGCCGGCTCAGGCCCGGGAGACCGCGACCCCGTCGCCGGCCGTGGTCAATCTTGAACAGGTGTTGGAGGGCAAACCAACCGCCACCGTCGATGCCGGCGGCGGCGTCTCCCTGGTGCTTGCCACCGCCGACGGCCGGTTCGGGCAAGACCTGACCATCATGGCGGACGGCCGGCAGGTGCAGAAATTGACGGGCGGGAGATTCATGGCCTGTGCCCGGCTGGAGGCGGGTCCCGTCACCTATTGGGCCATTGCCGAATTCACCGGGGGCGCCCATTGCTGCGGGCAATTCGCCTTCCTGGCCCGGCCCGCCGCCGGCCAGCCGGTGCGCTATCTGGGGCAAACTATGGGCTACAATGGCGGCCCTCGGGATTTTCCGGGGTCGTTTATCGCTCGCCAGGGTCAGCTCTATTTCGAGAGTTTTGACAACCGCTTCGACTATTTCCATGCCAGCCATGCCGACTCCCTCCTGGTCAACGTGCCCCAGACGTACTATCGTCTTACTCCCGCCGCCATCAGCGTGGACAACCTCCCTTTCAAAGATGTTTTTATGAAAGAAGCGGCCGCAGTGGACCAAAAAATCCGCCGGCAGGCCGCCCCCCAGGACGGCAAGGCCAAAGCCATTCTCAAGCCGGGTTTTGCACCGGGATTTGAGAACCTGATGTTCTCCGATACCCTGGGCCAGCTTCTGGTGAAGCGCACCATCCTGTATCTCTACGCCCGGGAGGACAAATTGGCCTGGGACACCTTCCGGCGGGATGTGTCACGCTACTACCTCAGCTCCGACTGGGTGCCGCAGTTGCAGGAAGAAATTATTAAGACCCTGAAGTCGCACCCCTACTGATACCAGGGTGCAAAACCCGGGCGCCGGAAAGCATCGAGCATGGAAAACACATCGTCACATTTTCGCTTGGCCCTGATTCTGGGAGGAGCGCGCAGCGGCAAGAGCCGCTACGGCCTGGGCCTGGCGGCCCGCTGCCCGGCCCCCCGCCTCTTTGTGGCCACCTGCCAGCCCCAGGATGCCGAGATGGAGGCCCGCATCGAAGCCCATCAGCGGGAACGGGGCTCGGACTGGGCCACCCAGGAGGTCCCCCTGCAACTGGCGGCCGCCCTCAGTGAAGCCCAGGACCGCTACGGGGTCGTGGTGGTGGACTGCCTCACCATGTGGGTCTCCAATCTCCTGCTTCAGGAGGACGCCACCCCGGGCAGCATCCAGACGGCGACCGAGGACCTCCTGGCGGCCCTGGCCACAACCGCCGTACCCACCATCCTGATCAGCAACGAGGTGGGGTGGGGGATCGTCCCGGACAATCCCCTGGCCCGGGAATTCCGGGATCAGGCCGGCTGGCTGCACCAGCGCCTGGCCCAGGCGGCGGACCTGGTGGTCCTGGTAGTGGCGGGGATTCCGGTGCTCATCAAGAGCGATCTTTTCCCGGCCGGACCGTGAGCCGGATCGCCGGGTTTAGGGTCTTCCTGGAAAAGGCTGTTCTGAAAAGTCTTTCGTAGGGTGCGTCTTACGCACCATGAGCTTATGGCCACGGCGGGCGGGGACGCCCGCCCCACTGGATCTTTTCATAATTTACGGGTGGGCCAACGGCGCAAGAGGAACTGCGCACTGCTCACTTCTCACAGCTTATTGCTTACTGCTATCTTAAGAATTGAGGTTTTGCCCCTATGATGACGGAATTGTCTCAGATAATTTCCCAGATTGAACCCCTCAACCCTGCCTGGCTGGACCAGGCCCGAGAGCGCCTGGATTCCCTGACCAAGCCCCGGGGCAGTTTGGGCCGCCTGGAGGAACTGGCGGCTCTCTATGTCGGCATCCGCGGCGAGTTGCTGCCCACTCTCGACAAGAAGTGGGTGGTGGTCTTCGCCGCCGATCATGGGGTGGTGGCCGAAGGGGTGAGCGCCTATCCCCAGGAAGTCACCCACCAGATGGTCCTCAACTTTCTCCGGGGAGGCGCCGGGATCAATGCTTTGGCCCGTCATGCCGGGGCCCGGGTGGCGGTGGTGGATATCGGCGTCAACCACGATTTCGGCCACATCCCCGAACTCATCAACCGGAAAGTGGCCTACGGTTCCCGCAATATGGCCCAGGAACCGGCTCTCACCCGGGAAGAGGCCCTTCAGGCCCTCCTGGTGGGGGTGGAAATGGCGGAACAGGCCACCGCCACCGGAGTGGACGCCCTGGCCGCCGGGGACATGGGCATCGGCAACACCACCCCCGCTGCAGCCCTGGCCTCAGTCTTCACCGGCAAGCCGGTGGCGGCGGTCACCGGCCGGGGCACCGGCATCGAGGACCCGGTCTGGCGCCACAAAATTGCAGTGATTAACCGGGCGTTGGCCCTTCACCATCCCAGTCCCGAAGACCCCGTGGGAGCCCTGGCCGCGGTGGGCGGTCTGGAGATTGCCGGCATCGCCGGTTTCATCCTGGGAACCGCGGCGGCCCGGCGGCCCCTGGTGCTCGACGGCTTCATCGCCACCGCCGGGGCGCTGGTGGCCCAGGCCCTGGCCCCCACCGTGACCGATTACCTCATTGCCGCCCACCGCTCGGTGGAGCCGGGGCATCAGATTATGCTGGATTTCCTGGGCCTCAAGCCCCTGTTGCAATTCCAAATGCGCCTGGGCGAAGGCACCGGCGCCGCCCTGGGCTTGTCCCTTCTGGAAGCCGGCGTCAGAGTCTACCGGGAGATGGCCACCTTCGGGGAGGCCGGGGTGGCCGACCAGGACGCATGAACTCCACCCTGCCCCTGGCCCTCACCTTTCTCACCAAGCTGCCCTGGCCCTGGCGAGGCCCGGCGGACGAGACCGCCCTGGCCCGCTCCATGTTCTGGTTCCCCTGGGTCGGGGCCGTCCTCGGCCTGATTTTCTGGGGGGCCTGGGCAGGGCTGCACCGGGCGCTACCCGTCCCGGCGGCTGCGGCGGTGCTCCTGACGCTGACGGTGTGGATCACCGGCGGGCTGCACCTGGACGGCCTGGCCGACACCGCCGACGGCCTGGGCGGGGGCCGCACCCCGGAAGAGGCACTCGCCATCATGAAAGACTCCCGGGTGGGCGCTTTCGGGGTCATTAGCCTCATCCTGGGTCTGGTCCTCAAATTTTCCCTGTTCCTGTCGCTGGCCACCCAAACCTCCGGAACCCGAGCCCTGCTGCTCTTCCCGATAATCAGCCGCTGGTCCATGGTGCTCCTGGCCTATCTCTCCCCCTACGCCCGGGCGGAAGGGGGCCTCGGGCAGGCCATGACCCTGGGGGTAAGCCCCCGGGTCCTCATGGGCGCCAGCCTCAGCGCCGGGGGCCTCTCCCTCCTGATCCTGGGCGCCCCGGGCCTGGCGCTCTTTATCGCCACCGCCGCCCTGGTCTGGCTGGGCAGCCACTACTTTCAACGCCGACTGGGCGGCATCACCGGCGACATCCTGGGCGCCACCAACGAAGTTGTGGAAGTCCTGGTGCTGGCCGGGGCTTTAATTCTGATGTAGAGGCCCTTCCGCACCTCTAACCACCCCCTGGAGCTTTGGTCTCGGGAGTTGGAGGGCGTGCTTTAGCGGCTGGAAAAATGGCGAGACGCCGCCGTCCTGGCCCCAGTCAGAGGTCATGAGGCAATAAAAAAAGCCGGGGGGACGCCAGGCAGGTGACGTTTGCTCGCCCGCCTGGCACGCCCCTCGGCGTCAATGCTTAAACCTGCGGCCCCGCAGGCAGTTTACACCCTTCAGGCGCCCCCAAAGCCGATGCTGACCTTGTCTCCCTCCACCAGAACCGGCACCTTGCGGTTGCCAGGGGCGAGGCGCAGCATCTCGGCCATGGCCTGGGCGTCTGCTTTGACATCCCGAAAAATGACCGTCAACCCCTCGTTAGCCTTGGCCTCCCGGGCCCGCTGGGTGAAAGGTCAGACCTGCTTACCGAAGATGGTAATCTCCCGGGTCATTGACCACCTCCTGGAGCGCTGTCCAGGTAATAGACCTTCACGTAGAGAAAATCCACCAGATTAAGGATTACCAGAGGGTTTTCGGACACGGTGAATTGCACCCCCTCAAACCGGGGGCTCACCTTGGCCTGCACGTGCTTCATCACCTGGTCGGCAACCTGGGGATTATTGGGGCAGGCAAGCTTCAGAAAGTTCTGGAACACCGCCGCCTCGCGCAGCGCCACACTCCTGGTCTGCTCGCGCAGCTTCACCCGCAAGGGCTTCAGGGCATCGTCAAAGAAATCGCCGATGTCCTCGTATTTCTGCTTGATCTTGGCGAAACTCCACTGCCGCAGGCCCCGGTATTGGGTGGCAGTCTCACCGGTGAGATTTTCGGTGGACAACATGATGATGTCGATATTGGGGGTATTGGGGACATTGGCCGGCAGATAGGCGAGCTTCACCACCAACTCCGGATACTTGCGGTTGTTGAGGATAAAATCGCGGCTGAAGCGCTTTCCCGGGCGGTCATACCGGTTGGACTCGGACACCACCCAGCCTTCGGCCTCCAGGCCTTGCAGCAGTTGGGCGGCCTTGGGCATCAGGCGGCGCAGTTCGGCGAAACTGCCGGGCGACACGCTCCCTCTGGGCTCCTGGTAGCCGCCGTCATCCTCTCCGGGGGGAGAAGGAGTGGGCGTCGTCTCCCGCTCCTGGAATTCCCCCTGAGGCGGCGCAGTAGGAATAGGCTCCGGCTCCGGGGACGGCGCTACCCTGGCCTGGACCGGGCGGGCCTTGGGATCGGCTTTCATTCCCAAAATAAACACGGTCTGCCCGCCGGCGCCGGGCCGGTTCAGCCTCCAGTAAGTAAAGGGCTTTTCAGGGAAAAGGTCCAGGACGATGCGCACCCCGCCCCCGGGGGCGGCGGTTTCGGTGACCACCTGCTGCACCAGCAGTTCATCGCCCTCCAGACGGCTGGGAAGCCGCCCGGCCCGGGCCCCGGGAAACTCCACCACCAGTTGCGGTTTACCCGACACCTCCCGGGAACTCACCCGGGGTGTTGCCGCCCGATCCAGGATCACGGTGAGCAGGGTGTCATCCGCCACCTTGCTCAACCCCAGTCGGCGAACCTCCACGGCGCCGCTGGCCCCCCAGGCGTGATGGGACAGGCAGCACAGTAGTACCAGCAGCCACGCCAGGCTTCGGCCCGGTTTAGCAATCAAGGTCGGTAGACCGAAAATGCTCTTAGCCTCCATCTTTCACCCGCTTGAAGTTCACACAGGAACCGGGCGGACAACCGGGGTGCCAATCCCCGGTCATGTCCGCGGATAACATCTTTCCTTCCTCGGAGGGGGTGACGACGAGGATGGCGCCCGGTTTGGTGTAAATAAATATCTTGCCTTCATTCACCACCCAGGTGAACTCAACGGTTTTTCCCGCCAGGGTCCAGGTTCCCTTGCCATTATCCTGGAGGTCGAGATCGATGTAATCCTTACCGCCGAAGGGCTCTACGGATTTATACGCCCCGGCAAACTGGGAGCGCGACTCCCCACAACCTCCCAGAACCAGACCCACCATGATCAGACCCAGGACCGCGGTCACCGTCAGAAAATTTTTGTTCATATCTTTCTATCCCGCAAGATGAACCCTCCCCGATCCAAAACCAGAAACCGATCGTAGAGGAAAATTTGGATGCACATGATCAGCATCCCGGTATTCTTCATGACTTTCCACCAGTTTACCGGTTCACCCACTTCGCCCACACAGCCGCAGTTAATAGGCATGTTATGCAAAATGGCGTTGACCAGCCCCACAATAAAGATGACGTTCATGGCGCCGATGAGCGTGGCCGCAGCCCGGGTGCGGATGCCCAGGAGGAGGAACAACCCCACGACCAGTTCGGCCCAGGGCAGGGCGAGAGACCACAGGTTCACCCCCCAGGCCGGGGTCAGGTTGTAATCCACCACGTTCAAGGCGAAGACCGCCGGCCGCATGATTTTGCTCAAGGCGAAGGAAATAAAGATCGCCGCCAGCAGCACCCGGCAAAACACCGACAGGTAAGGGCTGCGCCAGATAGGCGGAATTAAAATGAGCAAAAAGATGCTCACCGGCAGCCATTCCAAGAAACCCGCGAACCCCAGGGGGAGGCTGCCGGGTGCGGAGGCCTTTTTTTCCTGTACGGGAAAGACCTTGGGCCAGCCGGCGTAATCTTTCAGCACCGCCACGTTATTCACACCCTTGTGCTTGAGCATGCGGGCCAGATCGATGTCCATGCGCCGGCTGAACGTCCCGCCGTAAACCACGAGGGTCTTGTCCTTGCCCTCCTGCTCCACCATGAACTGGAACATGGGATACATCAGATCGAACAAGATCACCGGTAAGTTGGTGGCATCCTTGATGTGCTGCTGGCTATAAAAAGCGCTTTTCCTGGCATCAACGAAAATGGCCTGCTTCTTCTGGTAGAGATCCTCTGCCTGGTTAAGCGTAATTTCGGGAATAGCGGTTTTTTCCCCCCAACCGTGGATCAGGGGAATCCGGTTGTCGTTATAGATGTTGACCACTAGGGACAGAACCAGGCTCAATCCCAGCATGAGGACATAATCGAACCAGGAGAGCTGCCGCAGTTTGACCTGATGCACCACTTCGGCTTCCACGCGCCGGTCCCCGGCCACCAGCCATGCAGCCAGCTGCTGAATGATATGCCGGGCCAGCTGCGGATTCTGATCCAGGAGGCGGTCGAATTCCTCCTTGGAGACCTTGATGAGGGTGGAATCCTCCAGCGCCTCCACCGAGGCGGAGCGGGGTTGCCCGGTAACCAGGGCCACCTCCCCGAAGTAGGCCCCGGCCTTCAACTCGGTCAAATTCGTTTGAATCCGGTCGGCGGTTTCCCGGAAAACCCGGACCCGGCCGGATTGAATGACGTAGAAAAATTCCGGGTCCTTCCCCTGGCTGACGATGCGCGCCCCCGCGGGCACGCTTACCTCATGTCCCAACTGGCAGAGTTTTAAGCCGGCGGCTTCCGTTTCTCCTGTGGGTTTCTCCGTTGTCATGCCGTCATTCCTATGGGCTGAGAATTATGCTTGCCGGGCCAACTCGCGAACACGGACGCCCATTCCCGCTTTCATCTGTCTTCTTACCACAAGATACGGTAAATGTGAACTCCGCCGGCTCCCACCGCCAGCAAATATTTTTAACCATAATTATGGCGGTTAAGTCGTTGAGCCGGTTGCCTTTCTTGAATAAAGCAACCCGGAAGGAACCCCTGATTCAGTGAATTTCTCATTTTGAGAAATATTTATCATGGTTCCGGGACATCCTCTCAGGGAGAGAAGTTCGCCGCCTCATCCCGGGGGAGGGTTTGGGGGCATAGTTTTTTATGCAATAAATTCAATAAGTTTTAAATCGTGATTTTAAGGGGTTTTGGCAAGGCAATTGCATCTTTAGAGCGGAGTGCTTGATTTTGTCATAACGTGAGGAACTGAATATATGCGCACCATAACCTCTGCCTTTCCCTGGAACCAGGTGAAATGGCGCTCCAAAGAGGAACAACGGATACAGACCCTGGACCTGGCCCTCAAAATCCTGGTGCCGTTACTCCTGTCGGCCTGCCTGGTAATCGCCTTGAAGGTCGGCTCCTTCGACGGTTTTCTGCACCTGTTGAGCCGCCAGAGTCTCGGTTCGCCCCTGATGGCCTTGGGGGCCGGCTTCACTCTGGCTTACCTGGCCTTCCAGCTGGTGCGAACCGTGCTGTGGTGGCGGTATAAATCCTTTCCCCTGCCCCCGGGTCCGCTGCCCCGGGTCACGGTCATCATCCCGGCTTACAACGAAGGCGCCATGGTGGAGAAGTCCATCTACGCCGCGGTCGCCTCGGACTACCCGGCCGACCGGCTGGAGATCATCTGCATCGACGACGGTTCCAAGGACGACACGTGGGCCTACATTGACCGGGCTCGCCGGCGCTACCCCAAGCTAATCAAGGCCATCCGCTTCGCCAAGAACCGCGGCAAGAAAGAGGGCCTCTACGCCGGCTTCACCCGGGGCAAGGGCGAGTACTTCGTCACCATCGACTCGGACAGCGTCATCACGCCTGACACCGTCAAGCAGGTCATCGCCCCCATGCTCAACGATCCTCAGATCGGCGCCGTGGCCGGCAACGTCAAGGTCTACAACCGGAGCCGCAGTGTCATGGCCCGGATGCTGGCGGTGCGCTTCGTCCTGGCCTTTGATTTCCTCCGGGCCTCCCAAAGCATGTACGGCTGCGTCACCTGCACCCCCGGGGCCCTGTCGGCTTACCGGGCCACAGCCCTCAAACCGATCCTGAAGCAGTGGCGCACCCAGACCTTCATGGGCCTGCCCGCCAATATCGGCGAAGACCGGGCCTTGACCAACTTTGTCCTGCGCCGGGGCTACTTCACCTCTTACCAGCGCAGCGCCATCGTCCACACCATGGTGCCCGAATCCTATAAGGGTCTCTGCCGCATGTACCTGCGCTGGGACCGCAGCAATTTCCGGGAAAACTGGGTCCAGCTCAAGTTCATCCTGAGCAAGTACCGGACCAAACACCGGCTGCTGCCCATCATCGACTTTTTCATGACCCAGATCGAATTCCCCCTGACCTATCTCTTCCTGGGCATGCTGCTCATCTCCTTCTGGCTCTACCCCATCGTCGTGGTGAAGTTTCTGGCCGGGCTGGGGGTCTTCACCCTGGTGTGGATGTACTACTACATCCACCAGGAACGGGACATGGACTTCATCTACGGGATTATCTACTCCTACTTCGCCTTCTTCGCCCTCCACTGGGTGCAACCCTACGCCTTCATTACCGTCAGAAACGACCGATGGCTAACGCGCTAAAGCGCGATAATATAGAACAAAGGTTAGGGAGGGGCAGGGCTTCGGCTCTGTCCCTCCCTGGCTTTTTGGGGGAGCAGTTGGTAGTTAGTCTTTAGCGGTCGCACCTGGGTTTTGCCCCACCCGCAACTCATGGAAAGGACAGTGGGGCGGGCGTCCCCGCCCGCTACTCAACTGAATTGATGGTGCGTAAGACGCACCCTACGACAGACCGGGTTTCTTCTCGTTCCCAAGCTCCTGCTTGGGAACGCATAATTTCAGCCCAAGCTGTGCTTGGGCACCTTATAAATTGTTAAAGAAAAATTTTTTCAACCCTTTTCGCCTCTTCCCCTTTTCCCCTTTTTGCCCCCGGTTAAAACCTGGCGCCCAGCCCGCCGGCGTAGCCGGTGAGTTCGGCGTAGCCGAAGCCTTTGACCGGGGCGCCGTTTTTGACTCCCTCAATCTTGACCTGGCCTTCCCAATAGGTGACCTTGGCCGGGGCCTGGGACCGGATCTCCTGGTCGGGCAGCGTCGGCGTGAGCCTCAGGCGGTAGCCGGCCCCGGGGATATCGATCTCCCAGCCCGCCGGGTATTGGGTCCGGGTATGGGGGGAGGTCCAGGCGCCGGTGGGCTTGACCGTAAAGTCGCTGAGTTTCAGGTGGCGGGCATTGCCCTGGGGGTCGATGAGGCTGCCGGCGGAGGCCGGGTCCACCGTGCCGTCCTTATGCCGCAAGAGGTACAGCATCACCTCCCAGCCGTCTTCCAGCTGAAGGCTGAACCAGTCCCAGCCCGAAAGATTCGGGGCCATGGCGCTGGTGAAGAATTCGTGGTCCATCCAGCTCTCGCCGGTTACCGCCAGCCGGCGGCCGTCCACAAAGATGGTCCCCCGGGTGTCAAGCCGGGGCAGGGAATAGTAATAACTGG
>Ga0366819_10375_pt1 | contig 16478 bp, 14 predicted proteins | sample TotcelFGM3001N15_FD_207091 | JGI IMG/M metagenome (GOLD analysis project Ga0366819, IMG submission 207091) | Enriched cells from coal bed in the Powder River Basin, Montana, United States - Total cells FGM rep3 HSBNCT.FGM.300.1.N15 ... | reverse complement strand
CCCGATATTCTTCAATCGGAAAACCTGCTCAAGGCCGCCAATGCCAATATCGGCGCCGCCCGGGCAGCCTTCTTCCCCCGCATTTCGCTTACCTCGGCCATAGGCAGCGCCAGCGGCGACTTGTCGGGTCTGTTCAAAGCCGGCTCGTTTGTCTGGAATTACGCCCCTCAGGTCGTGCTGCCGATTTTCGATGCCCGCACCTGGGGAGGCCTGCAGGCCACCAAGGTGGAAAGAGAGATCGCCGTGGCTCAATACGAGAGGGCGATCCAGGTGGCATTTAGGGAGGTTGCCGATGCCCTTGCCCGGAGGGGAACCATGGGGGATCAGATGGAGGCGCAGCAATCCCTGGTGGATGCCAGCGCCAAAACCTACCGGCTTTCCACTCTCCGCTATGAAAAGGGGATCGATATCTACCTTAACGTGCTGGATGCGCAACGCTCTCTCTATACCGCCCAGCAGGGGCTCATCGCCATCCGCCTGGTGAAGCTCGCCAATCAGGTAAGGCTTTATGCGGTATTGGGCGGCGGCGGCGACGCAAGCGCGCCACATTAAGTTGAATAGTACTGATTTCCTGAAAAGGACCTTATTTTGTTCAGGTTTCATGACCTCGGTTCAAGCCTGGTCAAGGCGCTTTTCCGCAGCGCCTGGCCGGTAATTGTCTTTAGCCTGCTGATGACGGGCATCTCCGTCTATTATACCTTGAACCATTTGTCGATGCGGACCAGCCGGAACGACTTGGTAGGCACCGATCTTCGCATTATGCAACTGAGCGAAGAAATGGATCGGCAATTCGGCGCCCGGGATAATCTGGCCGTGGTCGTGGAGAATTCCGACCCCAAGCACTGCATTCAGTTTGTTGAGGCCCTGGCGGCGGAATTGAGGCAATACCCCCAAAACTTTCGGGAAATCTTTTACCGGGTTGATCCGGAAAAGTTCAAGCATTGGGCCTTGCTTTATCTGGAGCAGAAGCAACTGCTCGAGATCAAGACCAAATTCTCCAACCATCAAAAAGAGTTGCGGGCTTTATCCTCTGATCCCCGCCTTAACCGGTTCTTTGAGGTGGTTAACGAAGAGATCACCCGGGCCATGTTGGGGCATCTCTTTACCGGGTTTTTGCAAGAGGAGCAGGACAAAGAGAAGATTCCCGATCTTGGGCTGCTGCAAGCCAGCCTGGAGCAACTGGAGATCAGCCTCAACGGGGGCAAGGACTTTACTTCACCCCTCAAGAGCATTATCCCCGGAGAAGTAAGCGACCTGAGCCAGGCAGGGTACTTTTTTACCGCGAATGACAAATACCTGCTGCTTCTGGTGACCACCAGCCAAGCGAGCTACACCGCTACCGCCGAAGACGTGAAGCTGTTGCGGCAGGTCTTGGATCGGGTTAAAGCTCGCTTTCCCGACATTCAGGCCGGGGTGACCGGACCCGGAGCTTTGGAAGCGGATGAAATGACCGAGGCCATGGCCGATGTCGAACTCGCCTCCACGGTTTCCCTCCTCGGCCAAATGTTGTTGATGGTTATCTTTTTCCGCAGCCTGAAAAGAACCCTGGTGCAAGGAGCAGTGCTGGCCATCGGGCTGGTCTGGACTTTCGGCATCGCCGCCCTGGTGGTGGGCCACCTGAACCTGCTCTCCATCGTCTTTGGGCCTCTGCTGCTGGGAATCACCGTGGACTTCGGCATCCACTGGTATGCTCGCCTGGAGGAGGAACAGGGTCAACAGCCGCGCTGCACCCTGGACAACCTGGTTTGCACCATCAAACAGGCCTCTCCGGGAATCCTCTATGCCGCCCTGGCCGCGGTGGTCTCGGTGTGCCCGTTAATATTTGCCGGGTTTAAGGGGTTGGAAGAACTGGGACTTATCATTACGCTGGGCATCCTGATCAACATTTTTGCCTTCCTGGTTTTGCTGCCGTCTCTGGCCATCGTAACCGAAAGGTGGACCCCCGGACCTTTAGAAGGGGAATGCGCCGTCAAACCTCGCCCCTTTCTTTCCATCAAGTGGCAGCGGCCGGGCCTGATGGTGGCCTTGGGGTCAATCGTCACGGCCCTGGGCGCGATTAGCCTGTTCCACGTACCCTTCGACCTCAATCCGTTGCACCTGCAAAATCCTCGGACCGAGTCGGTAGTCTGGGAACAGAAACTCATCCGGGAGTCCAAATACTCTACCTCTTACGGGGCCATGGTAGTAAGTAAAGCCGATGACCTGTCGCGCCTGACGGAAGGGTTGAAAAACCTGGACAGCGTCTCCCATGCGGAGTCCATTCTTTCTTTCCTGCCGGCTGAGGTGGAAAGCAAGCAAAGCCTGCTGGCCGAACTGAAGCCCTTAGTGACCGGGGTAAGTTTTACTGCCGCCCGGCCAACCCCTTCGGACCCAAAGGAACTTGCCTCCATCCTGGGGCGTATCCGGTTCAAATTGTCTCAAGCCGCGGAGAGCGACTGGGACCCGGAGGATAAGCCAACGCAAGAAAAGTTAGTCCAAGTCGATGGCTTGCTTTTGCGCCTCATCACTCTCCTCAACCCGGAAAGCAATCCCCAGTCGGCGGCGCGCCTGGCGGTTTTCGAGCATAAATTTATCGCGGATCTGCAAGACCAATGGGAGCTTTTGCAGGCTAACCTGGATCAAGCCTTTAGCCCGCCGCGTCTGGAGGATTTGCCCCAAAATGTGCGCCAGCGCTTCATCAGCCCCGAAGGGCAGTATCTTATCCGCATCTTCCCCTCCCGGGATATTTGGAATCCCGGGCCTTTAGGGGAATTTGTGCGCGACTTGAGGGGCATAAACCCTGACGTCATCGGGGACCCGGTGTTACTTTATGTATTTACATTGGCGTTTCGCAACGCCTGTCTCTGGGCGGCCGGAGTTTCCCTCTTGGGCATTGCCTTGATGATCACCTTCCTGCTGCGCAGCTTGCGGCTGACGATCCTCGCCTTGGTCCCGCTGATGGTGGGAGCCTCTTTAACCTTGAGCCTGATGTGGCTTTTGGAGGTCCCCTTCAATCAGGCCAACGTGCTCTTTTTACCGTTAATTCTGGGAGAAGCGGTGGAGTACGGCATCATCATTCTGGTGCGCTGGCAACAGGAGAAATCGGCCCGGATCATCACCTTGCCGGCGGGGACCGCTAAAGGGGTTCTTTTGGCCTCGTTGACTACGGCGGTGGGTTTCGGCAGCTTAATGATTTCAGGCCACCAGGGCACCTTCAGCCTGGGGCTTTTGTCCACGGTAGGCAGCCTGAGTGTTTTACTGGCCGCCCTGAGTATCCTGCCGGCCCTCCTCCGGCTGGTAAGAGAGCGTTTCCCTGAACCCTAGCTGAAAATGCCCAGCTTTCGAATTTCCGTTTACCGCAACCTTTTGGTGTGACGTTTCATACCGAGTTGAGACCTCTGCGAAAGTCTCATGTAGGATAGTCGCCTTCGGCTGTCTATACTCTATTTAGGCGCAGGCGAGGGCGCCTACGCTACATTTTGATGAGGAAGAATAGCGATGGAGACTTCCGCAGAGGTCTCGAGTTGCAATCAAAAAGCAATTTATGGTAGCCGCAGGCTTTACCGCCTGCGCCTGCACGGGCGAGACGCCTGTGCCACCGATTGGTTGCAAAATGGTATCAAGCTTCTCTTCACTAAGTTTTTGGAACTTTTATAATCCCCCCTGCCCCCCTTTAAAAAGGGGGGGAACTACAAGGAAATGCTGTTAAAGTCCCCCTTTGACAAAGGGGGATTTAGGGGGATTTGAAAACCTCGGAAGGAAAAAGAAAATGTGGCAAACGCCCTATGGTCAGAAGGTAGCGGGCTGCGGCCTTGGGCAGCTTTTGCCTCCGACACATGCACCGGTGGTGGCGAGGCGTCTCCGGTCTGATCTCCCGGCGGCGCGACTGCCGGTCGTCGCGCCTCGTTGAGCCGCGCTGCCCGGCGGCCTAAAACAGGCCGATGAGCATTTTTATCCCCATGACGAAGAGCAGGAGGGCGAAGATCCGCTTGAGTTTGTGGACCGGCAGGCTGTGGGCCAGACGGACACCCAGGGGCGCAGTGAAGATACTGGCGGCGACGGTGCCGGCCAGGGCCGGCAGATAAACGTACCCCAGACAGTAGGGCGGCAAACCAGCCGCGCCCAGCCCGTTGACGATGTAGCCCACCGCTCCGGCGACGGCAATGGGGAAGCCGATGGCCGCCGAGGTCCCGATGGCCTCGTGGACCGGTACATTACACCACACCATGAAGGGTACCGACAGCGAGCCGCCGCCGATCCCCACCAGGGCGGACACCGCCCCGATGCCGTTGCCGACGCCGAACATGCCCAGGGGGCCGGGCAGACCCCGGCTCGGCTTGGGCTTGGAGTTAGTCAGCATCTGAAACCCCATATAAAAAAGGAAGACAACAAAGAGGCCTTTCAGCAGATTGGTGGACATGCGAGCCGCCAGGCACGAACCGAGAAAGGTCCCCGTCAGGATGCCCAGGACGATCCGGCGCACCACCGTCCAATGCACCGCCCCCCGTTTATGGTGGGCATAAAAACTCGATACCGAGGTAAAGATAATGCTGGCCAGGGAGGTGCCCAGGGCCAGATGCATCAGGTGTTGGCTCGGCGCCCCCTGCCAGGCCAGGGTGAAGACCACCATGGGTACAATGACAAGTCCGCCGCCCCCCCCCAGGAAGCCGGCCAGAATTACGACCACGACCCCCAGCCCCATATAGGTCAATATAATGGTCAACATAATTGATTTTTTTTCTCTCTCTACCTGACCCTTGTATCTTAGGTAAAGATACGCCTTCCCACAAGGGGGGAGAGGGCAAAGATGGGGCCGAATTTGAGGCTCTGCCCCTGGCGGTCCGGGAGGCCGCGGCTTGAGTCCTTCGGGCGCGAGGGGCAGTCAATCCATAAGCGTTCAGCAGTCAGCTATCAGCAAAAAAAGGACTTATCAAAATCGGGTCGTTAAAGCTTGCATTACCGGGTTAATAAAAATAATTAGTTTAATTAAAAAGCTGACCGCTGAAAGCTGATTGCTGGATGCGTACTGCAATCTCCCCGCCAGCTTAAGTTGGCAGCCCTGCGATAATTTCTTGACAAACACAGGTATTTATGAGAAACAGATGAGCGGAATTAGTGTAATCAGATGGTCTCGAAACCGGAGATTGAGGAATTTAACGGCAACCCCTTGAATTTTAACCGTATGTAACATATTTGCGTATTTGACGGCATCTGGGAAGGCGTCTCCTGACGCCTGAGATGCCTTTTTTATTGAGGCAGGCATGATCAAAGTTACGCTGGATCAGGGTTCCACCATTACTTTGGCGCCAGGGGCGACGGTAGCCCAGGCCTTTGAGGCCCTGGGCCTGGCCAAAGATGCGCCGGTGGTAGCAGCCCGGATCAACGGGGACCTGGTGGACCTGTCCCAGCCGCTGGCGGGCGACTGCACCATTGCCCCCATCCGCCTGGACAGCCCCGAAGGTCTGGAGATCATGCGCCATTCCGCCGCCCACCTGATGGCCGAGGCGGTGCGGGACCTGTTTCCCGGGGTCAAAGTGGCTATCGGCCCGGCCATCGAATCGGGCTTCTACTATGACTTTGGCGTGCCCGAGCCTTTTACGCCGGAAGATTTGGCGAAGATTGAAACCCACATGGCCGAGTTGACGACTCAGGACCTGCCCTTCCGGCGGGACGACATAAGCCGGGAGCAGGCCCTCAACTACTTTCGGAGCGAAGGCGAAGCCTTCAAGGTAGAACTTTTGGAGGAGATTCCCCAGGAGAAGGTGAGCCTCTATCAACAGGGGAATTTCATCGATCTCTGCCGGGGTCCCCACATCCCGTCCACCGGGTACATCAAGGCCTTCAAACTCACCGCCACCTCCGGGGCCTACTGGCGGGGAGACGAACGCCGGCCCATGCTCCAGCGGATTTACGGCACCGCCTTTGCCACTAAGGCGGAACTGGCGCGCCACCTGGAACTGCTGGAGGAGGCCAAGCGCCGGGACCACCGCCGGTTGGGCCGGGAGTTGGGGCTGTTCAGCATTGAAGAGGAAGCCGGGCCCGGGATGGTGATCTATCACCCCAAGGGCGCCCTGCTCCGGAGCCTCATCGAAAATTTCGAGCGCCGGGAGCATCTCAAGCGCGGCTACCAGATGGTAATGGGTCCCCAGATGCTCAAGGCCGACCTGTGGAAACGCTCCGGCCACTGGGACAATTACCGGGACCACATGTATTTCACCGAAGTGGAAGGTCAGATGTACGGCATCAAGCCCATGAACTGCCTGGCCCACATGCTGATCTACAAATCCCAGGTCCGGAGCTACCGGGACCTGCCGCTGCGCTTCTTCGAGCTGGGCACCGTCTTGCGCCACGAGCGTTCCGGGGTGCTGCACGGCCTCACCCGGGTGCGCCAGTTTACCCAGGACGACGCCCATATCCTCTGCATGCCGGAGCAGGTGGAAGAGGAAATCCTCGGGGTGCTGAAGTTCGTGGCCGAGGTCATGGCGATTTTCGGCTTCGACTACGAAGTGGAGCTGTCCACCCGGCCGGAGAAATCCATCGGCACCGACGCCGAGTGGGAACTGGCCGACACCGCCCTCGTCGGGGCGCTCAAGACCTGGGGGCTGCCCTACGACATCTGCGCCGGGGAAGGGGCCTTCTACGGACCCAAGATTGACATCAAACTCAAAGACGCCCTGCAGCGCCGCTGGCAATGCGCCACCATTCAGTGTGATTTCACCCTGCCGGAGCGCTTCGATCTCGCTTACATCGGCCCGGATGGGGAACGCCACCGCCCGGTGATGCTCCACCGGGTGATCCTGGGTTCCCTGGAACGCTTCATGGGAGTCCTCATCGAGCACTTCGCCGGGGCCTTCCCGGTCTGGCTGGCGCCGGTGCAGGTGATCCTCCTGCCCATCACCGACCGCACCCATGCCTACGCCCAGGAGGTGGCGGGCCTGTTGCGGGAAGCAGACATCAGGGTGGAAGTGGATACGCGGCAGGAAACCCTGCGCTACAAGATCAGAGAAGCCCAGGGGCAGAAAATACCCTACATGGTTATCATGGGGGACCGGGAGGCGGCCGACCGCACCCTGGCGCCCCGCCTTAGGGACGGCACGGAGTTAAAGGGCGTTTCCCTGGAGGACTTTATCCAGCGCCTCCGGGAGGAGTCCCGGACTCCGTCGCCAGGCAACTCTTCATAAATCTCAGGAGGTGACGGCCATACAGAAGCAGCAAAGAGTGAGGATTAACGAGCAGATCAGGGTGCCGGAGGTCCGGCTTATCAGCGCCGACGGGCAACAGATGGGCGTTATGCCCATCAAAGAGGCGTTAGCCCTGGCAACAGAGGCGCATCTGGACCTGGTGGAGGTTGCACCCCAGGCCGCCCCGCCGGTTTGCCGCATCATGGATTACGGCAAATTCAAGTATGAGCAGAGCAAAAAACTGCAAGAAGCCCGGCGCAAAGCGACCACGATCCAGGTAAAGGAAATCAAGGTCCGGCCCAAGATCGAAGAGCACGACATGAACTTCAAGTTGAAGAATACCCGGCGCTTTTTGGGAGAGGGCGACAAGGTCAAGATCTCGGTGATTTTTCGAGGCCGGGAGATCGCCCACACGGACCGCGGCTTTCGCCTTCTGGCCCAGATGGTCGAAGCCCTGGCGGATGTAGGGACCGTGGAGTCGAATCCCAAGCTGGAAGGCCGGAACCTCTCCATGATCGTTACCCCCAAATAGTCCTAAGCTCTTTTCGGCGTCTTTGCGGTTCCACCGCCCGGGTGGACTGGGGAAAGGTTTTTTTTGCCGACCGGTTGTTAAAATGTGATGAATAGAGTATAAAATATAAGTTTAGCGATTAGCCCTCTATTAGCTCCAGAAATCGGATAATCCACCCGGCCGCCGGACTGGCGGCTGGCAGTGTTAGCACCATGCGAGGATAACCATGCCCAAGATGAAAACCCATCGGGGGGCGGCAAAACGCTTCAAGGCCACGGGCAAGGGCCGCCTGAAGCACAAGCAGCCCTACACCAGCCACATTCTGACCAGCAAGACCGCCAAGCGCAAGCGGCAGTTGCGGCAGGCAGCTTATATGTCCACCGTCGAGACCAAAAGCCTCAGGGTCCTGTTGCCTTATCTTTGAGATAGGAGTTCGTTATGCCACGCGTCAAGAAAAGCGTTGCCTCCAGGGCGCGCCGGAAAAAATGGCTGGGAATGGCCAAGGGGTTTCGCAGCGGCCGGAGGCGGCTCTACCGCTCCGCCCGGGAGGCCGTGGAGCGCGCCCTGACCTTCGCCTACCGGGACCGCAAGGTTCGGAAGCGGGAATTCCGCGCCCTGTGGATCGTCCGCATCAACGCCGCCCTGCGGCCGCTGGGGATGTCCTACAGCAAATTCATCGGCGGGCTGAAAAAGGCCGAGATCGATCTGGACCGCAAGGTCCTGGCCGACCTGGCGGTCGTCGACCCCCAGGGCTTCGCCCGGGTGGCCGAACTCTCCCGTCAGGCGCTGTAAGGGTAGTTTCCGGTTTTCGATTCCCAGTTTCTACCCCCCTTTTCTAAAGGGGGGCAGGGGGGATTAAATAACCGCCTCATAATCCCCCTAAATCCCCCTTTAAGAAAGGGGGACTTTAAGGCTTCCGCCCCCGTTCGGATTAACTCGGAATAATCAATCGGACCTACCATAATGACGGTTGAGGAAATCAAGGATCTCGAAACCGCAGCGCTCCGGGAGATTCGGGGCGCACGCAGCCCTGAGGACCTGGAACGCTTGCGGGTCTGTTATTTGGGGCGCAAGGGCGCCTTGACTGGCATCCTGCGGAGTCTTGGAAAATTAGACCCGGAGGTTAGACGGAACGTCGGGCAGGAAGCCAACCGGGTCAAAGAGGCCCTGGAAGGCGCCCTGGATCAGGCCCTCAGCGCCTTGAAGACCGCAGCCCGCCTGGCGGGGACCACCACCGTGGACGTCACCCTGCCGGGGCGGCGCTTGCCCCGGGGCCGGCTCCACCCGCTGAACCAGATTATGGCCGAGGTCTGCGATATCTTCCTCCACTTAGGGTTTGAGGCGGTGGAAGGCCCCGAGGTGGAACTGGACTGGTATAATTTCGAAGCCCTCAACCTGCCGCCGGACCACCCGGCCCGGGACATGCAGGACACCTTTTATTTCAGCGACAAGGTGCTGCTCCGGACGCACACCTCTCCCATGCAGATCCGCACCATGGAGAAGCGCCAGCCCCCGGTGCGCATCATCGCCCCGGGCAAAGTCTACCGCCGGGACTCGGACATCACCCACTCCCCGATGTTTCACCAGGTGGAAGGCCTGCTGGTGGATAAGGGGGTGACCTTTGCCGACCTCAAGGGGGTCCTCACCGCCTTCGTGCACCAGATGTTCGGCCCGGAGGTGGGCGTCCGTTTCCGCCCCAGCTACTTTCCCTTCACCGAACCTTCCGCCGAAGTCGATATCGAATGCGTCATGTGCGGCGGCCACGGCTGCCGGGTCTGCCAGGCCACCGGCTGGCTGGAGGTCCTGGGCTCCGGCATGGTCCACCCCGCGGTCTTCGAGGCCGTGGGCTACGATTCGGAGACCTACACCGGCTTCGCCTTCGGGCTCGGCATCGAACGCATCGCCATGCTGAAGTACGGGGTCGACGACATTCGCCTGTTCTTCGACAACGACCTAAGATTCCTGCGACAATTCTAAGCCCGCCGCCACCTTCCGGTTTTCCCCGCGTCATTTCCCCCTGAAGTTACCTGACTGACAGCATTTCTTACGGCAAAGGCTCTCCCGGTCACTGCCTGGTTCCACCCGTAATACCGTGTTCAATTTGAAATGAAACAAATTATTAAGACAACCTATTGATATTACTCGTAGGGGCGGGTTTTAAACCCGCCCACAAACCGAAAATGGTATTAATCACCGTTATCTCTGACATCCAGTGGTTCGGTCGGCTCGAAATTTCCGGGAGAATTGCTTTTTCAAAAAATTTTGTGCTATCATGCCGCACACAAACAGATCGGACTTTGAGACCGGGGCGGGGTGGAAATTTGCTGCCAGCCCGGCGGTCTCACCTGCCGCTTTGAGACGGAAGCAGGTCAGCCTGCGGCATAACTTTGAATAAGGAGACTTTCATGACCCTGAGACGCACCCTTACCGGACTAACACTTTGTGTGATGGCCCTGGCTCTGTTCATGGGCTGTGTGGAAACGGGCCCGCCGCCGCCGGTGGTGGTGGTGGAGCCTCCGCCGCCGCCTCCGCCCCCCCAGCTTTATTTTGTGAACACCTCCAGCCTGGCCCTCCGGGAAGGCCCCACTACCGCCGCGCCCCAGATTGGCACCCTGCAGTTCAACGATGAAGTGGAAATCCTGGAGACCAGATCGGGCTGGGCCCGGATAGGGGATGCGCGCCGCGATCAGACCGGCTGGGCCTCCATGCGCTACCTGCAGCCCGTACCGGCTGACCGGCCGCGGTCCGTTCCCCGGAAGCGCCCGGCGCCGGCTCCCAAGGAACCGCCCAAGCCCGCCCCAACCCCCAAGGCCATGTAGGGGCGGTTCTTTCGGGCAAGTATGGGAGGCTGCCGAACTGCAATCACAAAAAGGGGAATTGTCGGGGCGCACCTGTGTGTGCGCCCTGAATCAAGGGCTGACACATATAGCGAATGCGATAAATTCCTTCTATTTGGAGGTTCTTAAATCTCCCTAAATCCCCCTTTGTCAAAGGGGGACTTTAACAGCACTTGCTTGTAGTTCCCCCCCCTTTTTAAAGGGGGGCAGGGGGGATTATAAGGCTTTCCATAACGGAAAAAATTTTTGGCAAACGACATAAGTCCGCCCCTACAGTAAACTGGGCCGGAAGGTGCACCTTCCGGCCCGGCTGATTTTAACCGTGGCCGGGGCAGGGTTTAGGAATTTGACCCTCTCACGATCTGCACCCTCATTATCGGCCCGCGGCTTTTACGGCTGGTCCGGGATGCGCAAAATCTTCATGATCTGGCGGTGGTAGTAGGCCGACCAATCGGCGTTGCCCATCATTCCGAAGCGAATCTTGACGGTGGTGATTTCGTTGGGCCGGGCGATGAGATCAACCTTGACCTTGGTGCCGTCCTGGGTCATCCCGACTATCCTGGACTCCGAGGGGCCAGGTTGACTCTCGCTGATCTTGATGTTCAGGCTTTTTGCGGCTTCCAGGGCGGCGTTATAGGTTTCCTGCATGGGCCGGGGATAGTCCTTTTCCATGGTGCCTTCTATCCACTTATAGGTCCCGATGCCAGCCGCGCCTCCCACCCCCATGAGTACCATCGGCACGCAGCCCGCAGCCATGGCCAAGGCCAACAGCATTGCCCCGAGTTTCAGACGGCGATTCGTTTGCATCATCCCCTCCCTTGGCAAACCAGTTTTCCGTCTTATGCCACGAATGAAGCGACGTGTCAAGCCGCCGATCCCATAACCTTGGCCCCGTAATCGCAATAGGGCCGCAAGGGGCAGTGGGGGCAGTCAGGTTTTTTGGCGGCGCAGATCCCCCGCCCATGCGCAATCATCTGATGGGAAAATTTCACCCAGCGCTTTTGGGGCACCAGGGGCATCAGGTCGAACTCAATCTTTATCGGGTCCTTCTGGCGGGTGATCCCCAGGCGCTGGGCAACCCGGCTTACGTGGGTGTCCACCACCAGGCCCGGGATGCCGAAGGCGTTGCCCAGGATAACGTTGGCGGTCTTGCGGCCGATCCCCGGCAATTTTACCAGGTCATCCAGGGAAGCTGGCACCTGTCCGCCGAAATTCGAAACCAGGGCCTGGCCGATGGCCTTGAGGCTCTTGGCCTTTTGACGGTAAAAACCGGTGGTATAGATGGCCTGCTCCAGGTCCTCAAGGGGAGCGTCGGCATAGTGAGCCGCAGTGGGGTACTTGCTGAATATGGCCGGGGTGACCTGGTTGACCCGGACATCGGTGCACTGGGCTGAAAGCACCGTGGCGACCAGCAACTCCAGGGGATTGGTGAAGTCCAGGGTGACGTGGGCGTCGCCGTAATACTCGGTTAGCAGTTTCAAAATGGGGCCGATCTTTCCGGCTGGGTCCATAAAGAGCCTCCTCACTTAGGGTCGCGGCATCGACCCCGGGAACCCGAGATGGTTGAGGAACCGGTTGATCACCGGCGTCCATGGGGCCACGGCGGGGGAGGGCGCCGGGAAAGGCGAACCTCAACGCCTGAGCTTGCTGCGCACGTGCCGCAGCAACTCCTGGAATTCCGGAATCCGCAATGGTGACACCAGGGCGGCATAGAGGCTGATGCCGATGCCGATCACCCCGGCCAGCCCCAGGGTCTTTCCCGCCAGAGACGACCCCAGCCAGGCGATGGCGCGAGGATGGAGCCAGGATACGGCCAGGCCCATAATCACGCTGGCCCCGGCGACTTTGATGAACGTGAGCATAAGCCCGCCCAACTTAAAACCGGATAATTTGCGGTACAGCACCGCCGCCAGGAAGAAAAAGTTCAGTATCAGGCTCAGAGAGGTGGATAAGGCGATGGCGCGGTGCTGCAGGGCGGCCAGGGTGAGGTGGATAATAAAGAGGTTGGCGACCACGGCCACGAAGGAGCCCAGCACCGGTATCCGGGTGTCGTCCAGGGCATAATAAACCGGCACGATGATCTTGACCGCGGCAAAGGCAATCAGTCCCAGGGAGTAGAGCGCCAGGGCGGCGGCCGTCTGTTGGGTATCTAGCGCGGTGAATTGGCCGTGCTGATAAATGAGCTCGATGATGGGATGGGCCAGGAAGATCAGGCCGCAGGCCGCCGGCAGGGTGACCAGGATGGCCAGGGACAGCGAAGATTGCAGGGCTTCCCGGAGGGCGGCCAGGTCGTGATTGGCGGCGTGGCGGGAGACCACCGGCAAGGTGGCCACCATCAGGGCCACGCCGAACAGGCCCATGGGCAGGTGGAACAGCCGGTAGGCGTAACTGAGCCAGGAGACGCTGCCCTGGGCGCAACTGGAGGCATAAAAGGTGTTGATGAAGATATTGATCTGGGTGGCGGAGAGGCCCACCACCGCGGGGAGCATCAATCGGAAGATTCGCAGCAGTCCCGGTTCCCGGAGATTAAGGACGAACTTAAGTCTGAACCCCACCCGCCACAACAGCGGCAACTGGAACAGCAGTTGCAGAGAGCCCCCCACCAGGGTGCCCCAGGCCATGCCGACGATGGGGGCCATCCCGAACCTGGGGGCGGCCAGAGCAAGGCCCACGCCGGCGACGACGGAGCCCAGATTGAAAAAACTGGAGGCCACCGAGGGGACAAAAAACTTGCCCTTGGTGTTGAGGACTCCCATGGCCAGAGCCGCCAGGGACACCAGGATGAGGAAGGGAAACATGATCCTGGTCATCAGGGTGGTGAGTTCCAGCTTTCCCGGGACCGTGCCGAAATCCGGCGCCATGACCCCGACGATATCCGGGGAAAGCCAGATGCCTGCCATGACCACCAGGCTCAGGAGCAGGGTGAAGCAAAAGACCACGTTATTGGCCAGTCGCCAGGTCTCCTCCTGCCCCAGGCGCTGCTCGTAGTCGGTGAACACGGTTACGAAAGCGGAACTCAAGGCGCCTTCGGCAAACAGGTCCCGCAGCAGGTTGGGAATCCGGAAGGCGACGACGTAGGCGTCAAAGGCGAGGCCGGCGCCAAAGAGGCCGGCAAAGACTTGTTCCCGCACCAGCCCCAAAATCCGGCTGAAGAGGACCGCGAGGCTGACCGTCCCGGCGGCCCGGGCGATTTTTCCCGTTTGGCTGGCTGAGTCCTGGGGCACTGGTTACCCCGAGTGGGGGAGGTGCGGCGGCAACCGGAGGCGCCGCATCCAGGAAATGGAAGGAAAACTTTTCGGGTGTATCGGTACGTAGCGGATCACAGCGGAAGTGGGTCAACCTGGAGCCGGGCCGCGGCCCCCAGGCTGCTAACCGGCATCGGCCTGCCTGCCGCTCGGGGCAGGGGACCGGTTCTTTTTCTTGGCGTGGCTCTTGGAGCTCAATTTATCCTTCTTTGACGGCGGGGCCGGAGCTTTCGTAACCTTGGCGCTCTTGCCGGCCTTATCCGGGGAGGCTGCGGCGGGCCGCTTGGATGCAGCCCGGTTCGGCCTGGGTTTGGGAAGCTTCTTTTCCGGTCCTATCTGACTATCCGCCGTCTCCGGATGCAACAGGGCATATCCCGGCTGCTCTGATGACCCCTGGTTTGGGGTTTTGACCGGCGGCGGATATTTGAGGTGATCCACCCGGTCCGGCCATCCCTCGGCATACACGGTCCCGAGAAAACCGGCGAGTTTCAACCGCTGGTCATGCTTATCAGGGTAGAGGCAACACCAGATAATAAGCCCCGCCCCGGCGGTTACCCCAGCCAACAGGGTAAGCCGGCTCAGCTTGAGCCAACGGCTTCGACTGCGGACATATCCACCCTGGCGATGAAAAAGAAAGGAAAACAGGGCATACATTCCATAAGCCCATAAAACTACAGCTAAAGTTGCAAGCACTGGTTCTCCTCACTCCAAGGTTGCCACAGCATAACAATAATATTTTTTCGAAGTCAACCTTTTTCCCGCGCCCCTTACTAATCGGCAGTTTCCGCCCCCGTCATTAATTTGACAGAGGGACCACTTTGGGGTATCTTTATAATAATTGAGGGAGATTATTAATGAAACGGGATAACGCCTCCATCCTGGTGGTGGATGATGATCCGGCCCTGCTCAACAGCCTTCAGGAAATCCTGGAGGCGGAAGGCTATGAGGTAACTGCCGCCGCCGATGGGGAGAGCGGCTTGCTGCGCCTGAAAGAGCAAGCCTTTGATCTGGTGCTGAGCGATCTGGCCTTACCCGGTTTGGACGGCATGGAACTGCTGAAATATCTCCAGCGGGAGGCGCCGGCGGTCCCGTGCATCATCATCACCGGCTATGGCACCATCGCTAACGCGGTGTCGGCCATGCACCAGGGGGCCTATGATTACTTCACCAAACCCGTGGATCCCACCGAACTTCGTCTGGTGGTGGCCCGGGCCCTGGAACACCGGCGCCTGAAATGGGAAAATCTGCACCTCAAGAAACAGCTCCACCGGCGGTACGGCTTCGCCAACATGGTGGGCACCAGCGATGGCATCACCCGGGTCTTCGACCTGATCCGCAAGGTGGCGGACACCGATAGCAACGTCTTGATCCTGGGCGAATCCGGCACCGGCAAGGAACTCATCGCCCACGCCATCCATTATAACAGCCCCCGGCGGGAAGGCCCGTTAATTCCGGTCAACTGCGCCGCCATTCCCGAAGAGCTCCTGGAAAGCGAACTCTTTGGGCACGAACGGGGCGCCTTTACCCACGCCGTCCGCACCCGCATCGGCCGCTTTGAGCTGGCCAACGGCGGCAGCATCTTTTTGGACGAAATCTCGGAGATGAGCCCCGCCCTTCAGGTCAAGATCCTCCGGGTCCTGCAAGACCACTCGTTTGAAAGAATCGGCGGCATCAAGACCATCCGGGTGGATATCCGGGTAATCGCCGCCACGAACCGGGACCTGGAAGAACTGGTGCGCCAGAACCGGTTCCGGGAAGACCTCTATTACCGCCTCAATGTCATCCCCATCCGGGTGCCGCCGCTCCGGGAGCGGGTCTCCGACATTCCGCTGCTCACCCAACACTTTCTGCAGTTATTCAGCCGGACCAAGAAAAAGCCCCTCAAACGGCTCAGCCCTGCGGCCATGGACCTCATCCGGCAGCACCCCTGGCCCGGGAACGTCCGGGAGCTGGAAAACCTCATGGAACGCCTGGTCATTCTCACCGAAGGCGAGGTTATCGAGGTAACCGACCTCCCCGAGAAATTTCAGCAACTCGTCCTCTCCCCTCAGGCGAAAACGGCGGAATTTTCAGAGAGGGGCATCAATTTTACCGATGTGGTCCAGGCCTTCGAGCGGGACCTGATCCTCAAGGCCTTGGACCAGAGCAGTTGGGTGAAAAGCCGGGCGGCGCAACTTCTCCACCTCAACCGTACCACCTTGCTGGAGAAGATGAAGAAGCAAAACATTCCCTCCAGCCCCGACTTCGCCCCCCAGCCGGAGAGCATTTCCAAGAAATCGGCCTCATGAGTGAAGAGGGTGTCCTGCCTGCTGCCCGGAAGGCGTCTGGCTGGAAAGAAAAAATGTGTGCTTTTTGTTAACCCCATAAACCCAAAAAGTGTTACCTATGTCCCCGTACGTTTGTTACCCTTCTCCCCGGTCCAAACACCCCCGCTGGGGGGAGAGGGGATAAGTGGAAAGAACTCTTGGCAAACGCTCTCATATGAACTTGCAGTCAAAAGACAATGGAATATTTATGTCATTCTGAACGGAGCGCAGCGGAGTGAAGAATCTCGGAGGCTAAAAAACGAGATTCTTCGCTGGGCTCAGAATGACAAACAATAGTTTTTTGATTGCTCATTGATATCAGGTCAGCCGACGGGGCTGGAAGGCTGCGGTTGGCCGCCGGGCGGCCCGCTAGAGGCCGCAGGTTGTGGCCCGGCGTGAGATATGGTAAGGTAAACGGC
>Ga0366819_10352_pt1 | contig 17649 bp, 5 predicted proteins | sample TotcelFGM3001N15_FD_207091 | JGI IMG/M metagenome (GOLD analysis project Ga0366819, IMG submission 207091) | Enriched cells from coal bed in the Powder River Basin, Montana, United States - Total cells FGM rep3 HSBNCT.FGM.300.1.N15 ... | reverse complement strand
TATCCCGGGGATCCCGGCCCGCTCGGTGGCGAGTGCGCGGGCCAAGTCGTCGCGGTCGGCGCGGGAGTCGAACATGTTAAGCCGGGTGACGACGTCGTGGCGCTGGCGCCGGCGAGCTTTGCCAGTCACGTGCTGACGCTGGCCGAGTTCGTGGTCCAGAAGCCGACCCCGTTGACTTTCGAGCAAGCGGCTACGATTCCGATCGCTTTCCTGTCCGCTTATTTCGCCCTCTGCCGGCTGGGCCGGATGCAAGCGGGGCAGCGCGTCTTGATCCATGCGGCATCCGGTGGTGTGGGCCTGGCGGCCATTCAATTGGCCCAGCAAGCCGGTGCGGAGATCTTCGCCACGGCCGGCAGTCCGCGGAAACGCGAATACCTGCACTCGCTGGGCATCCAGCACGTGATGGATTCGCGGTCGCTGGACTTTGCCCAGCAGATCCTGGAAATCACCGGCGGCGAAGGTGTCGATTTGGTGCTCAACTCGCTGACCGGCGAAACCATCGGCAGCAGCCTGTCCGTGTTGCGGGCCGGCGGCCATTTTTTGGAATTGGGCAAGACCGACTTGTGGGACCAGCAGCGTGTGGACTCCGTGCGGCCGGGCGTCGCCTTTCACGCCATCGCGTTGGATCAGATGATGGCCGAAACACCGGAAACGGTTCGCGAGCTGATGCTGGAGGTTTTCGCGCAGTTCGAGGGCCAGCGTCTGGCGCCTTTGCCGTTGCGCACGTTCCCCATCCGGCGCGTGGTGGATGCGCTGCGGCACATGGCACGGGCCGAGCACATCGGCAAGGTGGTGATCGAGGCTCAACGCGTGGCAGAAACGAGCCAGGCTTTCTGGCTTCGCGACGATGGCACCTACCTGGTGACCGGCGGGCTGGGCGGATTGGGACTGGCCCTTGCTCGCTGGCTGGCGCAGCACGGCGCGCGCCACCTGCTGCTCGTCGGACGTTCCGCACCGTCGGACGATGCCCGTGCCGCGTTGAAAGAGATCGAGCAAGCCGGGGTGCAGGTCGCGGTGCGGAGCGTCGACGTTGCCTGCCGCGAGCAGATCGCCGAATTGCTGGCCTCGATTGCCGGCGAAGTGCCGCTGCGCGGCATCTTCCATCTGGCTGGCGTGCTGGATGACGGAGTTCTGCGGGAGCAGACACGGGAACGATTCGACCGGGTGATGGGGGCCAAGGTTCTGGGCGCTTGGCACCTGCACGAATTGACGGCGGACGCGCCACTGGACCAGTTCGTACTCTTTTCGTCGGCTGCGGCCCTGTTGGGATCGCCGGGGCAAGGCAACTATGCCGCCGCCAATGCCTTTCTGGATGCCTTGGCCCATCATCGCCGCGCGGAGGGCCGGACGGCCTTGAGCATCAACTGGGGCTCGTGGGCCGAAGTCGGCATGGCGGCTCGGCTGCGCGAAACGCAGGGCAGCCGCTGGTCCGAAGCCGGAATCGGCTGGATCGACCTGGACCGCGGCCTGCATGCGATGGAAGAACTGCTGGCCGCTGACGCGGTCCAAGTCGGCGTGCTGCCGATAAACTGGAAAAAGTTTTTCGAGCGCATCCCGGCGGGTGCCGAGCCGGCTTGGCTGAGCGAATTGGCTGGGGAAGCCCGTGCAGCGGGCAGCCCGCAATCCAGTGGACCGCCCGTCCTGGCGGAGAAACTGCAGGCGGTGACCGCCGGCGAGCGTCTGGAAGTCGCGACGACATTCCTGCAGCAGCAGGCGGCCCAGGTCTTGGCGATGGACTTGGCACAGTTGCCGGATGCCCGCCGCCCGCTGAACGAACTGGGCTTCGATTCGCTGACCGGCGTGGAATTCTGCAATCGCGTGGCGCGGGCAACCGGCCAGCACTTGAATCCCACGCTGCTGTTCGATTACCCGACGCTGGAGAGTCTGGCGGGCTATATCCTGCGGGATATGTTGCACTTGGAAAGCGGCCCGCCGGCTTCGTCGGCACCGTCGGCGAGCGAGGAAGATCGCGAGACGGCGGATGACGAAGCGACCCGTGAGCAGGCGTTGGATCAAGTCGAATCCATGTCGGACGAGGAGATCGACGCCTTGGTGTCCCAGCAGTTGAACCAGTTGCAGGGCGAGGCGGCAGTACGATGAGCAAGCTTGACGAACGCCTGGCGAGCATGTCGCCTCTGCAGCGGGCCATGTTCGCCTTGAAAGAAACCCAGGACCGCTTGGCGTCCCTCGAGCAGCGGCTGAGCGAGCCCGTCGCCGTCATCGGCATGGCCTGCCGGTTTCCAGGTGGTGCCAACAATCCGGAAGCGTATTGGCGATTGATTTGCGATCGCGTGGATGCCATTGGGGAAACGCCGCCGGAACGCTGGAACGCCGAGCTGTTTTACGATCCCGATCCGGCGGCGCCCGGCAAAATGAATACGCGGTGCGGCGGATTCCTGGAGCGGATCGATGAGTTTGACAATCACTTCTTCGGAATCTCGGACCGCGAGGCAGCGCGGATCGATCCGCAGCAGCGGATCCTGCTCGAGTTGGCTTGGGAAGCCCTGGAGGACGCAGGCTTGCCGCCGGTCGCTTTGCGCGGCACAAAGGTAGGCGCGTTCATCGGGATCTCGCTCAGCGATTACGGCATGCTGCTGGCGGACGACCTGGCTCAAACCGATGCGCATGCCGCGACGGGGACTTCGCTGTGTCTGGCCGCCAACCGGCTCTCGTTTGTCTTCGGCTGGCAGGGGCCAAGCTTGGCCCTGGATACGGCTTGTTCTTCGTCGCTGGTCGCGATGCATCTGGCTTGCCAGCACCTTCGCCAGGGAGAATGCGAGATGGCGGTAGCCGGCGGCACCAGTTTGCTGTTGTCCCCGGTCGGCAGCGTCAATCTCACAAAGGCGGGTTTTTGCGCGCCGGACGGGCGCGTGCGAGCCTTCGATGCGCTGGCCGCGGGTTACGTGCGAGGCGAGGGGGCTGGCCTGGTCGTGCTCAAGCGACTGTCGGCCGCCCTGCGGGACGGAGATCCGATCTACGCGGTGATTCGCGGCAGTGCCGTCAACCAGAACGGCAACAGTAACGGGTTGACCGCGCCCAGCGGGGCAGCGCAAGAATCGGTGCTGCGGGAAGCATACGCTCGAGCGGGCATTTCGCCGGGACAGATCCAGTATGTCGAGACACAGGGCACCGGAACGCGGCTGGGAGATGCCATCGAAGCCTTGGCCTTGGGCAGCGTTCTGCAACGAAACCGGACCCCGGGGAGCCGTTGCCGCATCGGATCGGTGAAAACCAATATCGGCCACTTGGAGGCTTCGGCAGGCGTGGCGAGCCTGATGAAGGTCGCCTTGGCGTTAAAACACGGCCAGCTGCCGCCCAGCCTGCATTTTGAGACTCCGAATCCCGACATTCCGTTTTCCCAACTGCCGATCCAGGTCCAGTGCCAACTGGAGCCTTGGCCGCGGTCCGAAGAACCCCGATTGGCCGGGGTCAGCGCGTTCGGCTTCGGCGGCAGCAATGCGCACGTGGTGCTGGAAGAACCTCCGGCTGCCGCCGCCGCAGGCAAACCGCTGGATCTCGCGGCGCAGCCAAGCCTCTTGCTGTTGTCGGCACGCACCGAACGGGCGCTGCGTGCCTTGGCGGAACGCTACGTAGAGTTTTTGAACCATGATCCACCCGCTTGGTCCGACGTATGTTACACGGCCGCCCAGCGCCGAGAGCACCACGATTGCCGTTTGGCAGTGTTGGCGGACTCACCTCTACAAGCTTTGGACGCGCTCGATCACGTGTTGCGGGGCGATTCGTTGGCGGGCGTTTGGATGGGCCGCAAACCCTATGGCCGCAGCCTGAAAATAGCTTTCGTGTACGGCGACGGCGCGAACTGGGCGCCGCAACGGTTGCTGACGGCTGCGTCGATCCCCGGGTTTTCCTTCGCCACGGAAGCGGTCGACGCCGCGCTGCGACGCGTGCTGGACGGCTCGTGGGCGAGCCTGCAGCAGATGGACCTGTGTTGCCTGGAGCCAACTCAGAAGCGGATTGCCTTGTTGGTGCTGCAATTGGCCCTGACCGATTGGTGGCGCTCAATGGGCGTTGTTCCCCATGTGGTTCTAGGCCAAGGTGTTGGCGAGTTGGCTGCGGCGTGCGCGGCAGGCATTCTTGCCCATGAGGCCGCTCTGCGCGTGGCGGCGTCGCACGCTGCACAACGCGGCGTTGGCGATGACATTGTCCCTCAGCCAGCTGTTCTGCCCTTTATTTCGGCGTTCGATGGAAAGATCCACCGGGGAGCCGATCTGGCAACCGGACATTGGCACTCATGCCTGGAGCACAGCGATGGCTGGCCGAGAGCCGTCGAGGCCCTGCAGCAGCGTCAGGTGGACGTGTGCCTTGAGGTCGGGACCGAGAACTTGACCGGAACTCTTGCCGAGCGGCTGGGACGAGGCAATTTGCCGGTTCTCGAAATGGCGTCCCTGAGCCCCGCGGCGTATGGACGGGCGGCCGCGCTGCCCCCCGTCGGCGCTCTGTACGCCCACGGCGCCGATCTGGTATGGGGACGGCTGCTGCCTGCCTCGGGCCGGTGCATCCGCTTGCCTGCCTATCCATGGCAACGGCAACGGCTGTGGACGGCGAGCAAGAAATGGCTGACGCTGGGGGCCGCCGCTGCAGCCGCCGGACCTGCCGAGGACGGAGCGCCGGCCGCGGTTTCTGCAGCCGGCGCCGACGATAGCCGGCGGTGCCCGCGGAGCGACGTCGATACGCCACATCGCGAAGCGAGTCCGCCGTTCCGGGAGGACTTGCCCCCGCGGCGCCACCGGCCCGATCTGAATTCTCCCTACGCCGCACCGCGGACAGAGTTGGAGCGGATCCTCGCCGCTGCCTGGTCCGAGCTTTTGGGCATCGACGAGATCGGGGTTCATGACAGTTTCTTCGAACTCGGCGGCCATTCCTTGCTGGCGGCACAAGCCGTGTCGCGGATCGGCCAGCAGTTCCAAGTCGCACTGCCGTTGCGCGAGATCTTTGAAACCCCTTCGATCGCCGCGCTGGCGGCTCGTATCGAGGCGGCACAGCGCGACGGTGATGCCGCCGCATTGCCCGCCATCGTGCCGGTTCCGCGGGATGGCGAGTTGCCGTTGTCGCTGAACCAGGAGGCATTGTGGTTCCTCGACCGCTTGGAGCCGGACCGTCCGACGTACATGCTTTATCTGGCCCTGAACGTCGCCGGACCGCTCGACGTCGCAGCGCTCGAACGCGCACTGCAGGAGATTGGCCGACGACATGAAGTGTTGCGGACGACCTTTCCCGAGCGGCAGGGTGCCCCCGTCCAAGCGATTGCGTCCGCGGTGCCCGATTCCTTGTCCCTGATCGATTTATCCCCCCTGCCGGCCGAGGAACGAGAAACCGAAGTCCGCCGCCAGATCGCTGCGGAAATGGCGCGGCCCATCGATCTGCAGCGCGGCCCGCTGGTTCGGATCGCCCTGTTTCGCCGCGGCGAAAACGATCATGCCGTGGTCGCCAGCACGCACCACATCATCCACGACGGCTGGTCGATGGGCGTCCTGTTAAGCGAGCTTGCGGTGCTCTATCCGGCGTTTGCGGCGGGACGCTCCGTGCGACTTCCCGAGTTGCCAATCCAATACGTCGACTTCGCAGCCTGGCAGCGCACGTTGCTGCAAGGCGAGCGATTGGAGCGGTTGCAAAGCTATTGGCACGATCAGCTCTCCGGCGTACCTCCGCTGGAACTGCCGACGGATCGGCCGCGTCCTGCGATCCGAACCACGCGTGGTTCGACCCTTCCGTGCCAGCTGTCGCCGGAAACCAGCCAAGCGGTTCGGGAGTACTGTCGCCGCGAAGGCGTAACGCCGTTTATGGTTCTGCTGGCTGCGTTTCAAGTCCTGCTGCATCGCTACAGCGGTCAAGACGACTTCGCGGTCGGGGTGCCGGTGGCCAACCGCGGCCGGCCGGAGACGGAATCGCTGATCGGCTATTTCGTCAACGTGATCGTGTTGCGAGCGGATCTGGCCGACGATCCCAGTTTCGGCGAGACGGTGGCCCGCGTACGACGGATCGCACTGGAGGGCTTCGAGCGCCAGGAGACAACGCTGGATCAAGTGGTCGACACCGTCAAGCCGGCCCGCGACCCGAGCCGCAATCCGTTGTTTCAGGTAATGTTCGCGTTGCAAAATATTCAGTTGCCACAGCCGCCGGAGATCGGACTGAAGATCACGCCTCTGGACGACAGCCCCGCCCCGCCGTCGGCCAACTTTGACTTGACGCTAGAATTATTCGACCGCGCCGACGGGTTTCAGGGCGGTTTGAACTTCAGCACCGACCTGTTTCAGCCGGAAACCATCGCTCGCATGGTGCGACAGTACCAAGTACTGGTCGCCGCGGCGGTGGGCGCGCCGGATCAGAAGATCTCCGCACTGCCGCTGCTGGAGGCGGAACAGCAGCAGGCGATGATCGCGCAAGGGAACCCGACGGCGTACGACTACGACCGTAGCTGTCTGGTGCAGCAACGATTCGAGGCGAACGCGGCGCGGCAGCCGGAAGCGATCGCCGTCGTTTTCGAGGGCCACCGCTGGACTTACCGCCAGTTGAACGAACGGGCCAATCAGTTGGGACGCTATCTGCAGCGGCAGGGCGTCGGGCCGGAAGTGCGCGTGGGGATTTGTTTGGAACGTTCGCCGGAGTTGATCCGGGCGGTGCTGGCCGTGTGGAAAGCCGGCGGCGCTTACGTGCCGCTCGACCCGGCTCATCTCCGCAGTGCCGAAGAACGCATTCAATATGTTTTGCAGGACGCTCAGATATCACTGGTGCTGACCGATTCGGCTTTGGCCGCCCAACTGGATCTGGGCACCGCCAGATGCCTGCTGCTGGATGGTCCGGCCGCGGAAGAGATCGAGCGCCAAGGTCGGGAGAACGTCGCTGGAACCGCTACGGCCGATCATCTGGCTTATGTGCTGTACACATCCGGCTCGACCGGTCGTCCCAAGGGAGTCATGGTCACGCACGGCAATCTGTTGAACGCGTACTGCGGCTGGGAATCCGCCTATCGCCTGGCCGAAGTGCGATCTCACCTCCAGATGGCCAGCTTTGGCTTCGACGTCTTCTCGGGCGATTTCGTGAGAGCCCTGGGTTCCGGCGCCAAGTTGGTGATGTGCCGCAAAGAGATCCTGCTCGATGCTGCTGAGTTGTTGAAACTGATCCGTCAGGAACAGGTGGATTGTGCTGAATTCGTGCCGCTGGTACTGCGCAATTTGGTGGAGTACCTGACGGGAAGCCATCAGACGCTGGACGACATGCCCTTGGTGATCGTCGGGTCGGATGCCTGGTATGCCGCCGACCACCGGGCTGCCCGCCAGGTCTTCGGCGCTCGAACGCGATTGATCAATTCATACGGACTGACGGAAACCACGATTGACAGCACTTACTTCGACGGGGACCTCGGGCCGTTGCCCGATACCGCCCAGGTTCCGATCGGCCGTCCGTTTCCGAACGTGCGCGTCTACGTGTTCGATTCGCGGCGACAGCCTACACCGCCGGGAGTGGCGGGCGAGTTGTACATCGGCGGCGACGGCGTGTCGCGCGGTTACGTGCATCCGGAAGAGGATGCCGAACGCTTCGTGGCGGATCCGCTCGCTGATGGACACGCTGGCCGCCTGTATCGGACCGGAGATCGCGCCCGCTGGCGTGCCGATGGCCAGCTGGAGTTCCTCGGCCGCGTGGACGAGCAGGTGAAGATCCGCGGCTATCGTGTCGAGCCCGGCGAAGTCGCGCAGGTCCTGCGCGAGCACCCGTCGCTGGCCCAGGCCGCCGTCGTCGCTCGCGAGCGGACGGCCGGGGATCTGCGGCTGGTGGCTTATGCGGCCGGCGCGGGCGAGGCGGCGCCGAATAGCGACGAACTGCGAGCGTTTCTCGCTCAGCGTTTGCCCGAATATATGGTTCCCTCGGCTTTTGTCTTGCTGGACACCATCCCCACGACGATCAGCGGCAAAATCGACCGCAAGCGACTGCCCGCCCCCGATTGGAATCAAATCGCGGCACCTCGCCCGTTCGTAGCTCCGCAAACCGGGAACGAACGGCAATTGGCGGCGATCTGGCGCGAGATCCTGAATGTCGAACAGGTCGGCGCGCAGGATGATTTCTTTGACCTCGGAGGAAATTCGCTCTTAGCACTACGGCTGGTCTCACGCATTCGGACAGTGTTCCACGTCGAATTGCCGCTGGTCGCTTTGTTCGCGGCACCCGATCTGGCCGGCTTGGCGAATCGAATTCTGGAACTTCAGACCAGCAGCCGGGATTTAGAACTGCCGCCCATTCATCGCCGACCGGAACAAGGCCCCGTGCCTCTTTCGTTCGCCCAAGAGATATTCTGGACGGTACATCAGCTATTCCCTCGATCGACGGTTCAAACCCTGCATGCAGCGCTGACTCTGGAGGGCACGGTCGACCTGGAAACGCTGGGAAACACAATCCGAGAGATCGTGCGGCGTCACGAGCCTTTGCGCACCACGTTTCACACCGGCTCGGACGGCATCCCGGTGCAGGTGATCGCTCCGCCATTTCAATTCGATTTGCCCATCGACGACTTGACTCATTTGCCGCGCAGCGAAGCCGAAGAACGGGCGCGGCTGCTGTCCCGAGAGCAGGCCGTGCAGCTGTTTGACCTAAGCCGCCCGCCGCTCTTCCGCATCCGCTTGCTGAGGCTGGACGTTCGGACGCATTGGCTGGTGGTCACCACGCACCACATGATCTTTGATGGCTGGTCGCTGCAAGTACTGATTCTCGAGATGGCTCAGATCTACGACGCCTTGTCCGCCGATCATCCGTCGCCGCTGCCCGAGTTGCCCGTCCAGTACGCGGATTACGTCGTTTGGCAACGGGAGCGTCTTCAAGGCGCGGTTCTGAACCGGCTGCGGGACTATTGGCATCGGAAACTGGCCGGCTTGGCGAGCCCCGAGTTACCCGTCGACCGGCCTTGGCGCGCCGATGCGGAGCACGTCCCGAATTCTTGCAAGTTCCACATTGCCGCGGAAGATCAGGCGCGCATCAGAAAACTCAGCCGGTCCGCCGAGGTGACCACGTTCATCCTGCTGTTGACCGTGTTCAAAATACTGCTCCATCGCTGCAGCGGGAGAGATCTCATCGCCGTCGGGGTGCCTGTTGCCAATCGAAATCACGAAACCACCCAGCGGATGCTGGGGCTGTTTGTCAACACGGTGGTGGTCCACAGTGACTTGTCGGGCAATCCGTCCTTCCGAGAAGCTTTGGAACACGTGCGTCAGACGGCCGTCGAAGCCTACGATCACCAGGAAATGCCGTTTGAACTGCTGGCGCAGGAATTGCAGCCCGATCAAGACCCAAGGAGATTTCCGCTGGTCCAGGTCATGTTCAACTATCACCAGCGAGTCCTCAGCGAGCGCATAGCGGCGCGCGACGAACTGACGTTGGAGGTTCAGCCCACCGACCTGGGCCCGGGCGTGATTCGGCGAGAACTGACCTTGACGATGGCGGAAACCGACGACGGGTTCGACGGCGAACTGGCGTACGACAGCAGCATGTTCGAACCGCCGACGATCGACCGTCTCCAGTCGCTGTTTTGCGGTTTGCTCCAGCAAGCGCTCGCCGATCCCGATCGGCGGCTGTCCGAACTGACGCGGAGAACGGAAGCAGAACCCGACGCCGCGCACGCCGGTTTAGCCCTTCGGCACCGGCCGGTTCCCCAGGCCCGTCGTTCGCTGATTCCGTTGCGGGCCGCAGGCGCCGGCCGGCCGTTGTTCTGCATTCACGGCTTGGGAGGCCATGTGGCGGCCTTTTTACCCTTGGCGCGGCACCTCCGACCGGCGATTCCTGTGTACGGCCTGCAAGCCTTGGGATTGGAGCCGGAGCAAGAACCGCAGAAATGCTTCGAGCAAATGGCCGCGTTGTACCGGAAGGAAATCCAATCGGTGCAAGCACAAGGCCCCTATCTGCTGGCCGGTTGGTCGTTGGGCGGGCTGATCGCCTGGGAAACGGCCCAGCAACTGACGAGGGCGGGCGAACGCGTGGCGCTGCTGGCCCTTTTGGATACCCACTTGTCAACTGCCGATTTCGAAAATCGGCAGTTCGATGATCCGGCCGCACTGCACTGGCTCGCTCCGCACTTGAATCTCTCGATCGCGGAACTCAAGAAGCTGCCGCTGGAGCGACAGTGGGAGCGGATCGCGGAACAGGCTCAATCGGCCCGCGGAATCGACATGCCGGATATCCAGCGTTTGGCGGCCGTCTGCCGGGCCCAGTTGGTCGCTGCCGGCCGCTATTGCCCCCAGGCTTATGCGGGCCCCGCCGTGTTGTTTCAAGCCGGCTCGCGACGCGGCTTCTCGAAGCGGCAGTGGCGGTTGCTGTGCCCCGCGCTGCAGGTGGAAGTGGTTCCCGGCGATCACTACAGCATGCTCCAGCAACCGCAGGTCGCCGTCTTGGCCGAACGGTTGGATGTTTATCTCCGAAAACACCAGGACCCGGAAAGCTGAGGCGAGAACCCCATGCGATTGTTGCTGTTTTTGTTGCGAGCCTCGTGGAAGATCGTGCTGCTGGCCGGTTTGGTGGGCGGCCTGAGCGGTGCCGCCAGTGTCGGATTGGTCGCGCTGATGCTCCGCACGTTGCGTGCGCCCGGCGCGTCATCATTGGTCATGATCCAGCTGTTCGCCCTGCTGTGCGCCGTCGTCTTGTTGACCCGGATCGGTTCCCAAGTTCTGCTCTCGCGCCTCTCCCACAACAGCATCTCCCAGCTGCGCGTGGGACTGTGCCGGCGGATCTTGGACACGCCGCTTCAGCACTTGGAAGAAATCGGCACGCACCGCCTGCTGGCGTCGCTGACCGGCGACGTCAACACGGTAGCTCGGGCCATGAACGGGATCCCCGCCTTGGGTGTCAATCTCGTGATCCTGGTGTTTGGCGCGGTTTATCTGGGATCGCTGTCGCCAAGCCTGATGCTGGCCTCCATCGGGTTCGCCGTATTGGGCGTATCCAGTTATCGCTACTCCGCCCGCCGGGCCAGGAAATATGTTCTGCGCGCCCGCGAGGCACAGGACGGAATGCTGAAGCAGATCCGGAGCCTGATCGAAGGCGTCAAGGAGCTGAAGATGCACCACAGCCGGCGCCAGGTGTTTAACGAGCAGGTTCAAAAGGCGGACGCCTTGGTGCGGGAGAGCCAGTTTGTGGGCGATTGCCTGCACGACGCGGCGATCATCTGGGGACGCTTGACGTTCTTCATCGCGATCGGCCTGTTGCTGTTCGCATGGCCGCGATTTCGTCCCGTCGATGCCGCCACCCTGACCGGGTACGCGCTGACGATCCTGTACCTGATGTCGCCGCTGGAACAGATCCTGGCCTGGCTGCCCGTTTGGAGTTGGGCGACGGCCGCGGTGGCCAAGATCGAACGTCTGGGACTGATGCTCGACGAGGCGGCCCAGGAACCCGCCGAGTTGGTTCCTGTCGCGCCGTGGGAACATTTGACGTTTCAGGGAGTAACGCATACCTATCGTTGCGAGGGCCAGCCGCAAGGCTTTACGCTGGGACCGCTCGACTTTACCATTCATTGCGGGGAAATCATCTTCGTGATCGGCGGCAACGGCAGCGGGAAAACCACCCTGGCCAAGCTCCTGACGGGGCTCTACTGGCCCGAAGCCGGCCAGATTTGCCTGGATGGCCGGCCGATCTCCGATCATACGCGCGAGGGCTATCGGCAACTGTTTTCCGTGGTGTTCGACGACGCGGTGGTGTTTGACAGCCTCTGGGGCCTGGATGCCGCCGACTTGGACGCGCAAGCGCAGGAGTATCTCCGCCAGCTGGAACTGGATAAGGCCGTCACGGTGACCGACGGGACGTTTTCCACGACGCGGCTGTCGCGCGGCCAACGCAAGCGGTTGGCCTTGCTGACGGCCTATCTGGAGAACCGGCCGGTCTATCTGTTCGACGAATGGGCGGCCGATCAGGATCCTCGATTCCGGCGGCTCTTTTATTTGCGCCTGTTGCCGGAGTTGCAGCGGCGCGGGAAGACGGTGATCGCCATCACTCACGACGATCGCTACTTTGCAAGCGCGGACCGCGTCATTAAACTCGAAGAAGGACAAGTGGTGGAGGTTTCTCTCCACGAGTTATCGCCGGAGGAAGCGTGGGCACAGTCGGAACCGCGAAGAGAAGCGGAAGGTGCAGACCAGGGGCGTTTCAGCCCGGTGGCCGAGGTGGAGGGCTGACAAATATTATGAAGACGATGCTGAGCCTGCTGATCGTGACTGTGGTGGCGGGGATTGCTTCCTTTTCCTTTTGGCCCGGCAACGTGGCCGAACCGCCCAAATTCCGTACGCAGCCGGTCGCCCACGACGATCTGCTGATCGCCGTCAGCGCCACCGGGACGGTCGAACCGGTGGAGATCATCGACGTCGGCGCTCAGATCGTGGGCAGCATCAAGAGTTTCGGTCCCGATCCGGAGCGGCCCGGAAAGACGGTCGACTACGGCTCGCACATCAAGCAGGGGGACGTGTTGGCGCAACTCGACGACTTGCCTCATCAAGCCGAGTTGGACAAGGCGCAGGCCAATCTCAAGCTGGTCGAGGCCGAAGTCAAACGCTCGAACGTGCGGCGGGACCAGACGGAACGCGATGTCCGCCGGGCCGAACAGTTGCTCGATACGATCTCGGTCGGTGAGTGGGAGGGGATCGTGGCCGAATGCGAGATGGCTCAGGCGGATTTGGCGATGAGCGAAGCCCGACTGGAACAGGCCAAGATCGCCGCCCGGCAAGCGGAGATCAACTTGAGCTACACGACCATCCGCGCCCCGGTGAACGGCGTGGTCATCGACCGCCGGGTGAATGTGGGCCAGACCGTGGTGGCCGGCCTGAATGCACCCAGCCTCTTCCTGCTGGCCAAGGATCTGCGCCAGATGTTGGTTTGGGCGGCCGTGAACGAAGCCGACATCGGCGATATCCAAGTCGGGCAGAGCGTCAGCTTCCAGGTCGATGCGTATCGGGACCGGACGTTCACCGGCAAGGTCTCCCAAATTCGCTTGAACGCCAGCTTGCTGCAGAACGTCGTAACGTATGGCGTCGTCGTCGACGTTGACAATACGGACGAGGTGCTGCTTCCTTATATGACGGCCAAATTGCAGTTCGAGGTCGCGCGCCGTCCCGGAGTTCTCTTGGTGCCCAACCAGTCGTTGCGATGGCGGCCCACCTGGGAACAGGTTTCGCCCTCGGCCCGCGCCGGCCTGACGCCGCCCGTCGCTGGAAAGACGCGGAGGGAGGATGATGAGGCAGGGCCGGAGGAAGATGCGGAACTGTGCGTGGACGTCGCCGCGCCCACGGTGTGGCTGCTCGCAGAGGACGCGCTGGTGCGCCCCGTCACCGTCCAAATCGGTCTTACGGATGGGATGATGACGGAGATCACCGGCGGGGAACTGTCCGCAGGGGCCGCCGTGATCGTGAGTGTCGAACGCAAGGCCAAGCCGGATTTCGTCTCCAGCTTTATCAACAAAGTTACGAACGCCAAGAAATAGAGCTCCTTGGATGCGGTGCCGCAAGACATCCTCGCGCCGGGAATCAACATGCCCCTGATCGAATTGAGCCATATTGACAAAACGTATCGGCTTGGCGACGTGGATCTGCCCGTGCTGAAGGACGTCTCGTTGACGATCGAAGCGGGTGAGTTCGTGGCGTTAATGGGCGCATCCGGGTCCGGCAAGACGACGCTGATGAACGTGCTGGGCTGCCTCGACCGCGCCACGTCGGGTCAGTATCGCTTTGACGATCTCGAGGTGACTCGGCTGTCCCGCGCCCAGCTGGCCCAGCTTCGCAGCAGCCGCATCGGCTTCGTGTTTCAGAGTTTCAATCTGCTTCCGCGGGCCACGGCGCTGGACAACGTGCGGATGCCCGCCGCCTATGCGGCGGACAGCCGGCCGTTGCGTCGCGTCTCCCAACGCAGCCGGGAACTACTGGCGATGGTGGGACTGGAGTCGAGGCTGGATCACTCTCCGGCCAAACTGTCCGGCGGCGAACAGCAGCGGGTAGCCATCTCCCGCGCGCTGATCAACCAGCCGCGCATGCTGCTGGCCGACGAACCCACGGGGAATCTTGACTCGCGCACCGGCAAGGAAATCCTGGAGCTTTTCCGCCGCCTGAATACCGAGCAAGGGATCACCATCCTGCTGGTGACGCACGATGCCGAGGTGGCCCGATCCGCAGACCGTGTCATTCGACTGGTCGACGGCCGGATTGTCGAGGATGTCCGCACGGCCCAAACCTCCCCGGCGGCTTGCGCGGCGGCGGTTTCCGCCGGCGGTGCTTCGGGGCGGCCGCTCCGCCGGACTCGCAACGATCTCCGGGTGGCCGCCGGCGCCGTGCGGATCGCCCTGCAGGCGTTGCGGCGAAACGTCATGCGAACGTTGCTGACGATGTTAGGTGTCATCATCGGCGTGGCGGCGGTGATCACCATGATGGAGATCAGCCAAGGAGCCTCGACGGCCATCCAGGTGACCGTCACCAACATGGGTGCAAACACGCTGGTGGTCAGCCCCGGAGCCACGCAGCGCGGAGCGGCTGGCTTCGGCGACCGGACCGATACGCTCACCCCCGAAGATGCATCTGCGATCGAACGTGACTGTCCGGCCGTCGTCTGCGCGGCTCCGATCGTCAATGCGCGAGGACAGATCGTCTACGGCAACCGCAGCTGGAGTCCGATCTACATGACCGGCAGCACGGCCGCGTTCTTGAGAATCCGCAACTGGAGTCAGTTGGAACTGGGGCGGCCGTTTACCGAACGCGAAGTGCTCAGCGGCAGCAAGGTCTGTCTGCTGGGCCGGACGGTGGTGCGTGAACTGTTCGGCGACCGCTACCCAATTGGCGAGGAGATCCGCGTCAAGAACGTCCCGTTCACAGTGATCGGCGTGCTCAGCGAGAAGGGGGCGAATCTGTTGGGCACCGATCAAGACGACATCCTGTACGCGCCGTGGACCACGGTCCAATACCGGCTCAGCGGCGGCGGTTCGACCGCGGCGCGCATCAAGGATGCCACGCATACCCTGCCGGGACCGTCGCTGATCGACCGCCTGCCGGGAACCAGGCATTGGATTCGCAGCGAAAGCGTGCAACAGATCATGGTCAAGGCGAGTGCTCCCGACGCCATTCCCGCCGCCAGCGCGCAGATCAAGCAACTGCTTCAGGAGCGGCATCGCCTGGAGGGCGACGAGACCGATTTTCGGATCTATGACATGGCCGAAGTCTCCAACGCGCTGGAACGAACGATCCACATGCTCTCGGGACTGGGCGTATCGATTGCCGCCGTGTCGCTGATTGTCGGCGGCGTCGGGATCATGAATATCATGCTCGTATCCGTCACGGAACGAACTCGAGAAATCGGCCTGCGGATGGCCGTCGGCGCCGATGCGCGAGACATCCTGCGGCAGTTCTTGGTCGAGGCCGTCGTGCTGTGCCTGGTGGGCGGTTTCATCGGCATCCTTGTCGGACGCGCCGGTTCGGTGTTTGTGGGCGCCTTGATGGGGTGGCCCGCCCAGACGTCCCCCGGCGCCGCGATGATCGCGGTCGCCGTTTCGGTCACCGTGGGCATCACCTTCGGTTACTATCCGGCCTGGAAAGCGTCGCGACTGAATCCGATCGATGCGTTGCGTTATGAGTGAAATGGTGTCGCGTCATCGAGGAATAATTCTGGCGTCTTGGATCCGCTTCTGAGGAAAACCTGGCAATGGCCCATTATGCAATCGTCTGTCCCGACGATGCCGGAGGATTCCTGCCGATCGGCAGCGTAGGACACGAGCTGGCCGGCCGCGGCCATCGGGTGACGCTCGTCGCACGTCCGCGGTGCGCTCCGCTGGCCGAGTTGTTGGGGTTGCCTTTCCATCCCTTGGAAACCGACGAGATTTCCAAGCCCTGGACGCCGCTGATGTGGGTGTCCTTCCGGGCCGTGCGCGCGGATTGGGTGGTCAACTTGCGAAACTGGTTTCGCTGGTACGCCGAGTTGACCCTGCGCACGTTGCCCGGCGCGCTGCAGGAACTGGCGGTGGACGGAGTGTTGTTGCATCAGAATGTCGCCGCCGGGGGAACGGCAGCCGAGCGGGCCGGCATTCCCTTCGTCACCGTCTGTTCGTCGCTCCCCTGGCGCGAGGACGGCGACGTTCCCCCGCCGTTTACGTCCTGGCTGCCGGCTGACGCTCGCGCCTCGCGGTTGCGGAATCGCTTGGGATATGCCGGCTGGCGCTGGTTCACGCAACCGATGCTGGGCGCCATCAATCGCCAACGCCGCGCGTGGGGACTCCGTCGCTTGGCACATGTCGACGATCTCTTCTCACCGCTGGCCCAGGTCTGGCAGCTGTGTCCGCAATTTGATTTCCCCCGGTATGACCTGCCTCCGCACGTTCATTACATCGGCTCGCTGGGTACGGCCCGCCACCTGCCGACCGATCACGGATTTCCCTGGGAACGCCTGGATGGCCGCCCCCTGGTTTTCGCCTCCTTGGGGACGGTCCCCGCCCGGGCTAACTTGCCTGTCTATCGCAAGATCCTGGAGGCTTGCGCCGGTCTGGACGTGCAGCTGGTCCTGGCCCTGGGCAAGTGGTATGACGAGCACAATGCAGCGCGAGAAAAACTCGGGCCGATTCCCGACGACGCAATTGTGGTGGACTTTGCGCCGCAATTAGCGTTGCTGGACAAAGCCGCCTTGCTGATTACGCACGCGGGCGTGAACACGGTGCTGGAAGCGATCTGCCGCGGAGTCCCCATGGTCGCTTTGCCGCGCGCCGCCGACCAGTTGGGGATGGGGGCACGAATCGTGCACTCGGGGGTCGGACTGCGGGCTCCGTTCCAAAGCTGCACATCCCTCCAGCTGCGCGGGTTGGTGCAACGCGTCTTGGCCGAGGACGGGTTTCACCACCGCTCCCAGCAACTGCAGTCCGCGATGCTGGCTGCCGGCGGTGTGGCGAGGGTGGCCGATATCGCTGAACAGGTAGTCAGCACAGGGCGTCCGATCCACCGATCGTGAGTCCGTTCCAGACTTTTTTCCAGACCTAGGCGGTAGAGCTTCTCGGCTTCCGTCAAGCCGTCCGGGCGGTGACGGTCAAGTGCGCACGCGAAGAGATCCTCAAGTGAACGGGCCATTCGGTGGCGTCTAGTCCGGAAAGCTGTTCGCCAGTCGCCACACGCCGGAAACCCGGATTCGCGTCAAACCGCCTCGGATGGCGACCTTCCTGGACGCGGCAACTGGCCCGACTTGCGCAGGACCAACAGCCGCTTCAACACGCGATGACGCTCGGGCAGCGTATCGGCAACTCCCAAATCCTTGATGATCCCATCAAATTCAGGGGTGTAGGGAAGATCATCCAGCGTTCGGCCCGCGTGCAGGTACGCGTCGATGAGCCGTTGATCCTCCGCCGATGGCGGTTGGTGTCTGAAGCCAAGCGAGGTTGAACGCGTAGCGTTGTTTCGACGAGATCAGGTGGATCACGCCGTCGGCCGCTTGGCAGAACGAAAGGTAGCCGCGCGATTCGGCCGAGAGGGCGCTCATCGTAAACGGCCCCGTAGTTCCACCTCCGTCGACCGAACGCGACGGACCGTCGTCGGTGACCAGCCGCTTGATTTCCCGGGCCGGGCCGGTCTACTGATCGTGAGTTCGTTCCGGTGCGACGGCAGTGCTAGCACTGCCGCTCAGAATCGACGTAGCATCAACGCT
>Ga0366819_10341_pt1 | contig 18195 bp, 17 predicted proteins | sample TotcelFGM3001N15_FD_207091 | JGI IMG/M metagenome (GOLD analysis project Ga0366819, IMG submission 207091) | Enriched cells from coal bed in the Powder River Basin, Montana, United States - Total cells FGM rep3 HSBNCT.FGM.300.1.N15 ... | reverse complement strand
TGGCCGCTCCACCGGCGCACCGACGGTGAGCGCCATGATGCGGGACTGCCACGCCATCCTGGCCTTCGCCCGGCAATGGCTGCCGGAGACGGGCTACCAAGGTCCCCTGATGGTCATGGGCCGGTCCCTGGGCAGCGCCTCGGCCCTGGAACTGGCGGCCTCCTACCCCGAGCAGATCGCAGCCCTCATCGTCGAGAGCGGCTTTGCCTATGCTGGCCCCCTGCTACAGCTCCTGGGCGTCAACCTGGCCGCCATCGGTTTTAAGGAAACGGCCGGTTTCCGCAACGTCGACAAGATCCGGGCCTATCCCGGCCCCACCCTGATCATCCACGCCGAAGACGACCACATCATCCCCGCCAGCGACGGCCAGGCCCTGTACGACGCCTCCGCCGCCCCGGAAAAGACCCTGCTCAAAATCCCCCACGCCAACCACAACGACATCCTTCTTCAGGGATTCACGGTTTATATGGCGGCCATCCAAGCCTTGGCGGCCAAGATCAGTGGGGGGCTTTGAATGAGGCGGTAATTATACAGGTGCGGGCTGACTTATCAGTGCGGGGCGTTTCATACGAAATCGCAGTCAAAAAACTCTTAATATTTATGTCATTCTGAACGGAGCGCAGCGGAGTGAAGAATCTCGGCGGCCAAAAAAGCGAGATTCTTCGCTATGCTCAGAATGACAAATATAGCGTTTGCCATAAATTCTTTCCGCTTGGAGGTTCTTAAATCCCCCTAAATCCCCCTTTTTCAAAGGGGGACTTTAATAGCAATTCCTTATAGTTCCCCCCTTTATTAAAGGGGGGTTAGGGGGGATTTGTGGATATCAAGGATCGGAAAAAACTTTTGGCAATCACTATAATTGTCTTTTGCTGCAACTCGGTATCAGCGGGTTAGCGGCGGGAAGTATCCTCAGGAACTTTCGTTTCCATGGGAAACGTCAGGGAGAAGGTGCTGCCGCGGCCGGGGGCCGTATCCACCCAGATGCGGCCGCCGTGAGCGTCAATGATCCGCTTGACCGTGGCCAGGCCCAGGCCGAAGCCCTGGGTATCCCCCTCCCGCTGCCCCCGATTGAAGATTTCGAAGACATGGACCAGATCATCCGCGGCGATCCCCGGCCCCTGGTCGTAAACGGCAAACCGGATGGCCTGGTCCTCCACCCGCACCTCCAGCCTGACCTTGCTGCGGGCGGGGCTAAACTTAATGGCATTTTCCAGCAGGTTTTGCAGCACCCGCCGCAACAGAAGCGGGTCGGCTCTGAGCGGCGGCGCCTCCGGGGCAAAATCGGTTTCCAAGACAATTTCTTTGGCGTCCGCCAGCGGCTGAAGCAGATTCAAGACTTGCCGGCACTCTTCCAGAACGTTCAGGACCTCGAGCTGGGGGGTCATAATCCGCAGGTCCAGGCGGGCGAAGTCCAGAAACCGGGTGATGAGCTTTTCCAGGCGCTCCAACTCGCTGTCAACCGTCTGGAGGTAGGCCATCTGGGGGGCGGCAACCGGACCCAGCTTCCCCTGGATGAGCCGCCGGATCAGCCCGGCGGTGGCTACCACCGGCGTTTTCAAGTCGTGGGCAAACATGTTGACCAGGTGGCGGCGGTCAGTTTCCATCCGCTTGACCGGAGTCAGGTCCCGCAGGATGATGGCCCCGCCCTGGGGAACCCCGCGATGGTCCCGGAGGGCGAAAGCGCTGATCATCACCGGCACCGCCTGGCCGGAACGGTTGCGCAGGGAAAGTTCCTCCGTCACCTCTTGCTGCCAATCCAACACCAGATTCCAGGGGCTCTGGTCCGGCCTCCGCAGGTAGACGACTTCCTCCGCCGGGCGGCCCATGGCCTCCGCCTGGCTAAACCCGGTCAATCTCTCGGCCGCGGGGTTGAATTCGGTGATCCGCCCCTCCCGATCCGCAGTAATTACCGCCCCTGGGGTGTTCTGGATCAGAAAACGGGACCAATCGTGATTCTTGAGCCTCAACGGTGCTGGCTTTTTGGGCATCGGCATTCCCGGTTCGGAGTCCCGGCGGCTGCGAGACTGCGTTAATACATTAGTTGGTGGTGCGGGCGTCCCCACCCGCCCCTCGAATGCATCGATGGTGCGTAAGACGCACCCTTCGATAGACTTTTCAGATCAGGATTACAGTTTATCCTATAAGGGCGCTACGCGCTCACCTCTTGACTAACCTTATCCCTTGTAACAGTTTTTGCCTTGAGGGGCAAATCGATTTCTCCGGGCCCCGGGGCGCCGGGCATGAGCGCTAACTTAATAAGATTAAGTCAATATTTTGAAAAGTAAAATAGTTGTTTGTCATTCTGAACGGAGCGCAGCGCAGTGAAGAATCTCCCTAACGTGCAGATAACTTTTGAGATTCTTCGCTCCGCTCAGAATCACAACCAACCATAAGAATTAATAATAAAAACCAAACTTAAAGGTAGCGCCCATGGGGGCGCCGGGAGAGCTCCAGGGCCGCCCGGCAACGGCTCCACCCCTCTCGTAGCCGGGGAAATTCCCTGGCACTGACCGCGAAATTATGGTAAAAAGGCCGTTAGCCTTAAAGGAATCTCTCATGTCAGAAGTGCGCACCCGCTTTTCCCCCAGCCCTACCGGCGCCCTCCACCTGGGCGGCGCCCACACGGCGCTGTTCAACTGGCTCATTGCCCGGCATTATCGGGGGACCTTCATTCTCCGGATCGAAGACACCGACCGGGAGCGGTCCCAGGAGAAGTTCGTCACCGAGATCCTGGAGGCCATGACCTGGCTGGGCCTGGACTGGGATGAAGGCCCTTACCGCCAGATGGAACGCCTGCCCCTCTATCAGGACTACATCAACCGCTTGTTAGCCAGCGGCGCGGCTTATTACTGCAACTGCCCGCCCCAGGATGCCAAGGCCCGCCAGGCCGCCATGGCCCGGGGGGAGAAACCCAAATACGACGGCCGCTGTCGGGAACTGAATCTCCCGGCCGGGCCAGGTACCGCGGTCCGCTTCAAGACCCGGCCCACCGGGGTCACGCACTGGGATGACCAGATTAAAGGCCCCATCGCCTTCGACAACCAGGAACTCGACGACCTGGTGCTCCAGCGGGCCGACGGCATTCCCACCTATAATTTTGCGGTCGTGGTGGATGACATCACCATGGCGGTCACGCATGTCATCCGGGGAGAAGACCACATCCCTAATACCCCCCGGCAGCTCCTGATTTACGAAGCCCTTAACGTCACCCCGCCGTTGTTTGCCCACATGCCCCTGATGCTGGGGAAAGACCGGGCCAAGCTCTCCAAGCGCCACGGCGCCTTGCCCGCCTTGGCCTACCGGGAGCAAGGCTTCCTGCCCCAGGCCCTGGTCAACTACCTGGCCCGGCTGGGCTGGTCCCACGGCGACCAGGAGATTTTTTCCCGGCAAGAGCTCGTCGAATTTTTCACCCTGGATCATGTGACCAAATCCCCGGGGGTCTTTGACGAAGAAAAGCTCTTGTGGCTCAACAGCCACTATCTCAAGGAGATGCCGGCCCCGGTGTTGGCCCGGGAACTGACTCCCTTTCTGGCCGCCCAGGGGATCACCGAGCCGGACCAGGATTATCTGGCCCGGGTGGTGCCCACCCTGAGCGCCCGGAGCAAAACCCTGGTGGAGATGGCCGCGGCGGCCCGCTTCTTTTTTCTGGACCCCCGGCCCTACGAGGACAAGGCGGCCAAAAAGTTCCTCACCCCCGCCGCCGCCCCGCTGCTCAAAGAGATTGCGGCGCGTCTGGCCGATCTCCCCGACCCCTCGGAGGAGGCCGTGAACCGGTTGTTCACCGACCTGGCCCAGACCACCGGGCAGAAGATGGCCAACCTGGCCCAGCCGGTGCGGGTGGCCTTGACGGGCAAAACCGCCAGTCCCGGCCTCTTTGAAATCATTCATCTCCTGGGCCGGGAGGAGGCCTTGCGGCGCATCCAACACGCCGTGGAGTTTGCGGAACACAGTTAATGGGTGCGCACTGCGCACCGTTTTACTGCATTGAATTGACCAAACGGCTGATTTTTTGCCATATTTTAGGGAGGTTAGTCATGGCGGAACAGAATCAAGGTTATCGGAAAAAACAGGCTTACCTGATGGTCCTGGTGTTTGTTTGTATAGGGGTGGCCATTTGGGGGCATAGCGCCCCGGTGGCCGTAGTCTCCATCCTGGCGGCCTGTGGCCTCTGCTTCTATGCCTCCACCTTGGAGCCGGAAAAAAAGCCTGACGAACACCATCACTAAGCGGCCGGGGGGGACGGCGCCAGCCTCCCCCCCGGCTTCCGGAGACCGTTTCAAGACTCAAGTGACGATCTGGCCTGGGCAGTTGGAGTTCTCCCAACTTTAAACCTTGAACCTTGAACCTTGAACTTTTCAAGGCAGAAGGAGGGCCTTATGCGTATCGCCTTGATCGGCCAGGCTGCCTTTGGCGCCGACGTTCTGAAAGGATTAATCAAACAGGGGCAGGAAGTCGTGGGCGTCTTTTGCCCCCCGGACCGGGGCAGCAAGACCGACCCCCTCAAAGATGCGGCCCTGGCCGTAGGCATTCCGGTTTATCAGCCGCCGCGCATGAAGGACCCCCAGGCTTATGAGCAGATGGCGGCCCTCAACCCCGATCTGGCGGTCCTGGCCTTCGTCACCGACATTGTCCCCGGCAAGGTCCTCGCCGTCCCCAAGCTGGGGGCCATCTGCTACCACCCCTCCATCCTCCCCAAATACCGCGGCGCCTCGGCCATTAACTGGGCCGTGATCAATGGCGAACAGGAGACGGGGCTCACCATTTTCTGGGTGGATGAAGGCATCGACACCGGCGACATCCTCCTGCAAAAAAAGGTGGAGATCGGCCCCAACGAAACCACCGGGGAGCTTTACTTCAATAAGCTCTATCAGTTGGGAGTGGAGGCCTGTCTGGAGGCGGTGGATATCATCGCCCAGGGCAAGGCCCCCCGGATTCCCCAGAATCACTCCCTGGCTACCTACGATCCCCCCTGCGACGAGAAGGTGGCCGCCCTCAATTGGAACCAGCCGGGGCGGCAAGTTTTCAACTTCATCCGGGGCTGCGATCCCCAACCCGGCGCCACCACCACCTTCCGGGGCGAGCAGGTGAAACTCTATAATGCCTCCTTCCTCATGGACGACCACAGCGTCCCCCCCGGGGAAATTCTGGAGGTCACGGACAAGGGGATCAAAGTGGCCGTGTCCGGGGCCGCCATCCTGATCACCCGCTTTCGCACCAAGGACCTGGGGAAGGTCAAGGCCCCGGAGTTTATCGAGGCCAAAAAACCCCGGCCCGGCAACCGGTTCGGGGCGCCGGCAGTCATGCGGTGCTGCTGAGGGTTAGCCTGGGAAAGGGCTTCGTGGACCAGTTCAGTTACTCCGGCCTGGGTTCGTGCCGGATAATAAATGCACCCAGAAGTTGATTTCCCTCCGGAGGACAACATGGAATACCTCAAAGGCGTGTCCCAGGCCATGAAGCAAGCCCAGGCCGACAATACCTCGGAATCATACAGTTACGTGGCCACCGCACTGGTGAAAAGCAAGAACGGTATCCAGCAGGCCATTGAACAGGCCACCGCCGGCGCCGTCGCCGCCATTGTCGGCAAGCTGGAAAACAATCAGCCGTTGACCGAGGCCGAAAAACAGACGGTCAAATTGTGGGTGGTGGGGGACGCCGAAGGCTACATCAAGATGGAAAACAACTTCCAGGACTGGCTTGAGGAGTACCGGCGGCTCCTGGACATCATCGCCGCCTGGGAAGGCAAGACCGGCTCGGTCCAGGAACTGGTGGAGGTCCACGGGTTGCTGGAAGACGCCATCAAGGTAGCCGATGCCGTGTCCCACTATCTCGAAGACCGGGAGCGGGTGACCCGGTTTGAAAACGCCATGAGCAGCCTGAATGCCGAGGATAACAAGTTTATTGCCGGCATGCTCAAGAGTATGCTGGCGTCGCCCGCAAGATAGCCGAAAAAACCACCCGAAAGGTGCACTCAGATGCGCGGCAGCCGGGACCTTGCCAGGTCCTTAACCACCCTGAAGGCTCGTTACCTGGCCATCAACTTCATCGGCCTGGCCATGATCGCCGCGGTTTTCGTCTACGCCGGGGTGGCGGAACTGATCAAGTGGAAGTTGGCGCCCTTCGCCGGTTTTGCCAAACTCGACCCTCAGACGGTAGCCTTCATCAAGTATGCCTTCCTGGCCCTGGCCGCGGCCCAGTTCGGGATCATCAAGGCCGTGCAGAAAATCCTTCCCGTCCGCTCGGTGGAAAACCTGTCTCTGGCGGCCATCATCACCTTCACCTTATGCGAATCCGTAGCGGTCCTGGGCCTGGTGCTCTTTTTGCTGAACGGCAATTCCATGGATTTCTATATTTTTATGGTGATTTCTTTAGGGTTTTTCTATCTGTTTTTCCCCAAATACGAGCAGTGGGAAGAGCGGCTGCGGGCGGGAGGTTCTGCCGAGAAAACTATTTAGAACCAAGAGGTTGTTATGAACTGCGTCATTTGTCGGGAAGGGCAAACCGCAACCGGCCAGGCTACCGTAACCCTGCAACGCAATGAGAGCACCATTATTTTCAAAAATGTCCCTGCGCAGGTGTGTTCCAACTGTGGCGAATATTATCTCTCCGAATCTGTCACCGACCAGTTATTAACCAGGGCCGAAGTCGCCGTGCAAAACGGAGCCGAATTGGAAATTCTTCGCTTTGCCGCCTGAAAGCAGGGTCATGAAACGCATCGGCATCTACTACCACCCGTCCTTCAGCCGCAAGAGCTACATGACCGTGGGCAACCGGCTGCGGGACTTCCCCGAGGCCTTGGAGCCGGTCCTGGCCCGGCCCAATGTGCGGCTCATCGAAAGCCCCCCGGTGTCCGAGGAACTCGTCCTCAAGGTCCACGCCCCGGAGATGTTGGCCATGGTGGCCCAGGACGGTTTCTGTTCCACGGCGTACGAGTCCGTGGGCGGGGTGGTGGCGGGCATGGCGGATTTGGCCTTAGGAAAAATCGACCGGGCCTTCTGCTTCATCGGCGCCGGCGGCCACCACGCCGGGTTTCGCCAGTTCTGGGGGGCCTGCTGCTTCAACGACGTGGTCATCGCCCTGACCCATACCCGGGAAATCAGTTCCTGGCGCCGCTTTGCCATCGTGGACACCGACGCCCACCACGGCGACGGCACCCGCCAGTTGGTGCGGGACGACCCCGAGGTCTTCCACCTGTGCTTCTGCGGCCTCAACTTCACCAGCGACGACCGCACCAAAGTGGATGTCAACGCCTACCGTCTGAATCCGCACGCCGACCCCGATAGCCAGTATGTCGACCTGGTGCGCCAAAACCTGCCCTTGATTCCGGTCTTTAAACCGGACCTGCTCATCTGGTATTACGGCTTCGACACCCACCGGGATGACTACGGCTCCCTGGGCCTCACCGAGCCGGCCTATTTCGCCATCTGCGACCTGATGCTGACGGCCGCCGGCGAGATGGGGGTCCCCCTCATGGTGGTCCTGGCGGGCGGCTCCATGTCCCACCTGGCCACCGCCACCATCCCGGAGATCATCCGCCGCCTGGCGGAAATATAGAGGCCGCCTCCCCTTGCCGAGGGCCAGGTTTTCATCTATAATATATTTAAATATTGAGATAATTTCCCCCAATCTTAGAATCGCCGCCCGGGGCCGAAGGCCCTGGCGACCTGATATGTGTTTATGATTACCGATCGCTTAGAATCCCTGGAAAAACGTTACCAGGAACTGGAAGACGCCCTGACCGACGCCGAGGTCATCAACAACCAGGACCTGTACCACAAGTACCGCAAGGAACACGCCGACCTGGCGCCGGTGGTACAGGTTTTCCGGCGCTATCAGCAGGTGGAGAAAGAACTGGCGGAAAACCAGGCCCTGCTGAAGGAAGAGACCGACGAGGAAATGAAGGCCTATGCCCGGGAGGAGATCCAGGGCCTCAAGGATCAGGCCGACCGGCTAGAGGAAGAACTCCGCTTCCTGATGCTGCCCAAAGACCCCAACGACGACAAGAACGTCATCCTGGAGATTCGGGCCGGCACCGGGGGCGAGGAAGCCGGCCTCTTTGCCGCCGACCTCTTCCGGATGTACACCCGTCTGGCGGAACGCAAGGGCTGGAAGCTGGAAATCCTCAGCCACTCCGCCACCGGCATCGGCGGGCTCAAGGAAATCATCGCCTCCATCTCCGGCGACCAGGTCTACAGCCAGCTCAAATACGAAAGCGGGGTGCACCGGGTCCAGCGGGTTCCGGCAACGGAATCCCAGGGACGCATCCACACCTCCGCGGTGACGGTGGCCGTCCTGCCCGAGGCCGAAGAGGTGGACGTCCAGATCAACCCCGAAGAGCTGCGCATCGATGTCTTCCGGTCCTCGGGCCCCGGGGGGCAGAGTGTCAATACCACGGATTCGGCGGTGCGGATAACCCATCTGCCCACGGGTCTGGTGGTCTCCTGCCAGGATGAGAAATCCCAGCACAAAAACAAGGCCAAGGGCCTCAAGGTGCTCCGGTCCCGGCTGTTCGACCTCAAACAGCAGGAACAGCAGCATCAGATCGCCAAGGAGCGCAAGAGCCAGGTAGGCACCGGCGACCGGAGTGAGCGCATCCGCACCTACAATTTTCCGCAATCCCGCATTACCGACCACCGGATCGGCTTCTCAATCCATGGCCTTAAGATGGAAGCTGCCCTGGATGGCGAACTGGATGAACTTATCCAGGGCCTGATCGCCTATTACCGCACCCAGACCCTGGCGCAGGGATAAATGGCCGACCCCCCAGCCTCCTGGACCATCCTGGCAACCCTCAGGTGGACCGCCGATTATTTCCGCGCCAAGGGAATCCCGGAACCCCGGGCCTCCGCCGAAATTCTCCTGGCCCACACCTTAGGGGTCAGCCGTCTGGACCTCTATCTGCGCTACGATCAACCCCTCAACCCTGAAGAGTTGGCCCGCTTCAAGGCCCTCATGGTCCGGCGCCGGGAAGGCGAACCCGTGGCCTATCTCACCGGACACCGGGAGTTTTGGTCCCTGGATATCCGGGTGACTCCGGCGGTGCTGATTCCCCGCCCTGAAACCGAGACGCTGGTGGCCACAGCCCTGGAGGCGGCAAAGGAACACTATCCTAAAACCCAAAACCTAACACCCAAAACCCCGCCCCTCTGGGGCGCCGAGGTCGGCGTCGGCAGCGGCGCGGTGGTCATCGCCCTGGCCAAGGAATTGCCCTTGATGGCCTGGGTGGGCCTGGACACTTCCGGTGCCGCCCTGGCCGTGGCCCGGGACAATGCCCGGCGGCACGGGGTAGTCCAGCGGGTCCATTTTCTCCAGGCGGATCTGCTGAATGTCCTCAAGCCCAATGCGGCGCTTGCCTTGCTGGTGGCCAACCTGCCTTATGTGCCCCGGGCGGAGTGGGAGCGCCTGCCGCGTGAGATCAAAGCTTTTGAACCCCCCGAGGCCCTGTTGGGGGGCGAAGACGGCCTGGACCTGATCCGGCCGCTGATCCGGCAGGCGCAGCATTATACCAAAGAGGGAGGATGGGTGCTTCTGGAAGTCGGGGATCGGCAGGCGCCCCAGGTGGCTGATTTATTTGAAATAACCGGCGCTTACGACCGGATAGAGACCATCAAGGATTTTAGCGGCATGGAAAGGGTGGTGCGGGCCCGGCGCCGGGGCGCAACCGGTTAAAAAGTTCTTACACTCTTCAGCATGATGCTCATTTCATCATAGCTGTTTTTTTTGTCAAAGGGGTGGCGCGGATGGTTATCGTATCTTTCCCAGCCTTCCCCGGAGTCAAGCTTCAGGCTCTCTGACGTGCCGCCACTTCCCTTGGACTCTAACAAGACCCCGGAGCAGCCTGACAATGACACTACCGCTGCCAATATCCACGTCAGCCGCCGCTTAATTCCCCGGTTTTTCAAGCCCTTACCCTCGCAGAGCTCATGGCGCCTCAACCATCGGTTGCGGGAAAAGATAACCGATTATGAAGAAAAATCGACTAGTTAACTTTCCTTATACATTTTAGACCTTTTTTGTCAAGTAAATGTTAGGCCGGTATCGTTCTCCGGTGTCATCTTCTGAATAGTTGCCAGTGGTCAGTGGTTAATGGTAGTGGTTAGTGATCAGGAAAAAATGTAGGGTGGGCACTACCCACCATCGTCATGATTCGTGCTGTTCCGAAAAGTCTTCCGTAGGTTGCGTCCCACGCACCAATTAATCAGCGAAATCGGCGGGCAATGCCCGCCCTACATATCTTTTCATAGTTTATGAGTGGGCCAACGGCCCATGAGCGACTGATCCGATTGTCGCGGTGCCGGTCCCCGCCAAACTGCGGGCCCGGCTCTCTACCGATTAACAATCGATGGGCAATTTTTGTAGGGGGGGACCCATGTGTCCCCCCTCGAGGGCGCTCACACAGGTGCTCCCCTAGGTTTCGTCGGTTAATTTTTGACTGTAACCCGGAATTACAGGTCTTTAGGGCCGATGATGCGCCCGGCCACCGCGGAGGCCGCGGTTACTGCCGGGCTGGCCAGGTAGACCTTGGATTTGGTGTGGCCCATGCGGCCGACGAAATTACGGTTGGTGGTAGCAACAGCCGTCTCTCCCGGGGCCAGGATGCCCATGTGGCCGCCCAGGCAGGGTCCGCAAGTGGGCGGACTGACCACTGCCCCGGCATCCATGAAGATGGCCATCAGGCCCTCGTCCATGGCCTGGCGCCACACCAGCGGCGTGGCGGGGATGACGATGAGGCGCACGCCTTTGGCCGCCTTGTGGCCCTTGAGGACCGTGGCGGCCAGACGCAGGTCCTCGATCCGGCCGTTGGTGCAGGAGCCGATCACCGCCTGATCGATGGGGACGTCCCCCACCCGGGAAACCGGCACCACGTTGCCGGGCGACGACGGGCAGGCCACCTGGGGTTCCAGGCCGCTGACCTCGTAAGTCCGCTCCCAGATATACGGCGCCCCCGGGTCGCTCGCATACAGGGTATAGGGCCTGAGGGTACGACCTTTGACATAGCCCAGAGTGATTTCATCCGGGGCCATGATGCCGTTTTTAGCCCCGGCTTCCACGGCCATGTTGGCCATGGAAAAACGGTCCGCCATGGAGAGCCTGGCGATGGCCTCACCGACGAACTCCATGGCCAGATACCGGGCCCCGTCCACCCCGATATCGCCGATGGTGTGGAGGATCAGATCCTTGCCGGTGAGCCATTCCGGCAAAACGCCGGTATAAACCAGGCGGATGGATTCCGGCGCCTTGAACCAGCACTCGCCGGTGGCCATGACCGCAGCCAGGTCGGTGGACCCGACGCCGGTGGCGAAGGCCCCTAAAGCCCCATAGGTGCAGGTGTGGCTGTCGGCGCCGATGATGACGTCGCCGGGCCCCACAATCCCCTGTTCCGGAAGCAGGGCATGCTCCACCCCCATGTCGCCGCCGTCGTAAAAATGGGTCAGATTCTGCTCCCGGGCAAAGTTTCGCAGTTGCTGGCACTGAATGGCTGAAGGGATATCTTTGTTGGGGGCGAAGTGGTCGCAGACCAGGACCACCCGAGCCCGGTCAAAAACCTTTTTAGCTCCCACCTGATGAAAATCCTTGATGGCCAGAGGCGCAGTGATGTCGTTGCCCAGGGCGATATCCACCCGGGCCATGATCAGCTCGCCGGGTTCGACATATTCTTTGCCGCAGTGCGCCGCCAGAATTTTTTGGGTTATGGTTTGCGGTTTGGGCATTGATAACTCCATGAAAGAGCGATTAGCTGGTAGCCGTTAGCTTTTAGCTTTTTTCGCTTGAAATTTTATTGGTTCTTAATCTATTTTTATACCCTTAAATACACGTTGTGCTGTAATTTTTCTGGCCCCCAAACTCCTCATGAGAACCGGAAAAATAAATCTCCCCTAAGGCGGAAATGAGGGTGGGATTCCCCACCCTCATCCCCTAATAGCTAACTGCTAACTGCTAACCGGCTTAGGCCCCTTGACCGCCCCGGTCTCCTTGAGGAAGTGGAGCCGGTTGAGGCCGTTGATAAAGGCTCGGGCGCTGGCGGTGATCACGTCCGGGTCCACGCCCTGTCCGGTGACCACGCGGCCGCCTTCCTCCAGGCGCACCGTCACCTCACCCTGGGCATCGGTGCCGCCGGTGATGGAACTCACCGCAAACTTGAGCAGGGTGCACTTGGACCCGGCCAGGTGGGTGATGGCCTTGTAGGTGGCGTCAATGGGGCCGTCCCCCAGCACCGAGTAGGGGCCGGCAAGTTGGCCGCCGACCTCCATTTTGACGTTGGCCGAGGGCCGGGCCATGGTCCCGGCGAGGACCACCAGTTCCATCAGCTTGAAGTGTTCCGGCACCGACTTATAGATCACCTCAGTCTCCACCAGGCTGATGAGGTCGGCCAGGCTCTTAAAGCGGTTAAAGACCCGGTTCAGCTCTTCATCGTTCAGGTAGAAGCCCATCTCCCGGAGCTTGTTCTTGAAGGCGTGGCGGCCCGAAAGTTTCCCCAGGGGCATCGTACTCTTCTTGATGCCCACGGCGGTTGGGGTCATGATTTCAAAGGTGCTGGCATCCTTGAGCACCCCGTCCTGGTGAATCCCGGACTCATGGGCAAAGGCGTTGGCCCCGACGATGGCCTTGTTGGGCTGCACCGGCACGCCGGACAGTTTGCTGGTCAGGCGGCTGGTGGGATAGATGTACTGGGTGACGATGTCGGTGTAATAGTGCAGCAGGTCGCGCCGGGTGGCCAGGGACATCACCACCTCCTCCAGGGAGGCGTTGCCGGCCCGTTCGCCCAGGCCGTTGATGGTCACCTCTACCTGGCGCACCCCGTTACTGACTGCAGCCAGGGTGTTGGCCACGGCCAGCCCCAGGTCGTTGTGGCAATGGACCGAGAGGATGGCCTTGTGGATATTGGGGATATGCTCCACCAGATATTTGATCTTGGCCCCGAACTCCTCGGGGATGGCGTAGCCCACCGTATCCGGGAAATTCAGGGTGGTGGCCCCGGCCTCAATGACCGCGGTAAAAACCTTGACCACATAATCCAGGTCGCTCCGGGAGGCGTCCATGGCCGAAAATTCCACGTTGGAGGTGAAGCGGCAGGCGTACTTTACCGCGGCCACCGCCATCTCCAGCACCTCTTCCCGGGACTTGCGCATCTGGTGTTTCAGATGGATGTCGGAGGTGGAAATAAAGGTGTGAATCCGGGGATTGGTGGCCTCCTTGACGGCCTCCCAACAGGCGTCGATGTCCTGGGGAAAAGCCCGGGCCAGCCCGGCGATCTGCGGTCCCCGGATTTCCCGGGCCACCGCCCGCACCGCCTCAAAATCCCCCGGCGAAGAAAAGGGGAAACCGGCCTCGATGACATCCACGTTGAGGAGTTCCAGGTGCCGGGCGATCTGCAGTTTTTCATCCACGTTGAGATTGGCGCCGGGAGTCTGCTCCCCGTCTCTCAGGGTCGTATCGAAGATGAAGACTTTATGTGCCATGTCAAAACCTTTCTATTTCCGGCAGGGGCGGTGCGTTCACCCCCCCCTGCGGTTGGGCAATTTGTTCCGTGCTTTTATTCAACAGTTGGCGGCGCCGCCCGAGCCCGCTCTGGATGAGCCGGCTCAGGTCGCGGGCTGCCATCGCATGAGCCGCGGCGGTCCAATGACCTTCTTTATAATATAAGCGTTCGATAGGTTGGCCCGAGTGGGCCAATAAGGGGGTCAAGGACCACAGCATGATGCCGTTATCCGCCGCCAGACGCTGAATCGCCCGCTCATCGGCTGAGATGGTGCGGGTCCGGCGATACTCCAGCACTTCCTGGGAGATGGGGATATAGCACATCATCAGTTCACCGCCGGCACGTTGCACTGCGGCCTTCAATTGCTCCACATAAATCCGGGTTAAGGGCTTATTGGCCGCGGTGGCATAACCGCGGGCGCCCCGGTCATAGGAGACCACCAGGCCCTGGGTGGCGTCAGGACCGCGCTGGCGGCCCCGGTTAATCAGCGCCTGGACTCCCGCTTGCTTGACTAAATTGGCCGCCTGGGACCAGGAAATCAGCCAGTTGTAAGCGGGCACATGGTCGAGCACGGCTTTAACGCCTCCCCGGTTACAGTTCAGGGGTTTAGCCTCAAGTTCGCCTCGACTGCGAATATTATAGTACTCCCCCCGGGCATTGTCCTGAAAATCGTTGCAAAAAAACCCCAGGACGGTGAGGTCGGGATGAAATTTCCGACCCACCGTTTGGAAGCACTTCAAGGCATAATCGGTGCCCTTGCCGGGACAGCCGGCGTTCATCACCTCCACGGACAGGCGGCCGGCGCGCAGGTTCTTCTCCACCTGGGCGGCAAAGGTCTGGTCATCATTGACGCCAAGCCCGTAGGTAAACGAATCACCTAAAAAGAGCACCCGGTAATCGGTCTGCTTGGCCTCCCGGTATTCCCGGCGGCCGCGCCACCCGAGAGAATTGTTGGTGTACCGGAAGGAGAAGACCCCGGGAAACCGGCGCTCTCCCTGCTGGCCGGGCACGGGAATATCTCCCAGTTCCGGGAGGCAGGCGAACCGTACCGGCCCCACCTCCTGGGGGCTGAAGTATCTCACGGCCACTTCGGCCACGGCAAAGGCCACCAGAAAACTCAGGAGCACGCCGATAATTTTCAGAAAAAGCTTCACCACCGCCATCCCATCCAGGACCGATTCGCCTGCCGGTTCCCCACCGGGGAACCTGGGCCACAATCTGGCGGGCCGGCGCCCCCGCCTGTCCATAAACCGCCGAGAGCGGCTGCCCACCCTGAGGCGGCCGCTCCCCGGTTTTGGTCAATCTTGTTGGATATGGGGAAAAACCGTTCTGGGACAGGTCGTGGCGGTGCGGTCAAACAGGCCGGCTTTCAGGCCTCGCCCCCGCCTCCCAGGTCCAAACCCTGAGAATTGGTAAGCTTGGCGGGCGGGGTCTCAGTATCGCCTTTGGGCGTCAACGCCTCCCGGCGATGATACATAAAGGTGCTGATGGGACCTGAGGCCACATAAGCCGCCATGAGCAAGAACCCCATGATATTGGGTGCAGTGGCCACCACCACAAAGATCAAGACCAGTCCCACCAGGGTATGGAAAGGGTGACGCCGGAAAAGTTCGACTTTTTTGAAGCTGATGTACTTAATATTGCTCACCATGAGGAAGGACAGAACATACATCATCCCCAGGATGAACTTTGAACCTTGGGGGGACGTCACGCCCAGTTCATGGTAAAACGCCACCGACGCCGCCACCATCACCGCGGCGGCGGGAATGGGCAGGCCGTTAAAATAGCGGGGGTCGAAAGAACCCTGCTGGACGTTGAAGCGGGCCAGCCTCAGGGCCCCGCAAACCACGAAGAGAAAGGCCGCCGCCCAGCCGAACTGCTTAAAATCCTTTAGGGCCCAGAGGTAGGTCATAATCCCCGGGGCCACCCCGAAGGCCACGAGATCGGCCAGGGAGTCGTACTGCACCCCGAAGCCGGAGGTGCTCTTGGTGATCCGGGCGACGCGGCCGTCCAGACCATCCAGGATCAAAGAAATCAGGATGGCCCAGGCCGCGGCGTAGAACCGGCCGTCCATGGAGGCCACAATGGCGTAGAACCCGGCGAACAGGCTCATGGTGGTGATCAGATTAGGCAGCAGGTAGACGCCCCGAAAGCGGCGCCGGTCCTTTTTTTTACGTCTGCGGCGGAAACTCATGCCACCTCCCGATGATGCTGCTTCCGGCTTTGACCCGATCACCGGTCTTAACCTCAATCTGACTGTCCCCGGGCAGGTAGAGGTCCACCCGGGAGCCGAAACAAATCAGGCCTAGCCGCTCCCCCCGGGCCAGATTATCCCCGGGTTTGACAAACGGGATGATGCGCCGAGCCAACAGTCCGGCGATCTGGACCACCAGGACCCGCCGCCCCGACGAATTTTCCAGCACCAGGGCCTGCTGCTCATTGCGGCTGGCCGCGTCCGGACGGGACGCCGCCATATATTCCCCGGCCCGGTGGCGCATTTCCTTCACGACGCCTGCCACCGGAGACCGGTTCACGTGCACGTCAAAGACATTCATGAAGATGGCCACATACCGGGCCGGGGCCTTGAGGAACTCGTTCTCCTCCACCTCGTCCACCCGGATCACCAGGCCGTCCGCCGGGGAGACGATGACTCCCGGCTCTATCGGGATAACCCGTTCCGGGTCCCGGAAAAAATAGGCGAAAAACCCGCCGGACACCAGCCCCAAGCCGATGAGCCAGGGCCAACCGCCCATCACCCCCAGGAGGATCAGGACCACCCCCGCCAGGATAAAACGATAACCCGGAGCCGCGATGGGGCTGCCCTTTTTATCCATCGAAGGGCCCATGTTGCCCTGGTTCCCAAGCTCCCGCTTGGGAACCCACTTGGGTGTAAAGCTCTGCTTTGCAAAACTGATGTTTAATCATAAAGAAAATTTGCATTCTATTACAGTAAGTTTCTCAAGCAGAGCTTGGGAGCAATTAGCGTTCCCAAGCAGGAGCTTGGGAACGAGATAACGTTTCCCCTTTTACCCTTTTCGCCCTATTTTTTTAACCATCCCATCATGGCCCGGAGTTTCTTGCCCACCTCTTCGATGGGATGCTCGGCCTCCTGGCGCCGCAAGGCATTGAACACCGGCCGCCGGGCCTGGTTTTCCAGAATCCATTCCTTGGCGAACTCGCCGGTCTGCACCTCATAGAGGATCTGGCGCATCTCGTCCCGGGTCTCCTCGGTGATTATGCGGTGCCCCCGGGTGTAGTCGCCGTATTCTGCGGTGTCGGACACCGAATAGCGCATGTATTCGAGGCCCCCCTGGTAGAACAGGTCCACGATCAGCTTCAGTTCATGGAAGCATTCGAAATAGGCGATTTCCGGGGCGTAGCCTGCCTCCACCAGGGTGTCGAATCCGGCCTTGACCAGTTCGGAGACGCCGCCGCAGAGCACGGCCTGTTCGCCGAAAAGATCGGTTTCGGTCTCTTCCCTAAAAGTGGTCTCCAGCACCCCGGCCCGGGTGGCCCCGATGCCCTTGGCATAGGCCAGGGCGGTGGCCAGGGCCTTGCCCGAGGCGTTCTGCTCCACCGCCACCAGGCAGGGGACGCCGGCGCCCTTTTCGTATTCGCTCCTCACCAGGTGGCCGGGGCCCTTGGGGGCCACCATAATCACGTCGATCTCGGGGCCGGGCACGATCTGGCCGAAATGAATGTTGAAGCCGTGAGAAAAGAGCAGGGTCTTACCCTTGGTCATATGGGGCTTCAGATCATTCTCATAGAGCATGGCCTGCACATGGTCCTGGGTCAGGATCTGGACCACCTGGGCCTCTTTGGCCGCCTCAGCGGCGGACACCGGATTGAAACCGTACTTCACCGCCAGTTCATAGTTCGGAGTTTCCGGAACCTCGGACACCAGCACGTCCAGGCCGGAATCCCTGAGGTTCAGGGCCTGGGCGTGCCCCTGGGAGCCGAAGCCGATGATGGCCACCTTCTTGCCCTTGAGCAGCCCCAAATCCGCGTCCTTATCGTAGTACATCTTCATGGTTAAATTCTTCCCCTCATGTAGGGCGGGCACTGCCCGCCATAAATTCCTCTGAGCCTTTAAGCACGTGGTGGGCGGTGCCCACCCTACATTGCTGACCGCTGACCGCTGACGGCTGATAGCTGACAGCTTCTCCTACTCCTTCTTGCTCCGCTGGATGGCCAGGGTGCCGGTGCGGGCCACTTCCTGGATGCCGTGATTTTTCAGCAGGTCCAGCACCGCCCGGATTTTCTCGTGGTTGCCGGTGATCTCCAGGGTATAGGTGCTGGCGCTGACGTCCACCACCCGGCAGCGGAAAATATCGGCGATGCGCAAGACCTCGGCCCGGGACTTGTCCTCGGCCTTGACCCGCACCAGGACCATCTCCCGTTCCACGTGCTCCAGTTCGCTCAAATCCACCACCTTGATGGTGTTGATGAGCTTGTGGAGCTGCTTGATGATCTGTTCGGTGATCTGCTCATCCCCGGTGGACACGATGGTGATCCGGGAGACTTCCGGGTCCATGGTCTCGGCTACGCACAGGCTTTCAATATTGAAGCCCCGGCCGGAAAACAGTCCGGTAACCCGGGAAAGCACCCCAGGAGTATTATCCACCCAAATTGCTATGGTATGTCGCGGCTCCATCTTCGGATCCATCATTTTCTCCTACGCCAGAAGCATTTCGTGCATGGCCTTGCCGGCGGGCACC